>Ga0210402_10000818_pt1 | contig 33544 bp, 32 predicted proteins | sample IncBWC7MmetaG_FD_161055 | JGI IMG/M metagenome (GOLD analysis project Ga0210402, IMG submission 161055) | Forest soil microbial communities from Barre Woods Harvard Forest LTER site, Petersham, Massachusetts, United States - Inc-BW-C-7-M | ecosystem: Environmental > Terrestrial > Soil >...
GCGGAAGCCGAAATCGGTGCGCTGGACTTGCAGTCGCGGCGCCTTGTCGGTCGACGGCCGCAGCCACTCGCTCGAGGTTGCGCTCGCGCCGTCGACCTGCGCCGGGACCATGTCCGTCGCGTGCAGGCTCGAGCTGTGTGCGGAGTCGATCGCGCCTTCGAGCACCTGCGCCCAATTGCACCGCACGTGCATTTTGACGATGCTGGTCCGGATCCCGGGAGACGGCGCCCAGGCAGGCGGCTCGAATTCGCTCATCTGTTCGGGCGGGCCCATCCAGACCCAGACAAAACCGCCTGCCTCGCGACAGGGATATGCCTTTTGCTTGACGGGTTTCGGCGCGCGCTCGCCTTCGCAGAGCTCCGACGGCCGGTCGACCACGTTGCCTTCGACGTCGATCTTCCATCCGTGGTAGAGGCAGCGGAGGCCGCACTCCTCGTTGCGGCCGAGCGCAAGCGACGCTCGCCGATGAGGACAATGTTCGTCCACCACGCCGAGCCTGCCTAGGCTGTCCCGAAACGCTACCAGGTCCTCACCCAGAAGGCGTATTCGCACGGGAGGGCCGTCCGGCTCCGTCACTTCCTCGGACATGCACGCGGGGATCCAGTGACGACGCATCAGCGCGCCCATCGGAGCGTCGCCCTCGACCCGGCACAGGAGATCGTTTTCTTCGGCGCTCAACATGGTTGCCTCAGAATATTCAGGTCACCAAATTATTCAGGGTCACCAAATAGGCAATATCACTCGCATCTCTCACGTCATCCCCGCGAAGGCGGGGATCCATTTTGCGCCCGTGAAAATCCAAATGGATTCCCGCCTTCGCGGGAATGACGATCCTAAGTCGACGATCCTAAGTTATTGCCCGATCGGGCGGCCGGGAATAATATTAGACACCTAAGCTAATAATACTCATTTCGATATTCGATGTCGAGCGAGGCTACCGGGAGACGCGCGTTGGCGCTTCGCGACCCCTGCTTGTCGCCGGCCCGACGCCGCAGCTGCTCCTGGCGTTTGACGAGCGAGGTCATGGAAAGGCATGCGCCATGAGCGAACGTCGGTTGAAGGTGGGTATCGCCGGGCTGGGCCGGGCCTTCACACTGATGTTACCGACGCTCGTGGCCGATGAGCGCGTCGAGCTGGTTGCCGCCGCCGATCCTCGCTCCGAGGCGACGCAACGGTTCGCCGCGGATTTTGGAGCTCGCACCTACGACGCAGTCGAGGCGCTGTGTGCGAATCCCGATGTCGAAGTGGTCTACGTCGCCACGCCTCACCAGCATCACGCGGCGCACGTCGCAATGGCCACGTCGCACGGCAAGCACGTGCTGGTGGAAAAGCCGATGGCGATCACTTTGGCGGAATGCCGGCAGATGATCGCTGCCGCCGAGCGCGCCGGCGTGTGCCTGGTCGTCGGCCATAGCCACAGCTTCGATCGCCCGATTCTGCGCGCGCGCGAAATCATCGTCAGCGGCGCGGTCGGCGCAGTACGCATGATCAACGCGCAGTATTACACCGATTTTCTATACCGCCCGCGCCGCCCGGAGGAGCTGGTCACCGCGCGCGGTGGCGGAGTGGTGTTCAGCCAGGGCGCGCACCAGATCGATATCGTTCGGCTACTGGGCGGCGGACGCGTCCGAAGCGTGCGAGCGCTGACGGGCGCTTGGGATCGGAATCGCCCGACCGAAGGCGCATTCGCGGCGCTGTTGAGCTTCGACGACGGCGCTTTTGCGTCGATCCTCTACAGCGGCTACGCGCATTTCGACAGTGATGAGCTCTGCGGCGGCATCGGCGAGCTTGGCGCGTCCAAGCTTGCGAGCCAATACGGCTCGGCGCGCCGCAATCTCAAACGCGCCGCAAACGCAGATCAGGAAGCGACGCTGAAAGACGCGCGCAACTACGGCGGCGCGGATTATCCAAAGCAGACGGTGATGCCAGCAACCGGTCGGGACACGGACGATGCGCGCTGGCACCAGCATTTCGGCTGGGTTCTCGTTTCCTGCGAGCGCGCCGACTTGCGGCCGTTGCCGACGGGCGTCATGATCTACGGCGACGCCGAAGCTCGGCTGGATGCGTTGCCCAGGCCCCGGGTGCCGCGTGCGGAAGTTGTCGACGAGCTCTATGACGCGATCGTTCATGGACGCGCTCCCCTCCACGACGGCAAATGGGCGATGGCCACGCTCGAGGTATGTCTCGCCATGGTGCAGTCCGCGCGAGAAGGGCGCGATATCACGCTGGCGCACCAGGTGGCCGTTCCGTCGTAGCGCGGCAAAGCTGAGCCATGCCGACGCCATCGAAAGCCGCCTTCGCCCGAAAGCGCTCCGAAGTATCCGCACGAGCCGCGCCAGAGCGAAGGGCGGCTGCGGCCGGCGACACCCAGCGGCTGCTCCGGCACTGGCGCGACGCGGTACCCAACGATCGCATGGCGCACCTGGTCAAGGACGCCACGCGTGCGTTGGTGCGTTCATTGCAAACGCGGCTCGCCAAACACGAAGTGTCGTTCGGGCACTGGACCTTCCTGCGTATCCTCTGGGAAAAGGACGGCTTGACCCAGCGAGAGCTGAGCCGTGAGGCGGGCGTGATGGAGCCAACCACATTCGCCGCACTAAGGGCGATGGAAAGCCGCGGCTATATCGTGCGCCGCCAACTGGCTGGAAATCGGCGCAAGGTGCACATTTTCCTCACCGCCAGAGGACGCTCGCTCAAGCGAACTCTCGTGCCCCTGGCCGAAGCCGTCAACCGCATCGCGGTGCGCGGCGTCACGTCAGCCGATATCGCCGCCACGCGGCGAACGCTGATGACGATGCTGGTGAACCTTGCCCGCGACGAGTTGCGGTCGCTGCGAGAGGCAGTTGACGCAAAAGCGAAGGCGCGCCGCGGACGGTAGGTCTGGTACCAGGCGCTCGACCTCGAGCGGTCCGGCTTTAGATCGCCGGCGCAATCGTTCGTCGATCAACCCGGTATGATTCCGGGTCATCAGGAGACCGACGTGGCAAAACTGCGGCTGACCTTGGCTTGTTGGGATTACGATCGAACTCGCGCCCTCGCCGACGGCAGCGTCCGCGCCGAAGGCATCGATCTCAATTGCCTGAACCTGCATGTCGAAGAGACCTTCTTTCGCATGCTGCGCAACCGTGAATTCGACGTCGCCGAGATGTCGCTGTCTTCCTACGCCATGTCGATCGCGCGCGACCAGCCTGCGTTCATCGCGATTCCGGTGTTCCCGTCGCGATTCTTCCGCCAGTCGTGCATTTTCGTTTCGTCCAAGAGCGGCATCCGCGAACCCAAGGACCTGATCGGAAAGCGCATCGGCACTCCGGAGTACCAGATGACGGCGCCGGTATGGATCCGCGGCATCCTGCAGGACGAGTACGGCGTCGATCCGGCGAGCGTCGAGTATTTCACCGGCGGCGAGGAGGAGCCCGGCCGCGACGAAAAGCTGAAACTCGAGCTGCCGCCCAAGTTCAAGCTCACCCGCATCGGCACGGCCCAAACGCTGACCCAAATGATTGCCGACGGAGCCATCGATGCCATGTACACCGCCCGCATTCCGTCGACGTTCCAGACGCGTCCGGACGCGGTCAGGCGCCTGTTCGAGAACTATGTCGAAGTCGAGCGCGCTTATTACCGCAAGACCAGGATCTTCCCCATCATGCACACCGTGGCGATCCGTCGCGACCTCTACCGCGCCAATCCGTGGATAGCGCAGTCACTGTTGAAGGCGTTCACCGCGGCCAAGTACCAAGTCTACGAAAATCTGTACACGACGTCGGCGCTGATCACCATGCTGCCGTGGCAAATCGCGCAGGTCGAGGAGGTGCGGCGGGAAATGGGCGATGACTGGTGGTCCTATGGCTTCGAGCCCAATCGTCACGTGCTCGATACTTTCCTGCGTTATCACCACGAGCAGGGGCTATCCAAGCGCAGGCTCGAGCCCGAGGAGCTTTTTGCGCCCGAGTCGCTCGAGGCGTTCAAGATCTGAAGCTAGTGCAACAACTTGGAGGTACGCGAACATATTCTGTCGTCCCCGCCCCCGATTCAAGCATTCGAGGGCAGGCTTCAGGGGGGACCCAGCGGCGTTCGTCACAAGACACTGGATTCCCGCTCAGTTACCAAAATGAGCGGGGAATGACGGCGATGTTTCGCAATTTACAAGTCCAGAAACTATCGTCCTGGCTTGCCTGATGGAGCGGTGTCGGATAGCGCGGCGTTGATGATGTCGATAAGCGGCCCCAGCTTCGGCGGCTTCGCCTCGACATCGACCCGGACCGCGAGCTTGCGCAGCGTGGCGCTGCATACCGGCCCGATCGACGCGACCAGGGTCCGGCCGAGACTCTCTTTGAGCGATGTTTCTTTGCCGATGCGTTCCGCTACGGTGAAAAGGTTGCTGGCCTGCGACGCGCTGGTGAACGCCACCAGATCGATCTCGTCGCGGCCAAGCGCGTCGATCAGTCGCTGCATCGGAGCGGTGTCCTCCGGCACCGCCCAGCGATAGGTTGCGATTTCGATGACTTCCGCGCCTTCGCTCTCGAGCGCGGCTTCCAGCTCACGGTTGGTCTCGCCGTAGCGCTGCACGACGACGCGTTTGCTGCGCAATGGAGCCGGGTGCAACTGGGCAAGCACCTCGTGCGTGGTGAAAGGATCATCCGCCGAAAGATCGATGCGCACCTTGCGCGCGCCGAGAGCCGCCGTCGGCTTGGGGCCTCGCACCACGATCTGCGAGGCTTCCAGCACGCGCAACAGCGCGGGCGTCAGTTCCATCGAGTCGGTCGCCGCGAACAATGCCCGGGTACCAACCCCGGTCTGGAAAATGAATATGTCCGGCGGCGTTGATTCCCAGTCGCTGATCAGTGCCCGGATGCGCTCAGGATCGACATCCGGAACTTCGGCCAGCGCAGGCGCCAGGAACGGCGTACCCCCGTATTTGCGAATCAGGCTGGCGACGCGATCCCCGGCGCGGCTTTCGAGAATGGCAACGGTCTTGTCTTTCATCGGTGCGCGAGCAAGCCCTTCCTGGTCGGCGTGGAGGACAGTTTGCCATAGGAATGGTTTTGGTTCGACAAAGGTATCGCCGATCGGTTTCGAGATAAAATCGCAGCAGTTCACGGTGGGCCAGGGTGATCCAGGGTGGGAGCAATGACAGCGGCGCAGCTATTCGTAAAGTGTCTCGAGAACGAAGGTGTCGAGTACATCTTCGGCGTGCCGGGCGAAGAGAATATCGACATCATGGACGCGCTGCTCGACAGTCCGATCACCTTTGTCACCACCCATCACGAGCAGGGAGCCGCCTTCATGGCCGACGTCTACGGACGGCTGACCGGCAGGGCGGGCGTGTGCATGTCGACCCTGGGCCCGGGCGCAACCAATCTGATTACCGGCGTCGCCGACGCCAACATGGACCGTGCGCCGATCGTCGCCATCGCCGGCCAGGGCGCCACCACACGCCTGCACAAGGAAAGCCATCAGATTCTCGATCTGGTGAACATGTTTCGTCCGATCACCAAGTATTCGGCGCAGATTCTGGAGCCGGAGATTGTTCCGGAGATCGTGCGCAAGGCATTCAAGGTCTCCCAGACCGAGAAGCCGGGTGCCGCGTTCATCGACTTCCCGGAAAACATCGCGGAGATGAAGGTCGACAAAAAGCCGATCAAGGTGCAGACCGCGTACACCTCGATTGCTCCCGACCGCAAGATCGAGCAGGCGGCCGCGATCATCTCCAAAGCGAAGTTTCCGGTCATCCTCGCCGGCAACGGCGTGATCCGGCAGGGCGCGGCGGATTCGCTGGTGACCTTTGCCCAGGTCTTGCGCATCCCGGTAGCCAACACCTTCATGGCCAAAGGTGTCATGCCTTTCAATGACGATCTCGCGCTGGGCACGATCGGATTGAAGGCGCGCGACCTGCCGTGGTTCGCCTTCGAAGCCGCCGATGTCGTGATTTGCGTCGGCTACGACATGGTCGAGTATCACCCGGAAATGTGGAATCCGAACGGTGACAAGATCATCGTCCATATCGACGCCTTGCCGGCCGAGGTCGACGAGCGTTATATCGTCGCGGTAGGAGTGCTGGGAGACATTTCTGTAACGTTGAGAGCGATTGCGCTGCGCGCCACTCCGCAGAAGAGCGCCGCCTTCAAAGCGGTGCGCAGGGCTATCATCGACGATCGTTCGGCATACGCCAACGACCAAGGCTTTCCCGTCAAGCCGCAGAAAATTGTCTGGGATCTTCGCGAAGTCCTCGGTCCGGACGACATCGCCATATCGGACGTGGGCGCGCACAAGATGTGGATGTCCCGCATGTACCGTGCCGAGCGGCCCAACACCTGCATCATCTCCAACGGCTTCGCGTCTATGGGCATCGCCGTTCCGGGAGCGATCGCCGCCAAGCTTGCCTATCCCGATCGCAAGGTCGTCGCGGTGACCGGTGACGCCGGGTTCATGATGAATTCGCAGGAAATCGAAACCGCGATGCGCATGAAGACCGCGTTCGTGGCGCTTATCTGGAGCGATTCCGAATACGGGCTCATCACCTGGCATCAGTTGCGACACTTCGGCCGGCCGAGCCACATCGCCTTCAAAAACCCCGATTTCGTGAAATACGCGGAAAGCTTCGGCGCCAAAGGCTACCGGATCGAGAAATCCGCGGATCTCGTGCCTACGCTCAAGGTCGCGCTTGCCGACGACACCGTCTCGATCATCGATTGTCCGGTCGATTATTCGGAAAACATGAAGCTTACCCAGCGGCTCAAGGATCTGCGGTCGCCGCTGTGACCGGGGGCAGCGAAAACGTTCTCACCGGAACCGGGTCATGAAAATCCGAGCCGTCGTGCTCTACGCGATGGACGCGAAGCCGCCCTTTGCCGAGTCGCGTCCGCTGTCGATCGAAGAGGTCGACATCAACCGCGCCTTCGATCTGCTGAACGAGGGCAGGGCGGTGCGTCAGGTCGTCGTGTTCCACTGATATGGAGCTCAATCACCTTCAATCGTTTATCGCCGTTGCCAAGCTCGGCCACCTGACGCGTGCTGCCGAGACCCTGCATCTGAGTCAACCCGCGCTGTCAGGGCAGATCAAGGCTCTCGAGGAAAGCCTGGGCGTGACGCTGTTCGAGCGCTCTTCGTCGGGAATGTCGCTCACCACATCGGGGCGGCGCCTGCTGGAGGACGCGCAACGCGTCATGGAGGCGGTGCAGCAGCTCAAGAATGCTGCGCAACGTCTCCAGGGCCGGACGACCGGCACGATCAAGATCGGCACGGTGTTGGACCCGTCCATACTGCAGGTGGGAGAGCTTCTATCGCTCGCCTTCGAGCGCCATCCTCAACTCGAGCTCGAGCTGCACCAGGTTCTGTCCAGCGACGCCCTGGTCGGCGTACGCAACGGTACCCTCGACGCGAGCTTCTACTTCGGTCGCCAGCCCGAAGGAGACCTGGATGCGGTCGCGCTGCGTGAAATTACCTATCGGGTGACCATTCCCATTGCCTGGGCCGGCGAGCTCATGAGCGCGCCGTGGGAAGTCGTCGCCGAACGGCCGTGGATCATTACCCCGGAACATAGCTCGCATCGAATCCTGGTCATGGAGCTTTTCCACGATCGCTCCGCGTTGCCGGCAAGAATTATCGAAGCCGACAACGAGCCGGTGATCATCAATCTGGTCGAGTCGCAGGTCGGCGTGAGCCTGGTGCGCGAGGAGCTTGCTTCGGCATCCAGCAAGGCGGGGCGCGCCGCCATCTGGCCGGGCGCCAGCGCGATCACGAAGCTTTGGCTGGTCTATGACGCCAAACGAAATGCCGATCCGCTGTTGCAAGCGCTGCTGGAGGTGCTCTACGAGATCTGGCCGGGTTCCGCAAAAGTCGAAGCACCGGCCCCGGACGACGCGTAGCGCTGCCTCGTCTGGCCCGGGATCGTCTTTGCCGCGCCTGTCAAAACCACACATAATGAAGAATAAGCATCGGACGCTTGCGCGAAAACGCAATAGTCCGCGACCCGCGCGCGAGGACTGCGGTCCGCTCGAATTCCGCCATCGCTGGTTATTGGAGCGGTAGGAACTAACGACGACATGGCCTGGCTTCCGTTGGGGTTGAGTGACCGTGCTGCGCGGCTCAGCATCCGTGCGCGATTGCTGCTGCTATCGTGCCGCGGCCGCCGCGGCGCAGGCATGAGTGTGATTCACGACTGCGGCTACTCCGGCATCCGGTGACGGCGGGGAATCATGACTCGCGCCGGCGCGGGCGGCACCACCGGCGGAGGGCGATACAGCGCATAGAACTGGCGCACAAGCTTGACGTATTCCTGCGTTTCAGGAAAAGGAGGGATGTTTTGCCTGTAATGTTGTACCGTCTGTTCGCCGGCGTTGTACGCCGCCAGCGCGAGGCCGAGGTCGTTGGCGAACAGCACCAGGAGATCGCGCAGGTAGCGCGTGCCGATCGAAAGGTTTATCGCTGGATCAAGAAGCTTTTGTTCGGCGGACCGTCCTTTGTCTGCCACGACACCGTAGCGAGCGCCGGTATCCGGAGTGACCTGCATGAGGCCCAGCGCTCCCTTGGGCGATACCGCGGCGGGCTCGAATGCGGATTCGACCGCGATTACCGCCTTGACCAGAGCAGGGTCGAGACCGTTCAGCTTTGCGTCTCGCTCGATCAGTGGCGCGAATTTCGCGGCATTCGGATGCCTGGTCACGTACTGATACATGCGCGAGCGCGAGAAGTCTTCGCTCTCCGCAGGAGCGGCGGCTTTGGCTCGTGCGGCTGCATCGAGATTGGTCTCACCTTTGAAAAAGAGTTGATAACGCTCGTCGAGTTTTTCGGTGGCGAAGTGCGCGGCGCCCTGTTCGTCGAGGTAGCCCCAAAGATCCGCGCGGGCGATTCCCGCGAACAGTGCCAACGCGACCGCGATCAGACGCGCAATCGACGACCCGCTACGCCGCGACCGCTGCTTTCCGCCGCTAGGACCCGAGCGCTTTATGTCCACGGTGTAGCCGACCGTCGCGGCTTCGGGCAGATGAAACATGGAACCTCTTGGGGCAGGACGGCGACTAAGGCATCAGTACACTATATGCCGGCTTCATCATGGTGAGCACTCTCCACAGCCTGTGCGCTCTGATGCTGGGTCTCTCCTTGGGCACCCCGCTCGCGCTGGCGCAAGTACCGCTGGCAACCGATGCACAGGATGCGAGCGACATCGTCGTACACGTGAAGAAAGACGGCGCGATAATCATCGTCGATGTCGAAATGGCGGTGCAGGCGTCACCGCTGGCGACGTGGGATGTGTTGACCGATTACGATCACATGGCGCAATTCGTCACCAACGTGCAGTCCTCCAAGATCACCGGTCGAAAAGGAAACACGCTTGTCGTTGCCCAGAAGAGCGGTACTGCCTTCGGGCTCTTGAAATTCTCGTTCGACAACGTTCGTGAGGTCGAGCTGGTCCCGCACAGCGAAATCCGCTCGAACTTGATCAGCGGTGATATGAAGGCTTCGGCATTCACGACCCGCCTCATGAGCGATGGAGGCGGCGTAACGCGAGTCCTCAATCACGGCGAATTCGTGCCTACGATGTGGGTGCCGCCGGTGATCGGAACCGCCTTCCTGGAAGCGGAGACCCGCAGACAGTTTCACGAGCTGCGAAACGAGATCATGCGTCGAACCTTGGCACCCAGGGCTGGCATGCCGGCGGTTCCATGACGGCCGCGAGCCGGTCCGGCGCTACAAACCCAGCCAGGCGATTGCCTTCTCCTCGTCCTCTCGCGAAGGCTCGGCAAATCCCTTGTAGCCCAGCACCGTGAGCGCGCTTCGACCGGCGTCGCTTTGCGCGAGTCCGAGCAAAACAGCGTGAATCTGTTGCTCGTCGTCGGCCGAAAGCATGGTCGAAGCGATCATCTGTTTGATCGGCACCGGGCGCGAAGATAAAAGCACCTTGCCGCCCTTTTGGGTCCACGACTGCACCACCGCTTTGGCCGCGGTAGCGCCTGCGTGGGCGAATCCGTACTCGACGTAGAACGGCACCGCGTCCTGATATCGGGTGGTGACGATCTTGACGTCGGCGGCGCCGAGCTTCTGGTCGCGCAGCATGGCTCGCAGCATGGCCGCCGTAATGGAATCGGGATCGGGGCTCACTATGGTGCGACCCCGGAGATCCTCGAGGCGGGTGAAGGACTGGTCCTTGTTCATCAGCAGCGAGACCGCGTAATCGGTATAGCCAGTCGTCCAGGCGACCGATTTGTATTTGCCGGCTTTGATCGCAGCCAGCGCCACGTGCGCAGGATGGACGAAAGCGAGGTCGTACTCCTGGCGCGCGAGGCCTGCGCGCAAATCGTCATAGGCACTGACGACGACGGTATGCACCGGCCGCTTGAGCGCCCGGGCAAGCAGCTCCGTGAGGGGCTGGAAGCGGGCCGCGATTTCCTTGTTGGTCTGGTAATAGGTGATGCCCTCGGTGATGGCGAAGACGAGGTCGGCTGCTGCGGCAGATGGCGCGGCCAGAGCGAGCCATACAGCGATGATGGCGGTGAGCAAAGATCGGATCATGCTAGGGTGGATTTTCCGGCGAGAAAACCCGAGCGCCTGGGTCGGCACCGGGCTTCGCCGATGTGGGCGGATAATCGCACCACGACGCGACTTATCCGTGCGGCTTCGTTTGATGCGCAGCATATCACAGCATCGACACGGCTTTCGAGCGCGGGCTCGCGCGTGTCGCAATCTCAAAGAAGGCGCTGCGTTTTTACGAAGAACCGTAGCTGCATCCGCCCGCTGCTGCAGCGCACAAACGAACATTTCCGCCGATCGCTGGACCGCTGATCGTGCGCCGAACAATTGGGGTGTAGCTGCTCGGTCACATCCGCGTCATACTGAAAGCCTAGGTTTCCGCCGACGTCTCATTCGTTCATGACGCCCTATCTGTCGATCGAAGCGCTGACCGTTTCTTACGGCACGACACGTGTTCTCGACCGGGTGAGCTTAAGCGTGCAGCGCGGCGAGATGATCGCGCTGCTCGGGAGCTCGGGTTGCGGCAAGACGACCTTGCTGCGCTCGATCGCCGGCTTCGTGCTTCCGGATTCGGGAGCGATTCGCGTCGACGGGAAGGAAATCACCCATCTGCCACCCGAGGCGCGCGAAACGGCGATGATGTTTCAGTCCTACGCCTTGTGGCCGCACATGAGCGTCGCGGACAACATCGGCTACGGCTTGCGCATGCGCAACTGGAAGAAGGAAGCGATCGCCGCGCGCGTGACCGAGATGCTCAAGCTGCTGCAGCTCGACGGTTTCGGACCGCGCGCGGTGACGCAGCTTTCGGGCGGCCAGCGGCAGCGCGTCGCCCTGGGCCGCGCACTTGCGGTCGATCCTCGCCTGCTGCTGCTCGATGAGCCGATGTCGAATCTCGACTACAAGGTGCGCCTTGAGCTGCGCCACGAGCTTCGCGCGCTGCAGCAGCGGATTGGAATCACCGCCGTGTATGTGACGCACGACCGCGAGGAAGCGCTGACGCTGGCCGACCGAATCGCGGTCATCGACGCCGGGCGCATCGTGCAGATCGGCGCGCCGGAGGAAATCTTTCATCGCCCGACGTCGGCTTTCGTCGCTGGATTCATGGGCGCGGACAATGCGCTCGACGTCGCGCGCGCCGGAGACGGCGCGATCAAGGCCATCGGACTCGACACCACGCCGGATCAGCGCATTCGCGTCCATTTTCGCAGCGACTCGGCAAGGCTTGCTCCTGCCGCCGCCGCGCATGCGCTTGTCAGCGGCGCGAATGCGCCTGCCAGCGCCACGAATGCTCCCGCATTGGGCGATCTGGTTCTGACCGGAATCGTGGCGCAGTCGGTATACGTCGGGCAGGGCTATCGGTATCGTGTGCGCACCGACGATGCCGATATCTGGGTTCACGCATCGGAGCGCGTTCTCGAAGGGACGCCGACCTGTGTCGTCGTGCCGCGTGACGCGCTGCTGCTTTTTCCCGCCAATCAACCACGTAGTTCCTAGGAGGTCGACATGAAGTTTCGCTTGCTGCTACTCGCCGCCGCGCTTGCATTTGCCGGTGGATTTGCTGGTGGACTGGGCGCCCAGACGCTCAACGTCGTCACCGCCGGCGACCAGAACATGGTCGATTACGTCAACAACTACCTGGCACCGAAGTTCGAGGCGATGAACCCCGGCGTCAAGGTGCGCGCGGTGGGAACCGGGCCCGGAGATTCCGGCTCGCAGAAAATCTACGAAAAGCTTTCGGCGCAGCAGAAGGCCAACGTTGCCGAGTGGGATGTCGACGTCGCGGTCGTGCATCAGCGCGGCGCCGCGACGATGGTCGGTGAAAAGCTGTTGATGCCCTACCGTAACGACATCGGTGCGGGCAAGCTGGTCACGCGCGACACGGCCAAGAATGCTCTGGGCGCGAACGTCGACGGCTACGTGCTGCCGATGTTTCACAGCCAGATCGCGTTCGCGTACAACCCCGAGCTGATCAAAGCGCCGCCGAAATCTTTCGGCGAGCTCACCGAATGGGTCAAGAAGAATCCAAAGCAATTCGGCTACAACGGCGTCAAGGGGGGCATGTCGGGCGTGGGTTTCGTGATGGGGTGGGTGGAGGCGAGCACCGGCATGGCCGACAAGCTGGAGAAGGGCCCGTACGACGCCAGCCAGAAGGCGGCGATCGACAAGGCGCTCGGCGGGCTCAAGGATTTCAATCAATACGTGGTGATGACGCCGGGCAATGCCGGCACGCTGGACATGCTCAACCGCGGCGAGATCGCCATCGGACCGGTGTGGGTCGACATGTTCTACACCTGGCAGGCGGATGGTCGGATGAGCCCGAAGATGAAGCTCTCGCTGCCTTCGCCCGGACTGCCCGGGCAGCCGATGTACTACGTGATCCCGGCCAAGGCGGCGCACGCTCAACTGGCCAAGAAGTTCATCGACCTGGCCGAGAGTCCTGAAGTGCAGGCGGAAGGCATCGTCAAGCAATTCAACTGGTATCCGGGTATCGATCCCCAGCACGTGCAGTCGAAGATGGACCAGGCGAGCTGGAACAAGCTCTTCACCGACATCTCGCCCTCCGATCTGTCGAGATACGGCAGGCCATTCCCATTGTCGGAATATTTCACCGATATCGTTGAGGGGTATGAGCGGGTCGTGATCAAGTAGACGGCACCAATTACTGTAAGAAGCGCGTGACGCGGCGACGCGAATGTTCGTCATCCCCGCGAAGGCGGGGATCCACTTGGACCCGATAAAAATCCAATGGATTCCCGCTTTCGCGGGAATGACGAACTTGTGTGAGCGCTGCTTCGAAACATGTCTGAATCAAGACCGCCAGATTCCCCCACAACGAAAGCGACGAGGTCCGTTGAGCGCGCCGATTCGATGAGGGATGACCGCTGGGTCGGCCTCGCATTGCTTGCTCCGGCGCTCGCGGTCATTCTCGTTTTCTTCGTGGCGCCTCTCGCGATGTCCGCGGTGGTTGCTTTCCGGCGCAAGGACGGTGGGCTCACGCTCGAACACTTCGCCAAATCGTTCGATCTCTACACCACCGATCTCCTGTTCACGCTGGCGATCGTCCTCGCTTCGACCGTGCTGATCGGGCTGGTCGCGATTGCCATCGCGGGCTACCTTACGCTGGGCGAAAACCCGCGCGCGGTGGCGATCCTGCGCTGGCTCTATCGTTGGCCGCTGTTTATTCCGTTCGTGGTGGCGGGCCAGGTGATGCGCACTTTCCTCGCCAAGAACGGCATGCTCAACCATGTGCTGATCGGCACCGGCCTGATCGAGCCCTTATCGGCGCAGAGCCTGCTCGACTGGCGGGGCATCGTCGTCGCCTTCGTCTGGAAGCAGGCGCCGTTCGTTACGCTGCTCCTGGCCGGCGCGATGGCCTCGATCGAAACACAGCACATCGAGGCCGCCCGCAACCTCGGCGCGCGGCGTTTGCGCGTTCTGATCGACATTATCCTGCCGCAGGTCCGCGGGACGCTGCTGGTCGGTCTGGTGTTGTCGTTCGTGACCATGCTGTCGGTGCTGTCGGTTCCGTTGATGATCAATCCCAATTCGCCGACGATGATGACGGTCGACGTCGCCTACCGCATCAACACCTTCGGCGATTACGCGGTGGCGAACGCGTTGTGCCTGCTGTCCTTGATCCTCGCCGCCGGCGGCGCATGGTTCTATTTGCACCACGCCGTCGAAAAGGTGGAACACGCATGACGGCGCTCAGTTTGCCGGCACTTCCTGCACCGCTTCGAAGCGTGTTGCGCGCAATCGCGCTGGCTTTGTTCGCGTTTGCGATTTTCGGGCCGCTGCTGAACCTGCTGCTATGGGCGTTCGCCGAGCGCTGGTATTTTCCGAACAAGCTGCCGCTGGAATTCGGGCTTACCTTCTGGTATCGCGTGTTTCAGCCGCGCGGCAATGCGCTCGCTTCGCTCGGCACCAGCGTCTGGATCGCAGTCCTGACGGTGGCGCTTTCGCTCGCGGTCGCGGTGCCCGCGGGCTACGCGCTGGGACGGCTCAAGCTTCCCTGGCGCAGCGCGATCCTGCTCCTGTTTCTGCTACCCCAAGCGGTGCCGAACCTGCCGGTCTACGTGAACATCGCGCAGGTGTTCTATCAGATCGGCCTCAACGGAACGATTCTGGGGGTGGTGCTCGTTCATGCGTCGCATGGCCTGGTGCTGGCCGTCTGGATCGCGTCGGCGGCGTTCGCGTCGGTCGATGTTTCGCTCGAGGAAGCGTCGCGCAATCTCGGTGCCTCGCCGTGGACCTGCTTTCGAACGGTAACGCTTCCGCTCGCGGCACCGGGACTGATCGCCAGCGCGATATTCGTTTTCCTTGAATCGCTCGACGAATTCACCGGTACCTATTTCGTCGGCGTGCCGGACGTCACCACCCTGCCGCTCTTGATGTTCAACGCCAGCATGGGCGGCAACTACCAGATCGCGTCGATCACCGCGCTGCTGTTGTTGATCCCGTCGATCGGCTTCATGCTGGTCGTCGAGCGCTTTCTGAAGGCGGATGTGCTGGCGATGGTGGGGCGGTGAGCGCTTAGCGATCGTCCTTTAGCGGACAAGATACCGGCCCGGCCTCCAGGATGATGAGAGTCGCTGCGCCTCGGCGATCTCGGCCGCCGACATACGATGCTCGACATCGCGGCGATGCTCTACCGCCATTCGAACGCCGCGCCCGGCTGGCAAGTCTGCAACCCGCTTCTCTGAAGTTTTGGTTTCGCGTCTTGCGGGCGCGTTCCGGGCGGAGCCTTGTCGCAACCGGCAACCAACAAACCCAGCGACAGCAAGCCAGCCGCGACAAAATCAGAATTCAAAGTACTCTTAGCGCCACAAATCCACGCTTTCGCCGCGTGCCCGCAGGCGCTCGGCGCGCGCCTGCAGGTAGCGCTGAAACGACGGCTCGCCGCGGTACCCGCCGCCCGCGACATAATCGAACGACGCCGCGAGGTGAAACGGCCGCAGATACGCGTCGATCCGAAATACTTCCATGCCGCTGCGATCGAAGAACACGATCGTCGGCGTGTACGCGACGCCGAGCTCGCGCGCCCACGCCTGAGCAGTGGTGGCGCGGCCGGCAGGGGAGGTGAGCGGGGTCGAAGCTGCGAGCGAGAAGCGCGCCACATCGAATTCGCTGACGAGCGCGCGCGCCTCGGCGCGCTGCAGTCCTTCGCGATGGAGCTCGTCGCAGGGCGAGCAATGCGTGGTCTCGAAGAGCACTGCGAGCGGCTTGGCGCCTGGCTTACGCCGCAGGTCGTACGGCGGTCCGAGAAAGAACGGCTCGTCGTGCAATTCCGGACTCGCCGGCTCGCGCACCCGCTGCTTGAGATAGTCGCCGAGCGCCTGCCGCCGTTCCAGATGCCCCGCGACATAGTCGAGCACCGGTTCGAAGCGTTGCGGCGGGTAGTAGCCATTCAGACGCGCCACCACGTTTCCCTTCTCGTCGAAAAAGAGGAGCGTCGGCGTGAATTGCACTTTGAGCACGCGTGAGAGCTCCTTCTCGGTCATGACACGACCATCGAGCCACGTCACTTCGCGGTCGCCCCAGATGTTCACCGCGAGCGCGACAAAGTGTTGGCGCGTTTTCTCCACGATGCTGCGCTGGGAGAAATTGGTCACCATGAGCTGCTTGCAGTAGGGGCAGCCATCTTGACCGAAATACACCAGCAGCCGCCGGCCATTGCGGGCTGCCTCCGCGATGTCCTCGCGTAGATCGAGGAAGGTATTCGCAAACCACGGTGGGATGTCGATTGCGTAAGGCGCGGCTTCCTGTGCTCGCGCCGGAGCAAGGAGGGCGAATGCGATGACGAAGACGATCGGCCAATGCCGCATGGTTCACCTGGGCACCGTCAGCAGACGCCTGCATGCCCCCTGGAGTCACAATCTTAACCTCCTGGTAAGGCGACGCGTGGAATTGGTCGCCGCCGGCGCCTCCGTCCGCGAGTCGTGGTGGCCGAGGCCTACAAATCTTTAATCCGCGCGAGATCCTTAACCAGCAACTCGAACGCCTGCGCCCGATCCTCAGGCGGGACGCGCAGAATGGACGACGGGTGCACGGTCACCAGTATCTTCGGTCCCCACTCGCTGTCGAAAAATTTCCCGCGATTGGCGAGCACCTTCACCTTCGGTCCGAGGAGCGCGCGCACCGCGGTACCGCCGAGGCACACGATCAAACGCGGAGACACTAGCCGGATTTCGCCGAGCAGCCAGTCGAGGCACGCCGCCACTTCCTGCTGCGCCGGCGTCTTGTGCATGCGCCGTTTGCCGCGCGGCTCCCAGCTGAAGTGCTTGACGGCGTTGGTGACATAGACGTCTTTGCGATCGACGCCGACTTTTTCCAGCGCCTTGTCGAGGACACGTCCCGCGGGTCCGACAAAAGGCCTGCCGGTCAAATCTTCCTGATCGCCGGGCTGCTCGCCGACCAGCATGACGCTGGCCTTGGCGCCGCCTTCGCCGCAGACCGCCTGAGTGGCGCGCTCCCACAGCGGACACCCGCGGCAGCGCGCGATGCCCGCGTCGAGGTCCTTCAGTGATCGGGCATCAGCCGCAATTTCGCTTTTGGAATCCGCCATCACCGATGGACCATCTCAAGCGGCCGCGGCTCACGGCAGCGTGTAGGCCGTTTTGACGATGGTGAAAAACTCGCGCGCGTAACGGCCCTGTTCACGCGGCCCGTAACTGGAGCCCTTGCGGCCGCCAAACGGCACGTGATAGTCGACGCCCGCGGTCGGCAGATTGACCATGATCATTCCCGCCTGGCTTTGGCGTTTGAAGTGCGACGCATGCTTGAGCGACGTGGTCACGATGCCGGCCGAGAGTCCGAAGTCGGTGTCGTTGGCGACGCTAAGCGCCTCGTCGTAGTCCCTGACCCGGATGACGCTGGCGACCGGACCGAATATTTCCTCGCGCGAGGTGCGCATGGAGTTGGTCGCCTCGGTCAGCAGTGCCGGCGCGAGATAGTGGCCTCGCTTGGCACGCTTGAGCATTTCGCCGCCGTAGGCAAGCTTCGCACCCTCGCGCTGGCCGATGCCGATGTAGTCCAGGTTCTGCTTGAGTTGCGTCTCGTCGACGACCGGGCCGATGTCCGTTCCCGGCGTCAACGCGTCATCGACCTTGAGCGATCCCAGGCGCTCGCTCAAGGCGGCTACAAAACGGTCGTGGATATTGGCGCCGACGATCAGGCGGGACGATGCGGTGCAGCGCTGTCCCGTCGAAAAGAACGCACCGTTGACCGCGCAGGTCACGGCCACGGCCAGGTCTGCGTCGTCGAGCACGACCAGCGGATTCTTGCCGCCCATTTCCAGTTGCAGCTTGGCCATGCGCGCGATCGCCTTGGCCGCGATCGCGCGGCCGGTCGCCACCGAACCGGTAAAACTGATGGCATCGACACGCGGATCGTTGATGATCGTTTCGCCGACGACGCTGCCACGGCCCATGACGAGGTTGAAGACTCCCGCTGGTATGCCCGCCTTGATAATGATTTCCGACAGAGCCCAAGCCGACCCCGGCGCCAGTTCCGCGGGCTTGAACACAACGCAGTTGCCGTAGCAGAGTGCGGGCGCGATCTTCCATGCCGGAATCGCGATCGGAAAGTTCCACGGGGTGATGATGCCGATGACGCCCAAGGGTTCGCGGGTGATCTCGACGTCAACGCCGGGGCGGATCGACTGAATCTTCTCCCCGGAGAGCCGCAGTACCTCGCCGCCGAAGAACTTGAAGATCTGACCCGCGCGCACGACTTCGCCGACGCCCTCGGGCAGCGTCTTGCCTTCCTCGCGCGAAAGGAGTCGCCCGAGCTCGTCCTTGCGGGCGAGTATCGTGTTGCCGACGGCATCGAGCAGATTCGCGCGATCCTGGACTGACGACATCGACCATGCCGGAAATGCGGCGCGCGCAGCGGCAATCGCGGCGTCGGCCTGCGCGCGGTCGGCTCGTGCGTATTCGCCGACGACGTCGCTCAAGTCCGACGGGTTGATGTTTTTCGCGGTCTCGGCACCGGCCACCCAATCCCCGCCGATGAAGTTGCGATGAATCTCACTCATGGTCTTTTCGTCCTCAGTGCGTGCGAAGCAGATTGCGTGCGGCAAGATTGCGCATCAGCTCGCCTGCACCAAAGGTCCATGGCGGCGCCTGATCGCTCGTGGTCACGCGGTTTTCGAGCGCGCCAAGCCGCGCCGCGCTGATGATGACCCGGTCGTCATGCTTGTGCGTGAATCCCATGCCCGGTGCGCCGCGATCATCGACTGGTGCGAACATCGTGCCCAGGAACAGCATGAACCCATCCGGGTACTGATGGTTCGAGCCGGTCGCCTGCTCGACCAAGTCGGAGGGATCGCGGCTGATCTTCGCCATCGAGCTCTTGCCCTGCAGATGAAAGCCGTCCGCGCCATGGACGTCGAGCACGATCTCGGCGCGACGGACGTCGTCGAGCGTGAAGCCCTCGTCGAACAGGCGTATGAACGGGCCGATGGCGCACGACGCGTTGTTGTCTTTGGCCTTGCCGAGGAGGAGCGCGCTGCGGCCTTCGAAGTCGCGCAGGTTGACGTCGTTGCCGAGCGTCGCGCCCTTGATCCTGGCGCGCGAATCGACCGCCAGCACGATCTCCGGCTCCGGGTTGTTCCAGGTCGATTTGGGATGCACTCCAATCAGCGCGCCGTGGCCCACGGCAGCCATAGGTTGCGTCTTGGTGAAAATCTCGGCGTCGGGCCCGATGCCGACCTCGAGATACTGCGACCATGCTCCTTGCTCCACCAGCACCTGCTTGATGCGCGCCGCCTCTTCCGAACCGGGGCGCACCGAAGCAAGATTGTCGCCGAGAATTCCGGTGAGACGCGCGCGAATCCCTTCGGCGCGGCTGGCATCGCCGCGCGCCTGTTCCTCGATGACGCGTTCGAGCGTGCTCGCGATAAAGGTGACGCCGGCAGCCTTGATCGCCTGCAGATCGCACGGCGCGAGCAATCGCGGCTTGGCGTCGTCGAACTCGGGGCGGCTGTTGGAGAGCAACGCTTCGATCGATCCCAGCGAGCGGCCCAATATCGCGGCGGTGCGCACCGCGCCGGCTGCATCGTCTCGCTCAAGGAACATACTGACAGTCGGGCAGCTTGCCGCGAGGTCGACGACCGTGCCATCAGTCCGAATGGTGATGGGCGAGGGACCCGGGAGTCTGCCCGGAATCCATGCGCGGCCGAGCAGCGTGGCCGCTTTCCAGTCCGACGGCAGGACGGACAGCGCGGCGGTTGGGACGATCATGCGCAGTATTTCGGTTGCGAATGGGGTACGGCAGTAAACGATGGGACGGCGTAGCGGGCGTCCGTCGGAAGGCGCGGGCTCCTAACCCCCATCGCAAGTCTACCCCTGTTCACGACGCGGCCGGCGGGTGTAGGCTGATAACTCGAGATTTAAGCGCAGCGCTTCAATAGCCGCACTTCAACAGGACATTCACGCGCCATGATTGCCGCGATCCATTTATCCGACGAGCACACGCCGCAGCCCATCCCGCCCGTGGATGACGATGACGACGATGACGACGACCAGAGCAAGCCGGGCTCGGGCGGCGGAAACATCGATCCCGACGATGACGAGGTCGGTTCGGACGATGATGACGATGATGACGACGAAACGTTATGGTCCAAGAGACGTCTGCCCGCACGAATCAAGTGAGAATCATCGATTCTGTGCTATAGTGGTGCCTGCGCGGCGCTCTGCCGGTTGAGAGCGTTAAACGTAGGGTTGCCGGCCGCGTTTCGGGAAAGCTCCGAATGGATGTCAGGCGGCCCGATCATCGGCTTCTAATCTCTCGCTCAACGCAATCCCCCGAGCGGCAATATCCGGTTAGAGAAGATGGGTTTGCAGTTCTCGACCCGGTTGCGGCCGTTTGCGCGCGCCTGGCGATCGTCCGGCTAAGTATCCAACTGGGTATGCCGTGCGATTCGCGCCAGCGATCCGCACTCCCGCCATTCCGGAATTCTGGGCACAGGTAGCCACATTGGCGCCGCCTGATTTTTGCCCGAGCCCCTGGCCAGCGCCTTCGTCGGCGCGCAAGGGTTGTGCTTTGTGATGGGATCTCCAATGAAATTCGAACAACTAAAACTCGCGCCTGAACTGCTGCGCGCGCTTGCCGATTGCGGTTACACCGAACCCACGCCGATCCAAGCACAAACCATTCCACCGCTGCTTGCCGGCCTCGACGTCATCGGCTCGGCGCAGACCGGCACCGGCAAGACCGCCGCCTTCGTGCTGCCCGCGCTGCAACGGCTGGCCGCGATGGCGCCGGGCACTCCACCCGCGCATCGTGCGACGGGCCGCCCGCGCGTGCTGGTGCTGGCGCCGACGCGCGAGCTTGCCCAGCAGGTTGCCACCCAGTCGGTCCAGTACGGGCGCTATCTGCATCTGAAGACCGTGTGCATCTACGGCGGAGCGCCGTATCCGGTGCAGAACCGTGAGCTAGCGCGCGGCGTCGACATTCTTGTGGCCACACCGGGCAGGCTCATCGACCACCTGGAGCGCGGCCGCGTCGATCTGTCGCAGTTGGAAATCCTGGTCCTCGACGAAGCTGACCGGATGCTGGACATGGGATTTATCGACGACGTGGAGTCGATCGCGTCGCGCACGCCCAAGACGCGCCAGACGGTGCTCTTCTCGGCGACGTTCGACACTGCGATCGCGCGCCTCGCCGGACGGCTCTTACGCGACCCGGTGCGCATCGAAGCCGATGCCGACAAGGCGCCGCCGCCCGCGATCGAGCAGCGAGTGCATTTCACCGACGATCACGCGCACAAGCACCGCGTCCTCGATTTCCTGCTGGCCGACGTGGCGATGACCCAGAGCATTGTATTCATCTCCACCAAGCGCGATGCGGAGTCGCTCGCGGCGCGGCTGCGCGGCGAAGGCCACGCAGCCGCGGCGCTACACGGCGATATGAATCAATTCGAGCGCACCAGGACCCTTTCGGACATGCGCCGTGGAAGCGTCCGCACGCTGGTCGCGACCGACGTCGCCGCGCGCGGCCTCGATGTCGCGGGCATCAGCCACGTCATCAACTTCGATCTGCCGCGGCAAGCCGGAGACTACGTCCATCGCATTGGCCGCACGGGGCGCGCCGGCGCGGCGGGGATCGCGGTGTCGCTGGCGGGTCATGCAGAACGCGGAGCGCTGCGCCAGATCGAGCGCTACACCGGGGCAGCCATCGCAGCGCACGTCATTCCGGGGCTGGAGCCTCGCGCGCGCCACATAGGCCACGATCGCGGCGCCGGTGGAGGGGGCAACGCCGGCGGCAAGGGAAGTCCGCGCAGCGCGCATCATCGTCCATCAAATCACCCGCATGCACGCCACGAGAGCGCCCACGGCGCCGGCAATCGCGGCTGGTCTGCGTCGCCGCCTTCTGCTCGCCAGGCACGACACGACGCAAGCTGGCAGGACAGGAAGTCCGGCCGCTCGCGGTAGCAATATGTCGTCATTCCCGCGAAAGCGGGAATCCAAGTTTGTTTCAAGAACCAATCGATTCCCCCGCGAATGACAATATTGGGGATCTTTCGCGGGGTGACGCCGTTGAAGATCTCGCGTCACGTACTTGCATAATGCTCAATGACTCACAGCCCGCCGAAGCGCTTGTAGAAATAAGGCGCCGCCGAGTGCAGGGCACCGCGCGAGTTTTCCAGCATGGTGGCGAGATGGCGCTCCGCACGCTCATGGGTCAGACGATAGAGCTCGCGGCACAGCGAATAAGCAGCAGCCTCGGGCCAATTCGAAGGCAGCAGCTGGGCGGGCAGCTGCGGGTCGTGCAGCGTTACACGCCGGAACTCGTGAATGAGCAGTGTGCGCAGGACGAAGCATTGCTGCGGGGTCGGGTCGGCGCCCTGGCCGAGTGAGTCGGCAACGCCTCGGAAGCGTGCGACGAAACCGCGATAGGCGGCGGCGGTGCCTTTCAGGTCCCAACTATCCTTCGTCAACGTGGCGATCGACGCGGCGCCGTGCGGGAGCGCGCGCGCGGTTACAACAGCTACGCGTCGGTCGATGCCCAGCGCTCGCGTCGTTTCGTTGAGCTCGACCTCATGCCCGGGCCGCGCCGGTCGCGCAAACAGACCGGGTCCAAGCACGCCGAAGCCGTCCCAACCCAGTTCCTTGCGCAATTCGCGGCGGGAGGATTCGTCGATGCTCGCCGGTGGCGCGATGACCAGATGCCAGCCGCCATCCCACGGATCCGTCGCTGGAGGCGCGTAGATGCGGCGATAAGCATGCTCGAATCGTCGCTGCCCCTGGCGCGTGAGCCGGTAGAGGCTGCGCCTGCCGTCCTGCCGCGCGGCGAGCCAGCCTTCCTGCGTGAGCCGGTAGACGCTGGTGCGGACCAGCCGCTCATTGATGCCAAAAGGAGCTAGCAGCCCAATGAGGTCGGACAGCCACACCGCGCCGCCATGCGGCGCGATGGAATCGCCCCAGAGCGTTACCACCAGCGACTTTGCCTTGGGCGGTACCGTCGCGAGCGCTCGCCGGATCCAGCGCTCTATTCGACTATCGGTCCCGTCGGTGGTCATGGCCCCCGCCGATGTGATACAGAATTTGCTATCCCCATACAAAAAGTGTATCGTATCCTAAAGGTCGGCGCCAGTCCGGCCACGACGAGGGAATCTCATGTACGCGCAGATGGTCGACACCGGAGCGAAACGACTGCGCTCCCTGGATGAGTTCTCGCCCGAGGAACGTGAATTCCAGGCGCGGATCGATGCCGACATCAAGATCGAGCCCAAGGACTGGATGCCGGAGGCGTATCGCAAGACGCTGATCCGGCAGATCTCTCAGCACGCGCACTCGGAGATCGTCGGCATGCTGCCCGAGGGTAACTGGATTACGCGCGCGCCGAGCTTAAAGCGCAAGGCGATCCTCATGGCAAAGGTTCAGGACGAAGCGGGTCACGGCCTCTACCTTTACTGCGCCGCGGAAACGCTGGGCGTGTCGCGCGACGAGCTGGTCGCCGATCTGCATTCCGGCAAGGCCAAATATTCGAGCATCTTCAACTATCCGACGCTGACCTGGGCCGACATCGGCGCCATCGGATGGTTGGTCGACGGCGCCGCGATCATGAATCAGATTCCTCTTTGCCGATGCTCGTTCGGACCCTACTCGCGGGCGATGATCCGCGTCTGCAAGGAAGAGAGCTTTCACCAGCGCCAGGGCTTCGACATCATGATGACGCTGTGCCGGGGCACGGCCGGGCAGAAGGCGATGGCGCAGGACGCGCTGAACCGATGGTGGTGGCCGTCGCTGATGATGTTCGGGCCGCCCGACGCGACTTCCGTGCACAGTGCGCAGTCGGCGCAATGGAAGATCAAGATGCTGTCGAACGATGAGCTACGCCAGCGCTTTGTGGATCAGACCGTGCCGCAGGCGGATTATCTCGGCATCAGCATGCCCGATCCGGAGCTCAAGTGGAATGCCGAGCGCGGCCATTACGATTTCGGGCCGATCGACTGGGACGAGCTCTATAGCGTCGTCAAGGGCAACGGACCGTGCAATCGCGAGCGGCTGCGGGCGCGGGTGGAGGCGTGGGAAGAGGGCGCGTGGGTGCGCGACGCGGCGATGGCGCACGCGGAGAAGCATGCAGCCAGGAAGGCAGCCTGAGTGGAACGTGACGGGAAAGTGAGAGAAGACCATGAGTCATGAATGGCCGTTGTGGGAAATCTTCATCCGATCGCAGCACGGGCTCGCGCACAAGCACGTAGGGAGCCTGCACGCGCCCGATGCGGAGATGGCGGTCAAGAATGCGCGCGATGTCTACACCCGGCGCAACGAAGGCGTCAGCATCTGGGTCGTGAAATCGGCCGACATCGTTGCCAGTTCGCCGGGCAAGAAAGAGCCGATGTTCGAGCCCGCGAGCAGCAAGGTGTATCGGCATCCGACCTTTTTTCCGATGCCCGATGAAGTGAAGCACATCTGACATGCCGTCCGACCGGCAACTGCTCGATTACGTCCTGCGGCTTGCCGACAGCGACCTGATTCTCGCCCAGCGCCTCGGCGAATGGGTCGGCCACGGGCCCGCGCTCGAGGAGGACATCGCGCTCACCAATGTCGGTCTCGATCTCCTCGGTCAGGCGCGACTGTGGTTTGCGTACGCGAGCGAGGTTGAGGCGCGCGAGCTTGTGCGATCGGGCGGCGCAAGTCGCAACGAAGACGAGTTCGCATTCATGCGCGAAGGCGGCGGCTTTCGCAACCTGCTGCTCGCCGAGCAGCCCAACGGCAACTACGCGGATACGACGGCGCGACAGTTCTACTTCGATGTCTGGCACGAGTTGTTGCTGAGAAACCTTGCGGTCTCGCGTGATCCTCGCATCGCCGAAATCGCCGCCAAGGCACTCAAGGAAGTGATGTATCACGCTGAGCGCAGCGCCGACTGGGTGATCCGGCTGGGCGACGGCACTGAACTGAGCCACGCCAGGATGCAGTCGGCGATCGACGGTCTTTGGATGTTTACCGGAGAAATGTTCGCCGCCGACGACACCGAACTGGCGCTTGCCGCCGAGGGCGTCGCCGCTGACGTCAGGGCACTCTTGCCTGTCTGGCGTGATCGTGTCGCCTCGGTGCTCGATCGGGCGACACTAACCATGCCGTCCGCGGCGTGGATGCAGCGCGGCGGAAAACAGGGCGTTCACACCGAGCACCTGGGCCATCTGCTCGCGGAAATGCAATCGCTGCACCGCGCTCACCCTGGGGTGCAATGGTGAGCGCAGCTTCGTCCGCAATTGCGCGTGGTCCTGGACCCGGCGCCGACGCGATATGGCGCGCGCTGGCCGCCGTTCCCGATCCGGAAATTCCGGTGATTTCGGTGGTCGATCTCGGCATTATCCGCGGCGTCGAGTGGCGTGACGATGAATGGGTCATCTCGGTGACACCGACCTATTCCGGATGCCCGGCCACCGAAGTCATTGCCGGCGACATCGGGCGCGCCCTGGCCGCTGCTGGCGTCGCGCGCTTTCGCATCGAGACCAGGCTCGCCCCGGCATGGACTACGGACTGGATCGCGGCCGATGCCCGGCAGCGGCTGGCGGATTACGGTATCGCGCCGCCCGGAGCACGCGCGGCTGCGTCAGGTCAAATAGACCAAACGGGCCAAGTAAACCGAATCGACATCAGCGCTTTGCACCGCTACCGCCGCGAAGCGGCGAGCGTTCCCTGCCCGCGTTGCAACTCGACGCGCACCCGGCAGCAATCGCGCTACGGTTCGACACCCTGCAAGGCGCAGTACCGCTGCGACGATTGCCTCGAGCCGTTCGACTATTTCAAGCCGCACTGATCGTTGGTATGAATCGTCCATTCCGGATGCGTCATCCCCGCGAAAGCGGGGATCCAGCGGCGATTGTCAAAAAGACACTGGGTTCCCGCTTGGCCGTTCCTCGAAACTTCGCCCTTCGGGCTCGTTTTTGCGGGAACGACGGTAGTGGAACTGCTTTCGCGCATTCTTATAATTCTCAATATAGATGAGCAAGTTCCACCCGCTTACTATCTCGTCGGTCGCGCGCGAAACCCGCGACGCGGTCACGCTCACGTTCGACGTGCCGTCCGCGTTGGGGGACGCGTTTCGCTTCGTGCAGGGCCAGCACCTCACGCTGCGCGCGGACATCGGCTGCGAGCACGTGCGGCGCTCGTATTCGATCTGCTCGGCGGTGCAGGACGACAAGCTTCGCATCGCGGTCAAGAAGACCCCCGGAGGCGTGTTCTCCACCTGGGCCAACGAGCACCTCAAGCAAGGCGCGACCATCGACGTGATGCCGCCGATGGGTCATTTCAACGTCGCGCTCGACACGGCAAATCGCAAGCACTACGTTGGGTTCGCGGCGGGCAGCGGCATCACACCGCTGCTGTCGATCGTCAAGACGACGCTGCTCACGGAACCTGACAGCCGGTTCACGCTCTTCTACGGCAACCGCTCGTCGAGCGCGGTGATTTTCCGGGAGGAGCTTGCCGACTTGAAGGACCGGTTCTTAACCCGCCTGAACCTTGTCTACGTCATGAGCCGCGAGCCGCAGGACATCGAAATCCTGAACGGGCGCATCGACCGCAAAAAGGCCGACGCACTGCTGGAGCATTGGGTCGACATGCGGGAAGTCGATACCGCCTTCGTATGCGGGCCGGACGGCATGATGCAGGCCGTCGCGGAATCGCTGCAGGCGCACGGATTGCCCAAGTCGAAGATAAAGATCGAGCTTTTCGCGGCGAGCATTCCGAAGCACGAGCACAGGGTCCCGGAGTCGCTTCCGCCCGGTCATACCGAATGCGCGGTGACGGTCATCATCGACGGCGCCCGCCGCGAGTACACGCTGGAAAAGACCAAGGAAAACATCCTCGACGCGGCGCTCAAGCAGGGCATCGAGCTGCCCTATTCCTGCAAGGGCGGAGTGTGCTCGACCTGCCGCGCCAAGCTCATCGAGGGAGAGGTCGACATGGACGTCAATTTCGCGCTCGAGGATTACGAAGTTGCGCGCGGCTTCGTGCTCTGCTGTCAGAGCTATCCGGTGACCGACAGGGTCACGGTCGACTTCGATCAAGCTGCGTAAACCGCACTGGCATCGCAATAAGCCGATTCCGGGCACCTTCACAAGCTGCTAATCTTCAACTGTTCAGTTCATTCCACTTGGAGCCTTTCCCTTGTCTCATCCATTGTTCGAACGTCACAAGCCGCTGCTCGATCAAGCGCTCGCGGCAATCGCAGGCCGCGGTTACTGGAGCGCATTTCCGGAGTCGCCCAGTCCCAAGGTCTACGGCGAAGGAGCGGCGGAATCGGGCAAGGCGGCGTTCGACGCCTTGCTGAACAAGCCATTCCCGATACAGCTCCCGGGCAGCCAGGGCACGGTAGGCGGAGAGATATCACCTTACGGCATCGCGCTCGGCGTCAGCTATCCGAAAGTGGATCTCGATCAACTTTTCGCGGCGATCGCCAAGGCAGAGCCGGCCTGGCGCAAGGCGGGTCCGGAAGCGTGGGTCGGCGTGTCGCTGGAAATCCTGACCCGCATCAACAAGCGAAGCTTCGAGCTTGCGCACGCGGTCATGCATACCACCGGTCAGGCCTTTGTGATGTCATTCCAGGCCGGATGTCCGCATGCGCAGGATCGCGGACTCGAGGCGATCGCTTACGCCTGGGATGAGCTGCGGCGAATTCCTGCCAAGGCGTATTGGGAGAAGCCGCAAGGCAAGAACGAGCCGCTGAAGATGGAAAAGCGGTACCGGATCGTGCCGCGCGGCGTGGCCCTGGTAATCGGTTGCAACACCTTTCCGACCTGGAACGGCTATCCGGGAATGTTTGCGAGCCTCGCGACCGGCAATGCGGTCATCGTCAAGCCGCATGCCAATGCAATCCTGCCACTGGCGATCACCGTCCAGGTTGCGCGCGAGGTGCTCGCCGAAGCCGGGTTCGACCCGAATATCGTCACGCTGGTCGCGCACACCGCTGCGGACGACGCTGCGCAGAAACTTTCGCTGCGACCGGAAGTGAAGCTCATCGATTTCACGGGGAGCACCGCCAACGGCGAATGGCTGGAGAAAAACGCCCGCCAGGCGCAGGTCTACACCGAGAAAGCCGGCGTGAACCAGATCATCGTCGACTCCACGGCCGATATCAAAGGCGTCGCGCGCAACGTCGCATTTTCGCTGGCGCTGTACACGGGTCAGATGTGCACCGCCCCGCAGAACATCTACGTCCCGCGAGACGGTATCGACACCGCCGAGGGTCACCTGTCGTTCGACCAGGTTGCGGAAGTCCTGGCCGAGAGCGTGCAAAAGCTGGTCGGCGATCCCGCCCGCGCAGTGGAGATTTTAGGCGCGGTCGTCAATGAGGGCGTAACGCGGCGCATCGACGCGGCGCGCGCCTTGGGTCCTCTCGTGCTGGACAGTCAGACGCTGACCCACCCGCAATTTCCCCAGGCAACCATCCGCACGCCGCTCCTGGTGAAGCTGGAAGCCAAGGACGACGCCAAGTATCTCAAGGAATGGTTCGGGCCCATCGGCTTTGTCATCGCCACCGACGGCACGCCGCAGAGTCTCGACATCGCCCGGCGCGCGATCAGGGACCATGGCGCGTTGACGCTCTCGGTGTATTCGACCGATCGACAAGTGATCGACGATGCGATCGCGGTGGCCGAGGATACGGGGGTCGCGCTGTCGATCAATCTTACCGGCGGCGTGTTCGTCAACCAATCGGCCGCGTTTTCTGACTTTCACGGCACCGGCGCCAACCCGGCCGCGAACGCGTCGTTGACCGACTCGGCATTTGTCGCCAGCCGTTTTCGCGTGGTGCAGCACCGAATGCATGTGAGCGCATGAACTACCAGCACATTCTTTATGCCGTCGAAGGCGGCATCGCGCGGCTGACACTCAATCGACCGGATCGATTGAACAGTTTCAACGACCAGATGCACGCCGAGGTACGGGATGCCCTGTCGCGCATCAAGGCGAGCGCTGAGGTGCGGGTGGTGTTGTTGACCGGGTCCGGACGCGGCTTTTGCGCTGGGCAGGACTTGGGCGACCGAGCGGTCGCCCCAGGCTCCGAGCCGGTGGATCTGGGCGCGTCGATCGAGCGCAACTACAAGCCGCTGGTACTCGGTCTGCGTGCGCTGCCGCTGCCGGTCGTGTGTGCGGTCAATGGTGTAGCCGCCGGTGCGGGCGCGAACATCGCGCTCGCCTGCGACATCGTCGTCGCGGCGAAGTCGGCGAGCTTTATCCAGGCATTTTCGAAGATCGGGCTGATTCCCGATTCCGGCGGCACCTATTTCCTGCCGCGCCTGGTCGGTGCGGCACGGGCTATCGGATTGGCGATGCTCGGTGACAAGCTTTCCGCGGAGCAGGCCGCGACATGGGGCCTGATCTGGAAGTGCGTCGACGACGCCGAATTTCCAGCCAGCGTCGAGGCGCTCGTGCAACAGCTGTCCACGGCGGCGACGCGCGGACTCGCGGCGACCAAGCGTGCGATTTATGCTGCTGGCCCCAATACGCTCGAGGCGCAACTCGATCTGGAGCGTGACCTGCAGCGCGTGCTTGGGCGGAGTGCGGACTACCGCGAGGGCGTGAGCGCGTTCGCGGCCAAACGGCCGCCTCGTTTCAGTGGCATGGACTGAGGATTGCCGAAATGAGAAACAGCTTCCGTAAAATTATCGTCGTCCCCGCGAAAACGAGCCCGCAGGGCGAAGTTTCGAGGAACGGCCAAGCGGGGACCCAGCGGCGTTGGTCAAAAAGACACTGGATTCCCGCTTTCGCGGGAATGACGAACTAGGTAGGCGGCTGTTACGTACTTCGCGTTGTTGAATACTCATGACCAAAGCTGATACGACCGTCGCGTCTGCTGCGCCTCTCACCTCTGGCGAAGCGCAGTCGCTCGCCGAAAGCGTCGCTGCGGAAATGTTTGCCCGCGATCGCGCGTCAAAGGCGATGGGAATGCGCATTTCCAAGGTTGGACCAGGACGAGCTGAATTGACGATGAAGGTTCGTGCCGACATGTTGAATGGCCACGCCACCTGTCACGGCGGATTCATCTTCACCCTGGCCGACAGCGCATTCGCATTTGCCTGCAACAGCGCCAACATGAACACGGTGGCGTCTGGCTGCAGCATCGACTTTATTGCGCCGGCGCGCGAGGACGACGTGCTGACCGCGATCGGCCGCGAACGGAGCTTGAGCGGCCGCACCGGCGTTTACGACATCGAGGTCACGAATCAGCGTGGCGAGACGGTCGCGCTGTTTCGCGGCAAGTCGTACCGGATCAAGGGTCACGTCATCGCCGGGGCTGCGCCGTAAAGACCGCCATGCCGGCCAAGAAACCTGCGCCTGGTGAGCTCGAGGCCATCGAGACAGCAAGCCGCGACGAGCTGCAGGCGCTGCAGTTGCCGCGCTTGAAGTGGACGCTGCGGCACGCCTACGACAACGTCGCGCATTACCGCACCGCCTTCAACGCCGCGGGCGTTCGACCCGACGATCTTCGAACGCTCGCCGATCTGGCCAAGTTTCCGTTCACGATCAAGACCGATCTGCGCGACCACTATCCGTTCGGCATGTTCGCCGTGCCGCGCGAGCGAGTGGTGCGCATCCACGCTTCGAGCGGGACCACGGGACGGCCGACCGTCGTCGGCTACACCGCAAAGGACATCGACACCTGGGCCACGGTCATGGCGCGCTCGATCCGCGCCGCCGGCGGGCGCGCCGGAGACATCGTGCACGTTGCCTACGGGTACGGCCTGTTCACCGGGGGTCTCGGCGCCCACTACGGCGCCGAAAGGCTCGGCTGCACCGTGATCCCCATGTCCGGCGGCATGACCGAGCGTCAAGTGCAGCTCATCGTCGATTTCAAGCCCGACATCATCATGGTGACGCCGTCGTACATGCTGGCGATCGCCGAGGAGATGGAAAGGCAGCACGTCGATCCGCGGCAGACGTCGCTCCGAATCGGAATTTTCGGTGCCGAGCCCTGGACGCCGGCGATGCGACTCGCCATCGAAGCAAAGCTAGACATGGATGCCATCGACATCTACGGCCTGTCGGAAATCATGGGACCCGGCGTGGCGCAGGAGTGCATCGAGACCAAGGACGGATTGACGATCTGGGAAGATCACTTCTATCCGGAGATCGTCGATCCGCAAACCGGCGCCGTGGTCGCCGAGGGTGAGAGAGGAGAGCTGGTCTTCACCTCGCTGACCAAGGAAGCGCTGCCGATGATTCGCTACCGCACGCGCGACCTGACGCGCTTGCTGCCACCAAGCGCACGGTCGATGCGCCGCATGGAAAAAATCACCGGCCGCTCCGATGACATGTTGATTGTCCGCGGCGTCAACGTTTTTCCGACGCAGGTGGAGGACCTGATCCTGAAACAGCCGGAGCTCACGCCGCACTATCTGCTTGAAATCACCCGGCCGGGCAGCCTTGACGAGCTGACGGTCCACGTCGAAATGTGCGCGGAGCTCGCTCGAAGCGGCCAGGAGCCGCGGCAGGCGGCGGCAAGATCGCTGGAGCAAAGCATCAAGGGCTATATAGGGGTGTCGACTACAGTAATGCTGGCACTGCCGGGTGGCATCGAACGCTCGGTCGGGAAGGCCAAGCGCGTCGTCGACAGGCGGCCCAAGGGCTGATCCAAGCTCGGTCGGCTCGTTTGGGGCAATGGCCCGGTTCGGCCTGCCTTGGGAAAGCGCACTCTCCGCGACTCAAACGCGCACTCGCGCCTTCCCAGCATATAAACTATCAACACGGCGCTTCACTGGGTGTCGCGTGGTGACCTGTCCGCTGGCGGATGCGCCGGCGCGGCAGCTTCAGAACCATGGGAGCCTCTCGTGCCAGTGGTGATGGCAAGAACGCGGTTCATGGCGCAGCCGGAACGCTTCGAGGTCGATCTGGTTTCCGGCTCGATCCGCTGTGGCGGAAAGACGCTCGGCATGGACGAGCTTCAGTGGGATACGCCGACGCGTGGCGCCGTCTATGGCGTGCTTATGAATTATCGCGGCGCGGTCGAAGCGCTGAACACTGTCGGCGGAGAGTCGTCTGTCCCGCCGCGGGCGCCTCTGCTTTTCGTCAAGCCGGCAAACACCTGGATTGCGTACGGCGATGCCATACCGCTCCCCGAAGACCTGGAATACGTCGAAGCAGGTGCGGCGCTTGGCATTGTGATGGGCAAGACAGCGTGCCGCGTGGCTGCCGTCGACGCGCTCAACTTCGTCGCCGGCTATACCATCATCAACGATGTTTGCGAGCCACACCGGAGTTATGACCGTCCGGTGACGCGGCAGCGCTGTCGCGACGGCTTTTGCGCCATAGGTCCCTGGATCATGTCGAAACAATCGGTTCCGTTGCCGGACAGCCTGATGCTGCGCGTGCTGGTCAATGGCAAGCCCCGCGCCGAGAACACCACCGCGAATACGGTGCGTTCGGTGGCGACGTTGATCGCCGACGTGACCGAATTCATGACCTTGTCGGACGGCGACGTTCTGCATACCGGTGTGCCCGAGGACGCTCCAAGAATCAGCGCCGGCGATCGAGTGCGCATCGAGATCGCCGGCATCGGCGCGCTCGAGAATCGCGTCGTTGCCGAACGCGAGCTCATGACCGGTGGCTCGCGGTGAAGCGCGCTCGCGTCGCCTATCTCGGGGCGGTGCACGATGCAGTCGAGGAGGAAGACCGGCTGAGGCTCGCCGATGGGCGCCTGGTTAACGAATCCGCGGTGGTGTGGCTGCCGCCGCTGCCGGCGACGACGAGGCCACGGACAATTTTTGCGGTGGAGATCAATTACGCCGACTATGCCAAGGAGCTTGCGTTCAAGGCCCCCGATCAGCCGCTGGTTTTTATCAAAGGACCAAGCACCTTGATCGGACATCGCGGCGAGACGCGCCGCCCGGCGGACGCGACCTACATGCACTATGCATGCGAGCTTGCGGTGGTCATCGGCAAGACCGCGCGACGGGTCACGCGAACCGACGCCTACGAGTACGTTCTGGGATATGCGGTAGCCAACGATTATGTCGTTCGCGATTATCTCGAAAACTTCTATCCGCCCAATCTTCGCGCCGCGAGCCGGGATGCCTGCACTCCTCTGGGACCCTGGCTGGTCGACGCAGGTGATGTCCGCGACCCGATGAATCTGCGTTTGCGAACGCTGATCAACGGCGGGATCACGCAGCAAGGCAGCACCCGGGACATGGTGTTCGACATCCGTTTTCTGATCGCCTATCTCAGCGCTTTCATGACGCTCTTCTGCGGCGACGTGATCCTCACCGGAACTCCCGATGGCCTGGTCGGCGTTCGCGATGGCGACGAGGTGGTAACCGAGATCGATGGCATCGGCAGTTTGAGCAACACCATCGTCGGCGAATCGTCGATTGCCTATGCGTCCGGCTCGCGCTCCGCCTAGCGTCTTGAGCGAAACCGAAGGGCAAGCGCGCGTGGAGCTCGCGGCGTGCTATCGCATATTCGCGCAGCTCGGGTGGACTGAGCTGATCTATAACCACATCACCGTGCGTCTCCCGGGACCCGAAAAGCATTTCCTGATCAACCCATTCGGCCTGCACTACTACGAGGTCTGCGCCTCGAATCTGGTCAAGATCGACCTCGATGGCAATATCATCGGT
>Ga0210402_10000819_pt1 | contig 33515 bp, 69 predicted proteins | sample IncBWC7MmetaG_FD_161055 | JGI IMG/M metagenome (GOLD analysis project Ga0210402, IMG submission 161055) | Forest soil microbial communities from Barre Woods Harvard Forest LTER site, Petersham, Massachusetts, United States - Inc-BW-C-7-M | ecosystem: Environmental > Terrestrial > Soil >...
CGCTGGGAGGTAATCGAGCTGCCCGCGATCCTGCCGTCTGGCGATGCGCTCTTCCCGCAGTTCTGGTCGGTCGAGGAGCTGCGCGCCACGCGCGCCACCATGCCGGTGACGCGCTGGATGGCGAACTACCAGCAGTCGCCGGTGTCGGAGGAGGCGGCCATCATCAAGCGCGAATGGTGGAAGGACTGGAAGAAGGAGGAGCCGCCCGCCTGCGACTTTGTGGTGCAGAGCTGGGACACGGCGTTCAGCGAGAAGGAGAGCGCCAACCACTCGGCCTGCATCACCTGGGGCGTGTTCCGCTACCACACCCACGACGAGCCGCCGCGCACCATGACCGGCGTCATCCTGCTCGACGCCTACGAGGCGCGCATCGAGTTCCCCGAGCTGAAGAAGAAGGCCAAGGAGCTGTACGAGAAGTGGAAGCCGGACTCGCTCGTGATCGAGAAGAAGGCCACCGGCCAGCCGCTCACCCAGGAGCTGTACCGCGCCGGGATCTACGTGTGCGAGATGAGCGTCTCGCGCTCTAACGACAAGGTGACGCGCACCAATGCGGTGGCCGATCTGTTCAGCTCCGGCGTCATCTGGGCTCCGCTCGGCCTGCGCTGGGTCGAGCAGGTGCGCAACCAGATGGCGGCCTTCCCTATCGCCCAGGACGACGACCTGCACGACGCCGCCGTGTGGGGCCTGCTGCGCCTGCGGCAGGGCAACCTGATCCACCTGGGGACGGACTTCGAGGAGGACGGGTGGCAGCCCCGGCCCGCCACGAAATATTATTGAAGATGAAGCGCACGCTCAGATTGGTGCCAGTCCGCGACGTCTGCTGTATTTACTGCGGCGGCCCTGCCGTGTACAGTGCGGAGTCGCGCTGGGGGGACAATCTGCGCGTGCGGGCGCTCTGCGAGATTCACGGGCGCGCGTTTGCCATCCGCTGGGATGTCGAGCTGCCGGAGCCGCCGAGGAGGGAACAATGGGCCGTCTGACGATTCTGATGGGTGCGCCGGGCTCCGGCAAATCAACCTGGGCCGGGGGCCGCGACGGGCGCGGCGAGGTGGTCTCGACCGAGGGGGCGCGCGTCGATCCCGGCGCGGCGGGCGAGGTGATGAGCACGGCCTACCGGCGCATCAAGGAGCTGCTGGCCAACGACGAGCACGTCATCTTCGACACCTGCGCCGCCAGCCCGGGTGCGCGCAAGGCGGCGCTCAAGATCGCCCGCGAGCACAGCGCGGAGGTCGATGTGACCGTGTTCGACACGCCGGTCGAGGACTGCCTCGAGGCGCAGCGTACGCGCGAGCACCCGGTGCCGGACGAGACCGTGCGCCGCTACCATGCCGACATCCGCCGCCAGATTCCCGCGCTGGCCAGCGAGGGTTTTCGCCGCGTAAAAATCATTCGCCGGGCGCGGTGACTTCCTGATCGCGGCACTGGGTGCAGAGCACTCTGCCGCCCGCCAGCTCGATCCGCCCGAACAGCATCACGCGGTGGCCGCATTCGAGAACGGCGTAATGACCCACGCGCGTCTCGGGAATCGGGCCAACGGTCTCCACGATGAGTTTGTGGTGACGCGAGGCGCGCGGCTCCTCGTCGGGCTCCAGGTACGCGCCGCCGCCGAGCGGGATCTTCACACTTCCCCCAGATACTCGTAGATCTTCATCGGCTCGCCGGTGTTGTCGGTGATCTGCTCCAGGTCGGGGCCAGTGCGCTGCGCCATAAAGTCCATGCGCAAGACGCCGGACGTGAACAGAACGTAGGCCTTCGTCACCTCGGCCACCCACATGGTGGATAGCATCGGGACGTTGGCCTTCGCCAGCACCACCACCGTGCGCCATTTCAACTCGCTGACTTTCAGTTCGCGGCCAATCTCGTTGTTCATTGGATCTTTTCGTCCTCGTCCTTCTCCTCGGGCTCGTCGTCGCCGTCGAACTTGACCACCTGAAGGCCTATGAGCTTGGCGATGGGGCTACGCAGGAGGCTCTCGAGCCGCCGCTGCGCTTTGGTTTTTGGGCTCTCGGTTTTGACGACGACGTACCCGGCCCGCAGGCCCAGGCATTCCGCCGCGTACAGAGACGGCGGATCGATGTCGCGGATCTCCTGCCAGACTATGTTGCGGAGCAGGTCTTCCATGCTTTCGAGCTGGGCGATCTTGGGGAGGGCGGCGTCCTTTTCCTGCTCCGTAATGGCGACGAATTTCGCCTCGAAGGTAGCGAGCGAACCACGCTTGTCGTACTCGTGAGCCAGAGCCCAGAGCCGCTGGATGTCAGGCCGGTCGAGCACGGTCAGGACCTGCTCTTCCCCTTCCTGAACGGACATCAGGCTGGCAGTGGCTGCGGCCATTTGCTCCGGGGTCACGAGCGCTGCCTCGCGGGCCAGCCGCTCAAGTAAGTTCATCGTCGTAGCTCCTCTCTGTGCGTCATCGATCAGGCGCTGTATCTCGCAATCACTCTTGTGCTCAGTTGCACCGCCCATCAAGTAGACGCCGCAGCTGTAGCAGTGTGTCGGTAACTCGAAGGTGCTCACTTACGTTTCTCCGCCTGCGCCGTTTCGTAGAGCGCCATCTCGATCACCTGGATCGTCGCCGACTTACCCTTGGGAAACCACTCCGGCTTGTCGTCGGCCACGCGCAACTGGAAGCACACCCAGGCCCACTGCTCGGGTATGCTGCCGATGCCTTCGAAGAACAGTTCGTCGCCGTGCTGGTACTTGGCCCATTCGATCAGGCCGTCGGCGGCGGTCATGCTGAGCTTGTTAATCTTCATTGGCAGGGTGCTCCGCGTTCCGATGGCGCGATCCGCGCCACCTCGTGACCGCATTGGTGACAGGAGATGATCAGATGGCCGAGCGACTTCTCGTAGCGCACGTCCACGCCGCGATGGCGGTGACAGGCGGAGTGCAGGAAGATCACCTCGTGGTCATGAGCGCAATTCGGCACGGCGCACCGGGCGGTGTCCAGGTCGGCTTTTGCGAGGATCTTCATCAAAACTCTCCCGTCTCGATGTCGTGACGCATGGCATGCAGGCCGCTCTCGAGCACCCGCGCGCGGTCGCGCGTTTTCTGCTGCACCTTCGCCATGACGAGCAACACCAACACATTGCAAAACCAGATGCCGCAGGTCAGCGCGATGAACCAGTTATGGCGGTACAGGTTCAGGAAAACCGTAAACAGGTTGCCCACCGCGAGGCCCTGCAGGAGCCAGCGCACGAATTCGATGTCGCGATCATATTCCATCAGTCGTCCGGCTCCTGGGTCTGTTTGAAGCTCCACTGGATCAGCTCCATGATGGTCGAGTTACTGAACACTTTGCCGGGCGGCTGGCGCACGGCCCAGGCGGCGGCCAGCTCGTCGAGCGCCCGGTGCAGTTCGATGTGGCGCTCGCGGCGGCGCTTGTTGGTCATCTTGCGAAACTCGCTTTGCAGTTTCATTTCCTTAAATGTTCGCTCATCAGCTGGCTCATGCGCTCCGCCTCTTTCCGGGCGGCCTCTTCCGGCGCGCGCATCATCCGGGCGAGCTGCATCAGGCTCTCGACGTACTTGTCCGTCATCGAGACCAGCATGTCGGAGATCATCGATAACTGGATCTCGGCAAACTCCATCAGGCGCGCCTCGACCACCTTGTCCACCACCTCGCGAACCTGCATCTTTTCTTTCTCGGTGAGCATTCACCGCTCTTCCACAAACGGCACGATGGTCAGCCGGTGCCCGTGATGCTTGTCGGTTTCGTAGCTGCACCCGGGAAGGTGCAGCCAGTAGAATTCATCGCAGCTGCGGCAGTAGTCTTTCGCCACGTGGCAATCGCAACCCGGCATGTGCCAGCCGAAGCCGGAGAACGAGCATGCCATGGAGAGCAGCTCCGCAACCTGTCGGTCTTCGAGAAATGGCATTCAGCTTTCCTTCGCCAATTCATAGCACGACGGGCAGAAGCTCAGGTCGCCCACCTGGGGTGAGCTTCTGCCGCCCAGCAGCAAGGGCTCGTGCCCGCACTCGAGCTTGACCTCGTGGATGTTGGACACGATGGGAATGGGGCGGCAGACGGCCAGGACGCGCCGCAGGAAGCGCGGGTCGGCGGTCAGCGGGTCGTCGGTGCGGTAGATGACCGGCTCGTCCGTCATTGCGTCACTCCCGGCTGCCAGAAGATGGTGGTCTTCAGTTCAGGATGGTCGAGCTTGCGCTGGACGCGCATGCCCAGCCGGAAGCACATGCGCGCCATCTGGTAGACGTAGTCGGGCAGCACCGTGCCGATGGGCACGCGATGCGCTCCGGCGATGTCGGCCACATACGAAGGCAGCTTCTGGTCGATCTGCTGGTATTCCTCGTAGATCGCGTGCCGCATCATGATGTCGAACTCGGCGTTGTCCCTCGCCTCGTAGCACTCCTCGTTGTACTCCTCGGTGACGGCCTCTATCGCCTCGGCGATGTTCATGGCGTCGTGCCTCCCTTCTGATCGACGATCTGGCGCACCAGCCAGACGAATGCGCGCAGGATCTGGTCCAGCCGCCCTGGCGGCAGGGCGGGCTGCAGCTGCAAGTTTAACGCGCGCGTGGAATTCTCCGGGTGCTTGCGCATGTAGCGGTCCCAGGCCTGATGGGCGACCGGCCCGGGGGAGTCGCCTTCGGCGGCGAACAGCAGGGCGTCGGGGTGGGCGAACTCTTCCACGTGGATCGAATGCTCTTCGAGCGTAGCCGTGACGTTCACTCTACACAGCATGGTGTGTCTCCTCTTCGCTTCTCTTGTAACCCGGTTGGTGTAACTAGGCAGCGCCAGCGCTTCGGTGGACGACGCGCAGCTTGCGCTTCTGCCGCTGCTTGGGGGCGCGCGGGTCCGCGAAGCCGTAGGCCACATAGTCGAAGTAGCGGGTCAGGGGCTGCGAGGGGTCGTGCCGCCGGATCTCGGTGTGGTGGAGCAGGTCCCAGGCCTTGCGGCCCTCCGGGGTGAGATGGAAGCCGTAGCCGGGCCGGTAGGCCAGCCAGTCGCGGATCAGGAAGCTGCGGAAGCCGCGCTGGTCGAACTCCATGGCCTTCTCGATGGTGACGAACTTCTGCCCGACCAGATAGCGTAACAGCGGCAGCTGGTAGTTACTAACAGTGGTGCTCATGCGGCGGCCTCTTCGTCCGTTTTAGCATGCTTCGCCCGCTTCCGCCCGCGCTGCATACTGCGCAGCAACGCCTGTTTCTTGGCGTCGGACATCCCGTCCCAGCGCTTCCTGGCACCGGCACTCTTCTTCTCCGCGCGCCGCTTGGCCACGCTCACCTCGATGCGCCGCGCCATCTCGCGTCTGCGCGCCTCGGGGTCGGCTGGCCAGCCGGACTTTCTGACCGCCAGCAGCGTGACCTTCGGCAGCTTCTCCTCCTTCGGCACCTTCGGGGGCCGTCCCATCTTCTTGCGCTCCGGCTTGTTCTCCTCGGGTCCGCGCTCGTTTGCGAGATCGGCGTAAAAAGTCTCCAAGAGATCAATCGCCAGCCTTACCCCGTAGCGCGCGACGGTGCGCGTCAGCTCGGGAGGTAAGTTCTTGAGTAAGTCGTTTAAGTTCCCTTGCATCGGTTCGTGTCCTTTCGTGGAAATCCCCGCCACGAATCCGTTTTTGGCCCACCCGTTCGATTAATCCTTCGGCCAATATGCTGGCGATTATAGATCCGGTTTTTAAGAATGACAAGTTTATTCTTTTTTTCCTACAAACATTCTAGGGACTCTACCGTACCGGGCGATTTCACACGCCGGGCTCAGTTACTTCGTCCGGTTTCGCTTTCAGGTTGAGCGTGATGACTCCGGCCCGGCGGCAGCAGTCGAAGTACCGGTCGGCGGCGCGCTGCATGCTGCTTGCGCCGCAGAAGCAGCGCTTGGCGGTGCGCGGCGTCTGCGCGGCCCGGCGCTGGTGTTCCTTGCGCTCGGCGGGCGTCACGCCCTTCCAGCGCTGCTCCGCCATCATGCGCGCGGCGAGGTTGATGGTTTTTTCTTTCTTCATTTGGTTCCTGATTTCTTTGTGCGTTCCGGCTCGGCGATCTGCCCTTGCGTCGTATCGGCGGCGGCAGCCCCGGTCGGCGGCCACACTTGCACCCACGACCCTTGACGCCACACGAACCGGCGGCCATCGGAGCAGACCACCTGACCGTTGAAGCTCAACTCACATTCCATCACTTACTCCCCGATTTCTTGCGATAGACTCCGGCGCGCTTGCAGCAATCAAACCCGCGCTGGGCGGCGGAGTGCAGCGTGTACTTGCCGCACCGGCAGCGCTTCTCTTTCGAGCGCGGCCTGCCGCCGCCGTTCGCCCGGATGGCCTTCATCTGGCGCGAGCGGGCGCGCTGGCTTACGCCCTCCCAGCGCGCCTTGCCTGCGGCCTGCTTCTCCTCGTTCATCGGTGCTTCCTTTCCTGGCACTCGTCGCACCAGCTCCCATGCGAGCACTTATGCGGGCGCAGGCAGGTTGTAGCGATCCCCGCTATGCCGAGATCACGGGTCTTGATGGCGCTCGATTTCAACGCCACCGTTCTGCCGCACTTGTCACACCTCCACGTCGGTATCGTTCGCGTCATGCGCTATGCGCCTCCACCCGCCGTTCAAACTCGATCCGCCCGCGCGTCTCGCTACTGCAGGGCTTGCGCGAGATCTCGACCTCGTTCTGGTAGCCGTACAGATGCCAGCCCGGCTTTTTCTCGGGTGTGCGCCACAGTTCGTAGTACCTTCCATTGACCGGCGAGGAGACCGCGATCCGGCGCGTCACCTCGGGCTTACCGTCGTCAAAGCTCGTCATGGGTCTCCTCGTCGCCACCGTCTTCCTCGTCCTCCCCGCCGTTCTTCAGCGCCTGCAGGTATGCCGCGATCCCGCTCAGCAGGGCCTCGCGTGCGTTGCGCTCCCGCTGGTCCAGGCGCTTCTGCTGTTTGCGCGTGGCTTCGATGTCCAGCATAGCCAGCTCCAGGTTGTGCGTCAGGGCCTGGAGCCGCTCGTCAATCGTCGGCTGTTCGTCCATCTTCGTCTCTCCCTTGCTCGTTAATTTCATTTTCCCAGAAAATGAGTACTTCCGTCCGCACGCCGCCCAGGCCGCCCAGCCCGGCGGCCCAGCGCGTCAGGTTCCCTAGCGGCTGGCCGATGAAGCGGCGCACGATGGGGGCGGCCTCGGTGATCACGCCATCCTCGTCGGCGGCCACGCGCACCGTGAACTTGGCGCAGGACACCCAGTAGGCGCGCATCATTCCGCTCCAATCAAACAGGGTTCAAGCCAAATGATCTTGCGCTCCTTGCGGCCCACTCCGACCGGCTGGTTGCGGTAGTGACCCCGACGCCAGTGCAGGCGCGGGCTCGCGTGCGTGCCGGTCGCGCGCGCGCCGGTCACGAACTGGCCGTCGGCGATGCGCGCCACCTCGCGCTTGAACTTGTACCGCGCCCCGATCACGTTGGGGGTCCAGAACTCGCGCGCCTTCTCGGCCTTGCCGACGCGCTTCACCAGCTTGCCCTTCTCGACCAGCTGGGGCCGGGCGTTCATGGCCAGGATGGTGCCGAACAGGATCACGCCCATTTTCTCCAGAAACTCACTGTCCAGCTCGGTCAGGTCGGAGTCCATGAAGTTGCTCTTCTCGACCTTGGGCGCGGCTTCGCCGGGCGCGCGGTAGAACAGGTTGTTGAGGCGCAGGGTGCGCCGCCGGTTGGCCGTCAGGATCGAGTCGTACCAGATCATCGTGTCCGGGCACGCGCCCAGCATGACGAAACTGTCGTTGGGCAGGACCGACGCCGGGATGCCGGGCCAGGGCGACGGGTTGTCACCCTTCCTGACCCGCGACCACATCAGCATGGCCACCTCGCCGTCCTTGGGATGCACCAGCGCGCCTTTGGGGAGCATCAGCATGCCGCTCTCGTAAGGCAGGTCCAGGTCCAGCCAGTCGATGTCGTTGTCGAAGTCGGTGCGCAGCACGGCCTCGAGCAGGTCCGGGGCCAGGAAGAACATCGGCATGCGGTGCTCCCGCATGTAGGCGAGGCCGGGCATCATCAGCCGGTAGGCGGTGGCGCTCCGGTGATAGCCGTAGCGCAGCATCTCGGCCACCACGTTCGCGATCATGACCGCCATGTTGCGCGGCGAGTGGTAGCGCCCGGTGTGCTCGTAGACCTTCGGATAGAAGGCCCGGATCATGCCGGGGAAGGCCTCCTCCAGTATGTCCTCGACCGCCTTGAGGATCGGCCTGCCGGTGATCTGGCGGATCAGGTCCTTGGCGTCCTCGTTCAACTCCTGGGCCTGCTTGTGGAGATCGGGGTCGCCCCCACGCCCAGGCAAGCCAGCGACGAGGTCGTCACGCTGCTTGGCGGTGCGCTGGATCTTGGCGGCCAGCGGGAGGTCGCGCACTTCGTTGGCGTCCCTGGCCACCCGCCGCTCGTCGAGCACGCGCACCTTGCCCGCGCCGCTCTCGCGCTGGTCGAGCGGCTCATGGATGAGCGAAGCGATCCCGGCGATCATGCCGTCCAGCGTCTCCAGCTCGGCAGCGAACTCGCCGGACGGGAGCAGTTCGCGCCGCAGGGCGACGGCTTCCGCGCCCGCCTTCGCGAGCCACGCCTGGATCTGCGCTTCCGTCGCTGGCGTAATCGGGTCGATGTCGGCTACGATGGCGCGGTTCTCACTAGACAGGGCGAACGCAACCTTCTCCATCGTCTCCGTCAGGTTCGTGATGAACCGGAGCGTCTCCTTGCGCGCGAATTGGAGCACGACGGGATAGACCTGATGTACAGAGCCCTTGAGCTTGAGGCCGCCCTCGTTGAGTTCCCCCTTGAGTTCCCCCATGAACTCCACCCGCTCGTCACCCCGGCCTGCGGCGATGAGCGCCTTCAGGCTGGTCACGATATCGCCCATCGCCGTGCCGTCTTCGATGATGTGGATCTGGTCGGTCATGTCAGTCCTCGTCCTCCAGTTTTTCAATCGCCATCTGCACGTTGTAGCGGGCATCCCGCAGATGCCCCAGCGCTTTCTTTGCGTCGAGGGCCAGGGCGGCGGCGGTCAGTTCCACCAGCGCCGCCTCCGCGTCCCGTCTCCATCGGTTGTCACTCATGTCAGTAGTCCTCCCCCACTTCCTAGCCGGATCACGTAATACCGGAACAGGCTCCATAACAGCAATCCGACTTCGGGTAATGTACGCTTGTCCCAGCCTTCCGATTCAGCCACACGAACGATGGCCGCGCGGATGTCGCCGGTCATCAGTAGTCCTCCTCGATTGGCTCGTCATGCCAGTAATTGCCGTCGGTGAAGATGTCGGGCCGGAACCCGGCCCGCTTCTTCGTCTCGCACCGCGCGCACACAAACGCGCAGAAGATGCCGCGCGCGTCGTACAGTTCCTGCCGGGGCAGGCCGCTTCCGCAGGGACAGGGCTTCACGGTGTCACCTCCAGGTCGGTGCGCCTGCCGGGGCTGAGAGTGACCATGCCGCGCGCCACGTCCAGCGCATGGTGCAGACTGCGGCCACCAAGCTCGCGGAAGACCTGGGTGCCGCCCCCGTACTGCTCTTCGAACTCCTTGGTCACATCGACCACGAAGTCCTCGCCGATCATGTGGATCTCAACTTTGATGATTCTGTTTTCTCTCATGCGCGTTTCCTCCCTTGCACCCTTTCCAGCGCCGCCATGCTTTGGGGCGTACCCTGCTCCAGGTGATCCACCAGCGCGTTGCACCGGCGGCAAATGGCCAGCGTGCCCAGGCGCGGGTGCTCGCGCCGGAGAACACCGGCGCGGGTACACTTCAGGAACCACTGGCATTGGGGGCTCTTCATTGGCGCTCCTTGAGGACCGTGATCAGTTCGTTCAACTTTTGGTAGATGTTGCTGCCCACAATCCACACGAGCGCGGCCACAACGACGACATAGCCGATGACGTGATCCTGTGGCGAGGGGGGATAAAAATGCCAGCAGATCAGGGTTCCCCAAATGCCGACACCAAACCACCATGGGGTATTCAAGGTTTCACCTCCACGCCCGGCGGCGGCTGAATCACGCGGCGCAGATCGTCGATCCGCGTCTCGCAATGGTCGATCTGGCGCTCGATGGCGTTCGATGTGCGGCGCAGGGTTTTGATCTGCTCGCGCAGGAACGTGATCTCCTGTTCGATGGCCTCCTTCATTTCGTCACCCCCAGGTGTTTCTTGGCTGCCGCGCGTCCCCTGGCGCGGGCCGCGCTGGCCTTCGCCCGCACCTTGGGGTCGAGCAGATGCCGGTGCGGCGTCTCGCCGCGCGCGATGCGATCCGCCATGGTCGCCTTGGCCGCTTTGCTGCGGCTCTTCGTGCCCAGCCCGTCGCGCTGGCGGGCGATGGCCTCGGCCACCTGCGGCGGGATGGCGAGCCGGATGGTCTCGCCGTGCCCCACCGTCTCGATGAAGATCGTGTCGCCACGCTCCTTCTGCCGGTAGGTCTGCACGATGAAGCTGCGCGCGATGCCGATCAAAGGCAGCATAGCGCGCACCGTCGTCGGCTTGCTCTTGACCACGTCCGGCAGGCCCTCGAGCGCGCCCACCAGCCGGTCGAATTCGCTGATCGTGTTGTCGTTGGTCGTCGTCATTGTCGTCTCCTATGCGTAGATCAGAAACACATCCATCAACACGCCCGCTTCCATGCGGCCCTGCCAGTAGCCCAGCCCGGCGATGTTCTCCGCGAGGAATTGGGCCACCTCGTTGCTCGCCTTGAGCACCAGCTTCCGGTTATGGCCGCCCGGGGCGAAGCTGGCCGCGTAGCGGTCGCTCTTGTGGTCGTACTCCAGGCCGGTGAGGCTTCCCAGGTAGACCGGGGCGTTCAACCCGGCCAGGATGGCGGCGTGCTTCGCGCGGCCCTCCTCCGGGGTTGCGGGCTTGGGTTCGCCATACACAAGCTCGGTAATTGGGACGACCCGCACTAGCTCACCCCCTGCGCGCTGTAGCGCGGCGCGAAGCAGCCGCCATGGGTCAGCTTGCCGGTCGTGTGATCGAGGTGCGCGGCGATGCCGAACACGTCGTGCGTGAAGTTGAAGTCGTCTGCCGCCAGCAGTTCGGCCAGCCGGAGGGGATTGCCGTTCGCGTGCGCGGCGGTCAGGTCCATCGTGGCGTCGTGCCAGCTATACTCCATGCCTTGCCGCCGGGCGATTGCCTTGGCCCGCTCGGCAATCTGGTTGATCAGGTCGTGGTCTTCCTTCGATACCTTCCAGTTCAGAATCATATTTATCCCTCTGCTCGTAATCTTCAGTTGCTCGTAATGTTCAGTGTGCCACGCCCTTGCGAGCGTGGCAAGATGTATTTACTTTCGTCCTCCCAGCACCCACATCCAAAAGTTGATGAAGCCCGCTCCGCGCGGATCGAGAAAGGTACTCCAGACTACGCCGACTACGATCAGCGCAAGAATGATGGCCACAGTACGGCCTTTGTTATCGTTTAAAAATTGCATTGGTCTCCTCAAGAATTCGGCCTGTCTTCCGTCAGGCGTGGTAGGCCATCTCCACGCGACCGGCGGTGGGCGCGCCGGTTTCGACTACTCAAAATGGCTCGAAGTGACCCGGCAGCGTATCGCCTTCCGCGTCCACCGGCCAGCCGCTCGGAGTGTCGTTGAACTCCAGGTCGCCGTCGGTCCACAAGCCCCCCTCGTAGCGCAGCCGGTAGCCGTCGGCGGTCACGAAGGTCAGGCCGGGCTGGCCGCCGAAGGAGCCGCGCCGCTCGAAGGCCGTCTCGGCGTCCTGCGCGGCCTCCTCGCGCCGCTCCTGAATGGCCAGCACGCGCCGCAGCAGGCCGTAGGCGTCCTCGCCTTCGAGCAGGCTGCCGAAGGCCAGCGGGTCGCCCTTGATGTTCTCCAGGTCCTGCGCGGTGGCGAAGATGTCGCCGCGCGCGTCACGCTGCTCGCTGGCCCATTCGACCAGCGCCTCTTCCAGCAGTTCCCTCAGTTCCCGTTTCGTCATCGTCGTCTCTCCCTTGCCTGTTCCCAGGTGTCAATCACCACGCGTTCCTTCTTCGCCCGCGCCTCCACGTCCGTTACCTGCCTCCCGGCCACGATCTCGGTGTGCGAGGAGTAAGGCCCGGTCACGTAGCTGAAGTCCGCGACCTCATACAGCCGCCCGGCCACGTTCACGTAGACCGGGTCCGGTGCCCAGGAATCGAAGCTCGATCCCTTGCAGGGCGCGACAAGCTCGCGCAGGAACCGCAGTGAAATAGTGCCGTCGTTTCGTTGGTTGCTCATGGATCTCCTGTGGAAAATCTGTGGATCTCTCTCGGCCAGCGCCCGCACGAGGCGGTCACTCACGTCCCGGCGGGGCGTCCCCCGATGACTTCCCGGTGTTTCACCGTCCCTACTGTCCACCGCGCTCGGACTTACGTGGATGCTTTCAGTGGGGCAGGACGCGAGCGCCGCCTCGTGGGGGCACTGGCAATACGTGGCCGGGCTTGGGAACCGGCCTGCCGCATTAGGGCCGCGTAGCGGCCCCCCTCTGCGTGACTACTTCTGTCCCGGCTCGCGGGTCAACAGCGCGTACAGGGCCTTCTCCTCGTCGCGCAGCATGCGCGCTTCCAAGGGCGGCGCGTCCGCGATCTTGCTTCCGCACCTCGTGCCAGCGCTTGGCGGCTTTGCCGTGCCAGCGGCACTCGGTGTTCCAGCACTCGGGCCAGCCGCCCTTCAGGTCACACTTGCTTTGTCGTTTCATCGTCTGGGTCTCCTCTGCGTCTGCTTGCTCGGCGGCACGCTGGTGTAGAACCCGCGCGCGGCCACGAAGCCGGTCGTCGCGGGCCATAGCTCGTGCGCGCCCGCCTCGCGCGCCTCCTCGTTGCGCTCGGTCAATTCCTGTACCGCCCGGTCGATCAGGTCGCACAGTTCGCCAGCGGTCATCTGCTCTAGTTGCTCGTTGTTCATCGTCGTCGTCTCCCTCGTTTAGAACGGAACGTCGTCGTCGTCCCAGTGCACCATCACCGGCGGTGGCGCGTTCACCGGCCCATGGACCGGATGCGCCCGCTGGTACTCTTCCAGGCGCGTGTAGTGGCGCTTGGCGTGACCGCGCTCGTGGATCTGCTCGCACCACATCTCGAACAGGCCCCAGGCGTTCTCCATCTCGTACTGCCCCAGGATGCGTCCGGCGGTCTCGGGCAGGTCATAGCGGGCCAGCAGGCGTTCCATCTCCGCGCCGGTCAGGTGGCGCGCCGTGTGCACCAGCCGGTGCTCTTGCTCGTAGGTCATCGTCATGTCGTCGTCCTCGTCCTCGTCCTCGTTGTCGTCATGGTCCACGAATTCCGTCATGGGCAGGTAGCGCATCGTCATTCCCCCTCGCTCAGTTCCCACTGGTAGGATTCGCGGGCCACCCTACGGTCTTCGATGGTGCACTCCAAGGCCACCATCGAGCGCTTCCATGCGCGTGCCGCCTGCTCCGCCATGCGCTTGGTCCGGTACTCGCCCGGAAGCTGGCCGCAATCATGGCCGTTGTCCCAATTGATTTTCCACATCGTCGTTTCTCCCTTGCTCGTATTGTTCAGACTACCTCAGGCGCACTCACTCCATGCCGCCCCGTCCACTGGGCCAGCGGGCACATAGCCAGCGGCCAGCGTGCGCTCGATCTGCACCAGCGGCAAGTGCTGCTTGAAGTCATGGCCGATGGCGCGCTCCACCTTGACGTACTCGCCGAGTAACTCCCGGTTGTGATAGCCCGCGAGTAACAGCGCCTCGGGCGGCGCGTAGAAGCAGAACACGCACGACAACCTCGGCATGCCCAGGTCATAGGCGCGGTGGTACTCGAGGCCGCGCGATTTGATGTGCAGCCATACCTCACTCTCGCTCCACCCATGGATCGGCAGCCAGCGCGTCACCTCGCGCCGCGTCAGGTTGGTCGCCGGGTCGTCGCTCACCGGCTCCATGTCGCGCCGCTTGGTCGACTCCTGCGCGCGCAACCCCAGGCAGTTGAGGATGCGCACGCGCCGGTAGGGCCGCGCCGCCACGCTCCTGCCGCGCGTCAGGGCGAGCCGTTCGACGGTCTCGTTGACCAGTTGGGTCATCAGGCCGGTCACCGGCTTCGTCTTGTGATCGCTCGTGCAGTAGCGCGTGCTGTAGCCCGGCCACTTGCCGCGCGCCGCCACATGATCGAGCAGGTCATTCTGCTCGCGCCGCACCACCTCAAAGCGCAGGCCGTAGCGCTTGGCCTGCCGCTCCGCCAGTTCGCGCGTGCCGCTCCACTCCACGCGTCCGAGATCCGCGTGCACCACCACCAGCCGCTCGCGGTTGACGCCCGCCTCGTCAGCGAGGGTCACGAGATAGTCCAGCATGGCGAGCGAGTCCTTGCCAGCGGAAGTGTTGATCAGAATCCAGTCGTACGTGCGCAGGTCCGGTGTCGTCATGTCAGTTCAGTTCCTTTCGGTCAGCCCCGGTCATGGGCTGGACTTCGTCATCGAACGGGTAGCCACTGGCCGCGTTCTGGTCGAACGACTCAATCAGGTCGTCCATCTGGGCGCGCGTCAACAGGCCCAGGCGCGGCCCGTCCTCGATGCGCGCCGCCATCAACTGCCAGCCGTCGTCGTCCTTGGCCACGTACAGCCGCAGACTCCGCTGCACGCCGTCAGCGAAGACGTGCTGCCAGCTTTCCACCACGTGGGTGGGCTTCAGGTGTTCGTTCGTCATTTGCTCTCCTCGGTGGTCTCCGCCACCACGCGGTAGCGCTTCTGGGGGGCATCGCCCACGATGTAGCCGCGCGTGTACGAGTACTCGTGGCGGATGTTGCGGTAGGGTGATTCGGGGCCAGCCGCGAGGCGCGCAGTGGCCACCGCGTGCTCGGCCTCGCGCAGGGTCAGGCCGTCGCGCAGGATCGTCGTCGTCGTCATGGTTAGCTCCGTTCCTCCAGCTTCTCGGCCAGCGCGTTTGCACCGGCCAGCACGGCCTCGATGTGCTCCGCGCCGCTGTAGTCGTTGATCACATCCCAGCCGTCGTTGCCGTACACGAGCCGGACCCAGCCGTGCTCGCGTTCCAGCCCGACAATCCGGCGTTCGAGGTGCAGCACGTCCTCGTCAGTGTTGATCAGCGCGTCCAACACGGCCTTGCGGCTGGTGGAGCGGGTCACGGCGTACTCGTCGCCGCCATCGTCCACGCTCAGCGTGTAGCCAGCCTTCAGGGCGTCAGTGACGATCCTCTTCACAATGGCCACTTCCATGGCTTGGCGCTTGCGCACCGTTTCGTTCTCGGGGTTCAGGTACATGTTCGTCGTCTCCTTCTAGCGTGGCCGGGGTTGTGACCGGCCTCCCGCATTCCAGCCGGGGCACGTGGCCCCGGGCTGCACTCTGCGTGTTAGCTCTTCAGCTTCTTCATCTCCTCGGCGAGGGTCCACAGTGCCTTGTTCAGGCGCGTGTTCTCGCTGATGCCTTCGACCGGGCGCACGCGGGCGCGACGGCCAGAGGTCTGGTTGCGGTAGCGCGTGCCGCCCTGGGTCAGGTTCTCCTGGGCCACGTTGAACGTGTTCCACAGCGTGGGCTCGGCGTCCTCGGTGCGGCGCGGGCGAACGACGGCCTCGGGCGTGATCGGCGCGGCGTCGTCGTAGCGGAGGGCCAGCGCGGCGGTGGCGAACGCGGCGCGCTCGGGCGGCGCGAGGCGCAGGTTGCGGAACGACTCCACCGACTCGAGCGCGCGCGGCATCTGGTCGATGACTTCGAAGCTGGCCTCGATGATGCCGTCAGCCGTGCCCCGGTGTGGCACTTTGATCGCCGCCACGATGCCGTCGTCGACCATCAGGCCGTTCGCGCAGACGTAGCGGTACAGGCCGCCCGCCACCTCGTACGCGCTCGCGCCGTCGTGGCTGTTCGTCACCACCACCTCGGGCACGATGCCGCCCACGCGGGCGACGGCTTGCGCCATGTCCAACTGGCGGAAGCGGATCTGGTGGCGGGTGAACTCGGCTTTGCCCGGGACGCGCGTCCGGCTCTGCACGGCCTTGACCGGCACGAAGCCCTCGTGGCGGAGCTTTTCGACCACCTCGATGGTGGGGATGAAGGCGTACTTGCCGGACATCTTGTGCCAGGGTTCGCTGGCGAAAATGGAAGGCGCGAAAGCGCGCAGTTGATCGTTGGTCAGTACGTTGGTCATGGTGTTTTCCTTTGGTTGCGTTCTGGGGGATTTGCGTGAGCCGGGCTTGTGACCGGCTGGCCGCATTACGCCCGGGCGAAGCCCGGGTCACTCTGCGATTAGTGGGAAGGCGTGACGCTCCACCCGCACCCGGTCAAGCGCCGGTACTCGCGGCTGGCGTCGTCCATGGCGGCGCGAGAGGCGAGCACGCGCCGGTAGTGGTCGACCTTGACGTCGACGTCGTGGTCGGTGTCCTCGGTGGTCACCACCTCGTACCATGCGAACGTGGTCGGTGTGGGCTGGCCCTCGCGGTACATCACCTCGTACCGCGCCGCGCTCGGGTTACAGGGGTCACAGACCCACCAGTGCGGCCAGAAGGCCACTTTGACCACCGGCTCGCCGGTAGCGTCCGGCACGATCAGGCGCAACGGCTGGCATCCGCCCGTGCGGTCGGTCAGGGTGTAGGCCATCAGCGCACCCCTTCCACGAGCCTAGTGAACGCCATCTCGGCGTCGTTGGTCTCCTCCAGGCGCTTGGCCCAGTGGGCGAAGTCGCCCTGGACCTCGTGCGAGAACAGCCAGTTGGAAAGCAGTTCCTTGCGGCGGGTGGCGAAGGCCACGCGGGTGTTTACTACGTTGTCGAATGTCATCGTCGTCGTCTCCTCTTACATCACGCGCTGGCCGTCGCGGTAGTCGATCCAGCGGCTTTCCCCGTCTTCCACAATCTCGATCTCGGCGGTGGCGTCATGGGCCAGCATCAAAGCCATCTCGATGGCCGAGACGTGCGAGTACATGGCGGTCTCGCTATGGCCGGTGTACAGCGTCACCACCCGTTTGCCGTTCCAGCATTCCAGGTTCTCGTTCCTCTGCGGGACCGTGCCGCGCGAGGCGTGCAGGTTCACTGCGAAGCGCTTGATCTTCTTCATGGTTGGTCTCCTCGGTTAGCTCACGCGCAGGTTCTTGCGCACCATCAGCTCGTTGTCCAGGGCCAGTTCAAACTCACGCCCGTAGCGGGCGTAGCGCCCGCGCTTGACCACGCTGATCAGCGTAGCGGTGGCGATCTTCTCGAAGGGTCTGTTGTTCGTCGTCGTCATGTTGTCTCCTTTGCGTTTGCGCGGGCTTGTGAACCGCGCGTGCCGCATTACGCGCTGGCCTTTTCAGGCTGGCCAGCGTCACTCTGCGATTTGGTTGATTGGTTTGAAAGGCCGGGACCATGCGTTTATAAGTGGATTCTCTTTTCAGAGAGTCAGGTGTGTTTCAACCTGTTCACTATCCCGGTCTTTCGTTTTCCATTTGCGATGTGGACCTGTCACGTCCACTCCCGTCGCTTTTCGCGTGTACCTTGGGCGGTCAGATGATCTTCGGGACTTACGTTCGCCGCTCTCGGGGGCTTCGCGCGCTGGTCACACCAACGGCACGCGATCCTACACACGGTCACCTACGTCCTGGTCAAAACCTACGGGATGGTCAACGGCCTACTCGCCCTACTGCCTGGGTTTTCGCTACTTCGCTCGGGGCTATTCAGTTGTCAAGGATCACGCGGTCCAAACGGCGGAAAGCTCTCGGGTCTGGCAGGGAGTGGTCAAACCCACGCCCCCTGGCCGGTTGGTCATCCCTATGACCGGCGTTCAGCCCCTCGCTTCGTTCCGTTCTCGCCTACACTCTATAAGATGCGCTGGCTGAGTCATTGGTTACCGCATTTCACCCCAGCCTCGCTTTTCTTTTGTTTTCGAAGATCTCGCAGGCCGTTGCCGTTTCGCTCAACTGCCTACATATACTAAGATGCGCTGGCTACGTCAGTGGTTACATGGTTTCGAAAAGAATTCCGGGAGCGGGGTGAAATCCTGGGCCGGTGGCTTAGCGGTTATTTCGGATCTTGATATGCGGCTTTACCGGGGAAGCGGTGCGGGTTGGGGGAAAGGGCCGGACCTGGAGTGCGGCTGGTTGCGGCGGAAACCGGCCTAGGAGCGTTCGCTCTTGACCGGGATAGACTCCGCGCTCTCGGCTTCGACCACCAACGGGGCTGGCCCCAACGCCTTGGCATACAGGCCTTTCAGGTCATTCAGCAAATCGGATCTCGTTTGCTGAAATGCCTTGACCGGCTCCGGCTGGCGCGCGGCTTTCTCGGCCAGCAGACGCTCGCCGAACTCCACGAGGTACATGGCGGCCTGCATGGCCTCCTTGGCCTGCCTGTGGTCCGGGCTCTGCGCGATCCGCACCAGACTGGCCAGCCCGTGCGCCACCAGCCCGTAGCCATCACGCGGCACGTAATCCAGTTGCACTTGCGCACCGTTGATACGCGCGGTAGGCATGAAACCTCAAGCGTACCTCGGAGACTTGCCCGCCAGTCTCCACAAAGTTCCCGGCAATGGGTGAAATCGTACAGATGCAGGATTGAGGCTGGTTGTCAACCGGCATGGGGTGAAACTTACGGGTTGCCGCTGGCGTAGCAACCTGCAAGCGCGCCAGAACTCCGTGTTCTTGCCATCTTGTTGAGCCAATTGGACTTAGCACGGTTTGGCTTGGTTTTGGCTGGATTTCGTACAGTTTGGTCCGGTTTCGACCTGAGCGGCACTGTCAAGAGGCAGTGGGTGAAACGCGGCGGCGCACAGTCCCGGCGGCCTGTCAACCCCGCCGAGGGGTGAATTCACCTGTGCGCACCCACCGTACACCCCGTGCCCGTGTGGCACAGGTGAAATCCGAGCGGAGGGGGCCGAGTTTCCGCCCCATAAATAGCACCCCCCCCCATCTCCGGGTCCCATCCACACGCGGATTAAAAATAACATTTCGGAAAAATGAAGGGTCTCGCGGAAACCCTCGGAAGGGTGAAGGGGGGGGGGGTGTGTGTGGGTAAAGGTAAAATAGGGTATCTTAATATCTCTTTTAAATATATATATATATATATATATAAACGGAAAAGCGGTAACCAGCTGCGGCTCAGTAACTTACACCTTCTCACTTTCTCGCCACCCTTCCCTTTTCCGTTCTTCCGCATATTCCACCAACCCCCTTGTCACCTCTTCCTACCCTTCGAAATACCGTGAGACCCCCCCCCCCCCCCCCCCTTCAGTCGTATTCCCCCATCTTCGCAAGGGCGGCGCGCCGGATGGTATCGATTGCCACATCGAACTCCGCGAGGGAATGGATGACGAAGCAGGCGGCACCGGCGCGTTTCCAGGCCTCGAGGCGGGCACACTGCAGGGGGGTGGGAGACTGGCCCGGGCGCTTCAATTCCATCTCGAAATGGTGGCCGTGCCAGCAGCCGAAAACATCGGGATCGCCGGAGACGGTGAAGACCGAGCCGTGTCGTTTGCGCCACTGGAGCGCCGGGTCGGCCTGGGCGAGCTTCTTGAGGCGGCGGGTGATCGAGGCGAGGAGCTGGCTCTCGAGGGGCATCCGATTTCAGAGATTCTTATCTTATGCTATGTCATGTAATGAGATGGGATCGGAAGCGATCTGAGCTGATGGTATCGGATCGTATCGAAATCTTCATCCCTCCCACTTCGGCGGCTTGGCGTCGATGCGCTTCGGGCTGGCGGCGGTGGCCAGCTTGCGCGACATCGACAGGAAGGTCTTGCTCAGTTCGCTGAGCACCGCCGAGAAGGCCACGTGGGTGACGCGCTGCTCCTGGGTCAGCTTCTCGTCCTGCACGTAGTCCACGATATCTTTGGCCAGCCCGACCTTGCGCTTGCCCTGCTTGACGCGCCGCTGGGAGGCCTTGATGTGCGCCTGGGGCTCGATCACCGTGTAGCCGTAGCCCGGCTGGTTTTCGAACCACAGGCGGCGCGCCTGCTGCATCTCGGCGCGGAATTTGTAGAACTGCTGCCGCCCGCGCGGAGTGCGGATGTCCACTCCAGCCAGCTCGCCCAGCACCTCGTAGCTGAAGTTGGTCTCGCCCCGGTCGAGCAGCGGGCCGATTCCGTCCAGCAGGCGCTTCCACTCGGGATGGCGATAGGTTTGTCCCATAAAAGAGTCTCTTATCTTAAGTTATCGGATGAAATGACAACGTATCCTAGCGCAGCATATGCAATCATATGGCAGCATATGAGAACTCTCAAACCTTGGGAAAAGCCTTATCTTATCTGACGCCATGAAATCCGATGCCAGCTGAGCTTATGCGATGGCACCTTATCGCACGCGAAACCTATGCGGCGGCCTCTTCCTCGTCCTGTTGCCATGCGCAGTCGATCACGTCACATCGTCCGTACAGGCCGCCGTTGCGGGGCCGCCACCGGCCAAAGCCGATGAACTTGCCCATCACCTTGAGGTGCTGGAGGAAGGCGTCCTCGGTGACGATGGGGTCGCCGACGTAGAAGGTCACCGTGCCTTCCCATCGCCGCACGATGGGGAAGATTCTCTTCACCCGCCTGGAGCCGCCCCGCTTTCCGTTCGCCGAGCAGAACAGCCGCTCCTCCTCCAGGGCGTCTTTGTGGACACCCAGATCAATCCCCTCGAGCACAATCACCCCGGCGTCGATATGCTTGGTGTAGGTCGAAGTGCCCTTGCCGGGAATCTTCATCCCCAGATAGAGCGCCGAGGCCTTGAAGGTGCTGGAGATCATGTTGGCCGGGATGTAGACCATGCCCTGCTCGTCGTAGTGGGCCTTCTCTCTCCAGGTCCGTTCCTCGTAATCCATGTCTTGCTCGCGCGTCTTCTTCGGCGTCCCGTGGTGCCGGGAAAAGGAGATGGGCGATGCGCTTTTCAATCGGCAGATTGCTTGTGGCATCGCCAGCAGTATCCTGCAATTGAAAAACAAATACAAGAGTTTTATCTTTTTAATCTGTAAGGTCGGGCACCCTCAGTCCGCGCTCGCCTCGGCCACCAGCGGGATACTCGCCCCGGCCCGCTTGCGCTTGCGGCGCTCGGGCGCGGTGACGACCAGCTGGACGCGCTTGTTGTCGGCGGTTTTGAGTATCAGCATCAATGAGCCCGTGTTGGCCTTGGCGGCCTCGGCGAGCGCGAGTAGATCGTCGCGGTTGATTTCAATCTTCATATCTGCTCCAGAATTCGTGCCCAGGTCGGGTTCCATGTCCACGCGCCCGCATGTTTGTTGAGGACGCCCGCGTAGACCAGCTTGCTCAAGACTTCGTAGGTTTTGGTCGGCTGCCAGCCGATCTGGTCCTTGACCTCCTTGGCTTCGAAGCTCTTCCCCCGGAAGACGCGCAGCAGGCTTTGCAGCTCGGGGTAATGGGCGGCCACCGGGCCGTCCAGAATGAAGTCGTAGTCGAGCGTGGCCTCCCGAAACATGAGGACCGCCTGCAGTCCCTTCAGGTGCCGCCCGCGCACGCTGACGAGGCGGGCTGGATCGTTGATCGCGAGATTGGGGAAGCGCCCGAGCACGATCTGCGTGTCGCTGCAGGCCTGCATCGCGAACGTGCCTGCGGCCCGGCTGAACAGGTCGAGCGAGGCGGCGGTCTTGCTGTCGTGGTGGAGGAGCAGGATGGCGCTCTTGGTCTCTATCGCGATCTCGCCGAGCATCATGATTTCCTGAGCGTCCAGCTTGACCACGTTCCGCTTCTTGTCGTCTTCGCCGAAGCCGCGCAGCGCGGTGAGCGAGTCGAGCATGACGAACTGGGCCGGACGCCGGAGGATCTGTTCCGTCAGCCAGGGCCGGAACCCGGGGTCAGAGATCGTGCCCGCATCGCGGGGCCGGGTCACGATGTCGAGCGGCTGGTTGGGCCGACTGGCGCGGCATTTGACGAGGAAGTCCTGCAGCGAGGCTTCGCCCTGCTGGTCGTCCCACTCGACGATCAGCACACCGGCTCCGCCTTTCACGGTGGTGTAGTTGTCGAACAGAGGCAGGCCATTGGCAACGCTCATGGCCATCCCCACTCCGAGCACGGTCTTGCCGATTTTGCTCGGCGCGACCAGGAGCGCGATGGAAGGGACGCTGACCATGTCCTCGATCAGTGCCTGGGGTCGCGTGATCACGCGGTGGCGCAGCTCCTCGATGGGATAGGCCTGGGGCCACTCCACCGGCTTTTTCTCCGGCGGCGGCTGGTTGTGCATCCAGGCTTCCTGGTTGTCGAGCCCGAGCAGGTGCTTGGCCCGCTTGTAGACGCGCTCGTCGATCAGCCCGGCGAGCGTGCGCAGACCGGTGATATCCTTGCCGTCGTCGTAGGACTGAAAGGTCGAATCGACCTCTTTGTCGGCGGCCCTTAGATCCGCCGCCTCCCGCCACTTCACCCGGAAGATGGCGCGCATGAGGCGCTGCGCTTTCTCGAGCGGCCACGCGGCGCGGCATAAGGCCCCGGCGAGCGCGAGGAAGATCTGGTGGCACGCCCCGTCGCGCGCATGGCGGCCCAGCATGATCGCGACCGCCGTGTGCCGGACCCGCTCCATCAGGTCGTTGCGCTCCGCCTTGCCCGGGAAGCCCGCGCCGCCCACGAACTCGATGGGCTCGTCGTTGGGATGGACCGATGGCGGTGCCATGGTATTGAGGCATTTGCCTCCTTTGTCCTGGCAGCGGATTTCGATCAGGCAGGCCTCTTTCGGATCGTCGACGGCGGGATCGAGATAGCGGAGGGTGGCGGGCGGCTCGTCGCAGAGGTACAGGTAATGCGTGGGCGTCACCTCTCCGTGCCCCCACTTCATGCCGGTCGGCAGCTCATACTCGATCCAGGCCCACACGCCTTCCAGGCAGTCGATGTCGATATCGGTCAGGTTCTTGGGGCCGGTGAGGACGCAGAGGTTCTGGCGCTCGCCGTTGAAGTACTTCTGGAAGTCCTCGGGCGCGGTGATCCGTAGTTCGTTCCAGCCCGGGATCACCGGCCCCTTCTTCATGAAAGGGGCCGGGACCGTGAACATCTGGCGCTCGGTGAGAAACCACTGCGCCGATTCCCTCGCTTTCATCATCGGAGGTCAGCCTCCCTGGTTAATAGGGCCGGTCGGGGTCGTTGTCTTCCTGGTCCTGATCGGCCTCGCCGCCGGTGATGTCGTAGGCGGTCGTGTCCACCGTCATCGGCGTGAGCAGGCCGCGCATGCGTTCGTGATAGGGCGCGAGGATTGCGCTCTCGCTCTCCGGCAGCGCCGTGTAGAGCTGGAAGCGGATCTTCGCGTAGGGTACGCCGCCTGTAGAGGTGGCGGGCTCGAGCACGAGCTTGGTGGTCACCGTCCAGTAGCTCAGGCCCGCGCTGATCAGGTTGAGCGAGTACTTGGTGAAATTGGCGAGCGAGGTGGGCGGGACGGCGAGCAGGTGCGGCAGCATCTGGCCGGGCATCAGGATCAAAAGCTCGCGCAGGTCTTTGCAGGCCTGCCCCGGCCCGGCGCTTCCGTCGGCGGCCCGGGCGCTGTTGAAGGCCGCCATCGGGCAGTCGGTGCAGTTGCCGCCCGGATCGCCCTCGCCGATGAAGCCGTCCTTGCTGCTGCAGTCGGGCGGCCCGACGCGGCCTACGCCGAAGGGCTTCTTCCAGTAGGCGCGTGCCTGCCGGAAGGCGGTGATCACGCCGGTCACGCTGCTCCGGCGCTCGACCCCGCCTGGGGTCTCGACCTTGAAGTCGCGGTCGTCGCCCGAGGGCACCTTGATGCGCGCGAGTGAGCGCGGAGAGAACTGCTGGCCGCCCAGGTTCTCGTCGATCAGGGCAAGCACCTTGCGCATCGCCCCGGGCTGGAGCAGGGGATAGTCCTTGCGCACGGTGGGCACTTCAATCGTCTGGTTGTCGTCATTCTGCGGATTCATCGTTCGTCTCCTGTTCTTCCTGGTTGATTTCCTGTTCGAATTCTTCGGCGTAGGCCCGCGCCTTTTTCTGCACGCGGATGCTGAAGGCCGGTTTGATGTTGAGAATGTGGGCGAGCGCGGGCGGCAGGAGCTTCTCGAGCGCGCCCGGCTGGAGCCCGCTGATCAGCTTGTGATGATCCTCGAGGTCCTTGATGTATTTGGTCAACGACTGCGTCGAGTAGTTCTCGCTCACCATGCGCCCGAGGCCGCTGATCTTGAGCGCCTCGCAGACCATCGGGCGCGAGACGCCGGTGATCGGATAGACCCAGGGCTCGCGGTGCGGGGAGACCAGATAGTTTTTGACGGCGAAGCAGGGCAGGCCGGTGGCGCTCAGGTAGCCGACCAGGGCCGGTTCCAGCGTCTTCAGCTGGCCGTCGACTTCCTTTAGGCGCTCTTTGAGCGCGCGCTTCTCGAGCGTCAATTCGACGAAGCGCGCGGCGGCCTGATATTCGGGCGTCTCAACTAGTGACGACATGCTGGGCTCCTTTTTTCTTCAGTTGTTCGAGGACCGGCCCGGCGAGATCGCCTTCTCCCAGGACACTGTCGATCAAGTCGCGCCGGGCCTCGATGGCGCGCAGGATGTATGCGTCGATGCTATCGGCGACGACGAGGTGGTAGAACACGCAAGGCCTGGACTGCGGCGGTCGGTGGATGCGCTTGCGCGATTGCAGGTAGTTGGCGAGCGAGAAGTCGAGCGAGTAGTAGATGGCCACGCGCGCCCGGGTCAGGTCCACGCCCACGCCGCCACTCTGGATCTGCACGGCGAGCACGACCGGATCGCTAGCGAGCTGCCACGCGCGCAGCTCGTCCTTCGAGCCGGACAGTTCCATCGAGGCGAGCCCGGCCTTCGCGCTCGCGCGGTGGACCGCTTCGAGATCGGCCCGGAAGCGGCAGAAGACCACCACCGGCTCGCGCAGATCCATCAACAGTTCACAGAGCAGATCCTCCTTGGCGGTGTCGATCTGGTGGCGCGTGCCGCCTTCGTCTTCGAGCGCGCCGCCGGTGATCTGGGCGAGGCGCAGGAGGCGCACCAGGGCGTTGGCGGCGGTGGCCTGCTGGGTGCCGATCCAGGCGATCATCTCGCGCTCCATCTCGCCATAGATGCGCGCACCCTCTTTGCCCATGACGGTGGTGCGCGTCTCGTCGAGCACGGCGGGCAGCGCGAGCACGCTCTCGTCCACCTGGAAGGCCAGCTCCTTGAAGCGCGCACGCAGCCCGTCGAGATTTCTCCAGCCGACGATCTCTTTGTTGAAGTAGCCGCCCATGATGGCGTACTCGTTCTTGAAGCGCCAGTAGCTGCGGTCGAGGTGGAAGGGGTTGAGGAAGCGGAACTGCGCCCAGAAGTCGATGGGCAGGTGCGGCATGGGCGTGCCGGTCAGGCCCAGCCGCCGCCGCGCCATCAGGCCGACCTTGGCCAGCCACAGCGAGGTGCGGCCCTGCGGCTCTTTCGCCCGGTGCAGCTCGTCGGCGATCACCATGTCCCATAAGCGGTTCGCCGCCCAGCTGCCGAAGGGGGCAAGGCGCGCCGCGTCGTAGTTGATCACGATGGCCACCGGCTTATGGCGCTCCCGGCCCCAGCTGAGGATGCGCATCGCTTCCTTGTGCTTGCGCTCGACCGTGTAGCCTGCGCGGTCGTCAAGCGCCAGGACGTGGAAGTAGCCGGGGGCATAGCGGGCGAACTGCTGCTCCCAGGTGGGGACTACGCGCAGGGGGCAGGCGACGAGCATCTCCTTGACGCCGTCGTCCACCGCCAGCTCGGCGGCCACCCGGCTCTTGCCCAGGCCCATGGCGAGCGCCAGCATGGCTCCGTTCTGCTGGCGGCTCCACAGGCCGCGTACGAAGCGGAAGGCCTCCTCCTGGTGCGGCCAGCGCGGCGGGATCGGGCTCATGGCCACATCCCGGCGCGCTCGAGCGCGAGCGTGAGCAACAGGAGCATCTCCAGCTCCTTGCTGGTATAGGCGCGTTCGGGATGGCGCAGGCGGTTGACCAGGACACGCAGCACCTCGCCGGTGAAGGTGGGCGAGCGCAGGGTGTCGGCCAGCGCCGCGATCCGGTCAATGGTATGTTTTTTGTCAGAAGTTTTAAATTTTTCTTGTATATTTAAATCGGAGATAGGGACGGGCATGGTTCGGTGTCGGGTCCTTTCTGCCGTCCGGTTCCCGGGAAGGAGTTTCGGGCGGCTTTGGAGACGCATCTGATTCTGCTCGCAATGCAGGTTCCTGTCAAGAAGCAAACCCGCAATTACGCGGGGCGGAGAGAACCGAACATGAAGAAAAAGACAAATCTACAGACGCCGACTGAGGGGGAAGTCAAGCCGCGTCAGCATGGCCCTCAGAAGGAAAAGACGCAGATCACAATTCGCGTGGATACGAACCTGATGAACGAGGCGTATGCACAGATGAAGGAGGACAATACCCGCATCACCGACATCGTCGAGCGCGGCCTCGTGCTGGCGCTCACCGAGCGCAACCACCAGTTGCCGAAATGGAACAAGGAAGTGCGTTTCATGGTGGCCAACGCCACCAAGCAGCAGCAGGCGCTGATTCGCGGCCTGCTGATCGCCATGGTCGAGCCGCTGCTGGACCGGAAGGACACCACCACCAACAAGGTGATTGTGGATGGAAAGCAGCGGGCGGCGGTGTTTATCAGCCATGCGTTCACGCCCGAAACCGAGAAAATCTTCGAGCTGGTGCGCTGGTTTCTCGAACTGCGCAATAAATCGCCGCATGCCCCTGCCGCTCTCGAGTACTACTCGCGCTACGGCAAGAGCGCCGAGGAGATGGCCGAGCTGGCCAACCTCTAAGACTGCAGGTTTTTAAAATCCGCAGCACCTGCACTTGCGCCGGGCTATAATTGGCCCCAGATGTTGAACAAGGCCCGGCGGCAGGAAAAAGTGCAGCAGGTCATGGGCGAGTTCAAACGCGGCCAGCTGCACTCGGGATCGAAACAGGGACCGACGGTCAAGCGCCGTCCCCAGGCCATCGCCATCGCCATGCAGCAGAGCGGCCAGGGGAGGCGCAAGTGAGCCCCGCCTATCCCGTCTTCGACATCGTGGAAATCGCCCAGGAGGCGAGCGACCGGGCCGGGGTGGAGTTCCGCTCGGGCTACGCGCTGCGCAGCGCCCGCCGGGCGCTGGAGCTGGTCCTGATCGAGTGGGCCAACCGGGGCCTGAACCTGTGGACCATCGAGGGGCCGGTGGTCATCGACCTCATGCCCGGCGTCTACCAGTACCTCCTGCCGGTAGACACCGTCGACCTGATCGAGCATGTGATCCGCACGTGGCCGCCGGGCAACGGCAGCCCCGGCTGGACCCCGGACGCGGGCGATGGCTGGCACGGCAACCAGCCGAGCGATCTGCCGCTCACGCGCTTCACGGTGAGCGAGTACGCGTCCATCCCCAACAAGCTGGCCCAGGGCCGACCCTCATTGATCAGCATCCGGCGCGCTCTCCAGCCCTACTTCCTTCTCTGGCAGGTGCCCGAGCAGGGCCAGCAGAGCTACCAGCTGGCCTACTGGCGGCTGCGGCGGATCGCGCCTATGCCGCCCGGCGGGACGGCGGAGCCGGGCATCCCCTGGCGCTTCGTCAATGCGCTCACGGCGGGCGTGGCCTTCTATCTGGCGCTCAAATCGACCGATCCCAAAGCGCTGGCGAAGATCGAGCTGCTCAAGACCGAATACCAGGAGCAGTTCCAGTTAGCTTCCGACGAGGACCGCGACCGTGCCTCGTTCAACTTTGTGCCGTTCGACTACTCGTATTTGTGATGGGGAATTGAGATATGGCTAACTCAACCACGACTCTGACTTCCTCGCTGAATCCAGCGGTCTTTGGGCAGGCGGTGACCTTCACGGCAACGGTGGCTGTGGTTCCGCCAGATACCGGCACGCCGACGGGCGTGGTGACTTTCCTCGATGGCGGCGTGAGCATCGGCACCGGGACACTCAACGTCTCGGGCGTGACTACTCTCATCACCAGCGCGCTCACTCCCGGCAGCCACACCATCACTGCCAGTTATGCCGGGGACGGCACCTTCAATCCGAGCATCGGTTCCTTGACCGGAAATCCACAGGTCGTCGCGAAGGCGAATACCACCACGACCTTGACCAGCTCCTTGAATCCGTCGACGATCTCTCAGCCCGTCACCTTCACGGCGACGGTGGCGGTGGTGGCCCCGGGAGTAGGCGTGCCCTCGGGCGTCGTGACGTTCCTCAATCAAGGCAACCCCGCCGGGAATGCGACTCTGACGGCAGGCGTGGCCACGCTCACGCTGGCGGCGCTCACTCCCGGCAGCCATACCATCGTTGCCGAGTATGACGGCGACACCCGGTTCAACCCGAGCACCGTGCCATTGACCGGCAATCCGCAGGTGGTCAGTCAGCTGACGCCGGTCACGCTCAAACCCCTCAACACGCTGAGTCTGGTGGCGGCCACGCCTCAGTGGCTGGTCGGCCCCCTGGGGAACTATACGTTTCAGATGTTGAACCTGGGGACGGGGCCGGTTTTGATTTCCGAGAGCCCCTCGTTTAACTCATCCTACACGCTGCCTCCGCAGACGCCGTTTGCGTTATCCCTCTGGGGGCCAACGGGGATCTTTGTTTCGGCGGCGGCGGCGGAATCGCTCAGCGTGGCTCTGATCCCGAGATAAAACGATGGCCGTTTCGCCTAAATTCGCGACCGGCAAGTACGCCTGGGGGATGTGTGACCGTTGCGGCATCAGAGCGAAGCTCCTCGACCTGCGCATGGAGACCCAGATGGGGCGGGCCAACAATCTCAAGACCTGCCCGGCGTGCTGGGATCCCGACCACCCGCAGAACTTTCTCCCGAAGTTCGTTTCGAACGATCCGCAGGCGCTGCGCCAAGCGCGCCCCGATACGGGGCAAACGCAAAGCGAGCAGATGATCCCGCCCGGCAACTGGATCAACGGCCAGCCGCCCAGCCCTGAACAGCGGGCCAAGTGGCAGCTCGAGATCGACGCCGAGCACGAACGGCAGCGCGCCATCTGGGCGCAAGAAATGGAGGCTCAGCGCCTCCGGCAAAGGAGCTTCTAGATGCGAATCAAAGGCGGCATGCGGCCTCGTAAGTTTCAGATGGGCGGCGGCGCGGGCGGGACGGCGTTCAATCCGGCGACCTTCAATCCGGTCGGGATGAACCAGCAGCAGATGGAGCAGGCGGCGCAGCAGGCCGCCGGTGCCGGGCGGGGTACAGCGCCGCAGAACCTCGCCATGATGGGGCTGGGGATCAGCCCGTTCACGGGAATGAGCGCGCCGGGTGGAGCGCCGGGTGGAGCGCCGGGTGGAGCGCCGCCACCGCAGGCCAACCCGTTTGCGCAGCAGCTGGCAATGCGCGGTGCCATGCCGAATCCCTCTCCGGGTGGGGGCGCGATCTCTCCGCTGGGCGCTGCGCCTCCTGGTGGGATGCCCGGCGGGATGCCTCCTGGTGGCCCGCCTCCTGGTGGTCCGCCGCCTCCCGGTGGTCCGCCTCCTGGCGGGCCGTCTTTCGGGCCGCCTCCCGGCGGCGGTGGCATGCCCGGCGGTGGGCCTCCCGGCGGTATGCAGCCGCGTCCTGGCATGGGCTGGGGAGCGCCTCCCGGCGCGGGTCCGATGGGAGTGCCTCCCGGTGGTGGGGCGGGCATGGCGGGTGCCAGCGGAATGCCGGGCGCGCCGCCGGTGTCGCCGCAGCAGCAGGCGCTGTTCGCCGCGCTGGCCGGTCGTGGCAGCGGGGCTCCCGCGCCCAGCCTGATGGGCTTCGCCGAAGGCGGCGAGGTGAACACGTTCGATTCCACCAAGGCCGCGCCCGGCAATCTGGCCACGCATCCCGGCAAGGCCAAGATGGCGAAGGGCGGGGTCTTGCGGCGCAAGCCGAAAGCGGCCAAGGCGGCCAAGGTGAAGTCGGCTCCGCAACCGCCGCCGGACGACTCGGACGAACTACCGGCAGCAGTGGGCGCTCCCAGCCTCGGTCCCGGCCTGAGCGCAAGCATGCCGCCGCCGCCGGTTGCGCCCGGGCCTCCGGGCATGGCCAAGGGCGGGAAGTTCGCCAAGGGCGGGAAGTTCGCCAAGGGCGGCAAGTTCGCCAAAGGCGGCAAGTTCGCCAAAGGCGGGAAGTTCGCCAAGGGCGGCGAGTGCATCAAGGACGCCGACAAAGACGGCATGAACAAGGGCGGCGAGTGCGACAAGATGGCGGCGGGCGGCGCGGCCAAACAGCGCAAGAAGTTTCCCAACACGAACCCTCCGCCCAAGAAGTTTGCTTCGGGCGGCGGGGTGCGCGGCGCGGGCATCGCCCAGCGTGGCACCAACTTCAGCGGGATTTACTAAGTGAGGGCGGATGAACTACTCCGAGCTGCGTGCCGCGATACAGACTTACTCTCTGGATTTCGAGGCCAGCTTCGTTTCCAATATCGACACCTTCATTCACCTGGGCGAAGCGCGCCTGCGGCTGAATGTTCGTCTGCCCAACTTCCGTAAAGACGTCACCGGCGTGCTCGCCGAAGGGGAGCCGCTGGTGGCGCTGCCCTCCGACTTCCTGGCCCCGGATTCGCTCGAGGTGGTGGTCCCCGACGGCTCGCTCGTCTATCTGCTCAACAAGGACCCGGAGTTCCTCGACGAGTGCTATCCCTCGACCTCGATCCAGGGGCAGCCGCGTTTCTATGCCTACCTGAACGAGACCTCGATCAGGATCGGTCCCACGCCGGACATGGACTATCCCACCAACATGGGCTACTTCTATCAGCCCGCCTCGATTACGGTGACCCAGACCAGCTGGCTCGGCGAGCACTTTGCGCACGCGCTGTTGAGCGGCTCGCTGGTCGAGGCGGCGAAATACATGAAGGCCGAGGACGCTCTCTACCAGCGCTTCGACGCGGCCTTCAAAGAAGACTTGCAGATGGATCAGGGCTACGCCAAGGGGCGCACGAAGAAGGACACCTATCAGGAGCCCGATACGAGGCAGCCGATATGATCCAGAAGAAAGATCCGCTCTCTGTGCTGATCCGCGAGACGCTGGCGGAGGAGTACCCCGAGCTGCTGACCGCCGACGGGTTCGACGATGCGATCCTCGGCGTGGTCGAGGGCTGTGGCCGCGAGACGGTCGTTTGCTACGACTACGGCAAGTGCGTTCAAATCCTCATGCGCGATAGCAAGATGGACGAGGCGGAGGCGGAGGAGTTTCTCAACTTCAATACGGTCGGCGCTTATGTCGGCAAGGAGACGCCGATGTTTCTTCATAACTGGCGGGAGTCGATGGCATGATCAGCGGCCCCAAGATCTGCACCGGATTCAAGCGCGACCTCCTGCTCGGCTATCACGCCTTCGACCGGGACCAGTTCGCGCTCGCGCTCTACACGGCACAGGCTCCGCTCGATCCTGACGACACCACCAGCTACAGCGCCCTTGGCGAGGTGGTTGCTCCCGGCTACACGGCGGGCGGCCAGTGGCTCCTGCATCCGCAGATTCTGACCATGGGAGGGATCTGCTTTGTGACCTTCGACGACCCGGTCTGGAGCGATAGCACGATTGTGGCGCGCGCCGCCCTGGTCTACAACTATTCCTCGGCGAATCGGGCGGTGGCCATTTTGGATTTCGGTAGCGACCAGCGTTCGAACCAGGGCTCCTTTCACGTGCAGTTTCCGCCGCCGGGTCCGACGACGGCTTTGATTCGGATCGCATGACGCCCGACACTCCATCCCGCAGCGTAATGGTCCCGGTGGCCACCCCGGCGCTCAGCGTGCAGCTCGGCTGGGTGAAGGTGGAGGGTCTCTGGGGCGAGTCGAAACCGACGCTCGCGCGCTGGGCCGCGCGCCGCGCCGGGAAGGCGCGCTGGGGGCCGGTGGCACCGGCGCAGCGGCTGATCTGGAGAGACAGGGGACTCTGATGCCTTCGACTTACACACCGAACCTGGGGATCGAACTACCGGCGACCGGCGAGCAGGCCAACACCTGGGGGCTCACCATCAACCGCAACATGGACACCTTGGATACGGCGATCAACGGCAATGTCCATCTGGCGCTTTCCACCTCGCCCTATCAGCTGACCATCAACAACGGGGCCGACGCGCCGGTGGCCGCCAATCCGGTGATCATCTGGACCGGCGCGCAGACCGCGCAGGGCGTGGTGCAGATCGACTGGCAGAGCAACCGCAAGCACTTCTACTGCATGAGCAACCAGACCTCGGGCGGCTTCGGGATCGCGTTCGCGCAGGGCTCGGGCACGCAGTTCGTGCTGCAGGCCGGTTACGACGCGCTGCTCTATAGCGACGGCGGCGGCGCGGGTGCGAACGTGGCGGCGGCTCTGGCGAGCCCGCAGTTCACCAACCTGCTGGCGACCGGCGCGGCGCGCGTGCTGGGCGCTCTCACGGTGGCTGGCAGCATCAACGGGATCATCTCTACGGACGTGCCGGGCAACGTGCATCTCACCGGCGGCCTGGGCGTCGGGAACCCGACTGCGATCCCCGATCCGGTGACCATCCTCGGGATAGGCTCCGGGCAGCTGCGTCTGGTCTATGGCAATTACGGCGTCATCTTCCGCAATGACGGCGCGACCTTCTACCTGATGTTCACCGCCAGCGGAGACCCGTATGGCTCCTACTCCGCGCCTTACCCGATCCAAATCGATCTGGCGTCGAGGTGCGTCGGCTTGGCGGGCTGGGGGCCGAGTACGTCTTATGGCCTGAGTGTGCCGTCGATCCATGCCTCTTCCATCGCGGCGGATGGTGCCATCAGCGCGGGCGGCGTGATCAATGCGGCTGGCGGCTTCAACAACACGGCGGGCCGTAGCTACTTCAAGAGCGGCGATCCCTACAACATCGGCCTGGAGTACGGCTCGTTCGTTAACTGGATCGGCACCAACGCGAGCAACCAGTTCCAGCTGGCGCGCGCGGATGGCACCGTGCTTTTCGCGGTGGATCAATCGGGGAATGCGGCGCTCACCGGCGGGCTGCATGTGCTTGCGGGCGGCGTCCAGTTTCCCGACGGCACGATTCAGACGACAGCCACCTCGTCAAGTTTTCCGGGCAACATCACGGTGACGGGCGCGATCTATGGTCCCGCCAGCACGCAGCAGAGCGCCATGCTGCATTGTCCTCCGTACACTGTGGACCTTTCCGGGGTTCCGAACTCGCTGTTCTTCTCTTACAACGCCGCCAATAACTGGGTCACTCTCTGGGTGACTTTGTCGGACGGCAGTACGCGGCACGTCAATGTGGTTTTCGTAGTGGGCTGATGCTGACCAAGATCCAAGACACGGTGACTTATTTCGACGGCTCCGCCGCCTCTGGCAAGATCGTCGTGACGTGGCCGCCGTTCAACTACGCGGGCATCGCCGTCGCGGCGGGCCAGCAGGAATACGATCTCGCCCCCGACGGCTCGGTCGTCATCGAGTGCTATCCCTGCGTCGGCGCGCAGCCTCTGGGGACTTACTACACCGCCACCTACGAGCTGGACAAGGGCGCGGTCTACGACGAGTACTGGCTGGTCCCGGCCACGCCCACGACCACGATTGGGGTGATCCGCGTCTCGGTCCCCGAGACGCCCTCGATCATGATCAACGCGCAGCAGCTGACCAGCTCGGGTGCGCTGAGCGGCATGTTCCTGGGCTGGAACGGCTCCAACTGGGTGCCGATGTATCCCTCCAGCTTCAACTGCGCCGTGCAGAGCTTCTTTGGCCGTGTCGGCGCTGTCATGCCGCAGACCGGCGATTACACGGTCGCTCAAGTCACCAACGCGGTGGCCAACACGAGGCGGGTCATTGCCGGGAGCGGCCTCTCCGGGGGCGGCCCCTTGACGGCTGATGTGACGCTCTCGGTGGCGACGGGCG
>Ga0210402_10000820_pt1 | contig 33494 bp, 32 predicted proteins | sample IncBWC7MmetaG_FD_161055 | JGI IMG/M metagenome (GOLD analysis project Ga0210402, IMG submission 161055) | Forest soil microbial communities from Barre Woods Harvard Forest LTER site, Petersham, Massachusetts, United States - Inc-BW-C-7-M | ecosystem: Environmental > Terrestrial > Soil >...
GATCCCCCGCTTCCGGTATGGGCACGAGTTGGGCTGGTACCGGCGGAACTTCCTCGTGCCCATACCGGAAGCGGGGGATCTGGCCGGGCTGAATGCCATGCTGCTGGAGAAGTGCCGCGCCAGTCAAAAGCACACCATCAGCGGACGTACGATGACGATCGCAGCGGCGATGGAGCAGGAGCGGCCCCATCTATTGCCGATGGCTGCCGAGGGTTTCGCCTTGGAGGATGTTCTCTATCCGGTGGTGGACGGCAAAGGCTGCGTGCGCGTCAAGACGAACTGGTATTCGACGCCGCTGGATGCCGGAGTGCGGGCGATGGTGAAAGTGTGGCCGTCGGAAGTGGAGATCTTTCGAGACTTCGAATGCGTGGCGCGGCATCAGCGATGCTATGGGCGGGGCCATCAGTTGCTCAATCTGGAGCACTATCTGGACGTGTTGGAAAGGAAGCCGGGCGCCATGGCGGGCTCGACACCGCTGGCGCAGTGGCGGGCAGCAGGCCGGTGGCCGGAATGTCTGGATGCGATCTGGCGGAAGTTGGAAACACGGCACGGCCGAAGCGGCGGCACGCGGGAGATGATTGCGCTGGTGCGTGCGGGTCTGTCGGATGGTTGGCAGCGGCTGATCGGAGCGGTAGAAGAAGCGCTGCGATTGGGAGTCACGGATGCGGCTGCGGTAGTTCACATTCTGCGCATGCCGGACGCGGAGGATCGCCGGCGCCATGCACTGGACCTGGCCGAAGAGTTGGCGCAGTTCGAGCGGCCAGTACCGGTCATGGATGAATACGACCAGTTGCTGAGCGACACAAAGGTGATCCAATGAAGAACCCGACACAGGCGCTGGAACAGGCCAGCATCCAACAATATTGCAAAGCCGTGCGGGTGCCGACGATCGGAGCCAACTTCGTTTCGCTGGCGGAGCAGGCGGTGAAAGAGAACCACAGCCATATTCGCTATTTGGAGGCGCTGTTGGCGATGGAGTGTGAAGAGCGCGACCGGCATGCCATCGAGAACCGGATTCGGGAAGCGCAGTTGCCGCGGGTGAAAACGCTGGAGGACTTTGATTTCGCGCAAGCGCCACGGATTCCCGCGGCGCGGATTCGCGAATTGGCCGAAGGGGGGTACATCGAACGCTCCGAGCCGGTGGTGTTGATCGGCGAATGCGGAACGGGCAAAAGCCATCTGGCAACGGGGCTCTGCCTGGCGGCGTGCCGGCAGAAGCGGCGGGTACGGTTCACCACCGCGGCGGCGCTGGTCAATGAGTTGATGGAAGCCAAGCAGAATGGACACGTCAAGCGTCTGATGGCGCGATGGATGAAATACGATTTGATCGCCCTGGATGAAGTTGGCTACGTGCCGTTGGCCGACATCGGCGCGGAGTTTCTCTTCCAAGTGATTTCGGATCGCGCCGAACGGGCGGCTCTGATCGTGACGACCAATCTGCCGTTCTCAGAATGGACGACGGTGTTTCCGAATCCGCGACTATGTAAGGCGTTGCTGGACCGAATCACCGATCGAGCACACATCATCGAAACCGGGACGGAATCGTTTCGGTTCCGGCGAACCATGGAAGGGAGGAAAAAGCGCTGACGTAGCGATGCTGGGTTGCGGTCTCATTGCAACCCGGCGTCGGTTCCTCCTCAACGGCGCCGCCCTACCGGGGGCGGCGCCGAAATTCAACCCTTCCAGTGACAAATTCCCGTCTCCTCCCCCTGAATCTCAGTCTTAAGCTTTTCGGACCCTCAATACCATTTTCACGATGACCTCCTGCAACGTCACGGACCGAAACCCCAGCGGCGCCGGCCATCTGGCCCGGCCTCGACGGGTTATCTATCTTAGGAGTTTAAACTCCTCGTATCGATTACGGCACAACGAGAACCAAAAGACGAAAACAAAAACCCTCTATGATGGAAAACCAAAACCAAAAACCACACAGGGGGAGCGGTACAGGCCTCCCGTTGGTCGGCACCGAGGAGTTCCAAACAACCCCCAAGATGCGGCACAATATTGTCTGCTGGGTGGGGCCAAATGTGGCCATCAAATGGGGCCATGCCGGGCTGGCGAAATCAGGGCAAGCTGCGAGAATTCGCGGCACGGCGAAAGGATCTGATCGAAACGTTCCTGACGGCGTACCCGACGCTGTGCCAGGAGGCCGCAAAGCGCCTGCGCTCGCTATACAATCCGGCCGACTACCCACCGTTGGAGTACGTTGCCCAGCAGTTCACCCTCATCTGGCAGTACATCAGCTTTGGAGTTCCCGACCAACTTCGCGAAATTTCCACCAAGATCTGGCACGACGAACGGGAGAAGGCGGCAGAGATGATGGCGGAAGCGGGTAGGGAAATCCAACAGGTGCTTCGGACGGCGATGGGCGAGTTGGTAAAGCACATGCGCGACCGGCTGAAGGACGGGCCCGAAGGCAAGCCGCTGCGGTTCAAAGAGACCACGGTCTCGAACCTGGTGGAATTCCTGGGGACTTTCGATTTCCGCAACGTCACTGACGACGCAGAGCTGAAAGGGTTGGTGGAGAAGGCGCGGGCAATGCTCGTCGGAGTAAGCGCGGATGACCTCCGGACGACCAGCGGCGTGCGCGCGAAGGTCCAGCAAGGCATGGCGGATCTGGCGGCCGAGTTGGACACGATGATCGTGAAGAAACCGGGACGGAAATTCCGCTTCAACGAGGATTAGCTGATCCGGAGAAAGGAGAACCCGATGGCGCTCGATACAGGATTTGTCGTAGCGGTCTTGGAGGGTATTGAGGGGACGATGGACGAAGTGATCGAGCGTCTCGACAATGCCGAGCTGAAGGCCAGCCTGGATGTGCTTCAAACCCGGGTGACGGCGCTTCGGGTGTCGATCGAGCCGCCGGCCCGTGAGCCGGAGGATAACGAAGAGCCGGTCCCCGCCGAAGCGGCATAGGTTGCCACTTCTGTTTTACCCGAGGGCGTTCTGCCCGTAGGGCTAACCTCAACAATCTAGCCGCACCGAAGGCCCGTGGGGACCCGTGTATCCCTGCGGGTCGGTGCGTTGTGTACGAAGAACTGAAAGGAGCAAAGAAAATGTTGGGCTTGAATAACATCCAGATCATCGGAAACTTGGGCGGCACGCCGGACATGAAGTTTCTGAACGACGGCAAGTCTCAAGTGGTCAACTTCTCAGTGGCCGTCAACGAACGCTGGAAGAACCGCGACGGCGAACCTCAGGAACGAACCACCTGGTTGCGAGTGGCTGCGTTCAACGGGATTGGGCAGGCATGCGCCGAGCATTTGGCCAGTGGAGATGGCGTGTATGTAGAAGGCCGCCTCCAGGTCCGCGAGTACGAGGACAAGGACGGTAACGCGCGCACCTCCGTCGAGGTGGTTGCAGCCAAGGTCCGTTTCCTGGGCCGCGGAAACAATCACGGCGAGGAAAAGCGACCGGTTCCCGGCCAACCAAAGGCCAGGAAGGAGCAGCCGTCGGCTCCGACGGACGAGTTCAATCAGAGCGGGGATGACGTTCCGTTCTGATTGGATGAGAAAGAGCGGCCTGTAACGGCCGCTCTCCTCCGAGCACATGAAGGAGAACGACGATGAGTACACCAGCAACAGCAATTGCGGGCGGCTTTTTCGCCCAACTGATGCCGATGCTCGCTGACCGCACGGTGATGATGATCGTGTCGAAGGCCGACGAGCAACACCTGACGGTTTCCGTCATTCCGAAACGGATGAAAGACAGCGAGAACGCGGCGCTGGCGACGCCGTTCTGCTGCACGGGAACCCCCGAAGAACTGGACCGCGAACTGCCGACGCAAGTCCGGGAATTCGTGGCCGGTCACGTTGCGTTGGGCGCCAACCTCGCCGAAATCCAACGCGAGCGTGAAGAGGCGGAGAAAGCCGCTCGCGAGGAACTGAAGAAGAAGCAAAAGACCGTGGGGAACGGTGGAGCGAAAGGCAAGGCGGCCGAATCCGCACCGAAGCAGGAAGACAAGCCAGCACCTGCGCCGCCGTCATCGCCCATGCTGAGCCTCTTCGATCTACCCGCTCAAGATGAGGCGGCACCGTGCCCGACTTCGAGACAAGAAACAAAAGAAGAAGAAGAGGAGGAGGTAAGCCATGCAGGCCAGAGCGATGCGGCGTGAATTTTCGTTCCTGGGAATTAGGCTGCCCGATCCGGACAGTAGGATGACCGTCGAGGATGTCAGAGGCGTCCTTTCCATGCAATACCCGGAGATTGCGACGGCGGCGATCAGTGGTCCTGAAGCCGTGGGCGACACGATGAAGTATACGTTCGAGCGCGCGATCGGCTCGAAGGGCTGAAGACAAAAGCGCAGGGAGCGGAGCAACCGCCGGAAGGGCCAAATTGCGTCCGCTCACGCGCACCGGAGAACATCAGCCATGAAGCCGAAGAGCCGGCGTGAAAACAACTGCCGCAGGGAAGGAGTTCTGGCCGAACTGGAACTGCTTGCTCAGGGGCGGCACGCTTCACAACAAACAGTTTTAGAGAGGTACAAGCAATGTCCGGACTGGAAAAACGCGAGTGCGATCCTCGCGCGGGCGCTGGACAGTGGGCAGCGAAAAGGCCGGGGCAGTTGCTTGACGCCGCCTCCAGGATGGTTACCTCCCGTGGTCTGATTGCCCCGGGCTGCCACTGGAGTATTCCGGCGCTGCGGGGAGTTCCCACGGAGTATCAGTTCTTCGGCGGGCTGAATGCCGCTGCCGGACTGGCGAAAACGCTTGTCACAAGCGGTATCGCTCAAGCGGACGTGTGGTTCGGAACTGGCCGGGATCCGTTCCGGTTCATCGAGCAGACCTTGAAAGATAGGATCGAGGCGCACGGTGGTCAGGAGATCGATCAGGATCTATTCTTGGGCGTCGGGTTGGTGTCCGATCTGGACCCGTGCGGAGCGGGCGTCGCAGAGCCAGCCGACGGGAACGAGATGTACCTGGTGGTGGAACCGGAGAGCGCCGGTTACGTGGTTCTAGGGCCGACACTAAGATTGTTGGAAGTTGTTCACCCAAGATTGCCCCTAACGTTCTTCAAACTTTTTACCCATGCCCTGAATCGTTGGGTGCGGGTCTATGACTACCGCGATGCCGCGGAGCGCGTGGAGCAACTGAGGGAGTGGTATGAAGGCGATCCGGAGGGTGAGACCGTCGAACTACCGGACGTGGACGGCGCCACTCCAAAGTGCTTGCGCCGAAGGTGGAATCCACTCAAAGAGCGGTTCGTCGAGCAGTTTCTCAGAACCGTGAGAAACCGGAGGATCCGGGCTCTCCTCGCGGGAGTGCTGGCACTCAGCGCGGCGTCGCGGCAAGCGGAGAGGCCCAAGATTACGGAGTCGGTCCAGGAGCGGTTGGGGGACTCGAACCCTCCGGTACCGGCCCTGGTCGCAGTCTTTGAGAAACACGACGCCATCGAAGGTTGCTTCGATGAGGAAGCCCAGGGGATGTTGGAGTGCGCTCCGGAGCCTAACCTGATCGTGCCGTTTCTATCGGGCGACATCGAGAGCGTGAGCGCAGCCTTCCACACACTGGAGGTAGCGTGCAGTGTCTTCCGCGAGGGGGTACGGCTCATCAAGCTGATGATGGAACTCGTGGAATAGGGGAGGAGGGCTGCGATGGATGTCAACGTAAGTATTGGCGGCGGCCAGAAAATGGCACTCACCGGAGCAGTCTTGGTATATCGCGGTGGAACCGACGCATTCGCGGTATGGCATCCTGCGAAGCCGGGTCTAGGAGGCGGGGCACCGTATCTGGGAGAGGCGGAATCGCTGACCACGGAACTTCTGCGAACGCTCGCGGCCGGACTGGGAACCTACATTCCGCCGGAGATCTTGCCGGGAAACGTTTTGGTCCGAACCTCAGAGCTGTTGGTTTGGTGGACACCGGCTCAATATCGCACCCTCTTCTTCGGTGAACAAAGCGAAGCCGGAAAGGACCTCAGCGGGAAGCGGTACCCCGTGCCTCCTCTGGTTTTCAAGGTGTCGGGCGGAACTCTATGGGTCCGCGCCCTGGAGAAGAACGAGCGGCCAACTGCGATCACGATGCTGAAGACGGCGCCGTTTTGGAACGGAAATGACGCCGGCCAAATCTGTATTGGTACGATGCGCGTTCCAGAATCGTCGGGTGTGGAAGCGATGGAAGGGTGGGAGCGAGGGTTCTTTCAGAGCGAGTTCACGCACGCCTACGGAGGCGCTCGTCTGACGAGTTTTCCGGGCGGATTTCTCGATTTGTGCCGGCACTTGGTCGGGAGCCGGAAACCATTCCCTGTAGAGTACCTGACGGACGCGCGAGAAACCTTGCGGCAGTTCGTGGAACGGAGGTGAGTCGTGCCGCACCATCTCTCACCGGAATTGACCCGTCGGCCCGTACGCGCCCTGATCGTCGGCTGTGGCGGAAATGGTAGTGCAATCACGGCAGGTCTGCCGTATTTGCACCAGGCGATGCTGGTTCACGGCCACCCTGGCGGGCTCGAAGTGACGTTGATGGACGGTGACGTCGTTTCGCCCACGAACTGTGTTCGGCAGCCCTTTAGCCAGGTCGAGATCGGACATTCAAAGGCGGTAGTGCTTGTCTCCCGCATGAATCTCTTCTGGGGCCTGAAGTGGCACGCTGTAGCGGACCACTTTTCGGCAAAAACAAGCGTGGATCGGGTGGACATCCTGATCGGTTGCGTAGATAGCCGCGCGGCCCGGAAGGTGATTGCTCAGAAGGTGACGGGGCCCCGAAGTGGCGTTTCGTTTTGGCTCGACCTCGGAAATCATGCGACGGGCGGGCAGTTCGTGCTTGGTCAACCTTGGAACTGGGAGAACAAGCGCTCGGCTTCCCGGCTGAGAACCGTCGCCGAATTGTTCCCAGAACTGGTCGATACTTCGCTCGACAACGACGGTCTGCCGAGTTGCAGTGCCGTGGAAGCGCTCGAGCGACAGGAGCCATTCGTAAATCCGACTCTTGCCAACCATGCGCTGGCGCTCTTGGCGAGACTCTTCCGGCATGGCTCGATCACTTACCATGGTGCTTTCGTCAACGTGGCCGGGTGTCGCGTGCAGCCATTGGCCGCCGATCCGGCGGTTTGGCGTGCCCTTCAAAGAAGGGGGAAACGGCGGGCTAACGGGCGGCGATAAAAACGTCAGAGACTACTCGGTTAAGAAATCAGGCTGACGCCACACAACGGGACGTGGGGTCAGGCTACGTGCGTTGTCAGCGCTCGCCGTCAAAGTGGGCTGGCTCGCTGAGCACCGCAGTTGGGAAGCCGAGTTCGCGGTACTAATCTGCCAGAACGCCGCTTGTGGCCACTTCGATGGTTTGCCGACTACGCGTCCTCGAGTTGCAGAGACCTACTCTTGGTTAATGCGACCCCTTCGGTATTCCATCAACGTCACATTGGACCTGTGCTGCGATCATCGTGCAATGTTGTTGAACGAGGATTTGCATCGTCACGCGGTCTAGAACCTGGTCGTGATTGTGTCCATGTGTTTTACCTATCCACACGTATAGGTGTAGGTATATATAAATCTGTCGCTTGAGCAGACGATTTTGCGGAATCCACAGAATAACCAAGTTCCTCCGAGAGGCGACGGAGTCGTAGACTGAGAAGGTAGCAATGCCACGTCTTCTCAAGAGCGAAACCGCACGTCGGCTGCGCGTCGGGCAGCGAGCGCTGTCCACCGCGTTCTCGCTTCTCTCAACGCCGAAGAGCGTTTCCCACGAAGCGGACAAGTCCGATGGTGCTATCGAGCTTGGCTTGGTTGGTATTGCTGCTGAGCTTGCGATCTCCGCGTGTCTCTACGAAACCCTCGGGCCAGGCGCGATCATCCGTAAAGATACTGGGTTCTACATCACTGCCGGTGAGGCCCTCGCGAAATTTCGTGCGGCTCTTGCCTCAGGGATTCCACGTCTCTCGTTGCTTACGCAGGGAATCGGCGGTGCTGCCGACCATTTGAAATTTCTCGATCATGCATGCGCCGGGTTCAAGGTGCTCTTCACTTCTCGGGCGGCAGCGGTGCACGCGGGACAAGGCGCGTCGTCCGATGTCGTGTTCTGTGTCGGGAAGGATGTCGCGCACTTCTTCGAGCTGCTCGCGGGGAGCCCTAAATGGAAGCCGTACCTGAAAGATGCTCCCGCAGTGCCTGCCTTGCCAAAAGAGCGTACGATTATCGCGCAAGAACTCGCGGCGGCGGTGAAGGGCAAGGACAAAGGCGCGGTTGGTGCCGCACTCGCGAACATCTTTCTCGTCCTGCCTGACCTTTCCGAAGACGCTCCGGAGTGGTTGTCCGCCTTGGAGCGCGTGCATGTGAACGCGAAGCCGAACGATATTTCTGTCCTGCTCAAGTCGCTGGAGAGTGCGACGGTAGGGGATCTCATAAAGGTCGGTAAGGGGGCTTCGGGTATTGCGACGAAGATCGATCCGGACAATCCGAACGCGGTTCCCATCTACATTGCCGGCATGAAGAAGAAGTTCGAGAACGCGTCCGATTCATGGAACGCGTACGTCGGGACTGCGAACGCTGAGATTGACCATGGCGTCCTATCTCTACCGCCCATTGCGGCGGTGTACGGCTTTTCGGCGATTGGCGTCGATGGCATCGGCTTGCCTGCTGAGGAGACGAGTGATGGTTTGCCCGCGCATGTGCTCTGGCCGTTCATCGCGTCGGCGTTGAATTACAACGGTACGAAGGGACCGTGCTTTTTCCTTGCGCGATCTCTCCGTGCTGATGCGGCAGGTCAACTGACTGCGTTATTGAAGAAGGCGGCAACCAAGAGCAACACACTGGTGAAGTCCCTCAAGGACTTTCTCCCGCTCCTCGATGCTACGGTCGCGAAGCAACCCGCGCCCGCTAGCTCAACGGTCGCTGCCGCGCTCGCCAAGAGTGGGACGGCGCGTGACGAAAACCGCGAGAACCTCGAAGACGTCCTCGTGGAGCGGCGGGAATTGACGTCCGTCGACCTGGAGTCGAAGTACGATCAGCTTATCGCGATCTTTACGCAATCAGACTCCGTTGGCGCGTGCATCACGGCAATCGTCGAAGGAAAGATTGATCTTAAGGATGAGAAATTCTCCGCACTGAGGACATTGATTGCTGCTGCCTCGGACCGTGAAGACATCGCACCGCTGGCGCGGATCATCGGGGACAATGACCTCAAGATGGTGGCGACCCAAGCGAGGAAGGCTATCGCTGAAATCGATTACGTCTTGTACGGTCCGCAAGCAGTGAAGAAAGCGAAGTAACCGTTACCATTTGAGGAGATCATGGCGTCGCGTCAAAGGGATGTGCCGGAGTGGAAGGAATTCGAGCAACTCGTAGCCCGAATAGAGAAGGATGCCGGTCCGCTCGGCCTCATCGTTCGTTCGCCGGACAAGATCCTGTGCAAGATCTCGGGCTGGAAGCGCGAAGTTGATGTGAGCATCCGCAGCCGTGCGGGGACGACCGACCTCCTCATCACCATCGAATGTCGACGGCGACACCCCAAGCAGGACGTGACGTGGATCGAACAGCTTGCGACGAAGCGGGACGCTATCGGTGCTTCGTGCACGATCGCGGTGAGTTCCTCCGGCTTCACGCCGAACGCGCAGGCGGTTGCTAATCGTCACGGCATCCAGCTACGTCGCCTTTCAGAGGTCTCGGCGAGCGAGATCAACTCGCTGATGCGGCTCGACTTCGTCCTCTTCAACCACAAGCGGGCCGTACCAACGCGCGTGGCGCTGCGGCTCTTTCGAGAAGAACCCTGGACCGTTCCGAATCCTGATCAGGTCGATATGGAGCTGCCGCCAACGACTGATCTGTTCGCGCCGATCTTCCGCAACACGGAAACCGACTACACATGGTCATTAAATGATATGTGGCACCAAGTGCAGCAGGTCGGTAATCCCTTCGCCGACGTCGAGAGAGGACAACCACCGGTCATCCGGACGGCGTCCTTTCCCTACCCCGGCAACGTCTCTGTCGAAACTCCTGACGGGCCGAAACGCCTCGGTGATGTCATTTTGAGTATGGCGCTCTGGCTCGAAATCGAACAGGTCACTCTCGATGCTGCGCGAAAAGTGGAGTACGCCGCTCCGCAAGGGAGAGCATTCCATCGGGTCGAGTTCGCTTCCACGCGGACAGAAGCGAAGGACCTGCGCATATCCCTCCAGATGCCGAAGGATAGTGCCGACCTGAAAGACCTCAGAGCCGGAATACACGATCCGAAGAGCGCGACGGATAGTTCACGGGATGATTGAGGGGCATGCGTTTTTCGTTCATCGAGCCGATGCTCTAACAGAACCTCGCACACGGCCCCTGTCCGGGACCCCCCTCGGGCAGTGGTCGTGTTTCTTCAACAGTCCGAGGGTTATTAGTTCGGTTTGAATAAGCCCTGTGGGGCGAAGTCGTCGGCTCGAAGCTGTGGGCGATAGCGGGCCTGGAGGAGGGTCTGGACGAATAGTGTCGGTGATTGGAGTGCGCTCTCCAGGTCGCCGCGCTTCATCAGGGAGAGGAAGAGTGCTGCTGCGCGTGCTTGGCAGTTGATGGAGCGGTGCGGGTTGAACTCTATGTCCGTGAACCCGGCGTACGCGTAGAGCTTGGTCGCCCAGTCCCTGTGATCCCAAAGGAACGAGCAGTACAGCCAATCGTAGAACGCCGTCTTAGGTTCGAGCGGGAAGTCGATGCCCTCGAAGCAGAACCCGGTCAGCCTGCCGGACTCCTGCAGTCGCGGGTCGCGCTTCGCCTTGCCGATCTCATCGTCTCCCTTTCGGTACAAGTCCGTGAAGGGACCGCCGCGCTCGAACACCTTGCTCCCCTGGAAGGCGAGTTCAAGCTTAATCCGGCCATAGTTCTTGGTCGGCACAGCCATGTGAAACGCACTCATATGCCTTCCGCGCTCACTCTTGGACTTACTTGAGATCTCGAGGAGCGGCGCGATGCCGCGTTGCGCCGCCGCCTCGTGCAAGGCTTCAATGTTCTTCTCCTTTTGTGACTGCGCGAAGCCGGGGTGCCACTTGATCGACAGGAAGAGCTCATTGACGAGCTCAGGACTCTGCGGCGCTGGTATGAAGATAGGGCGCTCAGCCATTCGGGAAGTTCCTTATGTACGCCATCGGGATGAAATCACGGATCAGTATTTCGGAGAGCTCAGCGGCTCGGCGTTTTGCTTGCTCAGACGGGTCCTTCCAATCCGTCCAGTCGTACAAGTAGTGAAAATCGATCAAGTTTTCCGCCACTGCCTCTTCCAAGGGGACGATGCGCGTGCCAGTAGCGTAAACGACACCGGTGGCGAACTTCACGCCTGGCGTGTACAGGACGGCACGGTCGATTTTCAGGTAGAAGAGATTTGCATCGGCCTTGCGCTCTTTAATCCGTCCCGCCATGGGGTGGCCACCGGCCCAGCACAGGTGGATGTACTGGTCCATCCCCATGCGCGTATCGAGGGAGAGGCTGTCTTGGTCACCGCCAGAGCAAAAGTTCTCTCCCATCTCCCTCATTTTAGCCGTCGAGTATAGCCCGTCCAACTCTTTGATCTTGGGCATGTTGACCATGTCCGTGAAATGGTAGAGGTGCGGGATGCGCAGGAGCGGATCGGTCGGCATAGGCCGCTTATTGTAGCTGGAGCGACGAGCTGTTGGCGATGGTCACGAGTTGCGCAGGCGCTGGCATCTCATCCCACGTCCGGCCTTCAAGCGTGCGACCCGTCTTCTTTTTCTGTACGCCGCCCCACTGCTTGAAGAAGAACGACACACCGGCCTTGAGACACTGGTCCCGGATTCCGGTGACCCAGTCGGCGTCCATCGGACGCGCATGCGGTCCGGATTCGCCGCCGACGATTACCCAATCGATCCCGCGCAGGTTGAGCTTGCCGACAGGTCCGATCAGAGGTTCGATCGACAGGAACTTGACGTGTGCTGCGGTCTTGCGGATGTGGTCGATCCGGTACGCGTTCTTCTCGTTCTCGACACTGACGCCCATCCAGATGTTCGGCTCCCACTGAAGCTTCGGGCTAAGCTCTTCGATGCGCTCGGCGCGCTTCGTCAGCACTTGGAACTGATGCCAGTGCGCCCGTCGCATCACGCTGAACACGTCCTTGATATACGAGAGGGGCACGTCCACATGGAAGAGATCGCTCATGGAATTGACGAAGATCCGCTTCGGCGTCTTCCAGTGCAAGGGCAACTCCAACATGTGCGGCTGCAGCGTCAACGCGAACCCGTTGCGGTAGTTCGCCTGGCCCATCGCCTTCAGGCGGTTCGCCATTGTTTCGGCGTAGCAGTGCTTACAACCGGGGCTGATCTTGGAGCAACCAGTTACCGGGTTCCATGTCGCGTCGGTCCATTCGATGGGGGAGTTCGTGGCCATAGCGCTCGTCGGTCCTTCGGGGAGCGTTCTCTTTCGAGGTTTCGCCTCCACACATGAATCATTGTATTTGTTTTAATGAAGTACCGTGGCAGTTCCCAAAGATACGATCTGGCCGATCGAGCCGCACACCAGCGCGAAGCACCAAATCCTTCGCAAGTACCTGGACGCCTGGCTGCCTATCCTCGGCACGTACAACAAGCGGATCATCTACATTGACGGGTTCGCTGGTCCAGGCGAATACGTCGGGGGAGAACCGGGCTCGCCCATCATCGCCCTCGAAGCCGCACGATCCCACCAGGCGAAGCTCGCGAAGGAACTCGTCTTCATGTTCATCGAGGAGCGATCAGACCGGGTCACTCACCTCAAGAGCCGCATCGCTACCCTCCAGCTTCCGGTCCCGTTCAATGTCCATGTTCAGGAAGGCACGTTCGCCGAGCAGCTCACCAAGCTCCTGGATGACCTCGACGCGGAGAAGGAACGGATCGCTCCCACGTTTGCGCTCATCGACCCCTTCGGCTTCTCGGGCATCCCGTACGCTCTGATCAAACGGCTCTTGGAAAAGAACCGGTGCGAAGTCTTGATCACCGTAATGGTGGACTCGATTAATCGCTGGCTCACCCATCCCGTAGAGACGATCCGCGCGCACATCACGGAGACGTTCGGGACCGACGAGGCCGTCAAGATCGCTCTCGGGGGCGGTGACCGAGCGATAGCACTCAAAGACCTGTACCAGCGCCAACTCCAGCAAGCTGCGCGGTTCGTCCGATACTTCGACATGCGCGACCACGACAACCGCACGGTATACTACCTGTTCTTCGCCTCGAACAACGCGGTTGGCCACCTGAAAATGAAGGAAGCCATGTGGAAGGTCGACCCCATGGGAGACTTCAGCTTTTCCGATGCCACCGACCCGAACCAACCCATGCTCTTCAACCTCGACCCGAGCATGGCACCGCTCGCCGCCGACCTGGCAAATAAGTTCCGTGGGGCGGGGCCGGTCCCGGTCAGAAAGGTCGAGACATACGTCCAAGACAACACAGCCTACTTGCGCAAACACATGGGGGAAGCACTGAAACAGCTCGAACGGGAGACGGGGAAACTGAAGGTATCGGATACGAAGACTGATGGGCAAAAGCGGCGGGGCAAGACGTTCCCGAACGAAGTCGTCGTGACGTTCGCATAGAACCTAACCAGTGCTCGCTGATGGCGACTCCCCCTCGGGCAAGGACGCTTTCTCCCGACCTCGCATCTGTGGCAAATCACGATCATACATATCAATGAACTGGTCATTATCGTCCAATTCATTTAGGTAGATCCCAAAGCTGAAGGAACAGCGAAGTCGAAAATAGGTGATCTCTGGCTTAGTTGATATGTACGCTTTCAGTTCGTCGCTCAGTTTCAGCTGTTCAACATTCTCGGAAACCAAGAAGAGAAATATGCGCGGATCGGGACCGCGAGTGTCCCAGCCACATCCGCGGCAGCACTCATCTCTGCGCCTCAGAATCTCATCTATATCGGCTGTCGAAAACGTAGCCCCCTGTGGCTTGAAGATGTGCGTAATGACGATGAGGTCATCCCCAAGGTGCGCCAAGTACTCGAAACCGCCAAAATCGCGCGCCACTTCAATATCCTGTGCCATGACCATGTATTGAAATTTTTCGACCAGGAGCTTGTAGAGGGCAAGCGGGATGAAGTCGAGCGGCTGCGGCGGCTCCGTCAATTTTTCGATTTCGGCCTTTTGATCGTGGCCGAGTGTCTTGGAGCGAGGGACCGTGATCTTCCATCCTTTGGGTGTGCGCGTGACATTGGGTGTTGCCACCTGTTCCCAGTAGCAGGTCCTAGTTGCGGGATCGCACAGGAGGATGAGGACAGGCAAGGTGTGCCCCGTCCAGTAGTTGAGGTGCTTGAGCGCGCCGCGATAGACAAACCCATCGTCGTTCGGCTCGGCAAGATAACTTGGCCCTGTCTTTATTTGGACGGCTAAAAGGCGTCCTTGGCTCTTGCGGTCCTCACGCAGGACTTCGACGTACCCATCGATACCGAGATCGTCCTTGGGGATCTCGCGGAAGATCCAGCGCAGGCCGTCGCGAATAATGTCTTCGACGAGACGCCGACCGCGATCACCAAGCTCGGCGTCCTCTGAGTATTCGGGATAGTCGTCGTCGGACATGATTTATTCAGAGTACTGTACGTACGCCCTTCAGGGCGAGGAGCACTACCTGGACCCGTCCCGATCCGACCTATCAGATCTTGGCGTCAGCATCGTGGCGGGAAGACTGAATCTGCGCCTGAGGCCGGTACGCTCCAGCCACACGGCGCCACTGGTTGACCGGCACCCGGCAATCGTAGAAACGCCAGGCCGCTCAGTCGAGTGCCTCGTCGCAGACGGCTCGGTAGCCGCAGGCGCGACAACGAGCCGCGTGCTGATGATCGCGGTGCGCCGTCCGGGTATTTCGGGCTTCGCGCATTTCGTCGAGAATGTGAAGAAGTCGCTTGCGGTCATTCAGGGTATACCGGACGGGCCAGGAGCGATCGGCGTATTGAATAATCCCACAGGGCGGTGTCGCCCCGAAAGCGTCTTCGACCAGCACGCAGTAAGCGGTCACCTGAGCAACCTCGCCCTCATGAGGACCGGAGCGGGGGCAGTTGCGTGATTTCAGCTCAACAGGAATCAGGCCATTCGCTGCTTCCACCAAATAGTCTGGCTTCCCGGTCAAGCCGCAACTCGGAGACACCAGGGGACGTTCGACATTGTGGCGCCGGTCGGTGTCCTGGTAGACAACGCGACCATCCGGAATCCCACTGTGCCGTATCTGTTGACGGGCGCGCGCCCATATGAGCAGGGCCAGTAGAAATACCATACCGAGGACGGCAAATGCGATTGTCATTGGGTCCATAAGCGGGAAGTCCCAAGCAGAATGACGATCAGAACGCAGACAAGCATGACAATCCTCGCTACCGCCTGCTGCCGGCGTGCGGCTCGAAGGTGGCGATTGTGGGCGCTGTGATATCGGATTCCGGCCCCGCGCTCTTCTGTAAGCGAGCATGGATAGCCGCTGTGGCTCAGGTGCCACGCTTTCTTGCAGTAGCACCAGGTGCCGATCTCGGAAGCAGAAATGAATCGACTATCGCGGCGCATGGGAGTCCGTTAAGCCGTCTCATCCACCGCGAGTGAGTAGTCCACCGGCTCACCGATTTTTTCGCGGAGGTCGCGCACCCAGTTTCTTGGATTTCGGCCGTGCATGACGCGGCCGAGGAAGCCGAGTTGCTCGGCCGCGTTTCCCCGATTCTGGCGGATGTCGTCCTTGGCGGCTCCCGCGTACGCGCGGACCCATTGATCGAGGTTCGGCGGCCGCGAGAAAACGTAGGTCGCATGCCCTTGCTGTGGAACTTCCACCACGGTGGCGTGCTCCAGCTCGAAGATGTACTCATCCCGGAAGAGAAACAGCTTGCGGGTGCGTTTCCGGAGTTGGTTGTAATAAAAAGAATCGTAGTCCGGCTTCCATGATATTTGAGCGATGTCGAAATCCGCGGGGATCCGGAGTTCGCCGCAGATGCGGTCCAATTCCGTCCGCTCGATCGGTTCACGTTCCAGCCGGAAGCGAATTTTCTGGATCGCGTCGTAGAATTTGCCGAATCGATGGTACGTCTTGCGGGCATTCGCCAGAACCTCTTGGGTATCACCTGGGAGGGTGATCTTGAGGCGACTAGGCAGGGCCGTCTCCCAGTGCACCAGGCACCACTCGCCGTTTCTAAACAGATACTTTCCGCTCTTCACGAAGGTCGCCTCAACACCGAACTTCGTACTGATCAGGTGCCTCCACTGGTTCCATGTCGGGTCAAACGCAAGAGGAAGCGAGATCTGGTCCAGGACCACTTCCGCTTTTCGCCGGCTGTCACGATAAACGGCATGGCCATCGAAAAACTCGACTTTCCTGAGGGGAGCACGGAATCGCCACTCCCGACGATCCGGGAGGAAGGATAGGATCCTCTTGGCGAAAAAGGTCTCCCGGTCTGGCGAGAGTTCACCGGCAACGAGCAGCGCTCCAAAGCCGCCGTAAGGGAAGAGCGCGGGCGCGTCAGGGTCGCGAAGCAGGGTCTGATAGCAGGATCGGAGATCCGGGCGCGCGAGGAGATTGAAGGCGCGTTCGACGGCCTGTAATTGGTCTTTGGACGCGGCATCCGTCTGAAGTTCGAGCCGTCGCACCTTGAGAGCAAGCCTGAGATCTACGGGTCCGGCCGAGGGAACGGTCCGCAGCAGGTCATAAAGAGTCTGCTGGTCGCAGCCAGGACGGCTTCGATTGCTGAAGTAAAAGTAGTCGCGAACGGCTGCGTTGGGAAGGTGAACATGCCCGATGCTGAGGCGGCTGCCGGTGACCGCCGCGCGCACGAAGTATTCGCCCCGCTTGTCAGGCTTTGGCTGCGTCACATAGCCGATCGGTGCGAAGTAGAGTTCCCTTGGGCGACGGGGTGTGTTTTGAACGACGCGAAGTTCTCGATTCGGATCGACGGCCGTAGGGTCGAACTCGATCTCGTCTGAGAGATGGATAAAACCAGCAAGGAACTGGGAAATCGTCAGAGAGGCCACGTCAGAAAACAGGCACTTGATCGCTGATCCGTCCGCCTGCAGTTTTGTAATCCGTTGGAACACGAGGGGCGCTGGTGCCGGGGCCGGGCCTGTGGCAACGGATGGCATCGCGAACTGACCTTACATGATCCGCTCGGTCGGGAGCGCGAACATTCGAAAACCTTCCGGCAGATCAAACGTGGCATGGCCGGTCGCCAGTAACAGCGATTCGGCATCATCCAGGGCGTTCTGCAGATCCAGCGGCATCCGCACCGGCTCCTCTTGCTGGTCCAGGGCCAGCCCAAGCCCAGGATCAGTGTCTTCAGCATCGTCAGGGGCGGCTGCAATCAGCGCCGCGTCATCCAAAAGGGCGCAGACGTCCTCATCATCCCGGCCCACACCGGGAGGCGCTCCGCAAGCCGGGCAGACCGGCTGCGACTCGTTCAACTCGTCAAGCTCAGCACCGCACTCCCAGCAACGCATAGCTCATACTCCGGCCTCAGTGTAAACGGGAAACATCGGTTTCTGCAAAAGTCTCGAAATCGGGACGCACGGCAGCAAGCGTGGGGCAGGCGGTGGTTTGACGGGAAGTATCTTGTTTTCTGCACATTATCGACAGTCTGGCAGGGGCGATATCCACGCTGTCTAGCCAACGACGGCGAGAACGCCGGGAGAGCTACCGCCCAGCGGGCGAGCCGATCAAACCGCGGCTCTACGAGGTGGCGGAACTGGCGGAGACCGGGAGGCCAAAGCGTTCATTCTGGCCAACCATCCCGCGCTTTCCTGCCTGGCCTATTTCATTCCCCTACACGACCCAAAACACGAAGGACTCCGCTATGGCCCACCCTTTTCCGCTGTTCGAGCAGATCTGGACCCCAACCCGTGAAGTGTTGGTTACTCCCGAAATCACTTCCGCCCTTGAAGCAGGGGCAGCCGTAGCAATCGGAGTTTCTGGCGGCAAGGACTCGGCGGCTACTGCCCTGGCGACTACAGACTACCTCGAAGATGCAGGGCACCGCGGCCCCCGCGTACTGATTCACAGTGACCTTGGCCGCGTGGAGTGGCGCCAATCGCTGCCGGCGTGTCAGCGGCTTGCCGTCCGGCTCGGCCTGGAGTTGATGGTAGTGCGGAGGGAGACCGGGGACCTTGTGGACCGCTGGTGCTTGCGTTGGGAGAACAACGTGCGGCGGTACGCAGAGCTGAGTTGCGTGAAGCTCATCCTGCCGTGGTCGACGGCCTCGATGAGATTCTGTACTTCAGAATTAAAGACCTCGATCATATGCCGGGCATTGGTTCAACGCTTTCCAGGCCAGACCATCCTATCGGCCACGGGCATCCGCAGGCAAAAAAGTCCGAATCGTGCCAAAGCGCCTGTGGCGAAACAGCAACCAAAACTGGCCAGCGCTTCTCGGCGCACCCTGGGGCTGGACTGGCACCCCATTCTCGACTGGACCACACAGCAAGTGTTCGCGTATCTCGAAGAGAAAGAAATCCCACTACACGAGGCCTACACACGGTATGGATCGAGCCGGGTTTCATGCTGTTTCTGTATCCTGAGTTCGCAAAGGGATCTCGGAGCAGCGGCCAGCTGCGCGGAAAACCAAGCGGTATATCGCGACTTAGTCGGCTTGGAGGCGGCGTCGACGTTTTCATTTCAGCCGACGCGCTGGCTGGGTGACGCTGCACCGCATTGGCTTACCGGGGAGCTACGCCAAGCGGTAATTGTCGCGAAGGCGGGCGCGCGGTGCCGCGATGCGGCAGAGGCGAAGATTCCGCAACACCTGCTGTATACCGAGGGCTGGCCGAGAACGGTACCGACAGTAGCCGAAGCTTCGCTGCTGTGCGATGTCCGCCGGGAGGTCGCTAGTGCCGTCGGCATCGAAGTGGGATACACAGAACCTCTGGAAGTGATTCGCAGATACGAAGAACTCCTCAGTAGCGGCGTGGGAACCGCGGCGTGATTGAGGGTCCCCTGTATGCGCGCAGCGCATTTGTAGCTCACGCAGCGAAGCACTCGCACGGCCAGATTCACACCTGAACAAATTCCAAACGAGGAGCCAATGGCCAAAACAGTAGCCACCATTCTGTCCTACGGCATGGGCGTCGAATCCTCAGCGATCCTGCTGCGCTGGATCATGAGCCCGGTGACGAGACCGTGCTCGTTGGAAGATCTGATCGTCATTACCTCCCAGGTTGGCGACGAATACACCGACACCGGTCGCGACGTGGAGGCCCACATCCTTCCACTGATGCGTGCGCAGGGGATCCGGTACGTGCAGGTCGCGCGACATGGTCATCTCGAAGGTGAAGGCATAACAGTGCTCGACGATTCCCGCACTCCTGCAAGGGTGTTCCTGGAAGGCGACTACAAACTCTCGGATGAGCTGAAGCGGAACGGAACGGTACCGCAGTACGGCGGTGTCCACCGCTGTGCCCTGAAGTTCAAGGCGTGGGTGATCGAACAGTGGCTAGAAGAACACGTGCGTGGCCGTGCCCGCCATGCGATCGGATATAACGCCGACGAAACTGGGCGGGTCGCCAGGAGCGAGTACGCATTCAGCGAACGACTAGCGTTCGGTTTCAATGTCAATGAAAAGAGCCGAATCAACCGCAGTTGCGAGTACAACACACTCAGTCGGGAGGCATTCTATCCGCTGCTTGAATGGGGTTGGGACCGGCAGACCTGCATTGAATACATCCGCTCTGTCTTGGGTATTACCTGGAAGAAATCGGCTTGCGTTTACTGTCCTTTCAACGCATTGCGCGATGACGCAATCGAGCGGCAGCGAGAGCACCCGCGCCAGGTCGGCGATGCCATGAGAATTGAACACCTTTCCCTGGCCCTCAACCCGCGCGCAACGATCTACAAGGGTCGCTCTTTGATCCAGATCACTATCGAAGCCGGCAACGACGTTGCTGTTGAACTGTACCGCAACAGCATCGAGTCGGAGGCGTGGGCTCTGTATCGCGTCCGCCGCATCTACTCAGGCAAAGGAAAAGCCGACCGGGCAGTCGAAAAGCTCCACGTTTTCGAGGGCCCGGCCGAGGCACGAATGGCCTTGAACACGATCTCGGCTAGTAGCGGTGTTGCTGTCGAAGAATTGCGCGGAATCCCGTACGTATGGCATGAGCGTCGCAGCGAGACAGACTTCCCCACCCGAGAAGAGTTCATCACCATCGCGCCGGCTGCAGTCGAAACCAAAGCCCGATATGGACTGGATTGGTTCGATGGCCGCTGGTCCGCCCTGCAGCTTCAACTGTTTTGATATCACTCCACCACCACTCTAGCCGAACAATGAAGGAGATCTATCCATGCGCGGAATTGCGAGACAGAAACTCGGTTACTTCCCCCTGTCACAGAAAGAAGCAGAGCGGATTCGGCGGTTCCTGTCGTTCCGTGAAGACTGCGACGCCGCTAGCGTTCTCGATCCATGCGCCGGCTCAGGTGCCGCGATGGCAACGATTACTTCCGGCGCCAAGGCGCTAACCTACGGAATCGAACTCGATGCCTTTCGCGCAGAAGAGGCCCGTTTGATCCTCGGCCATGTGCTTCAGGGCAACTGCTTTGATGTCCAGTCCGCCGTGGAGTCGTTTTCACTGCTCTTCGAAAACCCACCTTACGATTTCGCGGTGGGTGAGAACCGGAACGGCCGAATGGAATTCCTGTTCCTCGAACACACCTATCGGTGGTTGAAGCCGGGGGGCGTTCTGGCACTTGTTGTCCCGGGCGACCGATTATCGACCTGCGCCGAGATCCTGGCTGTCCACTTTCGGGACAAAGCGATCTACCGCCTCGGCGAACCCGAGTCGATCCGCTATAAGCAGATCGTCGTATTCGGCGTGCGCCGAACGAGGCGCGAACGCGATCAGTTGAAAGACTGGGACGTACAGCGGGCCAAAACGAAGCTGTTGGGGCTTACGCGGAGTTACGATGAATTGCCCGTGCTGCCGGACGAACCGGATAAGGAGTTCGTGGTGCCGCCGAGCGGGCCTGCTCAACTGGTGTATCGCGGCATTCCGTTGGACACGGTTGAGGATCTGCTGCCGGCATCCGCGGCGTATCGACAGGCCGGTCGAATTCTGTTTGCACCGGAAGTCCGCGCAACCGGCAGGCCGCTCACTCCGTTACATGGCGGCCACATTGGCCTCCTGACGACAGCCGGTTTGCTAAATGGGATCTTCGGTGAAGGGCCCGATCTTCACGTGGCGCGATGGGAATCGATCAAGGTGACGGACCGGTTTGAAGAGACCGATGAGAATGAGGTGACCACCATTCGGGAGCGCGAGCGCTTCACGCAGTCTCTCACTCTGGTGTACGCCGACGGAACCACCTCGATTCTCGACGAGAAAAGTAGGGAGCCATGAAAAACGCACATCTCCGCATGGGCAGTTTGCGGTTTACCAAGGTGCTACGTGACACGACGATCGACATCACCGTGCGAATGGACCGGATGATTGCCGAACATGCCGCAGAAAACCGAAGCGCGCAATGCCATGTGCTGTCGGTGATCGGCAACGACCAGGAAATCGCGGCCATCGCGGCGGCGATTGCAGATGAAGCGCGGTTCTATGCCACCGGGCCGGAGATCAACCGACTCATGATCACGATTGGCGAAGGAGCCGAGGTGTTTCGCAGTTCAATCAACGTTCCTGGCCGAAGGCGACCGCTTCGCCACCTGGTTGCGATCTCCGAAGAACTGTCAAAGACGCGCGCGGGCGGCAATCCGAGCGCACGCCGAACCATTCTGTGTGACGACGATAGAGCATTCCTTCTCTACCGGATCAGTGTCCGTTTCGGCCTGCCGGTTCTACCGGAGTGGAGCGAGTGGTTCGGGGAGATGCTGGCGCGCAAGAATGCGATCGATCCGCTGATCGGAATCGGCTGCACACCGGTAGTGGTCAAGGGAACCAAGAAACGATTTCTGGGCTGGATGGGGCACGCGCTGAAGCGCGGTGCCATCAAGATTCCAGTACACGGTCAGCCTGCCGCCTGGCAGGTACCGGTCTCGTTTTCGGCCGGGTTGCCGAAGACGGAAGATGTGGCGGCATGACATTCATCTTGTCCGTCTGCGCGATTCGGCACGCCACCCAGGAAATGCCCCGGCGCAATTCCGACCAACCATAGTAGACTCCATTCCTTCGGGCGTTCCACGCCCGCGCCACTCTTCCTAACAGCTAGCGCAGTCAATCGAATGTCGTCGAGGGCCGGCCCGGTTCGCATACCGGCCTCGACGCTCTTTGAGGAAGCCACTTGTATGAGCATCGTGCCCACGAACATCAATAACTATCTGAGGCAATTCGCGCACCAACTCGAGGAGAGAATCCTGCAGCAGTTCCCTCCCTTGCACCAGCCTGGCGAACCGTTCCCCGCAGAATTGGCGCGACTCCGCCGAACCCCCTATCACGCGCAGGCTCTCGCGATAGCCGGAATTTCAAAACGCTGGGAGGTCGAGAACTCCGCCGGCGCAATTTGTCACTTCAAGCAAATCATGGCCGAGTCGGCCACACTTATGGTTTATTTCACTGCGGCCAAATTATGGTTTAACCTCGACGGACGCAAACTGGATACGGTAAACGGCTGGTATTAAACGAACTGTCCGAGTTCATTCCGCGGCCTTACAACTGAGCCTAACCGCGAAAGGGCGTTGTTGACGGCGGGACGGAGCAGGGGGTAGTATTTTGTGATGCCCGGGCCGAGTTCCGCCCTGACACGGGGTAATGACGGGTACAGATTCCTCTTAAGCAACTGCCGGACGACAGTGAAGACCTCTTCGCGCAGTGCGGCCGCGTTAGCTTCGCGAGCTCTCCTGGCCCCTTCGGCTGACCGCTGCACCACTTCCGCGTTTTCCTCTGGGAAGTGCTCCTGAAAGTAAGCCGCAGAGAAGCCGAACGTCCGACAAACTGAGGACACTGTTGGCCGCGCGTCTGCCGCAAGCCACTCGCGTATCCGACAACCGAGTCTGTTTCGGTTGTTTTCGGCCCAAGTCTTTCGCCATTCCTTGTAGGCGCGGCATAGATCCGGAAAGGTCCCGACGACCACACGCTCTGCCGTGTACCCGAGTCGTCGTCCAATTTGCTTGAGGGAAGGCGGCGGCGCTTCCGCGCGCGCTTTCTCAAGAGTACGCCGGATTTCTTCCTTTTTCCGCAGAACTTGCTGCTGGCGCTTGGCAACGATGGCGCTGCACAGTTCTGGAAATCGCTCCCGGATTCCGCCGGAGCCCTTGTACCCCAGCTTGGACGCGATTTCATTTATTGATGGCGGGCTCTCCTCAGCGAGGTGTGTGCGAAGAATGGCTTCGACGCGGCGGCGGTCAGATCTGGGGTAAAGCTGCCTGGTGGCGCTCGGGCTTAAGCCGGATTGGCGGCGGCGCAGTGCGATCTGCCCACAAAACTCGGGCTCTCGTGAGACGAGAGTTTGTCTACATCTGAATTTCAGGCGGCGCGCCACCTCGGCGACGCTGGGTGCGGGATTCTCAGTTAGAACTGCCGTAAGAATACGTCGGAGTTCAACCGGCTCGATCCGTGGTTGCGACTGGAGCCGACGCCGCAACCGGCTAATATCGCGGCCAAGGTGGTCAGGACCTCGCCATTCAGCCGGTACTCCCTGAAACAGCTGAATGAGCGGAAGCTTGAGCTGATAAGCCAGCCGACAGAGATGATCAAGCGTGGGCCGAACTCGGCCGGTAATCCAAGTTTGGAATGTGCACGAAGCAGCGCGTGCAAGAGCTGCCACGTTCTCCTTGGTCGCACCTTCACTCTGGTGCAAGCACCTCTGCAGATTCGCACGGAGAGCCGTTGCAAGGCTGGGACTACGCAACGGCTGTAGGACTGTCAGGAGTTCCCCGACAGATGTGGCCGCCCAGAGATCGTACCCATCGTCGTCCGTCGACCCACTGGCTACCGGTAAGTCGGAACTTCCAAGCCACTGCGAACAAATTGAGCAGTAACCGGGGAGCGCCCCCGCTCTGAGGGTTGCGAATTGCGACTGGCAATGTGGGCACCGATCGGTTAAAGGGGAGGAGTGGACTGGGCAAACCTTGACTACGCGAAGTGCCCAGAGCAAAGGGCCGTATATCGGCGCGCTGGTTGCACACCAGTCATCCAAGCAGGCCGAGCACCAAGCCTCCTTCGTGCGAAAAATACTCGGGTGAGAGATGCATCCATCAAGGGCTGACAGGGTCAGCAGATGAAGGTCGCCCCTGCCTGTCGCTGCTTCAAGGTTACGGAGCAGAACTTCCGAGTCTTTCCCGAGCCCGTTTACCGGGTATGCGTACTGTAAGCTGGAACGCGGAACCCGGTCGGGTCGAGAGGCAGAACGAATTTGGAGTATTAGCCGCCAAACGGACACGACGTGGGCTTCGGCCAATCTTGTCACGTAACTGGCGAGGCTCTCGACGTACGGGGTTCCAAGCCCGCACGGTGTTAGCGCGTAGAGCAAACTCGGGCGGGGCTGGACCGGCTCGGAGAGATCCCACAACGCGAAACCAAATAGCTTGGTCTCAGCCATTCGACCGCTCCACACCGACAGCGTCTCTCGTCGGGTATCGCAGGCCTGGACGCTGCCGGTCTGGGCGGTTCGCTGATGCCGGCGCCACCGCCGTCGGCTGGCAGGTAGGCTCTGGGAGTCCGAGGCGAAGCCGCAACCGGCAAGCAGCGTCGTTATCCTCACGGAACTGTGCTTCCCCGCGTGTCGCTTCCTCAATCAGCCGATCGCATTGCGACACCGACAGCGCATATTTCTCCAGGTGCTTGAGGGAGAGCGTCGAGGCCGATCGTCGAACCGCGGTCGAAAACGCCTTTACGAGCCAATCCTTCAGAATCCCGACACAACCGATGCTGCGCTCGTAAAGATACTCCCAGTGCCTGGTGAGATCCGGCTGCTCCGACAAAGGCATCTGTTCGGCGAATGTTCGGAGGATCTTCCCGAATGTTCGGCGGTCGGCAACCTTCGCAACGTCATAACGCGGGAGGTGAATATCGATGCTCCTGCGGCTCAGTTGCCCGCTGAGATTGCGAATCCGAAGCAGATCGTAAGTGCCGCACAGGACATGGACTGTGTTGCAGCGGTTGGCAAGCGCCTTCACTACATTGAATTGATCTTCGAGGCTGCGCCCAGAAGCAAGGGCGAAGAGATGTTGCGCTTCGTCAATCAAGACCGCGCTGGGCCGCCGGTACCGGAGAGCCTGCTCGACTGCGTAATGGTAATCGGCGGTAACACCGCGATCGTTGGGGTAGGCAGGCATCATTTGCGGCGCCCTGTCGGCGGAATGCACGCGCCGCTTGCAGTCAACGAGTGGGTCGTTCATCTCCAGGAGGAGTCGCTTGAAGTGGCTCCGCCAACTGAAGGTGCGGGATTCGGGTGGCGTCGCCTCCATGGCTACGACCGCCAAACGCGCAGACTCCGCTGGTGCCTCGGCCGCAGCCGTGGCACCGAGCAACTGGCGGATTTTCGCCAACAAGGTCGTCTTCCCGACGCCGGTGGGACCCAAAACGATCACGATGGAGTTGGGCGCCGATTCCATGATGGCCTCCAGCAGTCGGTCCTTGGCTTCCACCAGCAACGGATGAGCAATCGCGAAATCCTTAAAGTATTGGATACGGACCGATGGCGGTTGTGCCAAGAGGTCATGAGGGCGGCCATCAGAAGCGATCGAACGTCTGCGCATCGGTGGTAACCGGCTCAGGACAGTCAACCGAGCTCATTTTGCCCGTTGGCTCGCTAGCCTGGCCTTCGGTCGGATCGACATGCGGTGTCTGCTGTCTCACTGCCTGGCTCTCGCGGGCACGCAGGCGCTGCACGAGCAGAGACTCCTTCAAATTCACGGATTGAAATGCTTGGGCGAGCTTGCTCGCGGTGATTTGATATTGTGGGCTGCGATCTCGATTCCGCGCCCGGAGCTCCTTTGAGGCGACCAATAGCTCCTTCTGCGATCGGCCCTGAAAAACCTGAAAGTGGTCCGAGTGGCATTGGACCCACTGGCCACCGATAAATGCATACGCAGTTCCCAGGTCGAACGGATCGAAACGGACCGCAACCTGTTTACGCTGAATCTTGGGGTCTTCCATGGCGTCGCACCAATAAGAGATGTAGTTGATCTTGACCCCGCGACCCGGCGAAACCATGGCGGTGCCCTTGAGAGTAGTTGGCATAGTCGCGATCATGAAGTCGTGGTCGTACTGGATCAGCCGGTGCAATCGCGAGCCGGTGTTCTGAAAGCCATGATCGTATGCATCTCTGGGGCTCGCTCCAAGAGCCGGATGAATGTTCGTGTCGTAGATCTCATATAAGTATCGGCAGAGCTGTTCCACAAACGGCGATAGCGGCCAGACTGCCAATTCCTTCGGATTGACGGACTTGGTCACCTGGCGCACGTTACGCATGATCTGAGTATTACCGAGCAGGTTGTAAATGAATTGCGTGTTCGTCGTGCCGAACATGCGCTCTACCAACGAGCCGAACCGGGCCTTCGCCGGAGGCCGAGCTTTCTTGATGCACTCGTAGCGCGCCAGCACAGCCTCAAAATACGTGCTGCAGAATTCAGGTCCCCAATCCACCACCAGGCACTGGGGAAGCCGGTTGTGCCGGCGAACACATTCCCGCAGCACCATCATGCAGGACCGATAGCTGGGTTCCTCGAAATCAACATGAATTGCGAGGATGCGGCGTGAGAACGCATCGATCATCAGCGTCATCCATGGGCGCCCGAGCACGTGCTTACCAGTGGAATCAGACAGTTCGATGTCCAATTGGGTGTGGTCGACATGGCAGATTTCAAACGGCCGGTCGCCATGACGCGGCGTCTTCATTTCCAGTTCCACGTAGAAGGGTCCATGCTGATAGGCGGCACGAGGTCCTTGCCTCTTCAGAGTCTGCCTGGCTCGACTCCTGTTGCGCACCGCATGGCAAAAGGTAGCGTAGCTGGGCGTGGGAACACTTTCCCGTTTGCAGATCTCCTTCAATGTTGCCCAAGATGCGATCCTACTCTTCTGCTTGACGGTCTCGTAGTCGCTTTCAATGACTTCGTTCATCAGCCGCAAGGGTATTTCTGATAGGCGTCGTGTTGGATTCCCACGTTGACCAGTCCGCGGCAACAATCCGATGTACCCCGCGCCGAATCGGGTTTCGGCGGCGCGGTATCGCGCGATCCATCGGCGTAGTGTTCGCGCCGGAACTCTTGCTCCGGTCGGATTGTCTCGGGAGAGGCGTTGGCGGACGACATCAGCCCGGTGATTGGCGACTCTGAGATCCTCCTCGCTCGCATGAAGGAGCTCATCCGAAATCCTTCGGCACGTGGTGACGTCGCGGTCTTCAGACGACTGCGCAATGCGGCCCTGCTTGACAAGTGATTCCAGGGTTGCATCCGGCAGTTCCAGCAACCTGCCGTCTTGGCCGAGGAGCGCGACGGTGGAAGCCCCGATATTGGCAACTTGCCACACGCGACCATCCCACGTGACCATTACACCGGCACCGAGGGTCTGAAGTGGCCGCGGGAGCGAGTGCAAGAGAGGCTGGTTGTTCGGTTCTACCGCATACTGCAGAGCAGAATCGCGATCCGGGAAGACCCGGACTGCGTCGGGCTCGACGAGCAGCCCAGCGCGCAGATCTACGTAGAGCCGTCCTGCTGCGATCAGGAAGTAAATCTGGTCTCGTGTCGCGAAGGTGGCAACTTGCCCGAGCAGCTCCGCCAAGGAAATGCCCGGTAACGCAGATGCGTGGGAAACGATTCGCTCAGCGGCTCCTGGGGCAATGCCGCTGGAGTCGGAGCGCATGTAATCTTGAAGAAAGAGAGCATTCCGCTGGAACCGCCAGTCGATTTCTTTGGACGAGCGGAGGCGGTAGTAGAGGCCAAACTGGATTGCGTGGCTCTCTCCCGGAGGACAGCGCCAGCAGTCTGCCTCCCGCTGATAGCGGTTTGGGCTGTGCTCCGCTAGCCTGTTCAGTTCGTCTTCTGTCTTCCACTCCTCCCATCCAGCAGAACCCTGGCGAATGACGAAATAGTCCGGCGTATGACGGACCACCTGACGTCTGCCGTTTGCGCTGTTGTAATCCAGCGCAATTGCCGGGGGCTGGTCGTAAAACTCCAAAGTCAGCGGGTCGTGCTCCATTTCATATATGGCTGCCAACTCGACACGATGACTTTCAAATTGGATGGTCACACCCATTTTTCGGCTGGGGTAAAAGCCGCTCACATTGGCCTGCCCACCCCCGACGCGGCGCGCCGGATCCGATCTACGCACCTGATCGATGACCGCCCGGGCCGCCTTGCTGACATTCAGCCGTTGATACCATGATGCCAGCTCGGTTTCAGTGAGCATTGAGAATTGCCTTCCTCTCTGAGTGAACGGCATCACTCTCAGCAACGGCATGTAGGCAGGCCGTAAACCGACACGGATCCGTTTTCTGCTACCCAACTGTTTCCTGCCTCATTTGACGCGGCACATGGCTGGGTCGATAGGTCCGCCATTGTGCTGTTTCCCTCGGTTTGCACTTTCTCGAAAAGGATCACAATATGCCAGTTCCAAACTCGATCCACGATTATCTCCGCATGTTCGCTGGTGAATTGGGCGAGCGAATCCTGCAGAGCTTTCCTGCATTGCACAATGCACACGATCCAGTATCGCCCCGGCTGGCGACTCTGCTTCGAAAGCCGTTCCCTGCCCAAGCTGTCGCCGCAATGGGTCTCGCTAAAAAGTGGGAGAGCGAACGCAGCGCCGCGGTGATCGCAGAATGTGGGACGGGAAAAACTCTGATATCGCTCGCTGCGGTACACATTCACAGCGATGGCCGGCCGTTTACTGCGATCGTAATGGCCCCGGGCCACATCACACTGAAATGGTGCAAGGAGGCGCTCGAAACGATTCCCCGTCTGAGAGTCTTTCTGATCGACGGTCTGCGGGATCGAGTTCGGGACAGCAGCACGCCATGCGGGGTCAACGAGGTCAAGCTGCGCCGTGGACAGATCGTCCGCGAGGGACTGCACACCACCCTCACCGATCTTCGCCTTCGGAAGAACCACAAGTCTGCCCGTGCTCGCTGGCAACAGGAGATCTGCTCAGGACCGGCGCTGTTCGTGGTCGGGCGAGATAAAGGGAAGTTGTCGCACTTTTGGCGGCACGCGTACCAGGTGGCTCGCTCCGGACGCTACCTGGGGAGCGTGGTCAACCCGGACACGGGCGTGCGGGTGGAGATGGGCGATCGCTGGCTCATCACTGCCGACTTCCGAAAGGCGCGTCTCAGCGAGGTGATTGGCGGCGCCGGTGAGCGGGAAGAAGACGCCGATCTGAAACCGAGGCAGCCGATCTATAGCCCGCTCTGGCAGGCCGATGGCAAGAGAATCCGCCGTGTCGCCCCGCTGGATTTCATTGGACGTTATATGGACCAGTGGTTTGATTACGCCATATGCGATGAGGCGCACCAGTTGGCCAACGATACGGCACAGGGGAACGGATTGGGCACGCTGGCGGCCTGCGCGGATCGCACGGTCATCCTCACTGGCACATTGCTGGGCGGTTACGCCAGCGATGTCTACAATCTGCTTTTCCGGTTGGAGGCTGGCAAGATGGTTGCCCGCGGATACGAGTGGGGTGAAACCGGGCTACGGTCCTTTACCGAAACCTATGGCGTGCTGGAAAGGGTCACCACCATCGAGCCGGCGGACAACAGTTGCTCGAAGGCGCGTGTCACCAAGCAGATCAAACGCCGGCCTGGCGCCTCACCGTCTCTGTTTAGTGAATTTCTGATGAGCCTTGCGGCCTTCGTTTCATTAGAAGATATTTCGATCGAACTGCCGTCGTACACCGAACAAGTCATCGGTGTTCCCATGGACCCACCGCTCCAGGCTGCATACCAGGCGCTGGAGGAGCAGATCAAGAATGCTATCAAAGAGCACCACTTGAACCATTCGGTCATCAGCGTCGGGTTGAATGCCCTCCTTCTGTACCCGGATCACGCCTGGAACATCGGAGATCTTTATGGGTACGAGTACGATCCCGAAACGCAGCGCCGGGAACGATTCCTAATCGCCCAGCCGGAGGATCTAGATCAGAAGTTCGTGTACGCCAAGGAAAGGCGGCTGATTGAGATCGCAAAGGCTGAATTGCAAATGGGTCGCCGCTGCTGCCACGTGTACGCCGTTTATACCCGGAAACGCGATGTCACACGGCGGCTGGAGAGCATTCTGACGCGGGAAGGGATCCGCGTGGCGGTGCTGACGTCCGATGTGCCCCCCGAAAAACGGGAGGCTTGGTTTACACAGAAGGTGCGCGAGGGAGTTCAAGTTACGATCAGCCATCCCAAAATTATCGAGACTGGGATTGATCTTCTGAACCACGCCAGCCTGATCTTTTTTGAGTCCGGTTACTCGCTACACACTCTCCGGCAGGCAAGCAGGCGCTCGTGGAGGATCGGGCAACGCCAGCCCGTCCGCGTATTCTATCTACATTATGAGGAGACGATGCAATCGAGTTGTTTGCGCCTAATGGGTAGAAAGCTGCTGGTGTCGCTCGCCATGGAGGGCAAGTTCAGCCGGGAAGGGCTGCAATCACTCGATGAAGACGATGATGTGCTGACCGCGATGGCGCGCGAACTCGTGACCGAAAATGGCGTCGGCGAGTCCGCCGCTGCCGTCTGGCGTCAGATTCAGGCGGAGAATAGCAACACTGTCATTCCGGCCACCGTCCCGCCTGCGCCTGTCGTCGAGGATGCGCCGCTGACAACTTCGCTGGTCACGCCGGCCCTGACCGTCGAGGCAGCCGTCAAAGCTCTGAAGTTCGGGTCACGCCCGCCATCGGTCCCGGCGCTGCTACGGCGGAGGGAGGCACCGCCGGTAGATGAGCAGTTCCCGCTGTTCTGAAGACGCGTCCGTTAAGAAGCAGCATTCGAGGAGCGACTCTCGATGTTGCGCGGTAGCCACGTCCTTAACCTCGACTACCTTGCAGCCGAAAATCGGATCCTCGCCGCGGCGATACCAACGTACCAGAGTCTCAACCGCGAAACGGTGCCGAAAATCGTGCAACCGCGGTCCACGATTGGCGGTAGGAGCGCGTAGCCCGATCTGTCGAGACAAGACATAGAAGGTTCGGTGAATGTCACCCTTGTCCAGATGATTGCCGCGGCTGGAAACGAAGAAGTGCTGAACCGATCGCCCAACAAAAACCCGATCTCGCTGCTTGGCATACTCAGCCAAAATCTTCTGGGTCGAAGGATGGAGTGGGATCAGACGGGACTTGCCGAATTTCGTATTGCGAATGGTCAGCAGACCCTCGGACCAATCGACATCCTGGAGTTGGAGATTGATTACTTCGCCGGGGCGCATGCCGGTCACCACCACCAGCCCCAACAGGCAGTAGTATGTTCGAGGCCCTCAAGCTGAACATCGATGAACGATTCTCGGCCGCGGTTAGAAGCCGGCGAATCTCATCCTCGGAGTACAGGTACGGTTGCGCGCGCGGCGGGCGATTGGGCAACAAGCCGGGCGGGGGAATCTCAGTGTCGGGATCGGCCCCGCTGCGGTAGCAGGCGAACCCGCGCACGATACTGAGTCGAACTGCCCATTCCGTTGGTCGCTGGTCTCGATGTTGAGTTGCAAACTGCGGCGCCAGTTGGGTGGTGATGCGGGAAGCGCCTCTCTTCTTGAGAAATGAGACGAACTCCCGTAAACAAACCCCATGTTTTTCCAGCTTGAATCCCAGGCCACGTCGTAGCGAGAGATAATCTGCGATGGCTTGCTGCGGCGTTCCCATCGAGCGCCTCCCGGCCAGGGAAGCGCCAACGGGCGGAGGGCAACCAGGTCCACCTTGGTGTAGATTGCAGTCGTGTTGGGGCTCTGGTGACGGAGCAGGTCGCCAATCTCGTCGAGCGAGGCACCCTGACGGAGCATCTCCGTCGCCAATCCATGACGGAATAGGTGCGCGCCCTTGCGCTCGGAATCCACACCTGCGCTTTTCAGGGCACGCATCACCAGTGAAGAAATCGCCATGGAGTTCGCAAGTCCGACAAATGGAGCCCGGTGACGAAGGAATACTCGCCGACAAGAACCACGCGGGCGATCTTGACGCAAGTACACGGCGATGGCCTCACCGACCTCGGCCGGCAGGGGTAACTGAGACCAACGGCCGCCTTTAGCACGGACGGTGACATGTCCGTGGTCCCAGTCGATTTCCTCCAGATTGAGCGACACGACTTCACCGGCACGCAAGCCCAGCCTGGCAAGCAGAAGCAAAATGGCGTAGTTGCGCCTGCCGATGGCTGTCTGCCGGTCACAATCCTTCAGCACTTTCTGTACGTCGCTCGCAGGAAGAAACTTCGGCATAGTTGCGAATGACCACCAGGCCACGGCAGGCACACAAGCGGCCAGATCGGTCTGGATCTTCCCTTGATGCCGCAAGTGTCGAAGAAAAGACCGAAGGGCGGTGACCAGCAGTTTCCCGCGTCCAGGACTGAAATCGCGAGCATGACGCTGAACGAACGACGTCACGTCGGGCGCGCGAAGTTGCGAGAGGTTCAACCGGCCCCCATCGAACCGCTCGGAGAGCAACTGATCAATGAACGGCAGATAGTTGACTGCGGTTGCCTGCGATAGCCCGCTCTTGCAGCAAGTAGCGTCGGTAGTCTTCCGCAATCTTTTCCAGGCGAGATGGCGCAGCCCGCCTTTCTTCTCGGGTGACGCCATTCTGGCGAAGCATCCGGAGAAGCCGGTTTAACGTAGCGGCATCGCCGCGCGCGCCTGGTGTCACCCAGTTCGGCTCATCTGACCACCAGCATCCGTTGGCGGAAGAATGTAACCCGAGGCCACCCGGAAAAACCTTGCGTTTCGTTGCAGCTTGGTGTACAAACGATCTATTCCACGTAAGAATTCCTGAGCCACGTTCCCAGCTTGAACTGCCCCGCTGCGCAAACAACGATGAACTGAAAGGAGTCTCACGATGATTCGTGGTGTGTTCCGGACGACGTTTGAGGCGGGACTTTTGGTACTGATTCTAACTAACGGGGTGTGGGCCCAATTGACGGCAGCGCTCGAAGGCACGGTGACCGATCCGAGCGGCGCGGTGGTGCCCGCCGCAAAAATCGCTGTCCGGAATATGGCTACGGGTGAAGACCGAGCCGCTATATCGGATTCCGCGGGTGTCTACGTCGTACCGTCGCTGCCGGTGGGAACTTACAGCGTGAGCGTTACGGCGCCGGGGATGCAGAAGGTCGTGGCCAACAACGTCTTGCTCGAAGTCGGCCGTACGGTGCAGCAAAGCTTTACGCTACGGGTAGCGTCTTCAAGTGAGACCGTGGAAGTTGTGGCGGCGGCACCGCTGGTGACCTCGGAAACCGTGGACGTAGGCGCGGTCATCGATCAGAAAACGGTCCAGGACATTCCCCTGGGGTTTCTGGTTCCGGGTTCGGTTACGCCTCCCCAGAACGCCGGTTTGGCGGCGCCGCTGCGGGGCCAGGGGTTTTTCGGATTCAATAGCGCCGGCGGGCGGGACGACACCATCAACTTCATGATGAACGGGATCAATCTGAACGACCCTAACAATAACCAGATCACCTTCCAGCCGACCATCGCCACTGTGCAGGAGTTCAGGGTCGACAACATGACTTTCAGCGCCGAATACGGACGGAATTCCGGCGCG
>Ga0210402_10000821_pt1 | contig 33467 bp, 26 predicted proteins | sample IncBWC7MmetaG_FD_161055 | JGI IMG/M metagenome (GOLD analysis project Ga0210402, IMG submission 161055) | Forest soil microbial communities from Barre Woods Harvard Forest LTER site, Petersham, Massachusetts, United States - Inc-BW-C-7-M | ecosystem: Environmental > Terrestrial > Soil >...
TCGGGCATATTGCATGCGAACAACGTGCTCCTCGGCGGCACAGTCACGATCCCCGGCGGCTCGGTGACCGGCACCAACACGGTCACGATCCATGGCGGAAATCTTGATCTGGCAAGCAGCATCAGTGCAGGCACCGTTGTGCTGGATCTGGCCGGGAACGCGACAGAAGCCGCAGGAGGCAGCATCACGACGAACCTGCTTCGGGGCTCCGCCAACGGCGTCACGTTCGATGGCCCGAACAAGATCGGCACACTCGGTCAGCTGTCCGTCTCCGGTACAGACGTGAGGTTGACAAATGCGAAGAGCCTGACTGTTGCTGGCCCGATCACGACAGTACCAAATGCAAGTGACGGCATTGCATCATCGGTGCAGCTCAGCGTTACCGGGGATCTTATCCTTGGCGGAACCGGGAGCCTGGCGGTCCTGTCTGCGCCTTCATTCGCATCGCAATTAGCCGGGCCAGGACTGTCCAACATCTTCGGCACTGTCGCACTCAGTGCCACGGGACAGATCACCGAGCCGAATGGCTCGATCCGGTCGGGCAACCTCAAGGTCAGCGCAGCAAACGCGAATCTGAACGGCGCCAACATTGTTGACACTTTGACGAGCGTCAATGCGGGCATCGGGAACTTCACTCTGGCAGACCAGCCGGGAACGCCGCTCACCGTCAACGTGCCAGGCGGCGTCATGGTGACGGGCAACAACGCGCTCCTGTCTCTCAGGGCGAGCTCGCTGGCCATCAACAGCAGCCTCACAGCACCCGGAGCGGCCGCTACGATCGCGTTGACCGCAGACTCCATCACCGTTGGCGGCGGGGCGCGCGCGACCTCAGGGGGGACCGTCCAGGTTGGCCCATTGTCCAGCGGGCTGGCAGTGGACGTCTCCGGCCAGAGCGCGGCGGGCGTGACGCTCGGGCTCGCCAACGTCACCGGCCAGATCTTTGCACCCACACTGCAGATCGGCGGAGGCAGTGGTGGACCCACTGTCGCAGCGATCACGTTTAGCCAGACATTCTCCCGGCCGGGCCACCTGGACCTGGAAACGACCGGTACCATCACCCAGCAACAGCCGATCACTGTCGGTTTTCTCACCGGGTCGGCCGGCTCTGTCCTGCTTGACACGCCGGGAAACAACATCAGCCAGATCGGATCGCTGCTGGTTCAGAATTCGCTCAGTATCGCACAGGCACCGGCGCTCACCATCGCAGGTGGAAGCGTCACCGCAGGCGGGAGCATCTTCCTTTCCGCCAATGACGGCATCGCGATCGGCAACGGCCTTTCGGCAGGCCAGCTCGTCGCTGCGAACGGCAGCCCTGTTGAACTCGTATCGACCGGATCGATCACCGAGCCGAATGGCTCAATCATTGCGTCGGCGCTCAACGCTGTCTCGACCAGCGGGTCGGTGCAACTCGGCGGCGCGAACGTGATCGGTGCACTGCAGGCCGGTCCCGTCAGGGGTGACCAGGGCCTCAACGATGTAGCGGCCGGTACATTTTCGCTGACCAACACCCAGAGCCTGACGATCGCAAAGGAGATCGGCGCTTTCGGTGGTGTTACACTCAACATAGCTGGCGATCTGACGCTTGGTACGCCGCAATCGCGCGGCGTCGTCTTCGCACAGGGGCCGATCAACCTCAATGTCGCGGGCGACGTTACCGCGCCGAACGGCCTTATCTCCGCATTCGGGGCAATCCTCAGCGGCTCGTCGCGCTCGCTGTCACTCACCGGACTTCCTCAGTTCCTTGGAACGCTGGGCAACTATACGGCCCCAAACGGCATCGCAATCACCACGGCGGGTGATCTCGTCCTGAACGGCGACATCGCGACGCCCAGCCTACATATCGACGCCAACGGTGCGATCACCCGAGTGGGCGGGACGCTGACCGTGGGAACGGTAAGCGGCAGCGCGCTTCACCTCGCCGATTTCGGAACCAATGCACAGATCAGCACACTTGGCGCGTTCTCTGTCACCGGCAGCGAGTTCGCATTGAGCACGAACGTGCCGTTGACCATCACCGGCCCGCTATCCGCCGAATTCATTCGCATCCATGCTCCCGGTCAGGTCACGTTGAACGGCACCATCGCAACCCAGGGCGTGCCGCTCGCACGGCAATCGGGTGCGCAGCCGGCCGACCCCGGCAGCTATATCGATGTGTTGCCTGCAACGAGCAGCACCGGGAATTTGGTGAGCCGCTTCGTGGAAACCGGCAACGCCGCGATCGTGCCACTCGGCGCATCAACAGCGACGCTGCGGATCAGCGCACAGGGTACCGGCGGCCAGATCGCGTTCGGCACGCTGTCTGCGCCGCACGTCTTCCTGGTGCTCGACACCGGCACTGGAGGCCGATCGAGCGGGACGGTCATCGTGGACGGACTGCTTGTGCTGGGCACGGGGGGCGATGCCAGATTGTTTGGATCCATCGGCGGCGTCGGCGGGTTCGAGGCTTCCGCCGAAGCCCGGATCGATCCCCGGATCGATGCGGCATACACGATGAACGGCTGCATAATCGGCGCGTCCTGCAACTTGGTCATCTCGGCCCAAAACCTGCCACAGGTTTACACAGTTCTATCCGATGCCCGGGCCACCTCCCCCCTGTCCCCGCTCGTTCTGGTCGCTGTCCCGCAATTCCCCGTCCCGCTGGGCTGGATGTCGAGCCCCGATGTCGTGCCGCCGAACATTGCGGGACCGGATTACTGACGTGCGGCGCGCGATCCTCGCGTTCCTGTTGCTTGCCGCCACGCACTGCACAGCGCCACCGCCGGACGCTTATGTGGGCGCGGTGCAGGTCGGTGACGGCCTGGATGTCGGCGCCCCTGCGGCCGATGAAAGCTGCCGTCAACGGACGGACCGCACCGGCATTGCCGAGATCTATTGCAATGATTCGGAGCAACCCGCCGGCAGTGTGCGTCGCAGCGACCCGGCTGGCCCCGCCGATCTTGACAGGCTGGCGACATCGGGCCCGTGGCGGGTCGGGATCGACCTGCGGTTCGTATGTGAACCGCCGGTGCCGGTACCGTTGGCCGATGCACAGTCGGCGCTGTTGCTGCGTTGCGCACGGCGCATCGGCGGATTCCCACAGGTCGCGCTGGTTGCGAGCGTCGACGGCCAAATCTATTTCGTCGACGGCATCTTGCCACTTCTGCCGGTGCTGGAACGATCGATCGGCGTGCTCTCGGGCCATCTGGCGCCTGCCGCCGCGCCGGCATCGCAACCCTCGCTTGCCATGCGCCAACTCATTGAGCATCTGTCGGCGCGAGCGTTCACCGTCGGAGATGTCACGGAATACGATCGGCTCATGGCGCTCGGCGCACGCGCCAACCTTTCCGAAGATTTCGCCTCCGCCGCCACCGCCTATCGCGCCGCGCTGAAGCTGCAGCAGAAGGCGCTCGGTCGCGATAATCCGAACACTTCAGTGCCGCTGATGAGTCTTGCGCTTCAACTGTCGAATCAGGGACGGTTCAGTGAAGCCGATATCGTCTTTGCGCAGGCCGACAGGCTCGCACCAGGTGCGGCGGATCAGGCGGCGCCGGCGCGCCTGTTGCACTACCGCGCGCTGCATCAGCTCAATCAGGACCGGCTCGATGACGCTCTGACTCTCCTGGCGGCCGCCGAGCACGCCTACGCCGCGCTGGCTCCGCCGGAAGCGGTCGCAGCGTCGCCGAGCGGCACCACCGTAGGTGAAGTCGCGCGATTGCCGAACCAGCGCGTGCTCGTCGATCCGCTTGTGCAATCCGCTCTCAAGGGCCTGGTCGAGGTTCGCCGCTACCAGTCGGTTGCCTTGCGCAAGACGGGGCGGATCGACATGGCGCAGACGGCGATGCGCAGCGCGGAACGGCTGGCCGCCGCCAACGCGCTGGTGCAGCCGATCATCGGCGCGCGGGTCGCGCGTACCGCCGCACAGATCGACGCCGAGGAGCACGATGAAACCGCGTCATCGAGGCGCCTGGAACGCGCCGCAACCGATTTCCGCCTGGCGCTGCCGCTGACGCGCCCGTTCGCGGCGACCGAGTTGCTGCGCGCGGCGACGCAGCTTCGCAACGGCGATGTGAGCGGGACCATCGAGCGTTGCCGGGCCGCTGTGCGCGTGTTGCGCGATCTGAAGCTCGGCATCGACGAGCAGTTGCTGGAACCATGCCTGTCCGCGTTCGCCGCGCGGGCCGCCCAATCTGCAAGCGAGCGCCAGAAGCTGCTCAGCGAGATGTTCGAGGTAGCGGAACTCGGCGAGGGCAACTTGACCAGCCAGCTGATCGCGCAGGCCGCCGCACGGCTGGCGCAGAGCTCCCGTGATCCACGTGTCGCGCAGGCGATACGGCGGCGCCAGGACGCGGAGGCCATGGTCGGTACGCTGTATAGCGCACGCGACACGCAGGCGGAGTCGCGCCGGCCGGGCGGACGTCCGTACGACGGGCCGCCGATGAACGCCACGGCACTGGATTCACGAATCGCAGCGGCACTGGATGAGCTGAAGGACAGTGACGCCGTGGTGCAGGAAGTCTCGCCCAATTACGGGCAGCTCCTGCAACAGGTCGTGTCCGCTGGCGACGTGTTCGCGCTGCTGCATCCGGGCGAGGCCTTCGCGCAGGTGACGGTCGCCACCAACGAAACATGGACGCTGCTGCTGCGCGATGGGCAGATCTCGTTGGGCCGTTCCGAGACCGGTCTCGGGGCGATGACCCGGCTGGTGGTGCGCCTGCGGGCGACGCTGGCGCGCCAGAATGGAGCGGTGCCAGATTTCGCGACCGGGCCTGCGTATGGCGTGTTTGCGGCGACACTTGGGACTGTGGCGTCCTCGCTCACGGACACCACGGCGCTCGTGGTCGCGCCGTCCGGTCCGCTGTTGTCGTTGCCGTTCTCGCTGTTGCTGACAGACGATTTCAGCGGCGCCGATCTGCGCTCCGCTCCATGGCTGGTGCGTTCGATGAGCATCGCGCACGTGCCATCCGCTGCCAATTTCGTCGGGTTACGGCGCGCGGCGGGTGGATCGCCGGCAATCCGTCCGTGGTTCGGGTTCGGTGACTTCCGACCCGTCACCCGCGCCGCCGCCGCGCGCAGTTTCCCCGAGCCAGCCTGTGCCGAGACCGCCGCCGACTTCGCCGGGCTGTCCCCGCTGCCGCACTCCCGCGTGGAACTCGAGAAGGCACGGGCCATCATGGGCGCGAATGCGAGCGAAATGCTGCTGGGTCCGGCATTCACCGCGGATGCGGTCCGGCACGCGCGGCTCAAGGGTTACCGGATCGTCCACTTCTCTACGCACGCGTTGCTGCCGACCACGCTCGACTGCCAGCCGCAGCAGATCATCGTCACTTCCGCCCCGCGCGGTGCGACGACGACGGACGGCGCAATGCTGCTGGCGGATGACGCGCTGGGACTCGATCTGGATGCCGACGCCGTCATTCTGTCCGCCTGCAACTCCATCGGACGCGGCGGCAAGCTCGCGGGCGAGAGCCTGTCCGCGCTCGCCCGTGCCTTTTTCTATGCGGGATCGCGATCGCTGCTTGCGACGCATTGGAGCCTGAATGATGCCGCCGCGGAGCAACTGGTTGCGGGCCTGTTACAAAACTACAAGAACAATGCCGGTGATGGACTTGCACAATCGCTGCGCGCCGCGCAGCTGGCGTTGCTTGACTCCGCCGGGCGCGACGGTATCCCAGCCAACGTCGCGCATCCGTTCTTCTGGGCGCCGATGGCGTTGATAGGCGAGTCGGGCGCACGCCCAGCCTCTGCCCGAACCGCGGCGAACACGCCGTAGCCTGTCAGGTGCGTGTTAGCGGACGCCGAGATACTGTCGAGTCATTTCGGGACGCACCTCATGCATCAACGTCATGGTCGGCGAAGGCCGGCCATCCACGTCGTTTCTTTGTGCTGGCTGCGAAGGCGTGGATGGCCAGCCCTCGCCGACCATGACGATCCAGATGCAACCGTTGCGCCACTTGGAGCAATTATTTCCCGCCAGCTCCTCACTTCAGCAGGCTGTCTACACCGGTCTGGACGGCGCCCACCGCAGTGACGATCGGCGTGGCGGCTTCTATAAGGTGCCCTACCCGCACCATGTGTGTCTCGGCTTTCAACTCGCCGTTCTCGAACGAGAAGAGTTTTGCAGCCGCGGCGAACGCACGTGGCGTCAATGCGCCGGTGATGAAGCTGAGCCCTACGCTGAGCACCCAGCCGAGATCGCTGATCCATTCTGCACGGTCACTCGGGAGCGCCATGCGTGTGTCGCCCCATGCCGTGACCAGCGACATCGCGGCGACGCACATGATACCGAGCGCGAGAGAGAGTGCGATCAGGATCGGGATCGCAACGCGCGTGACCGGTTTTGCGCAGACCGCAACGAAGTATGGAACGAGGACCGTCGCGCCCAGCAACCATCTGCGGTCGAGGTCGAGCTTCCAGACTATAATGTAATGGGCGACAAGTAGGAGCAGCAGCGCGGAAACGAAGCCGATCGTGACGCCGGAAGCGCCGGAGAGACGGACCGATATAGGACGCGCCGATATAGGGCTCGGCTCAGACCGTGATTCGAGCAGGCACCGAAGGGCTTGTACCTCCTCCCTCAGGGCCAGGATGTGCTGGTACTGGGCCTGAAGCTCCAGCATCACCGGCCGCGCAATCGAGAGATCCCGCCGGCAATGTTTGCAAACGACTGCCTCCGCCTTGATCTCCTCGGCGCAGAATGGACAGTTCACGGACGCTGCACCTGCAGATCGACCGTGGCCGCCCCGGCATGCCCGGCATCGTCGATCAACTCGATTCGAACACGGTATTGCCCCGGCGGAACCTCTGCCTGTGCGAAATTCAGTCCGCCTGCCGATAAGTACGGCCGGACACGGTTTGTCAGATCCACTTCCGGCTTGGTAAGGAGCGTCACTGTCACACCGTTCGGATCGATGTGTGCGCCATTGTGCGGCGTGAAGGTGACGCGTAGCGGAAATGGCGATGCGACAGGTCCGGTAGGCGACTGGACGATAACGTCCGGCGGACGTGTGGGGGTACCGCGATCCTTGTCATGGCCAGATACACCGCCACCCGGAGGCACCGGCGAGCCTGCTGGCAGCGCACGCGGCAGTTGAGCTTCCTGCGCCGTAATGAGGACAGCGGCTTGTCCCGCGGATGCGCTGGCAACGAGGATCAAGATGCTGACCAAGCCTCGGTGATGCATGGCGCTGCCTTCTCCGGTGGGTACCAGCTTGCCCCATTGTTCATACAGATTCAACAAGCTTTATAAACACGGGCTCCATCAGCCTTCGTGCCCAGCGCCGTCTGCTGTCGGCGCGATCGGGCGCTCGGTCCTGCCCTCGGCGACCAAAACATTGCCTGCCATGACTTCCGGCATGCCTCTCACGAACTCCAGCACGTTGTCCCTCATCCAGTCTGCCGCGATCTCGTTGGAGGCAAGCGCTTCATCCGCGCTGTCAAACACTCTGATGCTGATAAGCACATCCTGCCCGCCATCAAGCAAATAGTACTCCCTGAAGCCTGGCAACTCTCGCAACAGCGGCACGAAGCCGTCCTTCACGCGTCGCGCAACCTCCCCCAGCGAACCGCGCATAAGCCTGAACTTTCTAACGATCGTAAACATGTTCCTGCCCCCGGATCAGCGCCTGCGCGACAACGCGTTCGGTCAACTCGGGCTTGAACGGCGAAATGCGCGAAGCTTTATCGCACAGAATGCCATGCACACGCTCACCGTCCAAGCGCTACTCCCGGAGGCCTGCTAACGCCCGCTTAATCGCCGGGTCTGATCGATGAGTGCGAGCAGCGGGGTCGGATCGACTGAGAACAGGCACGCCTCTGTCCGCGCCTCTTCTGCGATCAGATCGAGATACGCCTCGGCCTCTGGCAGTCGGGCGGCGAAAGCGGATGCGATTGCGGCAAGGTCCGTCATGTCGGGGTCTGGTTTGCAAAACAATGCGCCGATCTCAGGATCCCGGATCGCGAGTGCGGCCGGCAGCGTAAGGATGCCATCGCGCACATCTTCCTCGCCGCCGCCGCCGAGAGCGACGGCGCCGCGCACGTCGCCCACGTCGTCGCAGCCGTGGTACAGCAGGCCCAGCAGGCCACCGAACTTGCGCAGTCGTGAGCTACGGTCGCCGAGACAGGCACAGACTTCGAACATCGAGCCGGTATCTTCTCCGGCGATGCGGCGCCAGTCCTCGACCCCGAGTTTCTGTCGGCGCAGCCGCCACTGCATGCATTCGGCGACGCCAAGCCGCTTCAGGAGTTCAGAGAACAAACCAATTGCCTGCAAGTCGTCGCCAAGTCGCGTGTATCCATCGGCCACAATATAGCCGGAGGTCATCAGCGCGCTGAGTTCCCCGAAACGCGTATGCAGCGTCGCGCGACCGCGCCGCGTGTCGGAGCGGTCCACGATGTCGTCGATCACCAGTGACACGTTATGAAAAAGCTCGATCACCAGCGCCGATGTCATGATCCGTTCCGGGATTCGTCCGGGAACGATGGAGCGGTAGCAGGCGAAGATGGTCAGCGGTCGAAAATATTTGGAGCCGGACAGGAACTGCCACTCCAACGCCTCGCGCATCTCGGGGTCACAATCGGCGACCCAGGCAGCGATGCGCTGGCGCAGCGTTGCCATCTCCACGCTGAAGCCGAGCGTGGCAATGACATCCACGCTCGCCGCGTCGATGCTGGTGGCGACACTCATTCCTTGGCCCGGTGTTGGCGGCGGTACTCAAGGCCCGGTCGATGGGCCTGCGGACTCGCCTGATCGGTGGCTCGCGCGATGGACTCGCCAATCTGCTCCAATGCGGCTTGCAGGCGTCGCGCCTCCAGGGAAGCGGCATCACCGATCTCGCGAAGATAAGTGCGAAGTTCATCGGCAAGGACGCGGCATTCTGCTGGCGATACCGCTGACTGATTGGTAACGCGATCAATCACGGCCTGTGTCAGGCTGCTCTGATGCCTGGCGTGAATGTCGGCAAGCGCGCGCCAGTAGCGCCAAGTGCTGGCAGTCGCGACCATCCAGGCCTGGGCTACCGCTGGCGTCATATCGGCGACCTGGGTGGCTGCTCCCTGCGCCGCGTCCGCTACATGGCGCGGTTGCATAGGACGGGGATAGAGGTCGCTGAATGTTGTGGCCATTCCGGCCAGAGGTCCCAACATTCTGGCAAAGGGGTTAGCCGCCAGTCCGCCATAGCTAACTCCGCCCGCCATCGCTTGCCACGCCGCTGCTCCAACGTCCCAGGCTTCTCGCATCGCTCCCACAAAACTCGCAACCGAGTCATCTTGTCCTGGCCTGAACGCGGCAAAGGGCTGGTCGGGATCACTCATATGTGGTGCTCCTGATACCGATTGATGCGTGTCAAGGAACCATCGCCGCCGCTGTCCGCGACCACGGGTGCGGGTCCGGGCAGATGGTCAATGACCCAAGTCTTCCCCGTAGGTTATGCCCCTGAACGCCGGTTTTGGCCCGCGGCGCCGGTCCAACTCATTGAGGAATATGAGCAGACCTGCGCCCCATGCGCCGGTGATGGAGCGCAATACCTCTTCGTGCGCGATGTAGGCCGTCCACACTCCATCCTCGATCGCGTTCTGCCGGTGTTCGGGTGCCGCACGCAGTGGCTCGACAGCCGCGCCAACTACCGTGGCAACACCGCTGAAGGAAAATTGGATCCAGCGAGCCGCGAGGTCGACGCAGGTCGCCGTCATTGCGCCCTGGACGTTGGCGGCGGTGCGTAGCATCGTGGGGTAGTCAGGGTTCATGCGATCAATTTGCCAGATCTTGTTGGACCAGCGAGAGCCACATTCTGCACTGGAAGGTCGTCTTATGGCAAACGCCGAAATGATCGAAAATCCGAGTGTGATCGTCGTTGGCGGCGGCGTCGCCGGCCTGACAGCAACGCACCGGCTCCTACAACGCGGCTATGACGTGACACTGATCGAGGCGAACGACTTCCCGGGAGGCAAGCTCGCCGCGCACCGCCGCCGCGGTGACGCAGCGATCCAAGAGAAATGTTCGGTGTGCGAGAACCAGGGAGGGTGTTTGCGGCGCGGCGACTGGCATGAACACTGTTACCACATGTACCTCAACTGGTATCATAACTTCTGGGAGCTGATGGAGGAGGTTGGAGTACTCGATAGCCTCGTTGCCCAGCCGGCGATTTACAACATTCATCGCCGCGATGTCGGGGAGCCCGTCTCGCCTGCCATCCCGTTTGCGAATATGGGTTCGCCGTGGACGACGCGGCGCAACATGTTCGCTGGACTGGTCGGGCCAGCAGACATGATGCTGTTGGGCCAGACCCAGGCTGACCTGGCAGGTGAGCCCGAGCACAGAGACAGCTGGCTGGAAAGGACGAGCATTACCGCGTTCATGAAATCGCGGGCGTATACCACCGACCAGGCGCTGGCCACGACGATGCGTACGACTGCGCAAGCGTTTGCCTCGCCGAGCTATCTCAGTTCTGCGCGCAGCTACAAGGGGCTGCTCAGCTATGGCATGCGGCTGCCTGAACCCTCGATGTGGCTTCTGACCGCGAATGCGCAGCGGGCGATCTTCATGCCGTGGCTCATGAGATTGGCGAGAGTGGCCAACTGCGTGGAGGTGCTCAACGAATACGGGGATTTCCTGAAGGAAGAGCCATTCGAGGCATTGAGGACGCATTCATCGCCGAAGGCAAACCGCAATGGCAAACTGACGATCAGGATGCTGACCTCATTGAAGTCGCTCCGTATCGACAAGGATACCGGGCTGATCGTCAAGATCAAGTTGGAGCAGAACCAGACGTCCCCTACCGTCCAAAATTCCGGCGCGCCAGTGGATGCCGAAAGACCAACTGAATGGATGGACGTGAAAGGCGACTTGATCCTGGCGGTGCCACTTGACGTGCTGGGCCGGCTGGCAACGCCTGAAATCGCCGCCTGGGCGCCCAATCTGCCAGACGTGCGCTATCTGCGGACAGAGCCGATGATCTCGATGGATCTGTTTTTCAAAAGGCGGCTGCCGGACCTGCCGAACGGCATCACCGTGCTCCTCGACTCGCCGTACGAGATGAGCTTTTTCGACAACTCGCAAACGTGGAAGGACTTGGCGCACGGCCATACGGTGCTCAACGTCGTGGCATCGAATGCCGATACGCTCGTCACCTATAGCGATGAGCACATCAAGACGACACTCAAGAAGGAGCTCCGACGATATATCGACTTCAGCGACGACGATCTGCTTGATTGCCGCACGTATCTGCAGACCAATATTGGCGAACAACTATTCGTTAATCAGGTCGGAAGCTGGCAATGGCGACCGCAAACGACTTGCGGAATTTCAAATCTCTTTATCGCAGGAGACTACTGCCAGACCTTCATCGATGTGGTGACGATCGAGGGAGCAACAGTCAGTGGCCTAATGGCAGCAGAAGCGTTGCGGCGACGGCGCGGGAAAGGACGGCCGATCCGTATCTTGCAGCCCGATCAGTATCCCGTCCTTGCCGTTGCGGCGCTTGCCGCCTCAACCAGGCCCGTTGCTTATCTCGCGCGAGCGGTGTCGTCGGCGGACTTTGCCATCAAGTCGCGCTACCGCCAGTGGTTCCCAAACGGTTGAAGACCGAGTTGGCTCGGCGCTTCCAGTCGGGCGGTCATTCGCTCAGTCCAGCCATTCGCCGCCGGCGCACTACGGTCGATCCCAAGCTCCCGCAGTTCGTCGCAGAGACACGCGATTTTGGCACCGCCGCGACAGAAGCAGTTGCCCGACTGACCGTTGGCGCCATGCCGCTTTCCCAGGTTCAACTCAACCCTGCCGCCAACCTGGACAACCTCATCCACGCCGGTCCGATACAGGATAGAGCGGACCGGACCGGCTAGCGCATTACTGTCGTTGTGTTCGCGGATGGAATAGATGGTCATTGGCAGATCGAATGAGCGTCCGTCCCCCAATCGCGGCAGCGTCAGAAAAAACTCCTGATGCTGCACTCCCTCGCCGGTGTAGAATTGTGCGAAGGTTTCCCGGTAATAAACGCGCAGGCTCTCAGAATAATCTTTGTTGATCCCCCAAATGCGCCGCGTCGGTTCGACACAGAAAACGTCGCTGACGATAATCCTGGCATGCAGCGCTCCCGGCTCGGCTGCACCCCCTGTCGGCGTCACGCAGACCGCCAGCGCGATTTCCTGGAGACGGCCAAAGTCGCTCACCCGATAATCGGTCCCGATCAGCAGGACCAGGGAGCGCCCATGCCCGCAATCAAATGGTTCAAAGTCCCTCTGTGCGGTCTTGTCCATCAGCGCCGCAGCTTGCTCCTTCTGGACATACCAGGCGGCCCAACCTTGTGAGGCATCGATCACGCGTGCCGGGACCACGAACGGCGTCCCGTGGTCGAGCTTGATGATGCCCCCATGCTCCTGCGGGGTGGCGCCTTCAACCGGCACTTTGTACTGACTGAGTGTCCCAGGCGGCGGGTTGTTCAGTCGAGATGTAATCGATTCGATCGCGGTCGGCGCCGCGGTCATCAGTCCATACAGCCAGTTGGCGTATTCCTCTGCGAGCCCTGTTACAACCTGCTCGGCGCTCCAAGGGCCGAGCAGCCAGCGCACGACCAAATGAGATGACCGGCGCATCGCATCAAGTGTGAGCCGCAAGGGACGACCGGCGATGTCCTCGCCAGCCCGCAGGTACGTGTCGAGCAGACGGTACATTTCGACGGTTGTGAACCGTGGCTTGAGCACCTGATGGCGTGGCTGCCTCGGCATCGCTTGGGTCCCCTTGGTGCGCTTCGGTCCGCCGCCTGAGCCGCATTTTCAGCTGAACGTTCGCAGCAGCGCAACCGCCTCTCGCAGATCAGCGGTATCATGCCCCTCGGTGAACCATGCCACGCTCGGCTGGAGCAAGTCACGTGCCTCGCCCGTCCGCCCCCGACTTAACCACAGCCGCGCAAGGCTCGTTGCGGCCCGCAATTCCAGCGTGTGGGACATCTGTGCTCTGGCAACGGCAAGGGCCTCGCGAAGATTCGTTTCCGCGCGGGCAGGTTCTGCCAGCGGACCCAGCTGCAGAAGTTCGCCCTCCACGCGATAAAACTCCGCATCCAGCCAGTGAGCCCCGCCGGCCGCGGCTTGCCTGCCCATCTCCAGCGCGGCAAGTCCTTGCGAGACCTCTCCGTGGGCCGCATGAGCCTCAGCGAGCCAGGCGCAGAACGCCGGCTGCCAGAGCGTCGACCGTCTCTGCCTAAGTGCATCGATGCCGGCCTGCAGTGTGGCAATGCCCTCACTCGTCTGTCCGCGCTCGACCAGCAGCTTGCCTTGCAACCCGGTCGCGGCCGCGCTCCATGACGGTGACACATGCGCCTTGCCGAGCTCCAGCAGCTCTGCGCACGTCGATTGCAGGTACTCCAGATCGCGACATAGCGCTGCAAAATACGCGCCGCCGTACGCCAGCGCGAACTGGAGTGTGTTCGAGTGGCCGAGCGATCGCGCGTACTCGATGGCACGTTCGCTATACGTCCTCGCCTGGTCGACGAAACCGACATGCCAAAGCGCCATAGTCAGATAGGAGGAACATGCGACGAAGTGATCCTGGCCGAACTTGTGCGCCGATGTGCCATGTCGCACCGGATCGTACTGGGCGAGAAAGTACCGAAGTTGCTCGCTTGCGCTTGTCGTCTCGCCGCGAAACAACTTCAGCGTCGCCAGAAGCCTGCCGGCGAAAACAGCGGAATCGGACGAGGGGTTGCGCCTGGCGAGTTGAATCGCCTCCTCGGCGTGCACGGCCGCCCGGTCGAACCGCCCGATGACGAGCTCGAATACCTGTCGGCTGTAAAGGGCCGGGAAAATTTCTTCGGTGTCGCCGATCTCTTCGCTCAGGACAAGCGCTCGTTCAAATATACGCTCAAGCTCGGGCGCGGTGTATCCCTTCGTCGCAATCAGCGGTGTGACGAGCGCCAAACAGAACTTATACTCGATCCGCATACGCTCGCTCGAATCGTCGATGAGATCGAGCAGCGCCATGCCACGCTCGAAGTGCGAAATCGCGTCCAGATTGGATGACAGCCGCGTCGCGTGCTGGCCGGCCTTCAGCCAGTAGCCGACTGCCTTGTCCGGTAACCCGGCCTCGGTGAAATGGCGGGCGACAATTTCAGGCTGGGTTTCGGCGATATCGCGGAACTGTTCGGCGATTACGTGAGCGATCCGCCCATGATATTCGCGCCTCGTCGTCCTCAGCAGCGATTGGTAGGCGACGTCCTGCAACAGGGCATGCTTGAACTGATAGGTGGCATTTGAACCCAGCTGGACAGGCAGGATGACTTCGGCTGACGCCAGAGCGGTGATTGCCGGGTCGATTGGCTGCCAGTGCCGCGGAGCCGTTGCCGACAGTAGCTGCACGGTGAACACGCGCCCAAGTACGCTGGCGAATTGCGCGACGGGCTTGACCAGCGACATGCGATCGAGGCGGGCCATCAGCGAGTCGTGCAAGGTCGCCGGAACTACGGCCTCCGGCGCCTGACCGTGCAGCGCAGTGCCATCGCCATCCGCCAGGCCGAACTCCATCACGGTCTTGCTCAATTCCTCAACAAACAGCGGAATGCCGTCGGCGCGCGCGATGATCTCGGCACTCACCTTGGGCGACATCGGCCGGCCGGCCGCACTGTGCCGCAAAACCTCCTCTGCCTGCTGGCGGTCGAGCCGGGCGAGCGGCAGGTGCACCAGTGGCATCTCGTGCTGCAGGTGGAAATTCTCGTTGGCCTTGCGAGACGTCACAATTAGCAGAATGCGAGACGTCTTCAGTGCGGGGATAATGCGCGAGAGAAGCTCCGACGTCGTGGGATCGATCCAATGAGCGTCCTCGACGAGGCAAAGCACGGGCGCTTGCAGCGAGACGTCCCTGACCCGGCGGATGAGCAGATGCATGGTCTGCTCCTTCAGCTGCTCCGGCGTCAGATCCAGCGGCGCGTAGCGGTCGCCCAGAGGAATCGACAGCAGGGTCGCCAGGATCGGCGCCGCTTGTTCCAGGACCGCTCCGTTCTCGATCAACAGGGTTTCGAGTTTGGCGAGCTTGCGTGCGGGGGAATCGTCGTGCGCAATGCCCGCAAGATGCTCGTAATAGTTGATCACCGGATGCAGCGCGGTCGCCTGATGATACGGCGAGCAATACAGCGTCAGCATGAGCGGCCCGCTCGGCTCGAGCGCTGTGCGCAATGCGTGCAGGAGGCGTGACTTGCCAACGCCGGCTTCACCCGAGATCAGCGCCACCTGCGCTTCGCCCACGCCGGCGCGTTCCCAGCAATGCATCAGCAGGCTGAACTCGCGATCACGCCCTATCATAGGGGTCACCGCGTGCGCATGCAGCGCGTCGAACCGGCTCTTTGCCGCACTCGCGCCGTTCACCTGCCACACGACGACGGGCACGGGAAAGCCCTTCAGATGCATCGCGCCCAAGCTGGCGCAGTCGAACAGCCCCTCCGTCAGTCGATGCGTGCCGGAACTGATGATGATGCCATTCGCCGGCGCCTGGGCTTGCAACCGCGCGGCGAGGTTTGGTGTCTCGCCGACAACGTCTATCTGCTCGGACGCGCCCTCACCGATCAACTCACCCACCAGCACCTGGCCGGTGGCGATCCCGATGCGTACGCTGAGCTCGATATCGCCGAGCGGGCGCAGGCGCGGAACGTCGCGCACGATGGCAAGCGCTGCACGCACGGCGCGTTCGGCGTCGTCCTCGTGCGCCTGTGGGTAGCAGAAATACGCCAGTATCCCATCGCCGCTGAACCGGGTGATCTGGCCGCCGGCTTGTTCGATCGCGGTTGTGCAGCACGCCTGATAGGCACGGAGAAGAACGCCCATCTCCTCAGGGTCCAATCTCGACGCGAGTTCTGTCGACGCTGCCAGGTCCGAGAACAGGATCGTCAATTGCCGTCGCTCGGCGCCCTGGTTCGCGCTCGTTGCGGGCTTGTCGGCCGCGGGCGATGTCAATCCCGCGGCAGGCTGGCGCAACCCTTCCTCGATTGCATGCATGAGTCGCCGGCGCAAGCCGATCGTAAGCCCGAGCTCCTTGAGGTCGTCCTCGGTCAGATGCCTCAGCGCGTGAAGGTCTATGTCTTGGTCGGCCAGACGCGGGGCGAGTTGCCCTAGTCCCCAACCTTCCAGCCATGCAACTATGTCCGACATCCCGATATCAACCTAGCACTATTCGTGGCGCTCGTGGAAAGATGCCCAGATTTCCAATTGCGCGGCCATTCGCGGCGGCCTTTTCACGGCTGGCAGGTTGACGGTTGTGCCTACCATTCACGCCATCCGGACATATTGATGGTGCAATAACTCGGCGGATCTCTACCAGCGGCTGCGTCATGTCCCGTTTCCCGACTGTTTTCGCCAGTACAGAACAGCCGGGCCTGCCGATCGTCAAGCTATGCGACGCGGGATGGAACGAACGGCTTTCGTAGCAAGCTGCAGCCTAGCCTGCAGATGGTCAACCGCATGTCGTGAGGTACCCTCGCATGGGATGTGGAAATTCATAGTGGTGCAATCTCCAGCCGTTTCAATGAGCCAGACTCGGCGTTGAAACGCCGATGGCCATCTCATGACTCCCCACATTTATCAGACCGGCCCGAAAACTTCTGCGAAGAGCGGCGGGTGAGCGCCGCGACGGATCGGCGCGACACGCTTCGATGGTCGCCGCAACATCATCGTCGTTGGATTGCGGCTGGAACGTCGTCATTGTCGCGTCGCTATCACGTCACCACACTCGGCCGTTGCCGCCCCGTATGCATGCGAATACCGGCCATTTCGTCGGCCGCTGCAATCAGCTCGGGCAGGTCTGCCTGACTATCCTGGTCCTGCTTCGCGACGTCGGGCTCGAGCCGCTCGATATAGACACGCAACGTCGCGCCGACCATGCCCGTGCCTGACAGTCGATAGACGATCCGCGAGTTGTCCGCAAACACGATGTGGATCCCCCGGCCCGTGCTGTTCGAGCCGTCCACCGGATCGTGATAGGAGAAATCGCTGGCCGCCGCGATCTTCCGCCCCTTGACCCGCTGTCCAGCGAGCGTCCCAAGCTTCTCCCGCAACCGGGACATAAGTTCGCCCGCGGCATTTGCGTCCACTTCTTCGTAATCGTGCCGCATCTAGTAGTCCCGCCCATACGAGCGCCAATGAATTCCACAGCCGTTATCCTCCGCGGTACGATCACGCAGCCTGTCGGCGCAAGATAGAAATGACACCCGGTGCGCAAAGTAGAAATGACACCCCGCCGGCGACGGACACGCCGAGTGCAATACGGCATCACTGCCACACGCTGGGCCTGGGTGGCGGGGTCAAGGGCCAAAGCCAGCGCTTGGCGGGAGTCCAGAGGGCAGCGCCCTCTGGTCGGGGTTCGGGGCGAAGCCCCGACGCTGCTGCTTCCGTCACTCGGAGATTCCCCACTAGACTGCGCGCCATCGAGCAATCTGTGGAGGAGCGCGGAGCATGCAGGCGGATTTCATCATCGTCGGCGCGGGCTCGGCTGGCTGCGTGCTGGCCAATCGGCTGACCGAGGATCCCAACACGAAGGTCCTGCTGATCGAGGCCGGCGGGCGCGACAGGAATCCGCTGATCCATGTGCCCGCAGGCTTCATGAAGATGCTCGATCACCCCACCCTGACCTGGAAGTACCGTGCCGAGCCGGACCCCGGCACCAACGGACGCGCCATCGTCTACACGCGCGGTCGGGTGATCGGGGGTTCTTCCTCGATCAATGGGATGATCTATATTCGCGGCCAACCCGAGGACTACGACCACTGGGCGCAACTCGGCAACCGTGGCTGGTCATGGGACGATTGCCTGCCGTTCTTCCGCAAGGCCGAACGCTGGGAGGGTGAAGGCAGCGCGGCGCGCGGCAAGGATGGGCCGCTGTTCACGTCCCCAACGGACCGGCCGGCAATCTGCGCGACAGTGATCGAGGCCGGCAAACAGCTCGGCCTTGAATACCGCGAGGACGTCAACGACCTGCCGCCCGGCGCGGGCAACAGTGTCGGATGGTGCCAGCAGACCCGCGGCGGCCGCCGCCGCGCCAGCACCGCGCGCACCTATCTGCGGCCGGCGTTGAAACGGCCGAACCTTCAACTCATAACCGATGCGTTGGTCCACCGGGTTTTGTTTGACGGCAAGCGAGCAACCGGTATTGAGTTTTCGCGCGACGGTGTCGCCGAGCGGGCCGAAGCCGTACGGGAGGTGATCCTGTCGGCAGGCGCAGTCGGCTCGCCGCACATCCTGCAATTGTCGGGCGTCGGCGACCCCGAGCATCTGACGAACATCGGCGTGCCCGTCGTGCATGAGTTGCGCGGCGTCGGTCGCAACATGCAGGACCACTATGTGGCACGCGTCACCTATCGCATCGTCGGCGCGCAGACCGCCAACGAGCGATCACGCGGCCTGCCGTTTGCCGCCGAGGTCATGCGCTGGCTGTTCAACGGCAAAGGCATGCTGAGCTACAGCCCCTCGATCGTCGCCGCCTCGGTCAAGGTGCTGGAGAGTTCAGCGACGCCCGATATGCAATGCACGTTTGCGCCGGGCAGCCTCAAGGATGGCCAGATGGGTGAACTCGAGCGGACGCCCGGTCTGAGCGCAGGCGCTTGGCAGATGCGGCCCTTGTCGCGCGGTTATGTCGAGGCGAAATCGAACCGTCCCGGCGAGGCCCCGGCGATCAACCCGCGCTACCTGTCGGACGAAACCGACCGGCGCGCCATCATCGGCGGGCTGCGATTTGCACGGCAGATTTTCGCCGCACCCGCGCTGAAGAAGTTCGTCCGGGACGAGAGCCTGCCCGGTACTCACATCCAGACGGACGACGAGCTGCTCGATTACGCGCGACGCAACGGCGGCACGTGCTATCATGCCAGTTGCACCTGCATGATGGGTCTGCATCCGATGAGCGTCGTCGATAACGAGTTACGTGTTCACGGCATCGATGGGCTGCGAGTGATCGATGCCTCGGTGATGCCGGCCGTCACCTCGACCAACACCAACGCGCCGACGATCATGATCGCCGAACAGGGTGCGGCGATGATAAAAGGCGCGGCGCGGCAAAAACTGGCGGCGTAGCAAGTGCGGCCGCCGAGCACCGGCGTGGCTCAAGGCAGTTTTGCAAAATGCCCGATGCCACCTAGGATGTCAGCCTGAGCCGCGACGGGTTGCGGCCCGGAGCGGCAATCGCCCAACCATCCGCTGGAGGAGCCAGCCCATGCCACTCGACATCATGCCGACCGTCCGAACCGTCACCGCGACGCTGCACTACCTGAAGCGTGGCAGCGAAAAACCCGCGCGCTACGTCTCCGATCCGCCGCCCGGTGTGGCACGATGGAACGGCATCGATGATCCGCATGACGTGAGGATCGAGGATGCTCGCGGCCATCAAGCAGATTTCACCCTCGATCGCAACGGTTTCGCGCTGATCAAGGCGCCGACCGCGGTACGGGACTTCTACTCCGAAGACCAGATAAAGCAGGTTTACTACCCCGAGGTCGCGCACCTGCTGCGCGAGACGCTCGGCGCCAGCCGCGTCTTCGTGTTTGACCACAACGTGCGGAACGCGGGGCGGTCCGGAATGGCCGAGCCATCGCGCCGGGTGCACAACGATCACACGGTCAATTCTGCGCCCCGCCGCGTGCGTGACCATCTGGGTGCTGACGCGCCCGAACTGCTGAAACACCGTTTTGGTGTCGTCAACGTCTGGCGGCCCGTCCGCGGCCCGGTGCTGGATTCACCGCTCGCGCTGTGCGATGCGCGCAGCTTCACCGACGACGACCTCATCGCGAGCGATCTCGTGTACAATCATGTCCGCGGTGAAACATCCTCGGTCGCTTACCGGCCCGACCATCGCTGGTACTACTTCTCCGAGATGCAGACCGACGAAGTCGTGCTGATCCGTGTGCACGACAGCGCCACCGACGGCCGCGCGCGGCTCTCATTCCACACGTCGTTCGACAATCCGCTTGCGTCCGGTGCACCGCCGCGCGAGAGCATCGAGGTGCGCAGCCTGGTGTTCTTCCCACCCGGCGCCTAAGAAGCTCACGCCGACAATGCGGGGGTTGGCTCAATCGACGCAACTGCCCCAGCCTCCGTCCCCGGCGTTCGAGAGGCAACTCCAGGGGTGCCACCGGTGAGCATGCTCGCGCCGTTCAGAATCACCATCTGCGGCATCGAGGAGCTGGCCGGCCACTGCGACGGCAATGTCAGCCACATTATCTCAATCCTGGATCCGGAATGGCCAGTACCCGAGGCGTTTGGCGCCTTTGGGGAGCACGCAAGGCTCGAGCTCCGCTTCCATGACATCATCGACAAGCAAGATGCCGACATGATTGCGCCTCGGCATGAACACGTCGCGGCGCTTCTCTCGTTCGGGTGCAGATTGTTGGAGGAGCCGCAAGCGGACGTGCATCTCCTCGTCCACTGTCACGCTGGTGTTTCCAGATCCACTGCCTCGATGGCGCTGATCCTCGCCCAGACTCTGCCTGACTTGGCGGCCGGTCGAATCTTTGAAGAAGTGCTGCGCATCCGCCCGCAGGCATGGCCGAACTTGCGCATCCTTGAGCTGGGCGATACCCAATTGAACCGACGCGGCGAGTTGGTTGCCGCGGCAGCTGGGATCTACCGGACGCAGCTCCATAGGCGGCAGTATCTAGTCGAGCAGATGCGGTCTGGCGGCCGGGGACGAGAGATCGAGGCAGCAGCCAGCTGACGCGATCCCGGCGTACCGGATTGTGATCCAGGAAAGAACGACCCATGAAAATCGTCAAAGTGTCCGCGATTCCGATGTCGGCACCCGTTCCGCAGGAAAGGCGTCACCGCACCGACCTTGGAACCAAGATCAAGAGCGACGCAACACTCATCCGCGTCGAGACAGACAACGGGCTCACCGGCATCGGCGCGGCTCTCGGCACGCCACCGATCGTCGCGGCCATCGTCGAGCACGAGCTCGCTGCGGAATGCGTTGGCGAGGACCCGATGTTCTCCGAACGCATCTACGAGAAGATGTATAATGGCTCACGCAGCAGGCCAGCGCTCGAACGTGGCATCACACAGGCCGATGAAAGCCGGCGCCGGGGCGTGATCATGGAAGCGATTGCCGGCGTCGACATCGCGGTGTGGGACGCGAAGGCGCAGGCGCTCGGCATTCCGCTCTACCAGGCACTCGGTGCGGTGCGCAGCTCTGTGCGTGGTTATGCCAGTGGCGGTTGGGCGCCCGGCGACGAGGCTGAGGCGGAACTCGCGGGATACGCTGCCAGGGGCTTCACTGCCGCCAAGATGCGCGTGGTCGGCCGAGACGGCTTTTCCATCGCCAACTGCGTGCGCAGGGTGAAGGCGGCCCGCCGCGGGCTTGGCCCCAACGTCGAACTGATGGTCGACGCGCACGGCTCGCTTGAGGTCGCAACCGCGATCAAACTGGCGAGGGAGCTGGAGCCCTACGACATCGCCTGGTTCGAGGAGCCGGTCTCGCCGGATGATCACGCCGGCCAAGCCGAGGTGCGCCGTTCGACGATAATCCCTATTGCCTCGGGAGAACGCGAGTTCACTCGGTTCGACTTCCAGGATCTGCTTGAGCGCCGTGCTCTCGATATCGCGCAGCCGGACGTCGCCCGCGCCGGCGGCATGACGGAGATCCGGCGTATTGCAGCACTGACCTCGGCGCACGGTGTGCGTCTGGCGCCGCACGCCTGGGGCAGTGGGGTGCTGTTCGCGGCGAGCATCCACGTTGCGATGGCAGCCCCCAACTGCCACATCCTCGAGGTGACCCAAGGCTACATGCCGATGATGTGGGAACTCTTCAACGAGTCATTCGACATCCGCCAGGACGGCATGGTGCATGCGCCGGACCGGCCGGGCCTCGGCTTCACCATGTGCGCGGATGCGCTGGAACGGTTCCGTTATGTCGACGGGCCTGAGTTCGAGTTCTAGCGGCCTTAGGGTCCGCTGCGGAATAAGCGCTCCAAATGGCGCAACTGCCGAACCCCCCATGGTCATGGCCGGACCTGACCCGGCCATCTCCACCAGCATCGGTCGCGCGACAGATGGCCGGGACAGTCCGGCCATGACGATCCTTACATCGACGGCCCACGACGCTACCTAAAGGCTTCCGTCATGAGCGCCCATGGCGGCGGCACAGTGTCGTCAGCACGTCGGCACTGTCCCAGGTCTCGCAGCGATCGACCGCCTGTTCGACCAGCATCACACCATCTGGGGTCAGCACCGTCCCAGCGAGCTCACGAAACTTGTCGCGCAGCTCCGTCTCGGCAAACGGTTGCTGAAAGTCGCCTCGATGGCTGTCGCAGGCATGGGTAGCGCTGCGGCTGTCGCTAAGAACAACCGTCACACGAGCTGGCCGCAGGCGCGGCGCCACCGCGCTCATCGCCGGGTCCTCCGCGACCGTGACACGATGGCGCAGCGCCACGATGGCGGGATCGTGCACTGCCGAATCATCAAGGGCACTGTGTCCCGCATGCCCCCGCACCGCCATCGCGGCAGCGGCATGCGGCAGCGAGTATTTTGAGGCGAAGAAGTTCGGCGGGTCCGGATTGCGCATGACAGCGGCAAACCCATAGGTGGCGATATCGATATGAGCGATCTCCTCTGGTCGTGGTCGCAACTCGGCCAGAGCCCGTTGCAGGCAATCGAGCGCCGGATGGATCGGATTGCAGCATGCGTAGAGGCGAAAGTAGTTACGCGTGATGTGCCACGTCGAGCCCAGACCGTCCAACAGGCCCTCGGAGGTGAAGCCACTGCCGACCAGCTGGCCCAGCGCCTGCTCGATCGCATCGTTCTGCGCCTCGAAACCGGCAAGGGCCAGCTCGGGCGCCAGCGCGGAGGCAAAGCCGCTCATTCCTCCGGCGACGTTCAAGGCGGTCGCACCGGCCACCGCGTTGGTATAGCTGGGCGTCAGCAGCAGCGTCGTCGCAATGCGCATAGCACGACTGATCCCGGCCGCATCGAGGCCGCGCAGGCGTGCGCCCGCCGCCGCCGCCGCCAACAGCGAAACCTGTCCGTTCTGGTGCGCCAGGGGCCGCGGCGTGAACCCACCGGCGAGGCGTGCCGCAACATCGTAGCCGAGCAGAAGAGCCGTCAGCATATCGCGGCCGGTGCTGCGCGCCTGCTCGCCAACCGCCAACACCCCAGGAAGTACCTGCATGGCTGCCTGACCCGAGACGAGCCGCAGGCCCTCGCAAAGTTCGATCGACCGCCCAGCGATGCCGTTCAGCAGCGCGGCGGTGCGCGGATCCTGTGACGGCCAGCCGCTTGCATAGACCGTGGCGCCGCTGCCGGCGCCGAGCCGTTCGCGCAGTTGTCGAACCTCGGGCCGCTCTGCGCCGGCCAGGATCACACCGAGCGTATCAAGCAGCACGAGCCTGGTGTGATGTTGTACCGACGGAGGGACGTCCTCCCATTGCGTTGCGGCGACAAATGCCGCTAGCTCTTCGATCTGCCGTGCCACCGCAAGTCTCCCCTCTGCCGAACGAAATTGACAGTCTTCGTATGGCGGATCACGGTCGAGCAGAAAAGACGATCGAGGAGGATGGCAAATGGTCTCGTCGCGTCAGCCTATTGCCGGCACCAATACACCGGAGCCCATCGAAGTCGTTCCCCTGACCCTTCACATCGGTGCGGAGATCAGAGGCGTTGATCTCACCCAGCTACTGCCGCCGGAGCAACTGAAGGCGGTACGGGACGCCTTCCTGAAGTGGAAGGTCATTTTCTTTCGCGACCAAAATCTCGATCACGCGCAGCACGTCGCCATGGCGCGCCAGTTCGGCGAACCGACGATCGGTCATGCGGTGTTCGGGCATGTCGAAGGCCATCCCGAGATCTATTCGGTCGCCAAGAACCGGACCGCGAACGCGAAATACGAGGCGATGATGGTAACGCCTTGGTACGGCTGGCACACGGACGTCACAGCGGCGGTGAATCCGCCGTGCGCCTCCATCCTGCGGGGCGTAACGATACCGCCATATGGCGGGGATACGTTCTGGACCAATCTCGTCGCCGCCTACGCCGGTCTATCGGAACCGATGCGCGCGTTCGTTGACGGGTTGCGCGGCATTCACGCCTTCGAGCCGCGCGGCGATGGCAAGGCGGGGAGTAAATACAATGAGCGCGTAAAACGCCGCGCTCTGAAGAGCGAGCATCCGCTTGTGACGGTCCATGCCGAGACCGGGGAGCGCGTTCTGTTCGCCAGCCCGTCTTTCCTCAAGTCCGTGGTGGGGCTCACTCCGCGGGAAAGTGCCAAGATACTCGAGATTCTGTGGGAGCACGCTGTTCGTCCCGAATACACGGTGCGCTTCAAATGGAACCCGGGCGACATCGCCTTCTGGGACAATCGCTCGACCGCGCACCTGGCGCCGCGGGATATCTTTCAATCTGACTTCGACCGCCAGCTTTATCGGATCACGCTGGTGGGTGAGCCGCTGGTCGGCGTCGATGGTCAGTCGTCCCGGTCCATCGAGGGCGTGCTGATCCGATCGGCAGCCGAGGAACTGCAGATGTTGGCAGCGGAGTAACAGCCGGAGCCCCGAACGTGCGCTTTGGCTTCTACCTCCCTACCCGAGGCCCTACCGCCACGCGCGAGGGCGTTCTCGCCCTGGCACGGGAAGGCGAACGTCTCGGACTGCACTCCGCAATGATCGCGGACCACATCGTCTTCCCGGTGGAAAGCGAGTCCGTCTATCCGTATACGGTGGATCGCAAGCATCCCGGTGGCGGCGATGCACTGGAGACTTTCTCCATTCTTGGCGTGGTGGCCGGCGCGACGGAGCGGCTGCGCCTCGTTACCTCCGTGCTGGTATTGCCGTATCGGAACCCGGTACTGACCGCGAAGATGGTGGCATCCCTCGATGTGCTGTCTGGCGGGCGCGTGACACTGGGCGTCGGCGTTGGCTGGTTGAAAGAGGAATTCGAGGCTCTGGACAGCCCGGACTTCAACCGACGCGGCGCCGTCACGGATGAATGGATCGCTATCTTCAAACAACTCTGGAGCGAATCGCCCGCCAGCTTCACCGGCCAGCACTACAGATACTCCAACATTCGCGCGGAACCATTCCCATTGCAGCAGCCGCACCCGCCGATCTGGATCGGCGGCCACTCCCGCGCCGCATTACGTCGTGCCGCGCGGCACGGTGACGGCTGGCACCCCGTCGGAGCGATAGCCGCCTCGCCGCTTCCGCCGCAGGAAATGCGCGAGCATTTGAATACATTGCGACACCTGACCGAGGCCGAGGGGCGCGATTTTTCAGCGCTCACCATCTCATACAAGGCGCCGCTGTATGACACCGCTATCCCGGATCGCGACGGTACCCGCCGAACCTTTTCCGGCAACCCGGAGGACATCGCCGGCGACATCCGTACCTTCGCCGCCATCGGCGTGCACGAGTTGATTCTTGATTTCCGCGGCGAGTCAATCGCCGAGAGCATCGCGCGCCTGCAACGCTTCGCCGCCGAGGTGATGCCGCTGGTGGGCGAATAGTCCCAGTCAACCGATCTTGCACGTTCGACCAGAACCCGGTGATCGACCTGCCGCGGACGGCGAACACGGCGAGTTACTGCACCTCCGCGAAGACGACGAGCTGCGACTGACACGTGCCTTACGGCCGGGACAAACCCTGCCAAGACGTGCCGCGTAATCGAACCGGCTCGTCATCTGGCATCGATCAGCATCTGCGCCAACTCGTCCGGCGTGCTGAGCGTCGGATAATGTCCGGTGTCGAGTTCCAGCCATCTGGCGCCAAGGCGAGCAGCGGCACGGCGCTGATGCGCCTCGCCTGGGTTGGGCGCCTGACGGCACCAGATCACGGTTGCCTTCCAACTCTGATCCCAGAAGTCGGTCAGCTTCACCGGAATCTCCGAGCACCCGATCGGATGCGGGGTGTAGCGATCGAGCACCCACACCCGCGTCGTCGGATCCAAATCGGCGAAAAGTCCCTTCTCGGCGTCCTCGTGCGACGGCGCATAGGCGAGCCCCGGCGGGACGGGAGTCGTGCGCCTCACGATGTCACGCGTGCGTTCGCCGTTGAACAACGCCAGGGCATCAACCAGCACCAGGCGTGCGACCCGGTGCCGCATCCTCTCCGCCGCACCGCAGACCACCATGCCGCCCGAGCTGGTGCCGACCAGCACAACATCGCGCAAATCCTCGTAAAACAGCAGGTCGGCGATTTCCGCGACATAGGTCGATATATCAATACCCGGGCGCAGCTGATGGCGACGCTCGGCGCAGCCATCCATGGTCGGTGCAAACACCGTGTGGCTTGCGGAGCGCAGACGTGTGGCGACACGCTGCCAGATCCAGCCACCCTGATAGGATCCGTGCACCAGAACGAACGTTGTCATTGCGAGTAATCCTTTAGCGGATGGTTTCGCTGAAACAGACAATGCTGGCGGGTTCCTCGTGAAACTCCGGATCGCGCCGCAGCCGCCCCACCATCGCCTCGACATAGGGCGCAGTCGCGCAGAGCTGCTGAAAATGCCGCTCGTTCAGCGTCAGTCCAGCCCGGCGACAGGCCGCCGCGATCTCATCTCGCCGCGCAACATCGATATCCGGCTGTGCAGGGTCCGGGATTGACGGAAGTGCTGTGGAGACCGCGGCGTTCGGTTCCAGCACTGGCCTGCGCGCACGCCACGGTGTCGCGCCTTCATAAGCGTGCGCGACCCGCAGCACCGTCGCATCATCGAACGGGCGGCCGACGATCTGCATCGACAACGGCAAGCCGTCTGGCGTGTAGCCGATGCACTGTGCCAGCGCCGGGCCGCCCGTCACGTTGAACGGCGTCGTCAACGATGGCTTCTGCCAGAAGCTGATGGTGCGCCAGCTCTCCAGGCGCGGTGCGGGTCCAGGTGCGGCGGTCACCAGTACGTCGTAATTTGTGTAGAGCAGCGCCATCTCGGCGATCAACACGCGCCGCCAACGCGACGCCTGCACATAGTCCGCGCCGGAAATCAGCAGCGCACCCAACGTTCGGCCGAGAAAATCCTCGCCGAAGTCACCAAGCCGCGTACGCAACACCGGCTCGTGCACGGCGTAAAGTTCGCTCTCTGCACCGGTGATCTTGACGTCGTGATAGACCTGCGCCGGCCGGATGTTGGTATCCTCGAGCACGGCGCCGAGGCCGCGCAACACGGCAAACGCCGCTTCCAGTGCCGCCTTGGCCACTGCCGGTATCGGCGCGTCCCGCTCGAACAGATTGCGCAGCACGCCGATGCGCAAACCCTTGATGCCCCCGTTCAGCGCGGCGCGATAGTCGGGCACCGGCCGGTCCGCGCTCGCCGGATCTTTCGAATCGTGGCCGGTGATCGCCTGCAGCATGATGGCGCAGTCCTCGACGGACCAGGTCATCGGACCAGCGTGATCGTAGCTGAATGAGTTGGTATAGACGCCAAACCGGCTGACCAGGCCGTAGGTTGGTTTCAACCCGGCCAGGCCACACAGCGCCGCCGGGTTGCGGATCGAGCCGCCGGTATCGGAGCCGAGAGCGCCCATCATCAGCCCCGCCGCGACGCCAGCACCCGAACCGCTGGACGATCCGCCGGTGAAATGCTCGCGGTTCCACGGATTGCGCGCCGGCGGCCACGGCAGGTCAAAGGAAGGCCCACCGTGCGCGAACTCGTGGGTCGCCAGCTTGCCGAGCAGAATCGCGCCGGCCTGATGCAGCTTCTCGACGGTGGTGGCGTCGCAGTCCGGGACGTACTCGGCGCGCGTGCGCGAGTGGCTGGTCGTGCGGATGCCGGCAGTGCAGTAGATGTCCTTCAAGGCGAACGGGATGCCATGCATTGGGCCGCGATAGTTGCCCGCCATGATCTCGGCTTCCGCGATGCGCGCTTGATCCAGCGCCTGCTCCGCGGTGACCAGCAGATATGCGTTGAGCTGCGGATCGATCGCGGCGATTCGGTCGAGGAAGGCGCGGGTCAGCGCAACCGGCGAAAGCTGCCGCCGTTCGATCAGGCTGGCGGCTTCGGCGATGCCGAGGAAGTGCAAGTCGGTCGTGCGAGGCGCTGCATCGTTGGGCACGGGGGAAAATCCTTTCATACCGCCGGGCGCGCGCGGATCTCGTCGGCCACCTTGCGCGGCAGGAACTGGCCATCCTTCGGATCGCCAAAGAACTGCCCACCCTCCACCATCACCTTGCCGCGCAGCACGGTCGCGCTGGGCCACGCCGTCACGACATGGCCTTCCCATGGTGTGTAGTCGGTCTCATGCAGATCGGCGGCGCGAATCGTCTTTTCGATGCCGGTGTCCAGCACCACGATGTCTGCGTCAGAGCCGACCGCCAGCGCGCCCTTGCGCGGATACATGCCCATGATCTTCGCCGCGTTGCTCGACACCATGCCGGCGAAGTGCTCCAACGCGTAGCCACGCTGCGTCACCATCTGCGTATACATCAGCGACAGCCGCGGTTCGACGCCGGAATTACCGCCGGTCGTATCGTCGATGCGCGATCCTTGCAGCTTGACGCGCAACGGGCAACACAGCTCGTCGGTGGCGATCACCTGGATGGCGCCATGGTTGGTCGCCTCCCACAACGCTTTCTGATCCTCGGGGAACTTCAGCGACGGGTAAGTATGATACATCTGCCCACCCGGTTTTTTGTAGTCCTCAGCTGAGTACATCAGGTACTGGTGCAGCGTTTCGCCATACATCGGAAAGCCGCGCGCCCGCGATGCCGCAAGCGCCGCGACGCCGGTGGCAGCCGACACGTGCACCATGTAAAGCGCCGCACCTTCCACCCGCTCGGCCAGGCGGATCACCCGGTTGAACGACAGCTCCTCCGACAGCGTGTTGTGCACCTCCGCCATGTGCTCGAAGCCGACACGGTTCTCCCGCATCAGCTTCTCGTACATGAACATGACGATGTCGTTGTCCTCGGCGTGTATCGCCGCGACGCCGCCCGCCTTCGCGACGGTCTTCAATGCCTCCCAGATGTCGCCGTACTGCACCATGCGGCCGGTGTTGCCCGGGCGGATGTCTGTGGTGAAGATCTTGATGCTGGCATGGCCGGCCTGCATCGCCTCCGCCAGCTCTTCGTGCTGGCCGACGGGGATCTTCCCCATCAACGTCAGGTGAAAGCCGTAGTCGCAGTAGCATGCGCCCTTCCAGTTCGCGTCGGTCTGCTCGATCGCCGTCTGGATCGAACGGTCGTGCGTGCACTGGACGAAATCGATCAGCGACGTGGTGCCGCCGAACAGCGCGGCGCGGCTGACCTGCGCCGGCGGATCGGTGTATTTCGGCTCCGCCTCACCGGGGAAGCGGATCGGCGACAGGCAGTGGATGTGCGGATCGATGCCGCCGGGGATCACCACCTTTCCGGTCGCATCGATGGTACGCGTCGCGGCCGTGGCACCCAGTGCGCTTGGTGCACCGATCATCGCGACCTTGCCGCTGGCAACACCGATATCCGCCGCGGCAGTGCCACTAGGCAACACGCAGGTGCCGCCTGCTATCACGAGGTCCAGCATCATCTTCCCCCTTTTGTCATCTCACCCGTCTCGGCCAGTTCCGGATCACCGGCCGCGAAGCGATCCAGCAGAATATCGGTGGCGATGTCGCGCACGATGAACACCAGCCGGCTACGTCGGTCAGAGTCCGGCCAGGAGTCGAACCAGCGCGGCGGATACAACGTGTGCTGCACCGCATGGATCGCCGCCGGCCCTGCGTCACGATCGGCGAACGCCACAATGCCTTTCACGCGCAGCAGATCCTCGCCGCGCTCGCGCGCCAGGCCGCCCAACGCCAAGGAAAAATCCAGTCGCGACATCGGTCGGCGCAGCACCAGCACGACGGCACGAATGCCATGTGCGTGGACGGCGGTGGCGACAAAGCGCGGCCGCGCAGCCATGGTCTGGGCGCCACCGAACAGCACCGCGGCGGGCGTCACTCTCGCGGCATCGTCGATGGTTGCCGCCGGGTTCAACGCCTCGAGCCGCTGCAGCAACAAGGGCGATGGCGTGGCGAGGTCGGTCTTGGTGAGCAGCAGCCGGTCGGCGCAGGCGGCCTGCGCGGTGGCCTCGGGGAAACGGTCCAGTGTCGCCGCACCGGCCAGCGTATCGATGGTCGCAACCACGGCGTACACCTGCAACGCCCGCTCGAGGAACGCATCGGCCGACAGCGTGTAGAGAATGGGGCTCGGCTCCGCGAGGCCGCTGGTCTCGAGCACCAGGCGCTGGAATGGCGGCAGTTCACCATTCGCGCGCCGGCGCAGCAGCCGGTACAGCGTGTCGGCGAGGTCCTGCCGCACGGCACAGCAGACACAGCCGTTGGGCAATGCCACGACTTCCTGGTCCGCGACTTCCAGCAGCAGATGATCGAGGCCGACGACACCGAACTCGTTGACGATCACCGCTGTGTCCGACAGGCCCGGGCTAGCAAGCATGCGCGACAGTAGCGTCGTCTTGCCGCTGCCAAGGAAGCCGGTGAGAACCGAAATCGGCAGTGGGCTTGGCGGAAATGGTGGCGCGGGGCGCTGCATGACCGGGTCAATCCCAACACATGTGGATGCAGTTGGAAATCCCAGCCTGGGCCATTCGCATCAGCGCATCAGGCGAAGTGACGCAGCAGTTCGGCCACGCCAGCAGCAGCGCAGCCGTAACTGCTCTAGGGACCATCTTCAATGTTAGAACATCCGGCGGTGGATGGATGCGCAGCCGGCGCGCCAAAAAGCGTACATAGATGGCCCGACTTCACCCATACGCGGCATCCGCCGGCACCAGCGACACCGGCAAACGCGGCCCCTGGCGGCAGCCGCAGCCACGATTGTTCGAGGAACTGTTCGCCCTGTTGGGTGAATGATCCGGCCAGGACCAGCAGTTCCAGGCCGCCCGGCACAGCGATATCCACCCGAGCCCGAGGCGCCCACTGTTCCAGACGGACCTGCTCGACCGCGTCCTGAAACAGCGGCAGGACGGACACAGAAGGCCGGCCCGTGTCCCGAACGAAAGCCTGACCCGAAGTCGCGATACGAACCCGCGTCCGATCGGCCGAGTCGAACTGCCACAACTTGACGAAGATCGTACAGCCGGCCGACGAGCCAGGCTTGTGGCGCGATGTCGGGGGGTTGCGGACATAGCTGCCGGTGGGATAATCGCCATGCTCGTCCTGAAACACGCCGTCCAGTACAAGGAACTCTTCGCCGCCGTCATGCACATGCGGTGAGAAATGGCTACCTGGCGCGTAGCGGACGATCGACGTGGCGCGCGCGACCTCGTCGCCGATGCGGTCCAGCATGCGCCGGTGCACCCCCGCCATGGGGGAAGCCACCCAGTCCAGCATCCCTGCATGCACGACGGCGCGACGGGTGAAGTCGGCGTTCAGTTGCATCGCTGTGCTCCGATCGGTTCCTGCGGTCCGCATCTGACATCGTGGCATCGGTTTGCGCAAAGGCCGCCTTGTCTGCCCGAGGCTCCGCCGATACCGTCAGCCGTAAAATCGATGCAGAGCACAAGTACATCGCATTTGGCCCGAGGAAATGCAGACATGGTCGAATCTCAAGCGTCTTACAGCCGGCTTCGTGAGCGTCGTGTGATGATTACCGGCGCGGCGTCGGGGATCGGGCGGCGGACCGCGCAGCTGTTCGCCGCTGAAGGCGCCGCGCTGACGCTGCTCGATCGCAGCGCCGAAGGACTGGCTGAGATCGCCCGCGAGACACGCGGCCTCGCGGTAGAAGCGGATGTGACCGACGAGACATCCGTGGCGAATGCTGTCGAGCAAGGCGCGAAGGCCATGGGGGGCATCGACGGCATCGTCAACGCCGCCGGCATCGTGATTCGCGGCTCAGTACTCGACGTCGGGCTGGCCGACTGGCGACGCGTGATCGATGTTAATCTGACCGGGACATATATCGTGGTGCGTTGCTGTCTGCCGTGGCTTTCCAAGGCAGGCACCGCGACCATCGTCAACATTGCGTCGGGCCAGGGTCTTCTGCCCAACACCCCGGAAATGACGGCCTATGCCGCTTCAAAGGGTGGCGTCGTCAATCTGACGCGCGCCTTGGCCGCCGAGTTGGCACCCGCGATCCGGGTGAACAGCATATGCCCCGGCATGGTGAACACACCGATGACCGCCGGAGGTCAGCGCGACGTGACACCGTATGCACTCAAGCGCGTTGCGGACCCCTTGGAGATCGCGCAGGCCATCCTGTACCTCACCGGTTCAGAGTCCTCGTTCATCACCGGTGCAGCGCTGGCGGCGGATGGCGGGCGGACCTTCCACTGAATTCAGGTGCCGACGGCCTCGGTGACACGGTCGCAACAGTTGCCGCCGTCCAGGTTATTCGCACCGGCAGCAGCGACCACCAAGCAGCTCAAAATGTGATTGCAGAAGCACCAAACTCCTGGACCGTTTAGCACCACGGAGCAACCCCAAGAATGTGAACTCAGCGGCAAGACCAGGCGTTTGCGACCACAACTATCAATACTCCAAACACCTGCGGGGATTGTACGGCATGTCACGCCAGATCAGATCGTAGAACGCGCACCGTATGACGAGCAATCAAGCGTTCCTCATCGGTCGGGATGACCCATACTGGGATAGTTGATGTCTCAGCGCTGATACAGCCCTCGCCATTTGCGTTAAGTTCAGGCTCCAGTATCGCTCCCATCCAGCGACATCCTTCAATGACTTCCGTTCGCGTTGCGGCGTCGTTCTCACCGATCCCTCCAGAGAACACGAACGCGTCTATTCCCCCCAGGGCAGCAACCATGGATCCCGCCTCGCGAATGATGCGATATACAAAGAGATCGATCGCCTCGCACGCCGCCGGATCAGTCGATGCCCTCAGCGTACGCATATCCGAAGAAAGGCCTGAGACGCCGAGCAGCCCTGATTTCCGATAGATCAGGTCCTCAATTGCCACAGCATCCATCTGATATTCGCGCATCAGATAGAGGATCACCCCGGGGTCGAGCGCGCCGCAACGCGTGCCCATCATCAGCCCGTCCACAGCGGTGAAGCCCATCGTGCTTGCCACACTGCGGCCTTGGTCCACAGCGCACAGGCTTGCGCCGTTGCCGAGATGGGCCAGGATGATGCGTCCGGACGCCAGTTCAGGACGCAGGTCGCGCAGCCGCGATAGGAGATATTCGTAAGATAGACCGTGGAAACCGTACCGCTGAACGCCGGCGTCGGTGAATTGACGCGGCAACGCGAAGGACTGAGCAACACGCGGCTGGCTGCGATGGAAGGCTGTGTCAAAGCAGGCGACCTGAGGAACATGTGGAGCTGCGTCGAAGATTGTGCGGATTGGTGAGAGGTTGTGGGGCTGATGCAACGGCGCCAGCGGTTCGAGTCGCGCCAAGGCTTCCAGCACATCACGATCCAGGCGGACGGGGGTGTCGAATTTCATGCCCCCATGAACGACGCGGTGCCCGATGCCCTTGACCGGTGTTCCCGAAGCCAGGTGCACACCGGTCTCGAGTATCTCCCGTGTGGCAGCGTCGTGATCGAACCCAGCGGCGGACCACGCGCGCTCGACCAATGTTCCACCTTGGGCGTCCTTGACATTGAGACGTGGACTGACGCC
>Ga0210402_10000822_pt1 | contig 33464 bp, 35 predicted proteins | sample IncBWC7MmetaG_FD_161055 | JGI IMG/M metagenome (GOLD analysis project Ga0210402, IMG submission 161055) | Forest soil microbial communities from Barre Woods Harvard Forest LTER site, Petersham, Massachusetts, United States - Inc-BW-C-7-M | ecosystem: Environmental > Terrestrial > Soil >...
GCGGCGGACTGTACATGGAGCCTAACGAGGTCGATGCCGGGTTCACCCGCTACGCGGACTCCGACATCCTGATCTCATGACAGAAGTATATGCGCCGTCGCCCCAGCCAACCCATCGCCTGATTGCCTCGCGTTTCCCGCCGATCGGCCTGTTCGATACGATCGCGACCGCCGCGGACCTGGAACCGGTGATGGAGTTGGCCGGCTGGACCAACGACCGTCTCGTGGCGGAGCGGATCGCGCGGCTACCACAGGCAGAGTGGGTCTATGGACGGCCGAACGCCAGCATCGTCATGGCGGCTTTCCTGCACGTCGGCCCCGCCGGCGCCCGCTTCAACGCACCCGAGCTCGGCGCCTGGTACGCATCGGCTGCCCTGGTCACGGCAGCCATCGAAGTCGCGCACCACTTGCGGCGCGAGGCGTTTGCGCGCGGTATCGCCGATATGCGGCGTCAGTTCCGACAGTACTCGGCACGGCTGATCGGCGATTATCTGGATATCCGCGGACGGCCAGCAGCGTTTGCGGTCGTCTACTCCTCTGACGGCTACGCGGCCTCACAGCGGCTTGGCGAGCGCATTCGTGCCGGCGGCGGTGCCGGCATCCTCTACGACAGCATCCGCCACGCAGGTGGCGTGAACGTGGTCGCTCATCGCCCGCGCAATGTACTGGATGTCATCCAGACCGATCACTTCGAGATCCGCGCGTTCGCAGCAAGCCAGCGAATCGAACTGCGAAAGCTGTCATGACGCAGCCTAGCCTGCGCCAAGCGACCGCAAACTACGCACAGACCGCGTGCATTGTGCGATCCAGGCGACTGGTGAGATAGCCGAGATGGCGCACCAGCAAAGGTAGCGCTGGATGCGGCGGCAAGGGCTCATCCCGCAGGATCGCAAGCAGTTGCTGCCACTCGGCTTGCGAAATGCGTAGAAATCGCCGTTGGCGATCGCCATCGATCCCGATCCGATCGGCCAGGCTGAGGAACAGGCGCAGCTCCTGCCGCACAACATCCACAGTCTCCAGGTTTCCGGCATGTGACATAAGCGGTCCCCTCTTTCGGCACATTGTCCAGCGGCGTCTGGAACACCATCGGATCGGGTGACTATTCACGGTTCCGATGGCCGCTTCATTGACCTGGATCACACTTCGCGCAGATATCGAGCCAGGAAATGCGCCGCGGGAGGCTCCTGATGCCGATTGCCGATCCGCCAGTGCCGTCCGGCTGGCCCGCGGGGCGGCCGCTCGCGATCTCCATCAGCGTCATGCTGGAGGGCTGGGCCGAGGGCAGCGCTCCCGGTATCGGCCCGATGGGCAATCCGTTGAAGCCGGGCGTCCCCGACCTGCAGGCGCTCTCCTGGGCGGAGTACGGACCCAAGGTGGGAGCCTGGCGGCTGCTCGATCTGCTGGACCGCGAAGGCGTGCGGGCGGTATTCTACACCAGTGGGGTGGTGGCGGAGCGCTATCCTGACCTGCCGGCGGCGATTGCGGGGCGCGGCCACGTCGTCGCGGCGCACGGTTGGAGCCAAGGCACACTGCCGCCATACCTGGCCGCCGATGCGGAGCAGGCCGATATCGCCCGCTGCGTCGATGCGCTGAGCCACACCGCCGGCCGGCAGCCGCGAGGCTGGCTGAGCCCGCGCTGCACGCCGAGCAGCGTGACCTCGCGCCTGCTGACACGCGCCGGATTCCGCTGGCACGCGGACATGTTCGACGCCGATTTGCCGTACCGGATCGAGACCGAGGAAGGTTCGCTGCTGGGTGTGCCATTCACCATGGAGGTGAACGACATGCCGCTCTACGTGCGCTACGGCAACGAGCCCGAGGCGTTCACCCGGACACTCGCGCGCATCGTCGAGGGATGGAATCGATTGGGCAGCCCGTTCGCCTGCCTCGACATCACCGTGCACGCGCATGTTTTCGGCCGGCCGTACGGGGCGATTGCGTTGCTGGACTCACTGGCGCTGGTCCGGCGACACGATCACTGTTGGCTTACCGATCACGCGCAGCTTGCGGGGCTGTATCCGTGAGGCTGTCCCACGATGAAACCACCGCGAGAGGAGACCCGTCATGGCAAGGTTTGTGATAGCGCCGCATATGCGGCTGCATGAGTGGGTGGCCGAGGAGAAAGGCTACTTCGCCGAAGCAGGCCTCGACTACGAGTTCCGTGATGAGCTGCGGTCCGCGACCGGACGGCGCCATGATCTTGGCGATCGGGTCGGCGCCTATCAGACAATCGAAATGGGCCGTACGTCCGATGTGAGCTGCGCCTGCCACTGGACGGTGAATGTCGCCGCCTCGGTGGGACACGGCAAGCTGTATGCCGACTGCTATTCGGTGGCGCCGGCGGGGATCTTCGTGCCGTCGGACTCGCCGGTCACCTCGCCCGATCAGCTTGCCGACGTGCCGATCTCGGTGGGGTATCAGTCAGGCAGCCACTATGCGACGATCCAGGCACTCGAACAGTACATGCCGCTGGCCGACATCAGCCTGTCGTTCGCCGACGGGTTGCTGTTCCGGCGCATGGAGAAGCTGATCGACGGCGAAGTGCCGGCTGTGTCGCTGTTCAGCGGGCCCTACTACTTCGCCGAGCAACTTGGCTTCCGCAAGGTGATCGACACCACGTTCATGATGGCGTCGATGATCACCGGCGATCCTGATCCGGAGGATGTCCGCCGCTACTTCGGTGCCTTGCGGCGTGCCCAGCGCGACATCGACCTGCGCCCGGAACTCTACACCAAGCATTACCGGCACGAATTCCCCGAGCGTTTCCACGCGGTGATGGATACGCGCCGCTGGGGACCTGGCGAGCGTCTGGTGTTCGAGCCCTACACCAAAGCCGTGTTCGAACAGGCGTTCAACTGGATCGCCGAACGCGCGATCTTCGCAAAAGGCGAGATGGGGGCAGGACAATACGAAAGCGCCATCCTGTCGTTGGCATGACAACGCAAATCGTGCGGTGACCCGTCATTCCCGCAGCATCGCCACGACTTGCTCGAGGCGCCGGATGCGCGCGTACATCATCATCGCCTTGTCGAGGCTGTAGGCGTGGGCGGCAGCGTCGCCGCTCCAGCAGCACTCGCGCACCACGACCGACGCGAGGTCCATGTTGAAAGCCTCGCGCACGCTCGTTTCGACGCCGCGATTGGTAGCGCCGCCGCCGATGATGATGGTGTCGAGCCGCAGCATGTGCAGGAGTTCGGCGACGCCCGTCCCGTAGAAGGCGCTCGGCCGGCGCTTGAGGAAGACGTAATCCTCGGGGCGCGGCGCGATCTCGTCGGGGAAACCGGCGTCGGCCGAACCCTCGATGGCGTTGGTAAGCGGCGGCACGCCGGTTTCCGCCGAAAGGTCGGTCGGCAGCATGACGACATCGGCGCCATCGGCGCGGCTGACCGGCGTCGTGTAGATCACCGGCACGCCGGCCTCCCGCACGGCCGCGATCATCTGCACCCAGGCATCGAGCACAGGGCGCATCATTGCCCGCCGCGCGGGATCCGACGGCACCAGCGCGCGCCGGCAGACGTCGTAGGCGATCAGGGCTGCGCGGCGCCGGTCGATGCGTTCGGGATCGGGCATCGCAAATTCCTTAGGTGAGGAGTCGATAACTTACCCTCAAGCGCAGCGCGTCAAGGCCATCATCGGGCGGAGGCGAAGCCTGGTCGTCGGCGCCGGGCGTGCATCCATAGCGCGATGATCGTAAGTGCGCCGGTGCAAACGGACGCGATCGGCACTCCAAGGGCGATGGCCCGACGACTTGCCAATGCGTCCCCCACGGCGGTGCCGGTGCAGCGTTCCGCCATCACGATCGACCAGAACAGCAGCATCGAGAACGGTGCGCGGGTCTCGCGAACCACGATCAAACCGGCAAGCAGGAAACACAGTCCAGCGGAGGCGCTGTACAGGCCGATGTTGTGGTGGATAAGATCGCCGGCAACCGTACCAAACACGCCGGCGATGAACATCGCGGTCCAATACGCGCCATCGACACGCGGCGAACCAGAGCGTGAAAGGTCTGGGTCGGTGAAACGCGCCACGATCAGGGTCAGGGCCCCAAGCAGGACGGAGGCCAGCACGTAGCCCAACGCCAGGTCATGGGTGATGATATCGGCGAGGTTGGTCGCGGCGGCCCGCATTGCGACGATCGCAATCCAGTAACCGGCCTCGGTGCGCGCGGCGGTGCGTCGGTCATACCAGACCGAAGCGGCGCAGATGACCAGCATCGATGCCAGGCTCGACAGACGGCCCGGAAACAGGATCTCCGCCCACAGGTCGCCGACATTGGTGCCCAACGCGCTCGCGGCTAGCATCGCGAACCAGTAGGTGCGGGTAACGTCCATCGCCCTCGGTGCGGCGCCGGCGGCGGACAGGGAAGCGGTTGGGGCAAGCCCGGGCGGCGTTTTGAAGTCCATCGGTTTCGTGTAGCGCAAAGCGCCGGTCGAAAGAAGAATGGCGACCGGTCGCCACCGCGGGTCCCAGACTTTGCGTACCATGCCCGGAACAGCGCATCACGACACCAGCGGACATATTCTGAGCTGAAGGGGCTTACCTTTCAGCGTCATCATTGGGCTTGTCCCGGTGATCCGGCAATGGCCGGGATCGCCGACAGATGGGCTGGAAAAGCCAGACCATGGCGAATAATGGCGCGTGCGGCTGCTTCAGGCGCAAGGTGACATCGTGGGACTTCATGACGAACCTGTTTGATCTGACCGGCCGCACCGCCATCGTGACCGGCAGCGCCCAAGCCATCGGCCGCGCATGGCCCTCGCGCTGACCCTGGCCGGCGCCGACCTTGTGCTGCTCGACCGCAACGTTGCCGGCATTGAGGCAACGGCGCACGCCATCCGCCAACTTGGCCGCTAGGCGCTGCCGATCACCGGACACGTGGCGGATACCGGCCATATCGACCGCGCGTTGCCTCCGTGTGGACCGGAAGCGGGCGCCCAACCAAGCCATTCCGGCGCGTGGCTTTTTCTTGATATCGGTTGATCTGGGTCAATGCGCGGACCAACCCGGGCGGGGTTAATTGATGCGCAGGTATATGTGTCGCCGTCACAACCGGGCAGTTATCTGGGGGGATGTCGGCTGATTGGATCCTATGCACACCACAGCCCAGGAGAACGAACATGGAGTCATCCGACACACTCACGCACGCCGGCAACTTGGGGACTGACGAGGAGATCGTCAGCGGGCAGGGTCCAGGCGTCACGGACCTGGACTCCTCGGTCATCATCCGGGAGCTTTTGCGGCGTGCATCCCTGCCGGGCTCTGGTGAAGCCGACACACAGGACAGCGATGCCGTGAATCAGGCGATCGAGGCGGCGCAGACCCTACTGACCCAACAGCTCCTGACTAGATGGTTCGACGACGAATCGCAAAACATCGTACGAACCTGCCTCCAGCTACAGGAGGCTGCCCACATCCTGGCGAAAAACATAACGGGCGAGGAATCCCTCACTATCACCATCAAGCGGAAAAAGCCCGGCGAAGCACAGGGAACCGTCGAGGAAGTAGCGGAAGATCCGGGTATGGAGGAGATAACAATAACCGCAAAGAAACCGAATGGCAGTGGTTCTGCCGGGTCTGGGACGATTGTAACCCTGGCCCCATTGACCGGGCTAACCAAGGGAGGGGGATCAGGCACATCGTCAACAGCAACGTCATCAAAAGGAGCATCGTCAAAAGGAACATCATCGTCGTCCAAGACGCCAGTGGATACATTCTGCTACAAGGACTCAGAGGGGCACATAAATACGGCAGTCAGGTGGTCTGACGGTTCGGTCACAAATACAGACATGGGCGATCCCGACCCAACGCGGCGAGGCGCGGGCTACCCGGTGACAACCAGTATAACCGACTCCGATTATAATGAGCTTAGCGCTTATTCGATCGCGCAAAGTCATGGTACTGACTATGTGGACGATGCGTTCCCTGATGGACCGCCTTGGCACGCACCAGGCGCCGACACAGGCACCAAAGCGCCTACCTCGAAGAGTTCGACGAGCCAAGGTTCGCAGTCGGGCCGGAAGCAGCCAAAGAACCCGCTCTGATGATGGTTGGGGCTGTATCGTGATCGAGGGTGCCGACCAAAGGGTCCGGGTCGTCGACACGCGGCGCTACCCGTACCGTTGCGTCTGCGCTCTGCGGATCAATGCGGCGGATGGCACGCGCTGGCTCGCCACGGGTTGCCTCATCGGTGAGCGTACGGTGATCACCGCAGGTCACTGCGTGTTCCATCCCGACAGCGGTGGCTGGGCCAGCGCAATCACTGTGATCCCGGGAGCGAACGGCCAAGCCGATCTGCCATTTGGATCTTCGACGAGCGGTGACTTTCGAACGACACGTGGATGGTACGCAGCGCGCGATCCGCTCTGCGATTACGGTGCGATCATTCTCCCGTGCGATGGCGCCATAGGCGCACAGCTGGGATATTTTGGCTACACCGCGCTCCCGGCAGGCACGTTGGCAGCGGAGCGAATCAGCGTTACCGGTTATCCAGCAGACAAGTTGTTTCTAACCCAGTGGACATGTGCGAGTAGTGGAATCCCGCTCACGGTTGCAGATAGGACGATCGGCTACGATGTCGATACGACGGGCGGCGACAGCGGCGCGCCGCTTTGGGTCGCGCAGAGCGGCAAAGCCTGTGTCCTCGGAGTGCATACGACCGGCGAAGCGGTAGAAAACACGGCGATACGCGTCACACCGGCGGTGTTCGCCAATTTCGACCTTTGGCGCAGCGCAACACATTGATGCGCGAGCAGGACGCTGTGCCACACTATCGGAAATCGTGTACGACAGGCAGCCGCATATCTGTCTGGACAAATATTTGCCCGCTGAGCCGATCTGTAAACCCGGATCCAGTCGAGTTATGCGACGGCGGGCACCCACGGACCCAGACGGGCAGGTAGCGTAACAAAGGAGAAGAGCATGACAAGTTGGGCCGGCGCCAGCATCGGCGGCGTTGTGCGCTCCGGCGACGGCGCACCGCTGGCCAATGCCGTTGTGACTCTTGGAAGGAAAGCCCCGGCACACAGGGACATCGCCGCCGTCACCGACGATGCCGGTACTTACATATTCCGTAGTCTCGCATCCGGGAGCTACTGGGTGTACGTGCGTGCTGACGGCTATGTCCCACAGCGTAAGACGGTTGTCGCAGCAACGGGGCCATCCCGTCCTGTCGACTTTGCAATGCGTCGTTAGCTGAGCCATGTGTAGCGATCATTGTCAGTTCCGTTTCAAAGGCCTTGCCGCCTTTATGGCGAGCCCGCGAAAAAGGGCGCCTGCCAAAACAGTCTGCTGACAGCCGTACTGGCTCCCTGTGCAGTGGCGTCAAGGCGATCTGCTCGATCGGCTAGCCTTCGCGGCCATCTACCATGACGGCTCCGTCGTTACCCTATTTCAAGTGATCGCCAGCCCGCACGACCGGCTCCGCGACTGACTATTGCGCCGCCGCTCTCACCGGTTGATGCACCCCCAGGAACTCCCGCACCTGCTCGATGATCCTGGCCTTCAGCTCCGGCGGCTCCCGCCACGGATACACGGTCGACTGAGCCCTCGGCGCCAATGCCGCAACATCCACGGACGCCTGCATCGGGTGCGACGGCGTATCGTCCGGCAGAACCAGCATCGGCGTCTGGCACGACCGCGCGAACTCGCGCGACACGCTGTAGACGAAGTCGGGCCGCGCGCGATACAGATTGTGCAGATACGCCTCGATGGTCGCCATCGTCAGGTCGGGGCGCCGGGCCAGCAACTCTGGCGCCCAGACGTCGTGGCCGGAGCGGTACATCACATCGGGATCATCGTCGCGGTGCCCGACCGTCTGGCACACCACTCCGGCCACCACGCGATCCGGCGCGCGCTCCATGAGCTTCAGCGCGAAGCAGCCGCCGATGCAGTAGCCCATGAAGAAGAACTCGCGGATGCCGAGGTGGTCCATCAGCCCGAGCTGATCGTCGGCGAACGCGCCCCACGGATCATCGACGGCAATCGGCCCCGTCGACTCACCGCCGTTCGCGTTGCGTTGATCCATCGTGATGCAGCGGAAGTCGTCCTTGAAGGCCTCCATGGCATTGAACACCGCGGTCGGCCAGTTGCTGACGCGGGAATTCAAACCGCCGCCGGGGACAACCAGCAACGGGAAGCCACTGCCGGTCTCCTCATAGCGGATGCGAACGTCGCCTTTTTGGTAGAATGGCATGGTGTTGTCTCCTCACCTTGTTGCGCAAGTTCGTGCTGGCCGCTATTTTAAACACGGAGAAAGCGCGGAGGGCCACGGGAGTTCCAGCGGCTCCAACTCCTGTGGCTCTCCGTGGCCCTCCGCACTTTCTCCGTGTTCAATCCCTTGCGATGCAACCCACGCGCTCAGGCATTGCATTAAAATGCGATCACCCTGCGGCCGCCACCTTGTCCTGCGTTTTCGTCGCGAAATCGCTCGCGTCATGCCGCTCATGCAGCTGGCTCGACGGATCGCCTTGCAGCCGGTTGACCATCCGGCCTCGCTGCACCGCCGGCCGCGCCCCAATCGCATCCGCCCAGCGCACAACGTTCTTGTACTCGTGCACCGACAGGAACTCGGCCGCGCCGTACTGCCCGAACTTCACCAGCCCGCCATACCAGGGCCACGCCGCGATATCGGCGATCGTGTATACATCGCCCGCCAGGTATTGATTGTCCGCCAGCCGCTTGTCGAGCACATCAAGCAACCGTTTCGTCTCCATGGCGAACCGGTCTATGGCATATTCGATCTTCACCGGCGCATAGGCGTAGAAGTGGCCGAACCCGCCGCCGACGTACGGCGTGCTGCCCATCTGCCAGAACAGCCACGACAGGGTTTCAGCGCGCGCCCCGGCCTCGGTCGGCAGGAACGCCCCGAACTTTTCCGCGAGATACACCAGCATCGCGCCGGTCTCGAACACCCGGATCGGCTTCGGCCCGCTGCGATCCAGCAGCGCCGGTATCTTGGAGTTGGGGTTGATCGCGACGAAGCCGCTGCCGAACTGATCGCCGTCATTAATCCGGATCAGCCACGCATCGTACTCCGCCCCCTTGTGGCCGAGTGCTAGCAGCTCCTCCAGCATCACGGTGACCTTCACGCCGTTCGGCGTGCCCAGCGAATAGAGCTGGAGAGGATGGCGGCCGACCGGCAGCTCCTTCTCGTGCGTTGCCCCCGAGGTCGGGCGGTTGATGTTTTCGAACCGGCCGCCGCTTGGCTTGTCCCAGGTCCAAACCTTGGGCGGCGTGTATTCGGATGCGTCGGACATGTCGGATGCTCCAGTGTTTGCCCGGCAGCGTGGCCCGACCCCTCACCTCGCGCAAGCGGTGCCAGCCAACCTTTGCCTGGACGAACCATTCCACCCAGGACTCGTCATTGCGGCAATGCAGGTCGGCACGAACAAGTGCGCCTTGTTCGCGCTTGACAGCCGCGCGCGGCTCCGCACCATGCCCGCACTGCCCTCCTGCGAGCACGGAGCTAAGCCTCCCATGCCCATCGACGTCGAGCGGGCGCGCCGGGACACGCCGGCGACGGAAAAGGTCCTGCATTTCAACAATGCGGGCGCGGCGCTGATGCCGACGGAGGTGGTGCACGCGCAGCTGCGTTACCTGCAGCTCGAAGCCGACACGGGCGGCTACGAGGCCGCTGCGGCAGAAGACGATCGGATCGAAGCGATCTACGATTCGATCGCGCGACTGTTGAACGCCGACCGCGCGGAAATCGCGCTCGTCGAGAACGCCACGACCGCCTGGGACATGGCGTTCTATTCGATCGGCTTCGCGCCCGGCGATCGTATCCTCGTCGCCGAAGCAGAGTACCTCAGCAACCAGATCGCCTTCCAGCAGGTCGCACGGCGCACCGGCGCAGTCATCGACGTGGTGCCGAGCGATGAGGCCGGCGAGTTCGATGTCGAGGCGCTCGAACGCATGATCGATCGGCGTGTCAAACTGATCGCCGTCACGCATGTGCCGAGCAATGGCGGCCTGGTGAATCCGGTCGCGGCGGTCGGGCGCATCGCCCGCGCGCACGGCATTCTCTATCTGCTCGACGCCTGCCAGTCAGTTGGCCAGCTGCCGATCGATGTCGCCGCGATCGGCTGCGACATGCTGTCCGCGACCGGGCGAAAATATCTGCGCGGGCCGCGCGGGACCGGGTTCCTCTATGTGCGGCGCGGCGTCCTCGACCGGCTCGAGCCGCCGTTTCTCGATCTGCAGTCGGCGACCTGGGTCGCGCCCGACCGCTATGAGATGCGCCCGGACGCCCGCCGCTTCGAGAACTGGGAACGCAACGTCGCGGCACAGCTCGGTCTCGGCGTTGCGGTGGACTACGCGCTCGGCTGGGGTCTCGCCGACATTGCCGGGCGCATCGAGGCGCTGGCCGCCGAACTGCGGCGGCGGCTCGCGGAAATCCCGGGGGTCAGTGTCCGCGACAGGGGGCGCAGGCTCTGCGGTATCGTCACCTTCACAGTCGAGGGGAAAGCGCCGCGGGACATCGTCGCGGCGCTGCGCCAGCAACGCATCAACTCTCATCCGTCGGCACCGAGTTCGACGCTGCTCGTGGCCCCGGCGCGCCGGTTGCCCGCTCTCGTGCGCGCGTCCGTGCACTATTACAACAGCGAGGACGAGGTGGCGCGCTTCGCTGCAGCGATCGCCGCGCTGGCCTAGCGTCGGACGTGCAAAACCACCAGGGTAGGGAACAAGCCACCCGTGATCCCGCCGGCGTGTTGAGATAGGGTTCAGCTATCGTCACTGGAGTTCCAGTCATGGCAACACTCGATTGGTCGCGTTGTTCCGCAGTGGAAAGTATCCCGGGCAAGGTTGGCGGGGCGTGGGTGTTTCGCGGCACCCGCCTGCCGGTGGCGACAGTGATAGAGAACCTCGAGGACCTGAGCGTTGACGAGGTGATGGCGCAGTTCGACGTGTCGCGAGAACAGATAGCCGCTGTGCTGGATTTCGTTGGCGAGAGCCTGCGGGATCCGGCACCCGCCGATGCGCATTCTGTTTGATCACGGCACACCAACCGGACTTGCTCGAACATTGCCAGGGCAAACGACAAGGTCAAATTCTTTCCGCGCAACGCGAACGGGGTTTTCCTGCGGGCGCTGGCGCCGGCGGAGAGCTTCACGTTTGCGAACACGCTTGGCCGCGAGATGGCCGCGAGATGTATGTGCAGCCGATCTTCGACCGCGATCGGAATGAGTGGTGGCGGATGGAGGTGACCTCGTATCCGCTGTTCATCTGCACCCGCACCGAGGTGCTGATGACCGGCCAGGAGGGCAGGTAGTGGACAAAATCTGGCGCTCGGCGCCCGCTGAGCCATAGCGGATTTCGACCGCCAAAGCGGCCGTTCAGCTTCAAAGTCGGGATTGTTTTTTCTGGCCCGAAGCAGGCATAGCCCGTCGCCCCGACCAGCCATTGGGTGATTCATTCGGAGAACGCATTATCGGACAACCGTCGGTCGCAAGGGGTCTTACGCATCGGGAACTGGTCAAGAGGCACGAGCTTCTGCAGATCATTCATTCTCGGTTGTTCCCGTCGCTGCCTGGTTATATGGAGGACCAGGCAGTTGATTGCCGGAGGAGCCAGGCCTGTGTCCATGAAGGCGACAAGCGACACAGCGGCGAATGCGACCGCCGCGAGTGCAACGAAGACGAACCAGCACGTTGTGGATGCAATACGAGCCTATTGCGAATTTCGCTATCCGCAGCGTCATGCGCTGATGGTCAACGGGAAATGGGGCAGCGGGAAGACGTATCTGCTTGAGGAGGTCAGGGAAGGGCTGATTGACCATCGTCCGAGCGGCGACCGCAACAAGCCGCTCTACATCACCTTGTATGGCGTGAAAGACTCCGCCGAGATCGGGGAACAGATCTACCAGCAGATGCATCCCCTCCTATCCCATAAGGGGACTCGCTTTGTCGGGGCGCTGATCAAAGGAATCTTGAAAACAACCGTGAAAATCGATCTGAGCGAGCTTCATAAAGGTGACCTGTCACTCGGGTCTCAACTTCCTGATGTTAAAGTCTCCGAGCTCTTAGACGGCGCGACCCAACGCGTGATCATTTTTGACGACTTCGAACGCGCCATTATGTCGCCCGTTGACTTGCTCGGTTACATAAATCCCTTTGTCGAACATGATAGTTGCAAAGTGATAATTCTAGCTAACGAAGAGGCTATCAAGGACACGGATGGGATATACAAGGACCGGAAGGAAAAGACTGTCGGACAGACGCTACAGGTTACGGCTGATGTGGAGGCCGCGTTTTCTGCTTTCATGATTGAGGTTGATACACTAGATCTACGGACCTACTATCAGAGACACCGGGCTGACATCATAAATGTATTCGCCGACTCCAAACTCGACAATCTCCGGCTCTTGAAGCAGTTCCTCTGGGACTTCGAGAGATTATGGAGCTTGCTTACGAACGAACAGCGCCAACACGACCAAGCGATATTGGAAATCATGCTGGTGCTGTGTGCCTGGACCCTAGAAGTCAGATCGAACAGGGTCGATAGCGCAGCATTCGACTACAAGCAATTGATCGTCGATATGGCGTTCACTAGGAAAGAACCGAACGAGCAATTCCGTCCCTTCAAGGAAATGACCGAACGGTACCCGTCGGTGCAGTTCGGAAGCACGCTATTGTCGCGTTCCGCTATAAAGGGAATCATCCTCCGGTCTGAGTTCCCGGCCCCTGAGATTCAAGCCCAACTCGGCACACATCCATACTTCACCAAGCCGGAAGACCTGCCATCGTGGCGGTCTCTGTGGCACGCCCATGTCCTGCCTGCCGACGCTATTCCCGAAATAATGCGGCAGTTCGACGCCGATTTCGAAAGCAGGCGATACACTGAAGAGCCCGAGATACTGCACATCGCTGGCCTGTGCCTTTGGATTTCGGACGCCGGACAGCCAGGCTGGGCACCGGCGACAGTCATCGCCAGGATCGAGGAGTACGTTGATGATGTTTACACGGATAAGGCCAGCTTAGCGCGAGACGTGATTCCTTCGTCCGATCTGCACCTGGAATTCGGCGGCGCATACACTCTTGGCTACCGAAACGCGGATGATCCGCGGTTCAAGGCGATTGCGGAGTATCTTCAAAAGAAGGTTGGTGCTTGGAGGGAGCGCGGCCTGCCGATCCTCGCGGAGCAGCTTTTGGAACTGATTGGCAAAGATAGTGACGCCTTTCTGCGTCAGGTGTGTGTTACCGCAGCCGGGCCTTCCACGTACGCGCAGTTGCCTGTGCTGAAGTCCATCGCATCGACGGACTTTGTTGCTGCGTTCGTGGCACAGAATGCGGAGGGTCGGAAGAACATATTGCTGGCACTAGCGATCCGATATGAACACTTGCACATCACGCCGGCGCTCGCTGTCGAACAACCGTGGCTCCGCGAGGTTTACGACAAGCTGATTGCCTATGTCGATGGGCTCGATCCGATTCCACGCGCTGCCCTCAAGGAGCGGGTCGCACATTTTCTGGAAAAGGTTATTCGCTTGCTTGAGTTGCCATTCGCCGCTGCGCCATCGGATCCACGATCTGAAACGATCAACCCCCTGTGAAGTGACGGCTATCACCCGCCTCTCGTGGTGCTCGCGGTGTTCGACGACAAGTATCGCGAGAGGACCCCGCAGAGCATGGTCGACGTGGTGGTTGGTGCGCGGGCAATGCTCGGCTTGCGCGCTGCCCCAGCCTGCCCGGTGGACGCCTACCCGCCCAGGGTGAGTTGTTGGCCGTCGACGGCCACCCTTACGCCGTGTCCAATGAGGCGGCCGACTGGCATGGCCGCGTCAAGGTGCCACTGCGGTTCGCGTCCGACGAGAAGGTGCAGCGGGTCGCATGACGCAGTTGCCGATCGACATCCCGCAGGTGACGGTCCGCGCGCTGAAGGCGCAACGGACGCTCGCCGGCAACGCGGTCGAGGCGGACCGCATCGATAGTGTGGCCTCCGGCGACATGCTGAGGCTGCTGGTGTTCTGGCGCGAGGTTCGCGAGGACGCCTCCGGCGGCTCCGGCCCGCCGGCCTTCGCTATGGAGTTTCCTCATACGTGGTGCAGGCACTGGCGAAATGGGCGGCGCGGGCCGATGCGGTGCGCGATATCGACACCATGATCCCGCAGACATAGCTCGCGCTGCTCGCCGCCCGCGAGTGGAACTGGCCCGGCCGCCTTCGGCTCGATGCGGGTCTCGCGCGAGTTCAAGGGCGACAAGCAACTGATCCTCGGCGATGGCCGGATCGAGTTCGTCATACGTTGGCGCGAAAGCTGCCAGACCCAGCTCGGCCCGCCCAGCTGCGGCGGTGGCTCGCGAAAAACCCTTGTGTCAGCGTCCGAGACCGCGGGCGCCGAATTCGCGGCATCGTCACCCTCACCGTCCGCCCCGACGTGCCCACCGCCGCCCCGGCTGTCACAAAACGCGAATCCTTGTTGACGGACCGCCGACCCGTGCTATCTATACCCCCGAGTGTAGCCAAGGCTACACTCTGTGGGAGTGGGTGCATAGTATGGTCACGGCTGCATGAGCCAGAGCCTGGTGCAACGGGCAAGCCTGTCCGACCGAACCGTCGCCGCCGGCCGCGAGGTGCTGGCCGGTCGCCGGCGCGGCATGCGGGCGTTCCTGCCGTTCGCCGGACCCGCCGTGATCGCCTCGATCGCCTACATGGACCCCGGCAACTTCGCCACCAACATCCAGGGCGGCGCCCGGTTCGGCTATCTCCTGCTCTGGGTCGTCGTGCTGGCCAATCTGGTCGCGATGCTGTTCCAGGCGCTCTCGGCCAAGCTCGGCATCGTCACCGGCCAGAGCTTGGCGCAGCTCTGCCGGACGCATTTCCCCCGCCCCCTGGTCTATGCCATGTGGATCGCCAGCGAGGTCGCGGCGATGGCGACCGACCTCGCCGAATCGCTCGGCGCCGCCATCGGCCTGAGCCTGCTGTTCGGCCTGCCGCTGCTGGTCGGCCTGCTGATCACCTTCGCCGCGACCTACATCCTGCTGCTCATGCAAGGACGCGGCTTCCGGCCGATCGAGATGGTGATCGCGGCGTTCATCGGCGTGATCGCGGTCTGTTATCTGATCGAGCTGTTCGTCGCCCCGCCCGACTGGCCAGCCTTCGCCTTCCACGCTGTGGTGCCGGGTCTCGCCGGGCCGGAAAGCGTCATGCTGGCGGTCGGCATCATCGGCGCGACCGTGATGCCCCACGCGATCTATCTGCACTCAAGCCTGACGCAATCCCGCGTGCCCGCCCGCAACGACACGGAGCGCCGCCGGATCATCGGCTACTCCAACCGCGAGGTACTGGTCGCCCTCGGCATCGCGGGGCTGGTGAACATGGCGATGATGGCGATGGCGGCCACAGTGTTCAGCCAGGGCCACGCCGAAGTGGCGGCGATCGAGACAGCCTATCACACCTTGGTTCCGCTGCTCGGCATCGGCGCCGCAGCCGTGTTCATGACGTCGCTGCTCGCCTCGGGCCTGTCGAGTTCGGTCGTCGGCACGATGGCCGGCCAGACGATCATGCAGGACTTCGTCCGGTTCCGCATCCCGCTGTATGTGCGCCGCCTCGCGACCATGGTGCCGGCCGTCGTCGTGGTTGCCATGGGCGTGGACTCGACGCAGGCCCTGGTGCTGAGCCAGGTCGTGCTGAGCCTCGTGCTGCCGGTGCCGATGATCGCCCTGCTGGTGCTGACCGGCCGGCGTGACGTGATGGGTTCGTTCGTCAGCCGGCGCGTGACCCAGGTCGCCGCGGTGGTAGCTGCCGCGGTGGTGCTGGCGCTGAACATCGCTCTGCTCTTGCAGACGGCCGGCATACCGGTATCCTTCCTCGGCTCCAACTGACGGCGTAACAGGAGTCGCAGTGGCAACATCGGCGCCGAGTGCGCACCGTGCCGACCTGCCCGCCGAACCCACCCAGGCGCAGCGGTTTGGCAAGGCGCGGACAGCGCAATCCGGGGCCTTGTCCGAAGATTATGTCGAACTGATCTCCGATCTGCTGGCCAACGGAGGCGAGGCACGCCCAACCGACATGGCGCGTCGCCTCGGCGTTTCGCATGCGACCGCGATCAAGACGATCGGCCGGCTGAAGCGCGAAGGACTGGCGGTGGCCAAGCCCTATCGCGGTGTGTTTCTCACCGAGTTAGGCGAGCGGCTCGCGGAGCGCGTGCGGAACCGTCACAGACTCGTGGTGGATTTGCTGGTGGCCGTCGGCGTTCCAGCCGAGACGGCCGAACAGGACGCCGAGGGCATCGAGCACCATGTGTCCGATGTGAGCCTCGCGGCATTCGGCAGGTTCCTGCGCCGGCGGGCCTGAAACGGCCTACGCCCTGCCGCGCTCCGCGCTGAAATCCTGCTGCGACCCGAGCCTGATCGGACTCTCGCCGACAAAATGCGGATTTCGGATCGGGTAGAAGGCATAACCGAACCCGACCCGATCGGGTTGTCCCGCCGGCATCACCTTCGGCATGATGGCACTGACCGCCGCCACGCCGTGATGCTTTCGTCCGACAGCGCGAAAGGCCACATTAATTCCGTCCACCAGCGCCTGGTCGAAGTCCGGATACAGGATGGACACGGACAGCACCACGACCCCTGGATTACGACTGTTCACCCGTCCCCGCGCCGAGGCCAGGGCATCGACGACGGCGGAGCGGATGGCCTGCGGGCTGCGGCCATCGCGTTCCTTCCATTGCAATGCCTCCGGCGCGAACATCGCCAGCGAAAGCGGCTCGCCGGCGGCCGTGCTGAAGTGAAGTTGCACATCGGCGTTGCCAGGCGTCGGGGGCAGGAACCCCACACGATTGCCGGCGTCGAACAATAGCTTCGCCGTCGCGAAGGCCGTCATGGTACGCAGGAACCGTCCCCGTTCCCCCAACGCCGACGCGAGCCGCGCCAGCAGCGGGTGCTGCCCCCAGCAGTTCAGAAGGTCCTGTAACGCGGCGACATACATTGCTGCCATCGCATCGTCGTCGTGCCCGAGCCAGCTCCAGCCGGGCTGGTCGATCTGCTGGCGCAACCGCGATAGCGCCCAGGCGAACGGATACTCGCCCTGCGCCGATCCCATCGCCGGCGGCGAGGCGTTCGTATGCGCAACAAGGCGGCCATCGGTCAGCCGGTCGTATTCCCGCGCGGTCGATTCCACCACCGAGCGCGACAGCAGCATCGCCTCAGTGGGCGCGTCATGCGGCCGGGTCAGCGCAAAACGGGAAAACTCGTCCTGGCAGGCCAGCAACGCGCCACGCTCGACACTGGCAGGGACAACCGCTGGCGCGGCGTTCCGTTCGATGGCTACGGCTGCATGCGGCAGGATCTCGCCATCTGGCAACCCGGGCGTGCCGGTGATCGCGCCGCAGCGGAAACACTTGATGCGGATCGCCAGGAAATTTGCAGGCAGATAGCCCTTGATGAGGATCGACTGCCCGCACCGACAGATCAGGTCGGTGCTGCCTGTGCCAACAAACACTGGCGCGTCGCCCGCCTGGACGTAGTGAGGAGCGTCCACGCCTGCTTCGGTCGCTAGAATATTCCCTCCAGCCACCCTTGCTGCTTTGGCTGGATGATCGGTGTGTCGCCGGTTTCCTGGCTCTGGCCGAGGGCCGCGTTCTCGCGCAGGCGTTGGCCTTCCTTCTGCGGATCGACCACGATCCCGGGCGGTGGAGTCTTGCGCCAGAACATCAGCTTGTCCACGAAACCTTCAGACGGCTTGGCCAGTAGGGCATCCTGATCGACCGTGGCCCGTATGCCAGGCGACGCGGGTGGCCCGGCGGCCTGTACCAGCGCCTGCTGACCTGGGCTGGGGTCTGCGGGGGCGGAGCCGAGAGCCGTCTGCGGCACGAGCGCCTGCTCGGCCTTCTCGCGCTCGGACTGCTCCTGCGGTCGCGGAACGCCGGGGGTGGGCGGCGGCAGCGCGTACGACGGCGGCATGGCCAGCGGAGCCCGCGTCGTCACGGTGAATTCGTCCGGTGCATCGCGCACGAAGCCGAACGTGCGGCCAAGCTTGTCCGTGTTGCAGCCGCCGAGCGTGAGCGCGCAAATGGCAAACAGACCGATTCGTCCTGGATATCTGTTCGATGTCAGCATCGCGCCACTTTCTTAACCGCTGAAGGGGGCGTGTCGCAAGATCGTCATCCAGCCGAAGCGTCCTCCGGCGAGCGCGATTTCCGCGTGCGCGGCAACAGGCTTTCCAGCACCAGCGCTGCCACGCCGCACACGATGGCCGCATCCGCCAGGTTGAACACATACCAGGACCAGCCGCCCGCATGGGCGTGGATGAAGTCCACCACCGCGCCGAAACGCAGCCGGTCGATCACGTTGGACACCGCACCGCCGGAGATGGCGCCAAGCGCCACGGCCACCATGGTCGATTCGGCCCGGCGCAGCCAGACGCCGAGGGCAACAACCACCGCGAGCGCGACGCCGGCCAGCGCCAGCGAACTCCACTGACCGAACCCGTTGAGCAGACCGAAGGTGACGCCGCGGTTCCACACCATGGTCAGGTTCAGCACCGGCAACAGCACAATTTGCCCGACCTCGGGCAGGTGGATCACTTCGAGGACCCACCATTTGCTGGCTTGGTCCGCTACCAGGACCACGGCCGCCGCGAGGACGCCGAGCAGGGTCAGGCGGTTGCGTGTCACCGGCATTTTCCGGCAAGGCTGGCCGTAACATCAAAGGCATCAGAATATGCCCCTGCCGGTGGATGAGCCGTTTCGCCGGCATAGATCGTACGTTTATCGTCATGGCCGGGCTTGGCCCGGCCATCCACGTCTTTGCTGTAGCGCTCAAGAAAAGGCGTGGGTGGCCGGGTCAAGCCCGGCCATGACGAGCGGGGCCGCATTACGCAGCCCGACACACGAGCCCCGACTCCACCGCATCGGCACACCGCGCACACAGCGTCGGATGGTCGGGTTGCTGGCCGACCTCGGTCAGTACGCGCCAGCAACGCACGCATTTGGTGCCAGGTGCGCGAGTAATCTGCACAAATGGACGCCCAATCGGCGGGTCCAGTTCGACCGAGGAAACAATCGCCACTTCCTCCCATTGGTCCTCGCTGAGCAGTTCTTCTTCTCCCGACATCAGCGGCACAGCGGCAGCGGCTTCAAGTGATGACTTGATCTTACCTTCGGCGCGTTCATTCTCGATTGCGCTCGTGATCCGCCGACGGACGGCACGAATCAACTCCCACTTTTTCGCCAACGCTTCGTCCCGCCATTCAGCCCGCATATCCGGGAAAAGTTGCAGATGTACACTGTCGCTATCGCCGAACCGCGCACACCACGCCTCCTCCGCCGTGAAGCACAGCACCGGAGCAAGCCATGCGGTCAGGCAGCGATGCAGATGATCCAGCACGGTCCGCGCCGCCCGACGCCGCAGACTGTCCGGCCGGTCGCAATAGATCGCGTCCTTCCGCACATCAAAATAGAACGCCGACAGATCGGTGGCGCAGAAATTGTGCAGCTCGGGATACACGCCGATCCAGTCGTAGCTCTGCGCTGAGGCGCGGATGCGGGCATCCAGCTCAGTCAGCCGATGCAGCACCCATTTCTCCAGCTCGGGCATGTCGTCGTACGGCACGCGTTCCGCCTCGGTGAAACCGGCAAGACTGCCCAGCAACCAGCGCAGCGTGTTGCGCAGCCGGCGGTACAATTCCGCCTGTTGCTTCAGGATCTCCGGGCCGATGCGCAGATCCTCGGTGGTGTCCGACATCATTACCCAAAGGCGGAGAATATCGGCGCCAAACTTGTCGTTGACCTCCTGCGGCGCCGTCGTGTTGCCGAGGGACTTCGACATCTTGCGCCCCTGCTCGTCCATGACGAAGCCGTCCGTCAGCACCGCCTTGAACGGCGCCGCACCGCGCGTCCCGACGGCTTCGAGCAATGACGACTGGAACCAGCCGCGATGCTGGTCCGAGCCCTCCAGATACAGATCCGCCGGCCAGGGCAGGCCGCGATCCTCCAGCACGAAGGCATGGGTCGAGCCCGCCTCGAACCACACATCGACGATGTCCATGACCTGCTCGTAGTCGTCTGGATTGTGGTCATTGCCGAGGAACCGCGAAGGCGGCGACGAGTACCAACTGTCCGCACCCTCCGCCTTGAACGTCTCGACGATCCGGTCAACCACCGCCTGATCGCGCAGCGGCTCGCCGGTGCGTTTGTCCACGAACACCGTGATCGGCACGCCCCAGGCGCGCTGGCGGCTAATGCACCAGGACGGCCGCGACGCAACCATCGAGGCGAGACGGTTACGCCCCTGCTCCGGCACGAAATGCGTCTTCGCGATCTCATCCAGAGCCTTTTCGCGAATGCCTCCCGGCCCATCGAGGCGAATGAACCAATTCGTCGTGGCGCGGAAAATCAGCGGCGCCTTCGAGCGCCACGAGTGTGGATAGGAATGCACCAGCTTGCCGCGTGCCAACAGTCCGCCGGCCTTGCCGAGCGCGGCGCAGATCGGATCGGCGGCCTTGTAAACATGCACACCGGCGAACAGCGGCACCCAGGGATTGAACGTGCCGTCGCCCCCGACCGTTTCCGGAATTTCCAGGTTGAACCTGACGCCGAGGTCGAAGTCCTCCTCGCCGTGACCGGGCGCGATATGCACGAACCCGGTGCCAGCCTCGGTCGTCACGTGATCGCTGATCAGAACGGGCACGTCGTGGTCGTAGCCGCGGCCGCGCAGCGGATGCGCGGTCACCGAGCCGGCAAGCTCACTGCCCTTCAGCACGCGATCGACGTGATGCGTCGCGATACCGACGTCCTTGCAGAATTGCGGCAACAGATCGAGCGCCACCAGCAGCTTCTCGCCGACACGGGCAAGCGAACCAGCCTCGACCCCGTCCACATGCACCAGCGCGTAGTCGAAGTCCGCTCCGGCGGCGATGGCGCGGTTGCCGGGCATCGTCCAGGGCGTGGTGGTCCAGATCACCACCGAGGCGCCGACCAGGTCCTGCGCCTGCGCCGACAAAACCGGGAAGCGCACCCAGATCGTGGTCGAGGTATGGTCGTGGTACTCGATCTCGGCCTCGGCGAGCGCGGTCTTTTCCACCGGCGACCACATCACCGGACGCAGGCCCCGATACAGCGCGCCGTTCAGCAGGAACTTGCAGATCTCGTTGGCGATCGCCGCTTCCGAGCCGTGGTCCATCGTCGCGTAGCGCTCGCGCCACGCGCCCTCCACGCCGAGGCGGCGGAATTCGGCCGCCTGAACCTCCATCCAGTGCTGCGCATAGGCGCGGCATTCGGCCCGGAAAGCCAGCACTGGCACCGCGTCCTTGTCCTTCTTCGCCTCGCGGTACTGCTCCTCGATCTTCCACTCGATCGGCAGGCCGTGGCAGTCCCAGCCGGGGATGTAGTCAGCGTCGTAGCCCGCCATCTGGCGCGTGCGGTTGATGACGTCCTTGTGGATCTTGTTCAGCGCGGTGCCGATATGGATGTTGCCGTTTGCATAGGGCGGCCCGTCGTGCAGGATGAATTTCGGCCGGTCACGCGAGGCGGCGCGGAGGCGGGACCGCAGGTCCATCTTCTCCCAGCGGGCGAGGATCTGCGGTTCCTTCTTCGGCAGATCGCCGCGCATGGGGAAGCCGGTCTGCGGCAGGAACACCGTGTCGCGATAGTCGCGTTGCGGGTCGGATGGGGCGTCGTTCATGGGGCGGTCCAGGGTTGTCCGATGCGGCACGCGGGTCGCGATTGGATGGGCGCGTCAGGTCTCCCGGGGCTCAGCGAGCCGCCGGGCGGGTAATTCGCGCCTGCCTATACACGGATACCATGGCCCGGACTATGTGGAGACCCGTTGGGTAGGGTCAAGCTGGAAGTGACCCTCGCGGATCGGGTGCCGGCATGGCAACCACTCCGTTAACGCTCGCCTGTACGACACTACAGCGCAACGGATACCGTGACAGACATCAACCAGCGTGAAGACCCACCATGCAGTACATGCTGCTGGCCCATTCCAACGAAGCGGGGATACAGGCCACCTCCCAGGAGGATATCGGCCGGATGGTCGCCGCATACGGCGCCTACACCCATACGGTGCAGCGGGCCGGGATCATGATCGCGAGCGATCGCCTGCGGCCGAGCACCGCCGCGACCACCGTTCGCGCAGTTGCGGAGGACGTTCAGCGTCAAGATGAACGCCGCGGTGCTGCGGAAGGCCTCGCTTTGGCGAACGTCGCCAGCCAATATGCCGACGCCGACAACACGATCCCCATCATTCCGGGGGGATGAACCGGGAGCCTCAACGCATGGACGGGATGGGCCAGCATGAGCGACCTCTACGACACTGACTTCATGCGGTGGACCGAGCGGCAGACAGAGCTTCTGCGCCGCATGGCGGCTGGCGAGCAGGTGAACGAAGAACCTGACTGGCTCAACCTGGCAGAGGAGATCGAGAGCGCGGGCGCGCGCGAGAAGCGCGAAGTCCGGTCACTGCTGAGACGCATCTGCCACCATCTCCTGAGATGGCGCTACCAGCCGGAGGACCGATCCCCGCGCTGGCGAGACTCGATCTACGCCGAGCGTCAGGCGTTGCTGCAATTGTTTGAGGATAGCCCGTCGCTGCGACCATTCGCAGAGAACGTCCTGCCATCGGCCTTTACCAACGGCCGCCAGGATGCGGAGCAGGAAACTGGTGCGCTCGGCATATATGACGTCTGCCCATGGTCATTTGAACAACTTATGTCGCAAGACTTTCTGCCTGACGGGCCATGAGTTGAGTAAAAGCGAGCGGCGGGAGGTGCTCAACCGCTTGGAGGTACTTTGCCGGCACCTGTTGAAATGGGTCTGGCGACCGGAGATCAGGTTGAGCGGCTGGCGCGGCACCATTATCGAGCAGCGCGAGCAATTGGCCATCATATTGGAGGACTGGCCGTCGTTGCGCTCATTCGCAGAGAACAGCTTGGCGCCAGCCTACCAGCGGGCTCAGCCGAAGGCTGAGGGTGATACAGGTTTGGACCTGCCGGCTGATTGCCCCTGGACATTTGAGCAAGTCATCTCGCCGGACTTTCTACCTGACTGATCTGCAGGTGCGGTGACTAGAGGTAGTGCAAGCGAGAGGCGTATCGGCGATGAGCGAGCCCGGGGAGCCGATCAGCCTGGGTAGGCCGCCGCCAGCAGCCTCCGGGCCTCCGCCGCGTCCTTCGCGATCTGCGCCTTCAGCGCGTCGAGGCCTGAGAATTTCCGTTCCTCGCGAATATACGCATGCAGGGCCACCGTCAGCTCCACGCCATAGATGTCGGCATCGAAATCGAAGATGTTGACCTCGAGACGGCTCACAGGCCCTTCGTTCACCGTCGGCCGGCGACCGATATTGGCCACCCCGCGATACCATTTGCCGTCCGGCAGGCGCGCCGTCACCGCATAAACCCCCCGAGCCGGCTCCAGATGCCGCCCCAGCGCGATATTGGCGGTAGGAAAACCGATCGTCCGCCCGCGCGCATCGCCATGAACCACCTCGCCGCGGATCGTCCATGGCCGTCCCAGATCGGCGGTCGCCCGCTCCGGATAGCCATCCTGCAGCGCACGCCGGATGCGCGTGGCGGAGATCGGGCCGCCGCCGTCGGCCAGCAGCGGCACCAGCGTGAGCCCCATGCCCAGTTCCTCCGCACGCCGCGCGAGGAAGGTCGTGTCGCCGCCGCGCCGATGGCCGAACGCAAAGTCCGGGCCGCACACCAGATGCCTGGCGCCCAGGCCTTCGTGCAGCACCTCGGCCACGAATTCCTCCGCCGACATCAGGCTGAACGCATGGTTGAACGGCAGCTCATAGACGAGGGTCACCCCCAGCGTCGCGAGCGCCTCGGCCCGCTCGGCCGAGAGCGTCAGACGGAACGGCGGATCATCGGGCCGGAAATGCTCGCGCGGATGCGGCTCGAAGGTCAGCGCGGCAAGCGGCACCTTCGGGCGCGCGGCATGCGCCGCACGGATCACCTGCGCATGACCCCGGTGCATGCCGTCGAAGTTGCCCAGCGCCACGGTGGCGCCCCTCGCATCGGCGGGAAGTTCCCGCCAGTCATGGAAGGCCCGGATCACGACCGCGACGGCACCTGAACGTAGGCCTCGCCGTCGATCACGACCTCGTCGCCGACGGTGCAGACCGTGCTCAGCGTGGCCCGCTTCTTCTCGGCATTCAGCGCCGTGATGGTGGCGGTCGCCTTCACCGTGTCGCCGATCTTCACCGGCGCGGCAAACCGCAGCGACTGCCGCATGTAGAGCGTCCCGTGTCCGGGCAGCCGCGTTCCCAGCACAGCGCTGATCAGGCCGGCGGACAGCATGCCATGCGCGATGCGCTCGCCGAACACAGACTGTTTCGCCGCATCGGCGTCGATGTGCACAGGATTGGTGTCGGTGCTGACCGCGGCATAGAGAAGGATGTCGGCCTCGGTGATGGTCTTGCCCAGGCTGGCCGTCTGGCCGATCTGGAGGTCCTCGAAGAAATGGCCGGTTGACATGGTGGGGGTCCCACGGTTGTGCGCGGGCTTTCTGGGCGAAGGCGGCGGGTAAATCAACCGCGGGGCGATCAATGGAGCATGGCCCGGCATCAGCGCCACCGGACACAAGGCGCGGCTGGTGATGGCGGCATCCAAGACCTCGACGTCGACTGATATCGGCGCGGCCCCCCGGCTGGTCGCTCCGTGGACAACCCCGCTGATCGGGTGCACATAGCCGGCATCCCTAACCGCACGGGACCAGCCAATGCCGCAGACCGATGTGGGCAGCTCCGAAGACCTGCTCGCCGAACTCGCCAAGTGGGTGGCGCTCGAGACCCCCACGACGGACCCCGCCGCCGTCAATCGCCTGATGGATATTGCCGAGGCAGAGCTCCACCGCGCTGGCGCCTCGCTCACCCGCATCCCTGGCCGCGACGGGTTCGGCGACAACCTGATCGCGCGAACGTCAGGCGTGGGCAAACCGGTGTTCGTGGCGGGTCATCTCGACACGGTCTGGTCGCACGGCACGCTGGATGCGATGCCGTATCAGGTGACCGGCGAGAAGGCGCACGGCCCAGGCATCTACGACATGAAGGCGGGCAGCTTTCTTGCCTTTCATGCGGTGCGCTCGATCCTGCACCAGAAAGTGCGGACAAAACGGCCGATCGTGCTGCTGCTGACGCCGGACGAGGAAGTCGGCAGCCCGACCTCGCGCGAATGGATCGAACGGGAGGCAGGTCACGCCGCCTGCGTCCTGATCCCCGAGCCAGCCGGCCACGGCGGCGCCTGCGTCACCGCGCGCAAGGGCGTCGGGCGGTTTGTCATGCGCGTGGAAGGGCGTGGCGCGCACTCCGGCGGCGCGTTTGAGGAGGGCGCATCGGCGGTGGTCGAGCTGGCGCGGCAGATCGTGCGGATTCACGGCATGGTTGACCTCGATCGGGGCATAACGCTGAACGCCGCACCGGTGTGGGGCGGTTCGCGGCCGAACGTGATCTCGCCGGACGCCGGGTGCGAGATCGACCTTCGGGTGAATTCGGCCGAGGACGGGGCGCATATGGAACGCGCCCTGCTGGAGACCACGGCGCTGACGCCGGGATGCCGCGTGGTTGTCGAAGGTGGGATGAACCGCCCGCCGTTTGCCGAGGACGCCGGTATTCTCGCGCTGTATGACAAGGCGCGAGGGATCGCCGAGGGAGTAGGGGTCGCGCTGCCGAGACAGCGCCGCGGCGGCGGCTCGGACGGTAATTTCACCGCGGCAATGGGCGTGCCAACACTCGATGGCCTCGGCTGTCCCGGCTCCGGTGCACACGCCAGCCACGAACACATCCTGTGGCAGCACCTCGCGCCGCGGGCCGCCCTGATGGCTGGACTGCTGGAAACGCTGGAATAACGGACGTCGCCGTGCGCCCCCTCCCCAGGGTAATTTTCTCCCTCCCCTGCGAAGTGGGGGAGGGTTGGGGAGGGGGCATCTGAACACGCACTGACTCCCCCCCTCCCATGCTGTTCAACTCGCAGGTCTTCATCACCGGCTTCCTGCCGATCGTGCTGGGCCTCTACTACGCGGTGGCTGCGCACCGCTCGGCACGGCAGGCGGTGGCCGTGCTCGCGTCGCTGGCGTTCTACGGCTGGTGGGACATTCGCTTCGTGCCGCTGCTCGCCGGTCTCACCGTCGCCAACTGGCTGATCGCGCAATGGTTCGGGATGCGGCGCGCCAGGTGGATTCCCGTCCTGGGCGTAGTGCTCAATCTCGCGGTGCTGGGTCTGTTCAAATATGCCGACTTCTTCCGCGGCACCGCCTACGGTCTGCTCGGCGACAGTTTTCAACCGTGGCAGCTCATCCTGCCGCTCGGCATCAGCTTTTTCGTATTCCAGAAGATTTCCTACCTGATCGATCTGCGTCGCGGCGACCGGCACATCTACGGCTTCCTCGACTTCTGCATGTTCGTCACCTTCTTCCCGCAGCTCATCGCCGGACCGCTGGTGCGGCACAACGAGATCATCCACCAGTTCGCCCTCGATCCGCGCCGCCCGGAAATGTGGGAGAACCTGTCGCGGGGCTTCGTGCTGTTCGTGATCGGGGTCGCGAAGAAGGTCGCGTTGGCGGACACGCTGGCGATGGTCGCCGATCCGCTGTTCGGCAAGGCGGCGGGCGCTTCGCTCTCGGCGGCGGAAGCCTGGGTCGCCACGGGCGCATACACGCTGCAGATCTATTTCGACTTCTCCGGCTACTCCGACATGGCCATCGGCCTTGCACTGATGTTCGGCCTGCGGCTGCCGATGAACTTCAACGCGCCATACCGTGCGGTGTCGATCCGCGACTTCTGGCGGCGCTGGCATATGACGCTGTCACGCTTCCTGCGTGACTATCTCTACATCCCGCTCGGCGGCAACCGATGCGGCGCGGTGCGCCAGGCGGTCAACGTCATCGCGACCATGCTGCTGGGAGGACTGTGGCACGGCGCGAACTGGACCTTCGTCGCCTGGGGCGGCCTGCATGGCCTGGCATTGGCGGTGAACCACGTCTGGGAGGGCTGGGGCCTTCGCCTGCCGCGCGCCGCGGCGTGGGCGCTGACCCTGCTGTTTGTCATGGCGTGCTGGGTGCTGTTCCGTTCAGCCGATTTCGCCACCGCGGGCGACATCCTGGGGTCGATGGTCGGGGTGCACGGTCTGGGCCGCTTGTCGCTCGATCGAGAGTTCGTCGCCGCACTGATTGGCGGCGCGGCAGTGGCATTGCTGGGTCCCACCAGCCAGGAGGCCGCACTGGCAAAACTCCAGCCGAAGCCGTGGCTGGCGATGCCGGCGGGGCTCGCGCTGGCCTATCTTCTGCTGCTGGTCGGTGGCCGTCTGCCGAATGTCTTCATCTACTTCCAGTTCTGACGCCGCGCCCCTTTGGCGCCGCTTCCTCCGCATCGCGGTCGGCACGGCGGTGCTGGCGGCCGGCGCGATCTACGCCTTCGTCGTCCTGGTGGACCCGTTCGACACGCTGCCGCTGTCGCCGCCCGCCGATCGCGCACCCGTCGCCACCAACGCGCGCTTCTCGTTTCCGGCGCTGGCGCGGGAGCACCGATTCGACAGCGCGGTCATCGGCACGTCCACCAGCCGCCTGCTCCGCCCCGCGGCGCTGAACGCCGCGTTCGCTGCGCGCTTCGTCAATCTCGCGATGAACGACGCCACGATCTACGAGCAGTCGCAGATACTGGCGGTGTTCGCGCGCGCACATCCCGCCCCGCGCATCGTCATCGTCGGCAACGACGTCCGCCGCTGCGTCACCGGCGACGCATATGAGAAACTGACCTTTCGGCAATTTCCGCAATGGATGTACGGCGATAACCCATGGCGCGGCTATGCCGAGATGTTCAACCTCTACGCGGTGCAGGAGGCCGGCCAGCAGTTCGGCATTCTCGCCGGCATCAAGCGGCGAACGTATGGCCGCGACGGCTACACGAGCTTCGTCCCGCCCGACAGCGAATACGACGCGGCGCGTGCCGCGATACACCTGCGCGAGTCCGGCATCGAGGCGCCGCCCGGCGAGCGTAGCGGCGCGCCGACGACGTGGCGTTACCCGGCGGTCGAGCAGTTGGGCCATGATCTCGCGGCACTCCCCGACAGCACGCGCAAGATCGTCTTCTTCACGCCGTTCAACCACGTGCGCATGCCGTCGGCGGGCTCGCCCGGCGCCACGGTGTGGAACGAATGCAAGCGCCGGGTCGCCCGGCTGGCCGCATCGGTCCCGAACATGCTCGTCGTCGATTTCATGCTGCCGAGCCCGATCACCGATGATGACGACAAGTACTGGGATGCGCTGCACTACCGTGTCGGCATCGCCGACCGGATCGTGCGCGATCTGGCTGCCGCCGATCGTGGCGAAGCATCGGCAGACTATCGCATCATGTCGCCGGACAGCGTGGAATCAGCGCGGCGTTGAACGCTCCGCCAATGCGATGAACACCGGCACCGCCGCGGCGAGGTCGGCCACCCGCACCTTCTCGGTCGGCGTGTGGGCCTCGCCGATATCGCCGGGCCCGAGCACCACGCACGGCGCGATCGCCTGAAGTTCCGACGCATCGGTGCCGTATGGCGCGGTTGTCGGCGGGCTGCCGGTCAGGTCGGCACACAGACGCACCAGCGCATGATCGGCCGGCAATTCCGGTGGAAATCCCTCGCGCGCGTCGGTGACGTCGATGCCGAAGCGTCTGGCCGCGTCATGCACCGCCGCCAGCACCGGCGATGGATCGACCTTGGCCGAGTAGCGGAACTTGATCCGCGCGGTGGCCTTCGGCACCGTCACGTTCACCGCGGCGCCGTGGTTGTCGATCACCACGTTGAAGTCGCTGAACGGCGGAGCGTAATCGGCGTCCTGCAGGCTCGTGTCGGTGCGCAGCCGTTCGAACACCGACTTCATCTCCACCAGGAACGGGATCAGCTCCCAGTTGGCGTTGCGCCCGCGCCCGGTGCTGCTGTGCGCCTGCACGCCCGTCGCCACGCAGGTGAAGGCGATGTGGCTGCGATGGCCACGCACCGGCACCATGCCGGTCGGCTCGACCACCACGATGCCGTGCGGTTTCACGTCGCGCACCAGCTTGGATGTCTGCGCGATCAGTCGCGCGCCCTGCTTGGTGGTTTCCTCATCCGTGGTGATCAGCAGAGTGATCGGCACCGCCGCGGGCAGTGCGCGTGCCGCGACGATGGCAGCGGCCACCGGCCCCTTCATGTCGGTGGAACCGAGGCCGTGCAGCACGCCGTCTGCATCGATGCGCGCGGACCACGGGTCATCCTGCCAGCCGGTGTCGGGCACCGTGTCCATATGGCCGGACAGCGCGATGCCGCCGGCGCCGCCGCGGTGCGCCACCAGCGCCCGCTTCGCCACCCCGGCATCGTCGGAGTAGTCGAGGCGCTCGATGTCGAAGCCGTGCAGCGCGGCCTCCACGCGATCCGCCACCGGCAGGTTGGAAACGAAACTACGGCTGTCCAGCGAGACGAGTTCGCGGGTGAGATCGATGACCTCGGCGGTTGGATCGGCCATGCTACGAACCGCGAAGATTGTTCATTTCACCGCCTCCGCTTCGCGCGCCGCGACCGGCAGCGCGAAGTAGCGGCTCTTCATGCCCTTCTGGTTTTCGTAGAGCGAACCTTGCAGTTTCGCCGGCGGCAACGGCAGCCGCACCGGCAGACGTTCCAGTCGCGGCTCACGATGAACGCCACAGACCATCAGGTCCTTGAACTTCTCGATGCCAGCGGGGAAACCAAGCAGCGGCCAGGCATCGGCGGTGCGGAACTGGAACAGCAGCAGCCGGCGGTCGTTGTCGGACACGTTCGGTGCCGACCCGTGCACGGCGCGCACGTGATGCACGGTGATCGAACCCGCCTTGCCGGTGAGCGGGATCGCCTTGCCGTAGTCCACGTCGCGGCTCGCCGGATGCATCGCGCCGCAGAACACGCCATCGGTGTGGTGGTCATGGATCGGGCCGCGATGGCTGCCCGGAATGATCATCAGTGGGCCGTTCGCCGGTTCCATGTCGTCGAACATCACGCCGACCGCCGCCAGATCGTCGTTGGTGTGCGGGTAGAACGCCCAGTCCTGGTGCCACTCCACCGGCGCCCCGAAGCCCGCGGACTTCAAGTTCAGCTTCGCGGTGTCGAAGCGGATGTCCGGACCCCACAGCGCCTGCAGCACGGCGACGATCTTCGGATGGCGCACCAGCCGGGCATATTCCGGATGGTGCAAATGCGCCGTCTTGATCCGCCGGACGCGCGGGTTCTCCCGCGTGTGGCTGTCCTCAAGGTCGTAGATCGCGTCATGCGCCGTCACGTCGCGCGCGCGTTCGACGAATTCGTCGGTGACGCGACGCAGGCGCAGCACCTCGTCGGCGCTCAGGATGTCGGGAACGACGATGGCGCCGATCTCGTGGTATTCCGCTATCTGTGCCTTGGTCAGCATGGCTTCCTCTCGCCCGTCGCAAGGCATCCTATCGCCGCTGCACCAGTTCGACCATGATGCCTTCCGGGCCGCGGATGAACGCAAGCCGTGTGCCGGGATCGCGGGTCAGCGGACCGATGGCGACGTCCGCCCCCTTGCCGCGGAGTTCGTCGCACGCAGCGTCCACATCATCCACCGTCAGCCCGATATGCTCCAGGCCATAGTACGGAAACCGCCGCGCCGTTGCGGTCGGGTCATGCGGATGCGTCGGTGCGATCAGCACTTTCTGGCCGCCCACCTTCATCGTCACGCGCATCTGCCCGGGATACAGCGTTCCCGGCGGATACACGCTCCGCGTCACCTCGGCCCCAAACATGGTCTCGAAGAAGCGCCCGGTCGCGTCCGGATCGGGGCTGCGCAGATGGATGTGGTCGTACTGATAATCGCGCATTTCCGCCTCCCTATCGCACGAAATTATAATGGAAACGTTCGCCGTCCGCCGTCACCCGCCCCACCGTGGGTGACGGGAAATGGATCGGCAGGATCAGCGTGCCGCTATCCGCCACCTCGCCCAGGAACTTCCGCCGCGACGCCGCGGCCTCCTTCGCGTCCCAGTCGAAGATCGTGGACCAGTCCGGCTCGCGGCACTGCAGCGCATGGTGCATCATGTCGCCGGTCACCGAGGCGCGCTGCCCGCCCGAACGGATGTTCACGCAGCAATGACACGGCGAATGCCCCGGCGTCGGCGTCAGCGACACCGTATCGTCGAGCGTATAGTCGTCATCGACCAGCAGCGCCTGGCCGGCCGCGACGACCGGCTCGCAGTTGAACCGCCACACATCGCCGGGCGGCTGATCGCCGCGCTTCGTTGCTGCCTCCCACGCGGCGTATTCCTTCTTGTGGAAGATGTATTTTGCCCGCGGGAAGGTCGGCACCCAGCGACCGTCGCGCAGCACCGTGTTCCAGCCGCAGTGGTCGATGTGCAGATGCGTGCAGAACACGTAGTCGATGGCCTCGAACGCCAGCCCCTCGGCGCGGAGCCCGTCGAGCCAGGGCTGCTTCGGGAAATCCATCGGCGCGGGGTAGCCCTTGTCCTCGCCGGTGCAGGTATCGACCAGGATCGTGTGATGCGGCGTGCGCACCACGAAGGTCTGGTAGGTGATCACCATGCGATCGGACGCGGCGTCGTAAACCTCGGGGTCCATTGCGGCGAGATGGCGCTGTCCGACATCGGGATCGTACGCCGGAAACATGTCGGCCGGCCGCCGCCACGGGCCGTCCCGCTCGATGATGCTGGTGATGATGACGTCGCCGATCCTCAGGCCGCGCATTACGTTCCCCTTCCCTCTCGTTGTCCCCGCGACAATTCTGGCGCGGCGGGCGGTGGTCAGGGTAATCGCATTGACCGCTGCCGTCTGCCCTCCGGGCTGCCGTTGCCGCTACGAAATCGACGGAGCAGCCGTGATGCGATGGGGCAAAGGTCCGCCGCTCACCACGTAGACGCCAACGGAAATCAGAGCGATCGCAACCCAGTCGGACGGGGTCGGCCATTCCCCGAGCACCGGGATGCCCATCAGCCCGGTCATCACCGGCGTCAGCGCAACGAAAGCGGCTGCGCTCGTCGCCCCCAGAAGGCTTACCATACGACCATAGAGCAACAGGGCGACAATCGCGGTCAGAACACCCTGCACGACCGCCTGCAATGCGATGTCGAACAAAGGCGCATTGAAGACGCTGGTCCCCGCGATGCCTGCATAGACAGGAAGGTAGAGCGCCAGCGAGCCACAAGCCGCGATCGCCGCGGCATGGAGGCCGCCGAGGCGCGCGCGGCGCATCGCCACGGTGTAGCCGGCCCACGCGATGCCCGCGAGCAGAAACATCGCGTCCCCTATGGCCTGTGCCGTGCCTGCGGCGCCACCGCGTCCCAGGACAATGCCGAAAGCACCGACCGCAATCGTCGCAAGACCGACCCATTTCCTCGCAGGAAACGGCTCTTTCAGGATCATCGCGGCCAGAAGCGCGACCATCAGCGGCATCACGCCGGGAAACAACGCACCACCGTGGGAGGCAGGTGCGAACAGCAAACCGGCGTTCACCAGCGGCACCATCGGTGCCCCGCATCCGGCGACGATTGCGATCACTCCGGTCCATCCGAGGCGATCCACCGCAATGCCTCGCCTCATCAGATACGGCAGTAGCAGAATGCCCGCGACGGTGAAGCGGATGGCGGCAACGTCCCATGGTGTCAGGCTCGTTCGGACGCCCAGACGAGAGACCACGATGAAGGATGCCCAGATGCACACCGCGGCAAGACCGTAGATCGCGCCCCGCGTGTAGGATGATCGCATTGAGCTGTTCATGGTCCGGAGCACGCCAGATGACGTGATGAAGCATCGCCAACCTGCGTCCCGACGGCCATCCGGTCTTTGCTGTCACTTGCCGCTGTTGCGCCACGTTCTAACCGTGGCCATTTATCGCAGCTCGGCTTCGAGGTGCTGCCGTCGGCGGCAAACTTTGTCTTCGCGCGCCACCCGGCCCGTTCCGGCGCCGCACTGGCTGCGGCGCTTCGGGAGCAGGGTGTGCTGGTTCGGCATTTCGACAAGCCTCGGATCGCCGATTATCTGCGGATTACCGTTGGCGCGAGCAGCGACACGAACCGACTGATGGCGGCTCTGATCCGTTGCCTGGGTTCTGGTTCTTCAGGTTGATGCCCACTCGCCCGGTGACAGCGGAACCGGACGCGCGCCTTCACAACCTATTGGGCCGGCCGGACTTTGCTTGTTCAGTCGCACGGGATTTGGGTAAGCTCGGCAGCGTCTAAGCTGGGGCAGGCAAGCCATGCCGACGACCCGTGCCGTGACACAGCCAAAGATTGCGCGCCGTTCGGCGGCGATAATGGCGGCCGGCGTTCACCCCATCGCCGAATACGTCGGCCGCGTCGATGACGCCAGGCATGGCTGGTCGTTCTGGCCAAACCCGGCAGATGTCAATCAAATGTGGGAGGAAACGATGTGGCTGCGGCTATTCGTCTCGGCCCTGCTGCTTGCCGTGCCAATGTCAGGCAAGTCAGCAGACATACCGAAGGAGGGAACCGAGACGCTAACTGATACCTGGGTACTGACCTACATCAGCAGAATGAAAATTGGTGATCG
>Ga0210402_10000823_pt1 | contig 33463 bp, 19 predicted proteins | sample IncBWC7MmetaG_FD_161055 | JGI IMG/M metagenome (GOLD analysis project Ga0210402, IMG submission 161055) | Forest soil microbial communities from Barre Woods Harvard Forest LTER site, Petersham, Massachusetts, United States - Inc-BW-C-7-M | ecosystem: Environmental > Terrestrial > Soil >...
AAGCAGGCGCACGGGCCCGTTGTTGTTGGTTACAAGAATGTCGAGAGCCCCGTCGTTATCGATATCGCCGATGGCGGCCGCACGGCTGACTTCATTAACCTGGAACGCCGCTCCGGCAAGGCCAGAGGTCTCACGAAATGGTTTCCCGCGGCCCTGGTTGTGAAACAACTGCTTGCGCTGAGCATAACGGGACATTCCACCGCGATCGGATCCCGAGAGCGCCACCGCGCCGTTAGCGATGAAGAGATCCAGCCAGCCATCGTTGTCATAGTCAAACCACTGCACGCCGAAACCGGTGTAGCCGAACGTAGATTGAAGGAGGCCAACTTCGGCAGTCACGTCATCGAACTGGCCCGGCGCGTTGCCGCGAAATGCAGTGACACCCTCGCCGGTGAGGTTAGTCACGAGTAGCATCTCGCCACCGTCGTTTTGGACGTCCGCGAGAGTCACGCCCATGCCTGCTTTGGCTAGCCCGTCGCCGCTGTAGGCCACGCCATGTTCGAGCGCCGATTCACGAAACGTGCCGTCGCCCTGGTTCAGCCAAAGGTGATTCTGGGCGGTATCATTAGCCACATAAATGTCGGCACGGCCGTCGCCGTCGAAATCGGCGCTCAGAACGCCGAGGGCCGGCCCGTATACACTGTTGATGCGGGAGGGCTCGGTGACATCCTCGAATCGCCCATTCCGCAAATTTCGAAAGAGCCGGGAGGGCACCGCATGGTACATCTTAGGCGTGCAATAGTCCGGTTCGCCAGTAGGGGAAAAACAGCCACGATTGCCTTTGACTGTAAAATCGACGTAGTTGCAGACAAACAGATCGAGATAACCATCGCCATCGAAATCCACCCAGGCAGCGCTGGTCGACCAATGCGGATCCCCGACTCCCGCCTCCAGCGTGACATCGGTAAACGTCCCATCACCGTTGTTGTGATATAGCACGTTATTTCCGAAGTTTGTCACATACAGGTCAAGAAAGCCATCGTTATCGTAGTCCCCTGCAGCCACGCCCATACCGTAACCGATGTGCCCCACACCGGCCTTTTCGGTAACATCGACGAAGCGCAGTTCGCCGGTCTCCGCCAGCATGTTCTTGAATAGCCGATTGCCGGGCTTCCAGCCAGGTGGAGGCGGGGAGACAAGCTTGCCCGCGGGGTCGAGGCGCGTGCCCTGGACTAGATAAATGTCCAGATCGCCATCATTGTCGTAGTCGAACAGGGCGGCGCCGGCGCCCATAATCTCCGGCATGTAATGATGGCCGGTGGCAAAATTGAAATGATGAAAGTTGAGACCGGCCTCGGCTGCCGCGTCACGGAACATCGGCGGTTCGGCGGCCCGGGCGACGGGCAGGGCGCTGGGCAGGTGGATAGCGCCGGCGGCGAGACCTTTCAGGAAATGGCGGCGGTTGAATGTCATCGCCTGTCAGTGGAGCGCTTTCAGATCGCGGTCGATGCTGGTAAGCATCTCTGATTGGCCGTGCGCAACGGCTGCATCGTGCGCTTTTTGGAAATATGCCAGCGCATGCGCACGATCGCCCGCGCGCTCATACGTTGCGGCCAGCGCATATAGATAGAAAGTGGTCTGGTCGTCCTCGGGAGAAAGCGCCCTCAGGAATTGCTGGATGGCCTCATCGTATCTCTGCCCGTTCACTAAGATGCGACCCAAATGAAAGCGCGCGAGGGGATAGTCCGGCCGGTCCGCGATCGCTTGGCGAAATTCTTTGGCGGCATCGTCCAGGTGGCCCTCTTGCTCGTAAATCGCACCTAGATTGTTGTGGGCCTCCGCATAATCCGGGTTGATGTCGAGAGCCTTACGAAATGCCTCTTCGGCGCCGGCGTAATTCTGCTGTTTGAAAAGGAGGACTCCATCGTTATACCAGGCGTCGGAGCGGCCCGGGTCCAGCGCGATGGCGGCTTCAAAGTGCTGCTGAGCCTTTGCCGGGTCGGCCATCCGCGCGAACAGCGATATGAGATTGATGTGTACCTGCACGTCGCGGGGATCGACGGCGAGAGCGGCTTCATTCTCGCCAACGGCTTCCTGCAGCAGCCCAGCCTTTTCCAACTCGGCGGCGCGCTGCAGGTGAGCCTGGACGCCCATGTTGAGCTCGTGAATGCGCTTGAATAAGGGATCGTCGAGAGGCGCTTCAACGGTCACATTTTTCGCGTAGACCGTGAGGTGCCGTCCCATTTCGGCCTTATTGCCCAGCAGGCGCAGTTCGCCGGCCAGCGCGAAGTGAGCGGCCCCGTATGCCGGAAAGACCTCGCACGCTTTGCCATACGATTGCAGTGCCGCGGTATGCTCGCGTTTCGCCGTCTGCACCCGGCCGAGCCCGTACCACGCCTGAGCACAGTCGGGATGCCTGTCGAGGATACGGTAGTAATGCGCGCCCGCGTCATCCCATTTCGCGAGCGCCGTCAGGCAGTCTGCCAGACGCAACTCCGTAACCAGATCGTCAGGTCGAATCCGAAGCGCGATTTGAAATGATTCTACAGCGGAATCGAACTGGCCCTGCGCCATCTCGACCGCGCCCAGCAGGTAGACCCAGTCGAAATTCCGCGGTTCCAGGAGGTGCGCGCGTGAATATACGGGCCCCGCTGCATCGTACTGACTGTAGGCGTGCAGCGTCATGGCTAGCATACCGGCGGCTTGCGCGTCGCGCGGGCGCGCCCTGGCCGCGGCCGCGGCTTGCTCAATCTGGGCTCGAATGACCGGAAGAAAACCAGAGGTATTGACGAGCGGCAGATCGGGAATGCCGGCACCGTAAAGCGCGTATGCCAGGAAAACCCAAGAGAGCCGCATCATAACGAGGTGCTGCTATACCCGGCGCACACCGCTTAGAACTGGATACGCAGACCAAATCGAAACTGCCGTTCGTCGATGCCCTCGCGCGCCAGGTCGGTCACGCCATTGTTCAGCGTCATGAACGGTCCGGGGTCAATCACACGGCCGGTCCTCTGATCGATGGAGTTGGCGTCGCCGAGACTGCTGTCGGGGTTGGAAAAATGAGGCGTGTTCGTAAAGTTGAAAACCTCGGCGCGGAACTGGATATGGAGCCGCTCTTTAACGGCAAAATCGCGAAACAAGCCGAAATCCCAGTTGAAGACGCCGGGGCCGCGCAGGTTATTGAAACCGGAAGTGCCGAGGGACTGCCGGCAATCGCCCGGACTGTTCGGATTCATTACGTCGGCGAACGCCGAGGGGTCGTACCAGAAACCGGATTTGTTGCCAATCTTATTCGGCGTTCCGACGATGTCCACCATGGTCGGGGAATTGCCCGGCCAGGCCGCGTCGCAGTTCCCCGACACGTTAAAGGGCGAGCCGTCAAACACGCTGACGATATTGTTCACCTGCCACCCGGAAACGATTCCGGTGATCGCACCTTTGCCGGCTGCCCACTTTTGGCCGTGGCCGAACGGCAGGTCCCAGATACTGGTGATGGCGAGGTTCTGATTGTGATCGTAGCCGGTCAACGCGCGGTTCATGCTCAGGTAGCTCATCGATTGAATGGCTGGTGTTCCGGAGCTGGCATCGACCAGATTGATCGCCTTACCCCAGGTGTGGTTAACACTCAACATCAGGCCGTGGGCAAACCGCCGCTGGACGGACGTCTGGAGAGAATCGAAGTGGCCCGTGCCTAGCGGTTCCAGAAACGTGGTTGCGGCAGTTCGTCCGTATCGCTGCAAGAGCGGCTCTGAGTCAGTATTGGTGAAGGGAGTCTGCGCGGCATTAATGTCGATAAACCCGAGCTGACGAACAGAACGCGTCGCCACGTAGCCGGTCTGTGCCGTGAAACCCCAACCCAGCTCTTTCTGCAGCGTAAAATTCCACGACTGAATATAGCCGCGGTGCAGATTTTGGGGCTGGCCTCCGAACCCGACATTCAGCGGGATATCGATGACTCCGTTACCAAGACCTGGCGCTGCGGGGAGCGATGGGATTCCCCTGGCCAGCGTAGTCGCGGGAGTGAATTTGTTCGGCGGTTGGATTCCAAACGGCTCCATGACGGGGTAGTTGTTACGTTGCAGCTCCATGGCTTCGTATGGATCGTTGGTCATTCCATAGCCGGCCCGGATCACGAACGTATTCGTGGCGCGCCAGGCGATGCCGAGGCGCGGGGAAAAGCGCTTCTTGCTGATGTCGGCGCCGCAGTTGCCGGGAACCGAACCGACGCCGCAGATCAGCACCTTGTTGATCGTCGGGTCGTAGCGTTCCAGGCCGCGATCGGCGCGGGAGGGATAGGGAAAATACTCCCAACGCACGCCGTAGCTGAGGGTCAGCCTCGGGGTTACGTTCCAGCGGTCGCGAATATAGGCGCTGTATAGCATCGATCGTATCGAGTACACGTCGGGAAACTGCAGTGATTTGCTTGCCTGGTCGGCCACCCCGAGCAGGAGCGACGCGTAACTGTTGGCGCGGTTCGTCGAGGTGGCGCTGCTGCACACCGGCGGGTCCTTGCAGAGTGCCGTAGTGCTGCGGCCAAAATCGAAGCCGCCCTGGGATCCGTAAAACGAGCCCCCGCCGATCCACTCCGCCTGCGTCTGGTTGAGGCCCTGGCGGTAAATATCACCGCCGAACCGTACATTATGCCGGCCGTGGGTCCAGTTCAGGTTCACCACGTATTGGTATTGCGGATCGTGCCGGTAATAAGGCATGAAGTTCGTATCGTTGCCGGCGATCGCGAAATCGCTGGTGCCTCCGTTAAACTGAAACTCGGGCCAGCCGCTCTCAAATTTGCGAGTACCATTCGTCCCGGGGATCCCCAGGACATCAGCGCCCACGTTCTTACCGAGTCCCACCTGCTCGGAGATGGTACCCTGCCTGGTAAAGCCGAAGTAGGCATCCATGACGAAGGCCGGGGTGAATGTGTAGGTCCCCCCGAATGTCGCACTGTATGTCTCGCCGTGCCCGTTGCCCGGATTGCTGCTGCCGCCTATAGGAGTTCCCTGCAGATCCGTTCCAAAAACGGTCGGAGTGAAATCTGTATAATGCAGAAAACTGAAGCGTCCGAAGACATTCAGTTTGTTGCTCACGCTCCAATTGACCTTGCTATCGAGGGTGTTACGGTTAAAGGCGAACCCGCCCGAAGCAAAATAGTTATTGGTGAGACCCGGCAGGTTTGGCGCCGGGAAGAGGCTGTTGATCTTCTGCGCAATCAGCGCGCTCGGCGTGTTCAGCAGGCTTCGAGGAATGATATTCTGGCAGCTCGGATTGGTAGCCGTGTTGCAGCGCGGGTCGCCGGGCGCCGCCATCGGCAGCCGTTTCGAGGTGTCCGCCAGTGTAGTCCCCGTGGCGTCGGTGTAGGGGTTATAAATGACGATCCCGCTCGACAGAAACTCAGAAAAGTCCCCGGCCTTCATGGCAGTGGTCGGCACCGTCACCTTCTTTTGGACGTTGCGGTGATCGTAGCTGCCTTCATAGCTCAGGAAGTAGAATAACTTGTCCTTCTTGATCGGTCCACCTACTGTGCCGCCGAACTGGTTGTAAACCAGCTTTGGTTTTTGCGATTGGCCCGCAGGGACCGATTCCGGCCATGCCTTCAGATGCTGGTCACTGTGATATTCAAATGCCGATCCGTGTAGCTGGTTGGTGCCGCTCTTGATCTGCACGTTGATGGCGGCGCCGCCGGCCAACCCCTGCTCGGCGTCGTAGCTGCTGGTTACCACGTTGACTTCCTGGATGGACTCGAGCGCAGGGACATATGAAACGATGTGCGGCAACTGCACGGTTGTCGAGCTCACGCCGTCGATGCGGGTATTGTTCTGATCGTCACTGGTGCCATTGACGTGGAATTCCAGGGAGCGCGAGGGGTTCGATGGAATGGAGTGCGAATTAAAGGGGGGCGAAATACCGGGAATCGTGCGGTATAGCTGCTGGTAATTGCGGCCAATCGGAACCGGCAGGTTCTCGAGCTCCACCGAACTGACTGACGAGCGCGTTTCGGCGCGATCCGTCTGCAACGCCAGTGCCTCTTCTGTAATAGTGACCGATTGTTCGATGCTGCCGACTTCAAGCGCGGCATCGTCGCGAGTGACGTTATTCAGGCTGATCGTCACACCGCGCCTTTCGTAAGTCTTGAATCCCGAGACGGAGACTTTGACGATGTAGCTGCCCGGCTGCAGAGCGATAAATTGATACATCCCGCTGGAATCGCTGGCAGTCGTCGTCACCACCCCGGTAGCCTGGTCAGTGACAGTAACCGCCGCCTTTGGAATTACCGCGCCGTTAGGATCGGTAACGTTGCCGATCAGCGATCCGTACAAGACTTGGGCGGACGCTTCAGGCGCCAGCATTGGAGCCGAAATTGCCACCGCCAGAAGCGCACAAAACAACAAGGTTCCGTGAGATCTATACAGAAGGTCGTGCATTGAGGAGCTCCTTTTCCGCCGGCGAAGTCACACATCGCTGCTAGAGAATCGGGAGCGTTCGCCCTTTGTCCTCGTTGCGTAGGGCGTCTCTTCGGCGCCCACCCTCGCCCCCGCGCCCACCGGTCACCCCCCCGGTGAACTGGCAGAAATGCTATCACCGCTGGTTGCCCAATACAAGCCTCAGTCTTGTGTTATGCCTCAGTCTTGTGTAATTGCGTACTCCTGCCTTGCGTTTTCCCGGTCTGGCAGGTGGAAACGCCGCCGGCGACTGCGAGTTTTACAGAATTCGCCAAGGCAACTCATCGCGCCCTCCTGGCTCGGTATGTTGGAGTACTTCGAAAGCTCCGGCAAGTGCGCTTTCTTCAAGGTTTGGACAGTTGCCGGGGCGATCGTGAGGGAGGTTCTTTCAAGGTCGTTTCCATCTTAGCGATCCGTTCTGCTAACTCGTCATGCTGCGGTTTGCTGGCATAGGGTTCCGCGATCTTCCGCAGGATCGCCTCGGGGTTCGTGAGCTCCCGACATTGCCGGGCGAACTCAAACGACTTTTGGAAGCTCGCATAGTCGCGAAGGGCGACGCTCTGGCATTCCTGCGGACGGTTGCCTTCTTCGAAAAAGGCTCGCGTCGAATTCTCCGGCTAGAAGCGGGGTTGACGTGTCCGGGTTGGATGAGGCGCGGCACCGGTTCGACTGGCGTCGTTTTCAGCGCGGAGACCAGTTCGCGCGACAACGTAGCTGTCTTCATCGCGAACGGGTTCGCAAGGCCGGGGGATCGCACCATCGCGACGTCAGGAGATGCGTAACTTCCGCGGCACGTCGTATGCGCGAGAGGCGACCAACAAGACGCCGCCGAACATGAGTGTGTCCGCAAAATAGTTCAAATCCTCGACATCGGGCTTCGAAATCATGATGGCGAGGTATAGGGATACGACGAGCAGGACGACCCACGCGCCGAGTGCGGCCGCCGATTGTCGCGAAATATTTCTTACACACATTGCTCCCGCGCCGATGACCAGCGCTATTCCCGTCAGTACAGTCCAGAAGTGCGCGAACGGAATCCAGAGGGGCGTCACTTTGACAAGCGGGACCGCAGGGACGCACTCGGGGTGCAGAAAGTGCTCAATGCCGTAGAACATTGAGACAAGGGCAATCAAATAGAGCGCGCCGGTCGCGACGCGATTCTCACGAGGCGTTCGTTCCTGCGCGCCGCTCGTGATGGCCAGGAGTGCCGCGCCTGCGCTGAATGCCAACTCCCTCGCGACAAGCGTCCATGCGATCCGATTTTGCGGCGCGGCGATGGCACTCGGGAGGTCCATCATCGCCACGAAGCAGAAGAACATGATTCCGAGGAGCGTCGCCGATAGGCGAATCCCAACCCGAAAAATAAAGCTGAGGGCCGCGGCGATCAGGGCTACACCAACGAAATAGGTCCAGAAGAGCTTGCCGGGCATCCACGCTGGAACGAGTTGCATGATCGCTTGAGGCGACGTCAGGTGTTCCGCGCCAAAGACCGCGATCGGAACGGCCAGAGAAACGCGGCCAAGCGGATGGGCCTTGTCGAGTCCCCGCGCTATCCAGAATTCTCGACCGACCACTACGAAAGCGGCAATCAGGAACGCTACCAGTGTGAAATAGGGTCCCAGCACCTGCGTCGAACTCATAGCTATTCGAGTATTGTCACGCGAACGCTCGGGGGAATCAATCACCACTTGCTGCTACTTCGGCAAGGCCACTTACGCGATGCGAAGCGAGCGTACCAGCGTTTTGGGGCCGCGCCTGCTGGCAAGACCCCAATCAGGCTGGCCCGCTGCCGCTGCCAATCTGCCCCACAGTGCGCCGCCACTCCTCCCTCCCTGGGAGTAGAATACTGTTGTGAAGATTCCTCGCCGGGACGTTCTCAAATTCGCGGCCTTGGCCGCCTCCACCGTCTCCCACAGCAGGGCTGCCACCACCAAGCCCGGGATGCCCGGCCCCTTCCCTGGCCGGGTTATCGGCGTCGCCCACCCCGCGTGTATCGTGAGCGGTGTCTACCAGGCGGAGCCCGTACGAAGGATGATGGAAAAGGGTATGACCGCCCTTACGGGCGCGCCCGCCTGGACCGACGCATGGCGCAGTTTTTTTGAAAAAGGCGATGTCGTCGGCATCAAAGTCAGCCCGGTTGGCGGGGCCAAACTCTGTTCCGATGCCGCGGTCCTCCACGGCATCCTCCAGGGTCTGAAGGACGCCGGCGTGGCCGAGCGCGACATCGTGGTGTTCAACCGGTACCGCCAGGAAACCTACGACGCCGGTATCGACAAATGGGTCCCTCCCGGCGTGCGGATGCAGTTCGCTTCCGAAGCCTATAACGACGTGCAATTGGACATGGAAGGGTACGATCCCGATCACTTCATGGAGATGGCCCTGATCAAGCCCGGTGAGAACTTAAGCGATCCTCGTTTCCGCCGGTCCTATGTCTGCAAAGTAGTTACTCGCCAGATCAATAAGTTCATTAACTTGCCGGTGCTGAAACATCACCAGTCGGCCGGCGTCACCATCGCCCTCAAGAATATGTCTCACGGCATGGTGAATAATGTCAACCGCAGCCACTTGACTCCTACCGGCAACGCCTGCGGCATATTTATCCCATCCGTTGTCAGCCTGCCCGTGATCCGGGAAAAAGCCGTACTCCATATCTGCGACGCCGTGAAGGCGTCCTATCACGGCGGTCCCGGCGCCCGCCCGCAGTACGTCTGGGAGCACAAGACGATGTACTTTTCCACCGATCCGGTGGCCCTGGACAAGACCGGCCTGAAAGTAATTGACGCCAAGCGTGCCGAAGTGGGCATGGCTCCCGTGGCGCTCTCCAGGCCCGATGACGCCAGCCACTACCTCAACTGCCAGGTGGAACACATCGAGATTGCCGGTTCGCTCGGCTTGGGTGTCTTCGACGACAAGAAGATCGAAGTCAAGCGATTTACTCTGTAGCAGCCGCGGTTATAGACCCCCGCGAGCCTCCGGTTCGCCAGCCGGAGCCTCGCCTGTGCTAGCCTGAAACTTGCCATGCCATCTTTCCATGCGTTGAGAGCCGCCGTCTGCACCGCCGTCTGCTGCCTGTTCGCACAAGCGCAGGACACGCCCCCCAATCCGGCGCAAACCAACCCGGCACAGACCAACCCGGCGCCAACCAACCAGACGAAAGGCATGCCGCCCAGAGCCACGCCGGCCGAGTATCAGACCCAGGCCCAGGCCGGCACGGTCACGATCGCGGCCGAGTTTAAAGGGCACTCCGTCCCCACCATGCAAGGGCCTCTCACCTCGGAAGACTATGTGGTGGTGGAAACGGCGCTGTTCGGACCGCCCGAGGCGCGGATCAAGCTGTCGGCCGAAGACTTTTCGCTTCGCATCAACGCGAAAAAAGCGCCCTTGCCCAGTCTGCCTTACGGGTTGGTGGTCGGGTCCGTCAAAGATCCCGAGTGGGAGCCGCCGGTTCCAGTCGAGAAGAAGTCGAAAACCGGCTTGAACACCGGCGGAAAGGGCGACCAGGGCGATTCCACTCCTGCGCCGGTCAAAATCCCGATCGAGGTGCAGCGCGCCATGGCACAGCGCGTTCAAAAGGCATCCTTACCGGAGGGTGACCGCGCCCTTCCCCAGGCCGGGCTGCTTTTCTTCCAATATCGAGGCAACGCCCGGAGCATCCATTCGGTCGAGCTGATTTATACTGGCCCCGCCGGAAAAGTCACCTTGCCGCTCCAACCGTAACTTGTGGGTCCGGTTGTTACGTGGGACAGGCCATCGTTGTCTGTGGCCTGTCGAGCCCGAGTCCGATTGTTAGCCGGTTGTTAAGACCAGTTGACCCGCGGACACTCGCATGTTAGCCGATTGTTAAACCAGCCGGGCATTGTTACTCCGCCTTCTCCTTGGATGCGGAGCGCTCGCGGCCTGGTGAATTTGACTCACTCCAGCAGCCCGTAACATATGTAACTCCAGCAACCGCGCCGCCTGTCTCCGTCCGCCAGCCGGACGCCGCGGAATACCGGCCGCCACCATGCCACCGGCCACCAGCCACCGGCCACTGGCCACCCGCCACCGGCATCCGGCATCTGTCTCCCCCGGCCCGCCTGATACGATGGTTGGCGGAGGACCAGCCCATGTCTGCCGCAACCATCACGGCTCCCGTTACCGATTCGCAGGAGTCCGTTCTCACCCGCGAGGCCGTGGAGTTCATCGCCGGCCTGGCCAGAACGTTCGAGCCGCGCCGTCAGGAGTTACTGGAGGCCAGACGCCGGCGCCAGCGCGAACTCGATGCCGGCGAGCTGCCCGATTTCTTGCCGGCAACGGCCCACATCCGTGAAAGCGAGTGGACCGTGGCGCCGATTCCGGCCGACCTGCAGGACCGCCGCGTCGAGATCACCGGGCCGGTAGACCGGAAGATGATCATCAACGCGTTGAACTCCGGCGCCAACGTGTTCATGGCCGATTTCGAGGATTCCAATTCGCCCACGTGGCAAAATACCATTGACGGGCAATTCAATCTGCGCGACGCCGTGCGCGGCGCCATCAGTTTCACCAGCCCGGAAGGAAAGCGCTACGACGTTGCGGAACGCCCCGCTGTGCTCAAGGTGCGGCCGCGTGGATGGCACCTGGAAGAGAAACACTTTCTGGTGGATGCCAGGCCCGTCTCGGCCTCGCTGTTCGATTTCGGCCTCTTCTTCTTTCACAACGTCCATGCCCTGATCGCCAAGGGTACAGGGCCTTATTTTTACCTGCCCAAGATGGAAAGCCATCTGGAAGCGCGGCTGTGGAACGACGTCTTTCTGGCGGCGCAACAGGAGCTGGGGGTGGCTCCGGGCACCATCCGGGCCACGGTTCTGATTGAGACGATTCTGGCCGCCTTTGAGATGGACGAAATTCTCTGGGAACTGCGCCAGCATTCCGCGGGGCTGAACTGCGGCCGTTGGGATTACATTTTCAGCTTCATCAAAAAGTTCCGCAACCGGCCGGATTTCGTTTTGCCGGACCGCGCGCAGGTGACGATGGAGCGCCATTTCCTGAGCTCGTACGTGAACCTGCTCATCGCCACGTGCCACCGCCGCGGCATCCACGCCATGGGCGGTATGGCGGCGCAAATCCCCATCAAGAACGATCCGGCGGCCAACGAGGCGGCGCTCTCCCGGGTGCGGCAGGACAAGCTGCGGGAAGTGAAGGCCGGGCACGATGGCACGTGGGTGGCGCATCCGGGCCTGGTGGCGCTGGCCAAGGAGATCTTCGATGCCGGTATGCCGGCTCCTAACCAGATTGACCGGAAGAGCGTGAGCCACGTGACCGCGGCCGATTTGTTGAGCGTGCCCTCGGGCGAAATCACCGAAGAGGGGTTAGCGCGCAACATCGATGTGGGATTGCAGTATCTGGCCGCATGGCTGCGGGGCAACGGCTGCGTGCCCATTTACAACTTGATGGAAGACGCCGCCACCGCCGAGATTTGCCGGGCGCAAGTGTGGCAGTGGATGAAGCACGGGGCCAGGATGGGCGGTGGCAAGCAGAGCGACGGAAGAGCCGTCACGGTGCCGCTGGTTCGTGAGGTTGTGAAGCAGCAGTGCGAGAAACTGGCCGCTATCGTTCCGCAGCAGGCGCTCCGCCAGGCGGCCGATCTGTACGAGCAGATGATGACCAACCCGGACTTCCCGGAGTTCCTGACGCTCGGTGCGTACCAACTGCTGGATTGACGGGCCGCTATGCGCTTGTTCGCTGCCCCACGCCACCGCTCCCTAACTGTCGCGGCTCCGATCAGAGCCGTGACCGTAAGGGAGCGGTGCCCCGCGGCCTCTCACATGAATGCGGCCTCTCACATGAACGCCGCCTCTCACATGAACGCCGCCTCTCACATGAACGCCGCCTCTCACATGAATGCCGCCTCTTCCAGAGCCGTGACCGTCAGGGAGCGGTGCCGCGCCCGGCCGGTGGTGGTGCTGTTCGCGGTGCTACTCTCCGCGGCGTTGCTGTGCGGGGCGGACGACGGTGCCAATTTCCGCGAGGCCGTGGCCGCGTTCCAGCGTGGCGACTTTGTTGCGGCCGAACAGCAGGCGCGGGCGGCCCTGCAAACACGCCCGAATGACGGACTGGCGCTGAGCCTGCTCGGTGCGGCGCTGGATAACCAACAGAGACTGAAGGAAGCCGATGAGTGCCACCGCCGCGCGGTGGCCGCGGCGCCTCGCTCGGAGGATGCCTGGAGCAACTATGGGAACCACTTGTTGCGCGCGGGTGATACCGAGGGCGGCCGCCAAGCCTACCTGAAGGTCGTCGGGCTCGATCCCTCGCACTTCAACGCCGCGGTCCAACTGGCGCGGCTGGCGCTGAAGCGCAAGGCCGGCGCGGAGGCGCTGGGATATCTGCAGCGGCTGCCGGCGAACCAGCAGGAAGTCCCAAACATCGCCGTGCTACGGTTGGAGGCGCTGTATCTGGCCGGGGATTCCGCCCAAGCCGCGGCGCTGTTGTCGCGATTGTCCCCTGCGGCCGAAGGCGATGCCGCGCTTAGCTTCGCGATGGGTTTGGCGCTGGCCAACGCCGGCCAGTTCGAGCCGGCTGAGACTTGCTTCACGCGCGTACTGGCCGGCGCGCCCGCGGATTTCAACGTGCTCTACAACCTGGGCATCGCCGCTGGCCTGGCTCACCATTACGAGCGGGCGCGCGAGGTGCTGGAGACCGCTCGCAGCCAACAGCCGCGGAACGTGGAAGTGCTCTTCCGCCTGGCGGTGGTGCACGACGCGCTGAAGCAAACCGATGCTGCCGTCCGGCTGCTGGCGCAAGCTGCCGAGTTGGCGCCGCAGCGCGCGGATGTGCAGAGGTTGCTGGCCGTCACCACCGGCGATCTGGGCGCGCTGCCCGACGCCGTGGCCGCCTGGGACCGCTATCTGAAACTGGAGCCGAACGACGACACCGCCCGCCGCGAACGAGGCTTCACGGCCATGCGCACGGGGCAAGTGCAGGCGGGCATCGCCGACCTCACCTGGTATGTGGCGCGGCACCCCGACGACCCGGTGGGGTACTACGAACTTGGCGTGGCCGAGCGCGAGACCAACCCGGTGCAGGGGCTGGCGCATCTGGACCAAGCCGTGGCGCTGAAATCGGATTTCGCGGCGGCGCGTTCGGCTCGCGGCAGCGTCTACTACCAACTGGGCAAGCCAGAGGCTGCGGTGAAAGACCTGGAATTGGCGGCGAATCTGCGGCCGGACGATGCCCTCACACTGGACCGGCTGGGGCAAACCTATGTGGCGTTGGACCGTCCGGCGGAAGCGGTGCGAGTTCTGCGAAAGGCCGCGGAACTGGCACCGGACGACTCCAAGACTCAGCTTCATCTGGCGCGTGCGCTGGCCGATGCCGGGCAGGCCGGCGAATCCAAGGCGGCGATGGACCGTTTTCGCCAGTTGGGTCCCGCGACCAAGGCAGGCGTGCCGGCCGGGTTGGTGGACTTTCTGAGCCTCACACCCGAACAGCGCCGGGCCGACTACCGCGTGCGCGTGCAAAAGGCCGTGCGCGAACACCCGGACGAAGCGGCGGCGCAAGTGGCCTGGCTGAAGCTGCTGCTGGAAGACGGAAAGACGGAGGAAGCGGCAGCCACGGTGAGCCGGATCGCGGGCTTGAAACCCGGCCCGGCAGCGGCCGCCGACGCCGGGCGCGCGCTGCTGGAATTCCGGCAGTTCGCGCCCGCACAGGAACTGCTGCAAGTGGCCGCAGCGGCCGGAGCCGCGGCCGATGTGGAACCGGACATCGCGTTGGCGCGGGCACAACTGCTGGCAGCGTCCGGATCGCCAGCGGAGGCGGTTGCGGCTTTGGAACAGACCTACGCCGAGGCGTCGCAGCGCCCCGATTGGTACCGGCAGGCGGCCGCGTTCCTGATCGTGAACGGCAAGGCAAGCGCAGCCCTGAAGCTGGTAAATCGGGCGATGCGCCTGCTGCCGGGGAACCGAGAGCTTCTGCTCACCAAAGCCGTCACGCTGGAATTAGGCGGCGGAACGGCCGAAGCCGAACCCCTGCTGCGCGACCTTCAATCCCGCTGGCCGGAGTGGGCTCCGGCCTGGGTGGCGCACGGGATCATTCTGGCGGCGCACCAGAAACCCGAGGAAGCCCGGCAGGCTCTGGAGATGGCGGTGGCGCTCGGCGCCCGTAGCCCAGAGATCCGCACAGCCCTGGCGGCCGGCGATGCGCGCCCGCTGCTCAACAGACTCTTCCAGCAGAAGCCGCCGGAGGATTGGTAGAAACGGATTGGTGGGGCTGCGCCTTTGCGGCATAGCCGAAACAACTGTTTTCCCGGACCTCGATGGTTTGGCCAAAGAACTGATACTGCTCCAGTCGTTTGACTCGCATCCTCGTGACCTTCGATTTGCTCCGCGGCCCGACCCCAACTCGCAAGGCCTGCCGTATTGAAGGGAATCCGCGACGCATCTATGGCCTCCTCTGGGCTTCGGCTGCTCCTTCCAACTCGCACCTCCGAGGTCCTCGATCTCAATTGCTTTGGCCGCGTGATTGAGGATGGCTTCTGCAGCCCGTACTCGGACCGAAGCCGGGGTCGCTGGATCACCCAGCCAGCCCAACCACAGGTGATAAAGGTTCTTGCTGCGCACCTGTTACAATTTGGGGAAGCAAGATCCACCCGAACTGGAACCAGAGAGAATTCACGCCGTAGGCTCTTGCTTCTAAGGAAGAGTATGCCAGCCGAGGAGAAGCCGCCATCATGGCCGACGCTTGCAGATCAACTTCGGGCGGCGCAGACCGTCAAGGGGAGCGCCCTCGAAAGGCTCATCCGGGACCACCAGGATTTTAGTATGCTTCGACCGGAAGAGGCCCATGACAATCTGCGACTGCCTCCGTGGCTGAGGGTCTATTGGCGAAAGCTGCACCCTGACGCCGATTATTCGGGCCCAGGCGGCGGATATCCGCATACCTTATCCGACCTCCACGAGTGGATGATCCAACACCCGGACCTGCGCACTCCCCCAGCCGATGTCGAGGACCCGGCGGACCCGCGCCCTGTTTCGCCATACACCAGCGGCAGCGGCGGAAAAGGAGGCGGCCATGGCCACTAACGTAAGACTTTCCGGGGCGCAGACCGGCCACCGCAGCGAGTCCAACGTTTGCATTAACGGCAGCAACCTGCTGCAACTCGCGGGGGGATGCAACAGCACAACCGCGAGCAACGAGCAGTTCTATTCCTCCGATGGAGGCAGCAGTTGGTCGCAGTCGAGCCTGCCAACAGTGAGTGGCGATAATAGACAGGGCGACCCGGCCGTGGGTTGGACTTCGGATGGAACGGCATGGGCACTCGCTGTTGGCATTGGTTCGACGGGCAACGTTATACGCAGCTTCAAGTCAACCGACACCAACCACCAGACTTGGACCTTCGATGCGATCCTCTCCGGGCTGCAGACAAACGTCGACAGACCAAGCTTGTGGATCGACCGCGCAGCGTCTCCGTACAAAGATAATTTATACGCTCTCTGGTGGGACTTGAACACTGGCGCCACGTACGTTGCGAGGCGTGCCGGCCCGAGCGGGACGTGGCAGGCGCCACAGCAATTGAGCGGCCCAGAAACCACCGGCGGCGCCTATGGCGGTGACATCAAGACAAACGCCTTCGGCGATGTCTTCGCCTTCTGGCCGAGCTGGGGAAAACAGAAACTGTTCGTTGCAAAGTCGACAGACGGCGGCGTGCAATTTGGAGCGCCCGTCCCGATCGCGACGACAAATGCAAGTTTCAACATAGGGATACCGGCTGAAGCCAGCCGGGGGGCGCTGATGGCCATCTTTGCAGGCGCATATCGAACTGCAACCAAGGATATGGTTTATGCCGTCTGGATGGATCTAGCGGGTGGCTCGGGATGCAATTCGCCAGGCAACGCGCCTGGATCGAACCCTGCATCCAGTTGCAAGACCCGTATCTTCTTTTCCCGGTCTCGCGATGGCGCCGCGAATTGGGATCCACCAGTCAAGATCAACGATCAGGGGTCGCTGAACGACCAGTTCCATCCGCGCCTGACTGTCGACGAGAGAAACGGCGATCTGGTCGTGATCTACTACGACACGGTGGCCGATTCAGGCCGCGTCAAGGCGGACGTCTGGATGCAGTCTTCGACAGACGACGGCGGCAGTTGGAGCCCGGCGGTCAAAATCACCACTGCCCAGACCGACGAGACGTCCTCGGGTGCGGACAGCGGGAACCAGTATGGCGACTACCTCGGTTTGACGGGTCTTAACGGCCAGTACTTTGCCTGCTGGACGGACCGCCGAAGCGGGGGCAGCGAAGAGATCTGGGGCGCGCCTTTCAGGCTGGTTCAGCAGGCCTGCCGCTTCATCATCAACCGGTCCACACTCGGGCAGGATGAAATCGACGCGAGGCGCAAACAACCGCGGAACACACCAAACGGGTTGCCGGTCCCGGACGCTATCCGGGTCGCGGTGGATGGGTTCACGAAATCGGAAATCGGGGTCGCAGGCCCGGGTACGACTCTCACTGTAGCGCCGCCGGTAAGCGGCATGACCATCACCTGTACCGGCAACATAGCCGACAGCGGCGACTACGGACCGGAAGTGCAGCGATTCACTTTCTTCTACAACGTCGATTTCCCGGATGACAGCGCCTTCAGTTTCGCCGGTCTGTCCGAGATCGAGACCCTCAACGTTTCAGTCGCTACCGTTTCCGCCTCCGCACAGATTGAATTGATCAAACAGCCCAACCCGTTCATCCTTCATGGAGATCCGGCGTGGCTGAGCGTGGATCTGCGGGTATTTGTCGTGCGGCCGGGGGACACCTGGTTCGGAGTTACCTTTCCGGAAAGCAGCGATGCGACGGCCGCCCCACCGTTTATCCAAAACGTGATCACAGCATTGACGGCCGGACAGGGCACCGCCGGCGGTCAATCCTTCAGCGATCCAAACGTTCTCACGCCGGACGAGGATAAGTCGAAGCTTTACATCTCGACATTCGACAATAATGATGTCAGAGTCTATAATTTCGCCCTGGCAAGAGTTCACTACATCGGCCTGAGCGGCGCGACTGGCGTACGCGTGTTCTTTCGCTTGTTTCAAACTCAAACTACGTATGTGCCTTTCGATTATCCGCCGGGTGGTCGCTACCGGCGGGCTCTCAATAATCCCCACGGCCAACCGATCCCGCTCGCCGGTATCGAGGGCGGCGAGTATGTGACCATTCCATGCTTCGCAGAAGCGCGTATCGATACCAAGGTGCAGGGCATGGACAAGCAAACCGACGATCCGAACGTTCAATCGTTCACCGCGCACGCAGACGGATCCGAGGTCGATGCCTATTTCGGGTGCTGGCTCGACACCAATCAACCTCTCAAGCCGGATGGCACCACGGCGAACACCATCATCCCGCTTCAACCTCCCTCATCTAATGTGGATGGGCCTTACATCGATCCCACGGTCCCCCAGGTGACCCTCCAGGGAGCCATCACCCGAAATTCACACCAGTGTCTGATTGCCGAGATTGCGTTCGATGGGGTGCCCATTCCGGTTGGCAAAGATCCCTCCAACTGGGATAAACTCGCGCAACGCAACATCACCTGGAGCGACATCGGCTCGGCGCAAGCCCTGACCACGTTTGAAATACGGCCAACGCCCGCCGGACTCCCTCTCGGGAAGACGCCGGATGAGTTGATGATCGATTGGGGTAACGTGCCGGACGGAAGTTTTGCGTCGATCTATTTACCCGCCGTCAACGTCGATGATATTCTGTCGACGGCTAGCAGGATGTACACGACCCACAGGTTGGTTCGCGTTGACGATCATACGCTGGGATGCCGCACCGGGGGCGTCACGTACATTCCGATACCCGCCGGCTTGGGGATCGGCTATGCCGGCCTCCTGTCGATCGATCCGTCCGCAACAGTGCTGGTAGGACAGGTCTACAAGGTTTATGTCCGTCAACTGACAAACGCCTCCGCCACTCCGCCGCCCCCGCCTCCGGCGCTCACGACTGTGGTGATCACGACGACTCCTGGCGCCACGACAGCACCGGCGGAGATTGAATGGCGGCGAGTGCTGGGAGGATTCCAGCTTACGATCCCAGTCAAAGTGAAGAACAACGAATTGCGGCTGACAGAGGAGCGAGAACTGTCGGTGCTGCGCTGGATCGCCGAGTCGATTCCTCTAACCAACCGCTGGTATCCGGTCTTCCACCGCTATCTGGACCAGATCGGGGGGCGTGTCAAGGTCTTCGGCGGCGATCCGACGAAGATTTTGCCGTCGCCTACCGGGCAGCCGGGGCACAAGCGCCATCATCGCCATCATGAGCGCGAAGAGCGAATGGCTTTCACGGGCAAGATTGCCGGTCTGATCTTTGATCGCTTCGGCGACTTCGAGGGCTTCCTGCTCGACACCGAAGAATGCGAACGCGAATTCTTCAGCCGCGAGAAGGATATCGAGAGGCTGGTGGAGCGCGTGTGGCGTGAGCGTTTGCGAGTCACGGTCTGGACGGAATGCGAGAGTCCGCACCGGCCGCTGTCGATCATCGTCCGCCAACCGCCGGTGCCATTTGAGAGCTGATCGCTCTCTGCCGGCTCGGGAGAAAGAATTGTAGCTGACCGGGAAAAATCGTTGACGCCGAACAGATGATTGTTCGAAAGACCCCATGTGGTCCGACAGACGCCGGTGGACGGCGTAAGCTTGTCAGTCTCCGTTGGGGCCGCGAACTCCTCCCTCCCGCAGCCGCAATCTCCTGCTGGAAGCGGTTCAGCACTTCTCTTCCGTAGCTCAGTTGGAAGAGATGCTAACGAAGCCCAACGATATTACGCGGCCGTGGGCGTGGCCGGGCCAGCGTTTTTTGGTAGACACTAGAGTTAATGTCCGATACTCATCCTTTCCCCCGCCGCACCCGGCGCGACTGGTTGAAAGCCGTTCCCGCGGCGGCGGCGTACCCCCTGGGTCAAGCAGTGGGTCCGGCACTGGCCCAAACTGCCGGCAGCCCCAGCCGGCCCAATATCATCCTGATCATTTCGGACCAGTTCCGATGGGATTGCGTGGGCGCCATGGGACTCAACCCGATGGGGCTCACCCCGAATCTCGACAAGATGGCGGGCCGCGGCGTGCTTTTCCGCTCTGCCTTCTGCAATCAACCGGTATGCGCGCCGGCCCGCGGGAGCATCTTCACGGGCCAGTACCCGAGCCGCCATGGCGTCTGGAAGAACGGAATCGGCCTGCCCGAAGATGCCAACACGCTGTCCAAATCGCTGCGGGGAGCCGGTTACACCGCCAACTATATCGGCAAGTGGCACCTAGCGCCGCCGGGCGCTGGCGAGGCCAATTCCATCGAGGCGCGCGGCCCGGTGGCAGCGCAGCATCGCGGCGGTTTTCTGGATTTGTGGGAGGGCGCCAACGCGTTGGAGTTTACCTCCCACGCCTATGAAGGCGATCTCTTCGACAACGACGGCAAGCCGATCCACTTTTCCGGCCAGTACCGAACCGACTTCATGACCCAGCGCGCGCAACGTTTTCTGCGGTCGGCCAAATCGCCGTTCCTGCTCACGCTGTCGTATCTCGAAGTCCATCACCAGAACGATTCCGACACCTACGACCCGCCCAAAGAGTACAAGGGCCGCTATCCGAATCCCTTCATCCCTCCCGACTTGCGTCCGCTGCCAGGTTCCTGGCCCAGCCAGTTGTCCGACTACTTCGCCTGCGTGGCGAAGATGGACGAGACGGTGGGCACTATCCGCGAGACGCTGGCCGAAACCGGGCTGGACACCCACACCATTCTGATCTTCACCAGCGATCATGCCTGCCACTTCAAGACGCGCAACGCCGAATACAAGCGGAGCCCGCACGAGAGCTCGATTCACATCCCGCTGATTGTGGAAGGCCCGGGCTTGAACCGGGGCTTGCAGATTCCGGAACTGGTGAGCCAGGTAGACCTGATGCCCACGCTGCTGGAGGCGGCCGGGGTGCCTATACCCGACGGCGTGCAGGGCCGCAGTTGGCTGCCGCTGCTGGCCCGCCGCGGCGAAGGTTGGCAAAACGACACCTGGCGCAACGAGGTGTACTTCGAGATGTCGGAGTTCGTCACCGGCCGCGGCCTGCGCACTCCGCAATACACCTATGCGGTGATGGCCCCGAAGACACCAGGCTGGAAGGCGGTGCCCGGAGCCGACAAGTACGTCGAGTACATGCTGTACGACAACCACGCCGATCCCTGCCAGCACGTCAACCTGGCGGGCCGCACGGGGTACCAGCAGATAGCCGCCGACCTGCGGCAGCGGTTGCTGGCGCGCATCCAGGAGGCCAGCGGCACCCGGCCGGCGATTGAGCCGAGTTGGTTTCCGTACTCGTAAGCGGCTCGTTGGTGGGGCCACTGGCACCAGACACTCCCCTTGTTCCTAGGACATTTTTGCCCGACAATAAGAAGTGTGCGAGGCAACGAGTTTGTGCGGCGCATCCAGGCATTGGGCAAAAAGCGCGGCATGGAAGTCCGGTGGGCAGCTCATCGCGGCAAGGGCAGCCACGGACTTCTCTACTTCGGACCGGAAATGACTACCGTGCGCGACCTGAAGGATGAAATCGACAAACGTGCTCTTCACAAGATGCTCCAGCAACTCGGTCTGAGCGAGAAAGATTTCGACTAGAGGAGGGAACCGTGCGTACGTTTGTGTACCCAGCGAGATTCGAGCGTGGCGGCAGGCCGGGCGTTGTCGTGGTTACTTTCCGGGATGTGCCGGAGGCGATCACGCAGGGGAAGGGCGCGAAGGACGCGATCTGGCAGGCGGCGGATTGTTTGGAAGAGGCGATCGCCGGAAGGATTGCCGGCGGGCGGGAGATCCCGAAGGCATCGAGAGCGGCTCGGGGCGAACGGCCGATCCCCGTCCCGGCGCCGATGGCTGCGAAAGCCGCACTCTATCTCACCATGAGAGAGGCGGGAATCACCAACGTGGAGTTGGCGCGCAAACTCGGTTGCGACGAGAAGGAGGTGCGGCGCATGCTCGATCCCCGGCACCCCACTAAGCTGCCGCGCATCAGGGAAGCGCTAGACGCGCTGGGAAAGCGTCTCGTCGTGAGCGTTGAGGAAGCGGCATGACGGCCTACTGGCTGTGACGTACAGTCCATCGACGCCCTGTAGTTTAATGGGAGAGTAACCCTGCAATTTGAATCCGGTTCTTGGGCGGGGCCGTCGATGCGCGCCACGACAAGGCGCCACGAAAGGAGCTAGTTGACGAGAATCATGACTCTAGGGCCAGTCGGCGGTTCGATTTTGAGTTGGATCAGCGACACGTGGCAGCCTAACGGTGGCCAAGTCGTTGAAGAGATCGGTGCCGTCGTCGCCACATCAAAAGGCTTAGTCCGGTCAGAGAACCGGGATCGGTGCCTTATCGTTCGATCGAGAGTCCAGGGGTTCGTGTGCTTCGTGGTTTGCGATGGCATCGGGGGCCTGGCGAACGGCGGCCGAGCGGCAGAGATCGCGGTGTCCCGTTTCGTGGAGAGCCTCGTGGACGATCCGACCGCTGATTTAAAGGCGCGATTGGTCCACGCAACTGAGGCAGCGAATGCCGAGGTCCATGGTCGCTATTCCGAAAAGGGGGGCACCACTCTTGCAGCGGTACTTTTGGATCGAAATAATAGGCATTACGGCGTGACCGCAGGCGACACGCGGATTTATGCGCTTAAGGGGAGAACCCGCGTGGAGCAAATCAGCAGCGATGACACCATCGCGGGTGAGCTTCAGCGCATCAAAGGCGTCAACGTGCCGCAGGAAGACGTTGGTCGTGCGGCGCGCCAACTTGCGCAAATACATCGGCATGGGTCCGGGAATTCAGCCCCGTATTTACGATTCCATATCCGTAGACCAGGCTGGCTGGCTGCGGTGAAGCGAGCTGTTGGGAATCATTTGCTTCATGGGAGGCATCGAGCACTCGTCTCAGACACAGGAGGCATCAATCACAGACTTTTATCGAAACCTGGGCAAGTGGTAAAGTTGACGGCTGGCGATCGTTATATCCAGATTGCCTACGATGGTCTCATGTTTCGAGTCCAAGACTCGTCAGACGGAGTCTTCATAAACAATGTGCCTTGTCGTGTCGGAGTGACAATGCCGGAATCTTGTGTCGTCACAATCGGCACCGATTCGAGCCGCGTCTTCTATTTGTTTGATGTTTCCCATCCGGAGGTTGTCCTATGACTGCTCATCTTCACGATTCCGGTGACATCCTACACGACCGATACAGAATAGACTCCTACTTGGCGGAAGGCGGGATGCAGCAGGTCTATAAGGCGACTGATCTATCTTTTGAAAGGCCCGTCGCTCTGAAAGTGCCAAAGAATGAATCGGCAGAGAAAAGATTCGCGCGAAGTGCGCAGATGAGTGCGCGAGTGAACCATCCAAACGTGGCGAAGACACTCGATTACTTTGAAGAGGCTGGGAGAGCTTATTTGATCGAGGAACTCATTGATGGTGTAGACCTCAGTACAGCATTCAAGGAACGGTTTATTTATCTCGATCCTCATCTTGCGGCTCATTTAGTGCACCATCTTGCAAAGGGCGTTGCTGCGTCTCATCATGCTGAGGTCTACCACCGCGATTTGAAGCCGAGCAACATTATGGTATCTAACGACCCTAATCTGAGCGAGGTAAGAATAACCGATTTTGGCATAGCGAAACTCGCGGAAGAGGAAATTGCCCAGAATATCCATGATGACACGTCAATAATTGCGTCGCAGACACTTGTTGGCGCATTGCCCTACATGGCTCCCGAGGTGATCGAAGATCACAAAAAAGCCAGCAAGCCCGCGGACGTTTGGGCACTCGGAGCCATGCTGCACTTCTTCATTGCTGGTGAGCCTCCCTACGGTTTTGGTCTCGCAGCCGTTCCGAAGATCCTCACCGCATTGCCACCCGGTCCGCCGAGTTTTTTCGCAAATGCGAAGCAGTTCCGCCCTTTAACGGAAGAACTGTGGGCTGTGGTCACGAAGTGCCTCAGCAAGGCTCCGAATAGCAGGCCGACAGCAAACGAACTCATCAAGATGTGCTCAGTACTCTGCTATTCTTCGGCCCCACGAAAGTCCGGCGTTATCGAGAGCTTCAAGAATAGCAGTGGATCTTGGGGAACCATCACAGGCGATGATGGCGAGGCTGTATTTTTCCACGCTGACAGCAGCTACTCAAAGGTCCGGTTGCGTAGAGGCCAACGGGTCGATTTTGCGTGTTTCCCAGGTACGCCGCGCCCTCGGGCGTTTTCCCGTGCTTCCAATCAACGAGACCTAACGGTCGCAGCTCTGAGTGCAACTCTAACTAAGTCTAAGAAATGCCCGCAAGCATGACCAGCCGGCGGGATTGGTTGATCGCAGTCGAAACTGCTTGCGCGACCAATGCGAAAAGGCAGCCTGTCAAAGTGGCGCAGGCGGTTTCACATGGAATCGCGATTCGGAGCGGCGGCTGCGGGTGCTAATCAAAAGCAGCGCCTTATGACCGCGCTTCGTGCCGCAACTGAACCGGCGCCAGCAGCCCCAGGAACTGCGACAAAATCGACGCGCACACCAGCGGCACAACCCGAGGCCGATGAACACGGCGGGTACGGGTAGTGCTCTGCCACCCAGCCGGCGATCATCGTGAAGACCATGCCGCCGAAGCCGGAACCCGGACGCGCAATGGCCCGGTTCCACCCTTATTCGGGTCGTTTTGTGCCTTGCGTCGTCGCAATAAACTCATCCACCTTGTCGAACAAGAGATCGAGCGAGCCGTAGCGGGCCTGCGGAAAGATGGCCCAACTCAGCGAAATCGGCAGACGAATCGATCCGTTTCCCACCTTGAGGGACGGTGGCACTTTAATCACAGCCACACTCGATAGTTCGTCGCTAAGGTCCTGAATCGAACCGGCCCGTTTGATTGACGCCAAGAATGCGGCACCCTTCCAGCGGACCAGCCGGTCCGCTGGCAAGAGCGCTTCCTTAAGGTGCTGATTGACGAACCGGAGAATCGTGTGCCGGGCATCCTCGCCGAACCGGCTGGCGATGGAGCTTTCTTTATGCAGAAGAAAGACCACCGCATAGTCGGCAGCCCTCGGATCGGGGCTCTTTCTCTCCAGTTGGACGATCGCTTCCGGCTCCGTTCCGGGCGCAGGGGACAACCTGGCCTTGGCAGTCTGGATTTGGCCTTCAACCCCCCGGATCGCTTCCGAAGGCTGCTTCTGCGGGTTTGCGTATGCTTCCCGGACGGAATGGAGGCAATCCAACGGGTTGGATTTCAAGCTGCGCACGTCCTGCCCTGGGGATGGCGGCTCGATCCGCCGCTGAATCTGCCGGAGCGTAACCGAGCCGGCTTTCGGCACCGATAGACCGGCCACGGCGGCACTGGCGATTTCCAGGACGTCACAGGGAAGCAGCGGCTGTCCCAACCGGTGCAACAACCCGGCAATCACCTGCCGGCTGCCGGATTCGCCGTCACCGTGAGGCCAATTCCCGAGTACCATCCGAAGGGCCTGCAGCAACGCCTCCGTGAGCGCTTCCCGATTTTCCGCAAATTGCCCCTGATCCGCGTCGCACTTATGGTTGTCGCGAATGGTTCCGGCATCCGGTTCGATCGCGGCCAGAGCTTCATTGGCGATGGCGGCGACGTCTGAGGGTGTCAGCGAGCCTTCGAGGCGATGCAGCAGCCCGTCAATCGCAATCTGGCTGCCTTCCTGCGATTCTCCGGCGTTTAGAGCCATGCCCGCCAGCAGCGCCCTTAGAGCCTCGAGGAACGCGTTTGAGAGCTCGGCCTGCAGCGCGGCCGTGTGCTGCCGTTCTTCCTGCTGCCCATGGCGAGCCTTGGCGTCCTGCTCCAGCGCAGTCAAGGCATCGCCGGCGATTTCAAGCACGTCAAACGGTACCAGCGGTCCATCCAGGCGGCTCGCCAACCCTGCCATCAGGCCCTCGCCGCTTCCATCCACCCGGGCAGTCTCGCTTTGCCGTGGCCAGGCCCCGAGCAGCGTCTGCAACGCCCGCAGCGATGCTTTCGAAAGCTCAGCCACCCGGTCCGCTTCCTGCGACTGCTCCTCGTTCTGCCGATATTGGCCCCGGCCGGCTTCGGCGTCCTCTTCGATCGCGGTCACTGCGTCCGTGGCGATTTCGATCACGTCAAAGGGCTGGAGCGGACCTTCGAGCCGGCGCAGCAGACCGGCGACCACGCGTTTGGCTGGGGCATCTGGCTCGACGGCAGTTTCGTTTTGGAACTGCAAACCCTGGAGCAGCAGGCGCAGGGCCTGTACCGCGGCTTGTGAGATTTCGGGCTGGTTGCCGGCGGCCGGCGTTCCGTCCTGGTCGTCCGCGATTGCTTCCGTCCCGTGGCGGACCTTGAATATCGACTTCATGGCTGCAGACCCGGCATTTCCGTTCCGCCGGTCAGTTCCCTAAACACCAGCACGGTCCCGCTGACCGTGCCGGGTCCATCGCCGATGAGCGAAATCCGTTGTTCAACGACGGTCGAACTGCCGTCCTTCCGTGTCAGCAGCCTGACCTGCCGGGCAGGGGACTCGTTGACGGCCTCGATCAGGGCCGGCAAGGATGGTAATTCCATCGGCAGTCCGCTGGCAACGTCCCGGACCCGATATACTTCGGTGATATCCAGACCCGCGGCCTCGGACTGTGTCCACCCGCCGATTCGCCCGGCTGCCGCATTGACCAACTTCACGACACCGATGGCGTCGGCGGCGATCACCCCATCGGTGATACTGGCCAAAATGGTGGCCAGCCAACGCTCGCTGTCCTCGATACGCTTCTCCACGCGATGGCGGTACAGGGCGATCTCGACTCCCGAAAACAAGTCCCGATCTTCGAAGGGTTTGAGGATATAGGCGAAAGGCTCCGTTATTTTGGCCCGGCGAAGCGTGGCCTGATCGGCATGCGCCGTCAGGTAAATCACCGGGATGTCGTAGAGTGCCCGAACCATTCGGGCTGCCTCCACGCCGTCTCCCTGCCCTTTCAGCACGATATCCATCAGGACGAGATCGGGCGAGGTCCGCTGGATGCCCGCCATGGCTTCGTCGCGGCTGGCTGCGATACCCGCTACCGTGTATCCGTTAGACTCCAGCGTCATCCGGATGTCTTCGGCGACAATCCTTTCGTCTTCTACGATAAAAACCCGTTTGCTCATGGATTAGTCCTCGATTCACTTCTCCCCCACCAGGGGGAAGACCACGCTCACGCAAAAACCCGGCTTGCGGTCCATCTGCACGGCGCCACTCAACTGTTCCGTCAGGAGCCTTACCAGTTCCAGCCCAAAAGACGACCCTTGGACAGGCGTGGATTCCGGCGCAGCGCCAAGGCCTGAATCCTCCACCTTCAGGAGCCAGGACTCTTCCGAGAAACGCCGGAACACAATCCGCAGGTCGCCGCGCCCTTCCGCAACAAAGACATGCTTGGCCGAATTGGATATCAATTCCGTGAGCATCAGCGCGCACGGAATGGCAATATCGATGGGGAGAACCACCGATTCCACATCGTACGCGATCCGCACGCGCCTGGACGACAGGCCGTACGCATGCAGGAGCTGCTCGGCAAGCCGTGGAACATATTCGGAGAAGTTAATCCCGGCCAGGTCTCCGGAGCGGTACAGGGTTTCGTGCACCAGGGCCATGGCTTTGACCCGGTGCTGGGTGTCCTCGATCACGTGCCTGGCTTCAGGGTCCTTGAGGTTCCGCGAATTCAGCTTCAGCAGGCTGCATACAATCTGAAGATTGTTCTTGACGCGATGATGAATCTCGCGGAGTAGCGCGTCCTTCTCCTTGAGCGACGCCTCGATTCGCTGCTGGGCGTGTGCCGCCTCCGTGATGTCCCGGAAGACCACGACCGAGCCTACCAGTTGGCCGTTTTCGACCTTTGGCGTGCTCACGAATTCAACTGGAAAATATCTGCCGTCGGCAGACCAGAACATATCGCCGGTTTCGCGATGTTCCTTTCCGTCGCGCATAGCGCCCAGGATGCCGCATTCGATGCGGGGATACGGTGTCCCATCGGCGTGCGCATGGCGAACCAATTCGTGCATATCCTGTCCGATCAACCCGGAACTGTCGCAGCCGAGCATACGTGCCGCGGCGAGATTGGCGAACGTGAAGTTGCCGTCCGTGTCCAGCCCTAGAATGCCTTCGCCCGCGCATTGCAGGATGAGTTCGCTGCGGAGCTGCAATAGCTCCATTAGCTTGGCGTTGACCTTTTGCTCCGTGATGTCCGAGAAACAGCCATCAACATAGCGGTTCCCAGCCCTTTCATAACTGTTTACGGCCCGGTCATGAATCCAGATGAATTGCCCGTCGTTTCTCCGCAGCCGGTATACTACGTTGTACGGCCGCGCGTCCGTGAGAAGTTCCGCATACGCCTCTTGTACCCTTTGACGGTCCTCCGGATGGACTAACCTGGACCAGGCATCCGGCTGACACAGCTCTTGTGGCGTGTACCCATACGTGATTTCGCACTTGGGGCTGACGAAAACGCGATCGCCGCCGGCGTCCGCGGTCCAGAGCACGTCCGGTATGTTAGCCACCAGCGTCCGGTACTTGAGTTCGTTCTCCTGCAAAGCCTGCTCGGCGCGTTTGCGGTCCGTGATATCAACCACGGTCCCCTCGATCGACACAGGGTGTCCATTCTCGTCCTCAATCAGCCCGATGTTGGCCAGCACCCAAATGGGCTCTCCACTCTTCCGTTTGAGCCGAAGGTCAGTATTGACGACTGATCCTGCCTTGAAGAGGTGGTCCAATGCGGACCGTTGTTCGCCGGCGTCGTAAAAGATGTCAGACACAGTTCCCATTTGGAATTCCGCCGCCGACTGATGCCCGAGAATCCGCAAGAAGGCCGCATTGCAGTCGAGCGAACGTCCGTCAGGCAGGGCGCGGAACACTCCAGCCAGGTTGCGCAGGAACAGGAGCCGATAGCGCTCTTCGGACTCCGCCAGCGCCGCTTCCGCGTGCTTTCGCGTGGTGACGTCCGAGAAAACGCCGGCGGCGAACAGGCTGCCATCCTGCTCGCAAGTCGGCGCCGTCCGGTCATGCAGCCAGATCCACTGTCCGTCCCTGCGCTGGAACTGATATTCCATATCGAAGGGCCGGCCCGCTTCAAAAAGAGCTCGGACCGCCTCTTCTACCCGCGCCGAATCGGCCGGGTGGATACGTGAGATCCAGAGGCTGCGATCCGCCCCGAGTGTCTCCCCCGACGTGTAGCCGAGAATGGCTTTCACGTTGGGGCTTATGTAGGTTACCCTGCCGCTGTTGTCGGAGGTCCAGGTCACATCGGGCAGGTTGGCAATCAGCCGCCGGTATTTTTCCTCGGCCCGGCGGGCGGACTCCTCGGCCTGCTTACGCTGGGTGATGTCGCGGGAGAAACTACAAGAGAACTCGCTGCCATCGAATTCGATATGCGATGCCGATATCTCAACTGGAATGATCTCGCGGTCCTTGCGGCGGCGCCGCGATTCGAGGCTCAAAGACCCCGCGGCCGTCAGCCGGCCCCAGGTGGCGCGATAGAGGTCCTCGGTAAGGTCGGGATCCAGATCCAATATGCTCAAGGAGAGCAGTTCCTGCCGCGAATAGCCGAGCGTCTGGCAAGCCGTATCATTGGCATAGGCGATACTGCTGTCAGGATCGAGCCACATAACCGATAATGGGGCCTTATCCATACACGCCTGGGTGAGGTGCAGAAGCCGATCGGCCCGCTTGCGCTCCGTGATGTTCTCAAATGACGCGCCAAAGCAATCGTTCCCGATGCTGTAAGCGGAGATGGAAAACCATCTCTCCAAGGGATGGACACCAATCTCAAACTTCTCCGGCCTGCCGGTCAGGGTCACCCTGGCATAAATCTCGAGGAGCTCCGGATTAGACTGGAACAGGCCGGGAATGACCTCAGAGGCTTTGCGTCCGGCGACTCCCTTCAATCCGGTCACTGACTCGAAGGCGCTGTTCACAGCCAGATACAGGAAGTCATGCGGCTGCTTGTTTTCGAACAGCATTTTGCAGGACGCATACCCCTCGCGCATGTTCTCGAAAAGCGAGCGATACCGCTCTTCGCTGGCGCGCAAGGCTGCTTCCGCGGCCCGGCGTTCGGTTACATCCTGCTTGATGGCGATGAAGCTTGATATCGTGCCGCTGCCGTCGCGTACCGGGGTGATGGTCATCTCCTCCGTGTAGCGGGTGCCGTCCTTCCGGCGGTTGATGAGTTCACCGTGCCAGGCTCGCCCGTCGAGGATTGTCTTCCATAGTTCTTTGTAAAACCGGGAGTCCTGCGTGCCCGACTTCACGATGCGTGGGTTTTGGCCAATGGCTTCGGCGGCGCAGTAGCCCGTCATCCTGGTGAAGGCCGGATTGACGTATCGGATCTTCCCGGTGGCATCGGTGATCACGATGGCGTCGACGGCCTGCTCGATCGCACTGGCCAGGCTGATTTTGTCTAAGTCTACGGGCGGACAGCCGCCACTCGGGGAACCAGCGGAATCATATTGGAGCTCGTGCACATGGGCCTCTTCGTTCTGCTGTCCTTATCGGCACAATCAGGGCAAGGCTTTAGCCCGGAAGCGGGGATGTGCGGCAGGTTGGTAACCGGCGTCGGATCGGCAATCCGGCGGTCGCACCTATCGGGCACGGCCGCAAAACGCTGGTACGCTCGCTTCGCATCGCGCTGGCGGATTAACAATCCGCTGCAGGTTAACAACCTGCCCCACAGGGACCCTGCAATTCTGATAACATCAGGCCGAAGGCTGGTGAGTATGGCTTACGAGGTTTCGAGACGATATTTCTTTTTTGGCTCCCTGCTGGCCGGCGCGGTGCCGCGGGCGGGGTTTGGCAGCACTGCCTCGCTGAAGGCGCTTGGATACAAGTCGCCCAACGAGAAGTTGAACGTGGCCTCGATCGGCGCGGGCGGCAAGGCTGCCAGCGATATTCGTGGTTGTGCCGCTTCGGAAAACATCGTGGCGCTGTGCGACGTGGATGACAAGCAGGCAGCGGCCATCTACAAGACTTTCGAAAAGCCGCCGAAGTACAAAGACTTCCGCAAGATGCTGGACAAGGAAGGCAGCGGCATCGACGCGGTGATCGTGACCATTCCCGACCACATGCACGCCACCGCCGCCATGCATTGCATGGAGCGCGGCAAGCACGTATACGTGCAAAAGCCGCTGGCGCATACCATCTGGGAGTGCCGGCAGTTGGCGGAAGCCGCCAACCGGTATAAGGTTGCAACCCAGATGGGCAACCAGGGCTACTCCAACGAAGGCACCAGGCAGTGCGCGGAGATGATCTGGTCGGGCGAAATCGGCAACGTGACGGAAGTGCATGCCTGGACGGACCGGCCGATCTGGCCGCAGGGAGTCACCGAGATTCCGGCGGAAACTCCGGTCCCTGGCACGCTCGATTGGGACCTGTGGCTGGGAATCGCCAACCAGCGGGCGTTCACGGCGGGCGGCACGGGCTACCCGGCGGGCTTTGCCGACGGCGGCTTCTATCTGCCGGCCAACTGGCGCGGGTTCTACGATTTCGGCTGCGGCGCGCTGGGCGACATGGCTTGCCACATCTTCGGCGCTTCCAACATGGCGCTGAAGCTGGGGGCTCCCACGTCGGTGGAGTGCATCAAGAAGGAAGGCCCCAGCCCGTTCATGTTCCCCAAGAAATCCGTGATCCGGTTCGACTTCCCGGCGCGCGGGTCCATGCCCGCGGTGAAGCTGTTCTGGTACGACGCCTTGAAGGAGGCGCCGAAGATTGCAGGCGTGCCGGAGGGCGAGTACCTGGGCGACTTGCCCACGCCCGCGCGTCCCCAGGGACAAGGTGGCGCTGGCCGGGGCGGCCGCGGTCAAGGCGGCGGCATGCAGGCGCCGCGCACAGAAGGCACGGGCCGCGTATTCAACTGGGCCCAGATCGAAGCGCTGCAACAGAACCCGCCCACGCGCCCGGCGACGCCCGATGGCAGCCTGTTTGTAGGCGACAAGGGCATGATCACAACTGGCACTTACGGCGAGCAGACGCGCCTGCTGCCGGTGGAGAAGATGAAGGATTACACCTTCCCGCAACCGATTCTGACGCGATCGCCGGGCCACTATCACGACTGGATCCGTGCCTGTAAGGGCGGGGAAGCGGCTTGTTCCAACTTCAACGTGTCCGGCCCGTTCACCGAATGGATCGCACTGGGCGTGATCTCGCTGCACTTTGAAGGCAAGCTGGAATGGGATCCGGTGAAAATGCGGATTACGAACAACGCCGAAGCCAACAAGTACCTCAAGCCGAGCTTCCGCAAGGGCTGGTCGTTTGTGTAAAGAAGTAATCAGTAGTCAGTAATCAGTAATCAGTAGCCGGGGAGTCCGAATGGGAACAGCGGCTGGGAGCCTTCGCCGCGCCCGGCGGCTTGCATACTTCACGCTGGTCTATAACGGCGCATTAACGTCGTTAAAATAACGCCGTCGCCAAACGTTCAGATAGCCAGGCCGCCGTGCGACTGGAACGCCGACTAATACTCCACCTTGTCCGGCCGGCCTGCCCACTCCACGAAAGGCCGCGAAGCCTGCTGGTCCGCCACGTGAATCATCGGGATGGTTCGCTCGCCGTGCGGCACTTCGATTTGCCGGTAAATGAAGGAATCGTCGAAGCCGGCTGCGGCGGCCTCGCGCTGGGTGGCGGCGAAGAAGACGCGCGCGGGGCGAGCCCAGAAGATGGCGCCCAGGCACATGGGGCAAGGTTCGCAGGAAGTGTACAGGTCGCAACCGGTGAGTTGGAAGTCACCCAGCACGCGGCAGGCTTCGCGGATGGCCACCACCTCGGCGTGAGCGGTGGGATCGCTGGTTCGGGTCACCTGGTTGGCTCCCGTGGCAATGACGATGCCGTCCCTGACCACCAATGCCCCGAAGGGTCCCCCCTCGCGGCGTACATTTTCTATTGCCAGGTCGATAGCCTGCTTCATGAAAGAGTTGTTCATGCAGCCCTTAGGCGGCGCAAAGTGCCACCCAATAGCCTACACGATAAATGCCACTTGAAGATTCGCCGGGTTGGACCATCGCCGGGCCAGGTCCGGACAAGGTCAAGGAAGACAGTCACGATGATGCGCTACCGGCTTTTGGTCTTCTTGCGGGCCAGTATGCTAACGGGCAGGCGTCGCACGTGCTGGGACTCGGCCCGGAAAAACCCACACAGGCCAGGAGGCAGGTACTACCGGCGCGATATCCAATGGGCGATGGTGTCGTTCAGGAACCTGGCATCGGCCGGATTGCTGGCGGCGCCGGCGGTGTGTCCCCAGAGCGACGGGATCGGCGCCAGCGTGACGCCGCGGATGAAGGCGGCCTCGTAGCGCGCGTCCCCGATCGGAAAGTACAGATCCGTTTCCGAGGGCATGTACAGCAGCGGAACCTTGATGGAGCGGAGGGCGCGCTCCACATCGCCACCGAAACCGGGCGTCGCACCCACGTCGTGCTTCTGCCAGGTGCGTGCCTGCAGAATGTAGTCGTTGGCATCGGCGGCGAAGCGCGTACGGAACCCGTTCATGACCTGCTCGAAGGTGGTACCGGGCGGCGCGGCGGCGCGCCACAATTCCCGCCGCCACCATTCCTGTGAATACAGCCAGGCGGCCCACACCATACCGAACGCCGCCAGACCCTGAGTGGGCGGGGCGGTGTAATCGCCGCCCCGGAACGCAACATCGGCGGTGAGCGCGGCGATCTGTCCTTCCAGGCGCACTACGCCGTGCGGGTACGTTTTCGCCGTGCCGGAGGTGGCTACGATGCGCTCCGCGAAGTCCGGGTAGGTTACCGCCCATTGGAAGGATTGCTGCGCGCCCATGGAGAAGCCGACGATCGCGCGAAGGTGCGTGACCTTGAGATCCTCCATAAGCAGGCGGTGCACGGCTTCGACATTGTCGCGAATGGTTACGACGGGAAAACGCGGACCGTGATACGGCTCCGGCGTGTTGCTGGGCGAGGAGGAGCGCCCATTGCCGAACAGTTCGGTGGCCACCAGGAAGAGCCGCCCAGGGTCGAGCGCGCGACCAGGCCCGATCAGCCACTGATAGCCGTGGAAGTTTGCCATGTAGTGCGAGGGAAGCAGCACGACGTTGTCCCTGGCGGCGTTCAGATGGCCGTAGGTTCCGTAGACGATCAGTGCCCGCGGCAGCGTCACGCCGCTCTCGGTGCG
>Ga0210402_10000824_pt1 | contig 33380 bp, 30 predicted proteins | sample IncBWC7MmetaG_FD_161055 | JGI IMG/M metagenome (GOLD analysis project Ga0210402, IMG submission 161055) | Forest soil microbial communities from Barre Woods Harvard Forest LTER site, Petersham, Massachusetts, United States - Inc-BW-C-7-M | ecosystem: Environmental > Terrestrial > Soil >...
CGCCCGCGAAGCGGTCGAAAAGGCCGGCGGCAGCGTCACCACCCATTTCAAAAAGACCGTTTACCGCAACAAAAAGGGCGAACCGGGTAAGCGCCAGAAGCGCCGCACTGATTCCGCCGCCAAACGGCTGTCCCGCAACGGCCACGCCTGAGGCGAAAGACATTTCTGCCCCTCGCAAGCGGGGGCCAGTACCCTATATAGAGGGTACCCTATATAAAGAGCGGTCCGGGCCAACATTAAAGAACGGGTCGGCCGCTGGAGTAACGCATGGCATCCGCAGCTGAACAACTGGCCGCCAATTTCAACTTCGGCAACCTGGGCAAGGCCCATGAGCTGCGCCAGCGCATTTTCTTCACCCTGGCGGCGCTGATTGTCGCCCGCCTGGGCACCTATATTCCCATGCCCGGCATCGATCCGGCCGCCATCCAGCAGCAGATCAGCCAGCAGGGCGGGGGCTTGCTGGATGTCTTCAACACCTTGGCGGGCGGCGCGGTCAACCGCATGGCGATCTTCGCTCTGGGGATCATGCCCTACATCTCCGCCTCGATCATCATCCAGCTGATGACCACCGTCTTCCCCGAGCTGGAAGCTCTGAAAAAGGAAGGCGAGGCGGGACGCAAGGTCCTCAACCAGTATACCCGTTATGGCACGGTCGGCTTGGCGATGGTCCAGGCCTATGGCATCGCCGTCGGGCTGGAGCATTGGGGAGCCCATGTCGTGATCAATCCCGGCTTTTTCTTTCGCCTGACTGCCATGATCACGCTCACCGGTGGCACCATCCTTCTGATGTGGATCGGCGAGCAGATCACCAGCCGCGGCGTCGGCAACGGCATCTCGCTGATCATTTTCGCCGGCATCGTGGCGCGCTTTCCGGCACTGATCGGCCAGGGCCTGGAATCAGCGCGCACCGGCGCGGTCAACCCCCTCCTGCTGTTGGTCTTTGCCTTGTTTGCGGCCGGGCTGGTGTGTTTCATCGTCTTCATGGAGCGCGCCCAGCGCCGCCTCTTCGTCACCTATCCCAAGCGCCAGGTCGGCAACAAGGTCTATGGAGGGGAAAGCTCGCACCTGCCGATCAAGCTCAACGTCTCGGGCGTCATACCGCCGATCTTCGCCAGCTCGATCCTCTTGCTGCCCACCACCATCGCCAGCTTCAATGCGCAGAATCTGCCGAGCTGGTTGCAGATCGTGGTCACCTATCTCAGCCGCGGCCAGCCGCTTTACCTCATTCTTTATGCGCTCCTGATCTTCTTCTTCGCCTTTTTCTACACCTCCATCGTCTTTCCGCCCGAAGAGACGGCGGAAAACCTGAAGAAATATGGCGGCGTGTTTCCCGGCATCCGGCCTGGCAAGAAAAGCGCACAGTTCATCGACTATACCGTGACCCGCGTCACCGTGATCGGCGCCGCCTATCTGGCCTTCGTCTGCCTGATCCCCGAATTTATGTTCTACAAATACAATCTCGTTTTCTCGCTGGGCGGCACCTCCATCCTGATCGTGGTCAGCGTCACCATGGACACGGTTGCCCAGATCCAGAGTCATCTCATCGCCCAGCAATATGAAGGCCTGATCAAGAAGTCGAAGCTGCGAGGGGCGCGCAAGTGAATCTTGTTCTGTTCGGGCCCCCGGGGGCGGGCAAGGGCACGCAATCAAGATTGCTGACTGAGAAGCGCGGCCTGCCGCAACTGTCCACCGGCGACATGCTGCGCGCCGCCATCGCGGCGGGCTCGCCGCTGGGCCTGGCCTGCAAAGCGTTGATGGCGAAAGGCGAGCTGGTGCCCGACGAAACGGTGATCCAGATCATCGCCGAGCGCTATGACCAGCCCGATTGCAGGAATGGCGCGGTGTTCGACGGTTTTCCCCGTACCGTTCCCCAGGCCGAGGCGCTGGACGCCATGCTCGCCGCGCGCGGCCGCAAGATAGACCTGGTGCTGGAACTCAAGGTGGACGACGCTGTGCTCCTGGCCCGGGTCGAGAGCCGTATCAAGGCCGGCGGGGTGCTGCGCTCGGACGATACCCCCGAAACCCTGGCCCACCGGCTTTCGGTCTATTACAAAAATACCGCGCCGCTGATCGGTTATTACCGGGCCCAGGGCAAGCTCCGGACCCTGGATGGCATGGCCGCCATAACCGAGGTCACCGCCCAGATAGACGGGGCCCTGGACGCGCTAGAGGCCAAGGCCTCAGGGGTCCCGGGGTAAGCCCACGACAGGGCCAGCCTCCCCGGCCGCGCTGGGGTGGGTAGGCTGATGGTCAGGCCAGCCGGGGCGCTATAAAAGCTGGTTTGGTCCGGCAAAATCTCGACTGGAGCTTTCGTTTGCCGGCCCGCAGGCAAGCCAAGGCCGGATGGGTAAAAAACTTGCCCCAGCAGTTGACGACAGGGGGTCCATTCCTATAATCCGCGCCCTCGCGACAGTTTTTCCTGTCATTTCCGGCGTTTTGGGCGTTTTTCAGCGTTCCCGCACACCCCGGATTTGGCGGAAGCCCTTGCGCGGCGCATTTTTATAACTATATCAGCGGCTTAGAAAGCCTGGAGAAGCACCAGTGGCACGTATCGCCGGCGTCAATATCCCGACCCAGAAGCGAGTCGAAATCGGCCTGCGCTATATCCATGGCATCGGGCCTCATACCGCCAGGAAAATTACCCAGCAGCTGGGCATCGCGCCGGAGCGCCGGGTGAGCGACCTGACCGAGTCCGAGGTCATCCAGATTCGCGAAATCATCGACCGCGATTTCATGGTCGAAGGCGATCTGCGCCGCGACACGTCGATGAATATCAAGCGCCTGATGGATCTTGGCTGCTATCGGGGCCTGCGCCACCGCAAGAGCCTGCCGGTTCGCGGCCAGCGCACCCACACCAACGCCCGCACCCGCAAAGGCCCCGCCAAAGCGATCGCCGGCAAGAAGAAAGTGACCAAGTAACCTCATGGCTGCCGAAGAAAAAAAGCCCGCCGGCAAAGCGCCGCGCGCCCGCAAGAAAGAGAAGAAAAATATCGTGGTCGGCGTGGCGCATGTCGCTGCGACCTTCAACAACACCATCGTCACCATCACGGATCCGCAAGGCAACGCCATCGCCTGGTCCTCGGCGGGCATGATGGGGTTCAAGGGCTCGCGCAAATCCACACCCTACGCGGCGCAGATGGCCGCCGAAGACGCCGCCAAGAAGGCGATCGAGCACGGCATGCGCACGCTGGAAGTCGAAGTGTCGGGCCCCGGCTCGGGCCGCGAGTCCGCGCTGCGCGCGCTGCAGGCGGTGGGCCTGGTGGTCACCTCGATCCGTGACGTGACGCCGATCCCGCACAATGGCTGCCGTCCGCCCAAGCGCCGGCGCGTATAAGGATTACGGTCAAGAATTCTATTCGGACTTGGAAATAACCCGTCGAACGTATGAGCATGGTCCGACATGCTCGGGACACGATGAGGAAAACATGTTTCAGAAAAACTGGCAGGAATTGATCAAACCCGGCAAGCTCAAGACCGAATCCGGTCATGACGCGGGCCGCACCGCAACCATCACCGCCGAGCCTCTCGAGCGCGGCTTCGGCCTCACGCTGGGCAATTCGCTGCGCCGCGTGCTGCTGTCTTCGCTGCAGGGCGCCGCCGTCACTTCGATCCAGATCGAGGGCGTGCTGCACGAATTCTCCTCCATCCAGGGCGTGCGCGAAGACGTCACCGACATCGTGCTCAACGTCAAACAGATCGCGCTGCGCATGCATGCCGAAGGCCCCAAGCGCGTCAGTTTGCACAAGCAGGGTCCGGGCGAGGTCAAGGCCGGCGACATCCAGGGTTCCTCCGACATCGAAATCCTCAATCCCGAACTGGTGCTCTGCACCTTGGATGAGAAAGTGGATTTTCGCATGGAGCTGACCATCGCCACCGGCAAGGGCTATGTCCCCGCCGACCGCAACCGTCCGGAAGACGCGCCGATCGGCCTGATCCCGGTGGATTCGCTGTTCAGCCCGGTCAAGAAGGTTTCCTACAAGGTCGAGAACACCCGCGAAGGCCAGATCCTCGACTATGACAAGCTCACTCTGTCGGTCGAGACCAATGGCGCTGTGACGCCGGACAATGCGGTGGCCTATGCCGCGCGCATCCTGCAGGACCAGCTTCAGGTCTTCATCAATTTCGAAGAGCCGCGCGAGCGCGTCGCCGAGGAAGCCAAGCCGGATCTGGCCTTCAATCCGGTGCTGCTCAAGAAAGTGGACGAGCTGGAACTCTCGGTGCGTTCGGCCAACTGCCTCAAGAACGACAACATCGTTTACATCGGCGACCTGATCCAGAAGACGGAAGCGGAAATGCTCCGCACTCCCAATTTCGGCCGCAAGTCGCTCAACGAGATCAAGGCGGTGCTCGCCGAGATGGGCCTGCATCTGGGCATGGAAGTGCCGGGCTGGCCGCCGGAGAATATCGAAGACCTCGCCAAGCGTTACGAAGACCAATACTGATTGAAGAATGGATGGCCGGGTCGCGCTTGCGCTGCCCGGCCATGACAGGAGTTTTTAGGAATGCGCCACGGCAATCAAGGACGCAAGCTCAACCGCACCGCCTCGCACCGCAAGGCGCTGTGGGGCAACATGACCGCGGCGCTGATCAAGCATGAGCAGATCAAGACCACGCTGCCCAAGGCCAAGGATCTTCGCCCGGTGATCGAAAAGCTGGTGACCCTATCGCGCCGCGGCGCAAAGGACCTGCACGCCCGCCGCCAGGCGCTGGCCCAGATCAAGGATGCCGACCAGGTCACCAAATTGTTCGACGTACTCGGTCCCCGTTACAAGGGCCGCCCCGGCGGCTACACAAGGGTACTCAAGGCCGGCTTTCGCTTTGGCGACAATGCTCCGATGGCGATCATCGAGTTCGTCGACCGCGATGTGGACGCCAAAGGCAAGGATTCCGGCCCGGTGGAAGTGGCGGCGGACGCCGACGCCTGACTTCTGCGCCGCGCGGCCATTCATGAAGGCGGCATTGGCCGCCCTTTTTGCTCGTTTTAATGCCTTGCCGATTCGCCACCTGAAGGCGATTTGCGCGTTTCCGTCCGGTATTTGGAACGGAAAGGTTTCGAGCATGCGCAAAGTCTTTATGGTCGCGATCCTGGCGCTGGCAGGCTGCGGCACCCATGACCGTTGCACCGCTCCGCCCCAGCCGAAACTGATGTCTCTGGCCGATATGAGTCTGGACGACAAGGCCAATGCCCTGGGGGTGCCGCCTTCCCGGGTGCCGGGGGAGCCCAGATCCGCCAGCAGCTATGGCGCCTTGATGTCGGGCCTGAACGACAATGCGCAGGCCCAATCGGCCTATCAGAGCTTTGTCGACCACAAAAATGCCGCGCTCCGGCAGCAATATTGCGCCGAGAACGAGGCTTTTAAGGCGCGCGGGATGAAGGACGAAATGGGCACCATCGGCCGTGCCGTGATGTCGACCTGCCACAGCGAGGACGAAGCGGCGGTGCTGGCGGTCCTGCTCAAATATCGCAATTGCGCGTCGGGCAATTCCTGATTGAATAGTGGGAAGTCTGTCGGAGAGGATCGATGAAAAGGGTGTTCCTTGCGCTGACCGCCGCCGCTCTGGTCGGGGCGCTGGTTTATGCGCTGCCCGCCCTGACGGCCACGTCTGATAAACCGGCGACCACCAAGCTGGCGCCACCCGTCAAACCGCTGCCTGCGCCGCTGGTGCCCGGCGGCACATCGCCTGCTTCCATGTCCCAGGTACAACTCACCTTCGCGCCGGTGGTGAGGCGCGTCGCGCCCGCGGTGGTGAATGTTTATGCCAGGTCGGTGGCGCAGGTTCAGGTCAATCCCCTGTTCAATGATCCGCTGTTCTCGCAGCTGTTCGGGGGTTCGCCCGAGATGCGCCAGCGGGTGCAGCAGAGCCTGGGCTCCGGCGTGATTGTGCGCGCCGACGGGCTGATCATCACCAACAATCATGTGGTGGCGGGCGGCACCGATATCGTGGTGGCCCTCTCCGACAAACGTGAATTCAAGGCCAGGGTGCTGCAGGCCGATCCGCGCACCGATCTGGCGATTCTGAAGATCGACACCAAGGGCGAGCGGCTGCCGGTGGTGCCTTTCGCCGACAGCGACCAGGTCCAGGTGGGCGATCTGGTGCTGGCGATCGGCGATCCCTTCGGGGTCGGCCAGACCGTGACCATGGGTATCGTCTCGGCGCTGGCCCGCACCCAGGTTTCGGCCAGCGATTATCAGTTCTTCATCCAGACCGATGCCGCCATCAATCCCGGCAATTCCGGCGGCGCCCTGGTGACCACCGATGGCAAGCTGGCGGGCATCAACACCGCGATCTATTCGCGCAGCGGCGGCAGCATCGGCATCGGCTTCGCCATTCCCGCCAATCTGGCGCGCCGGGTGTTGGAAGGAGTCGAGGGTGGGCAGGGCGTCAAGCTCGCCTGGATCGGCGCCAGCGGCCAGCCGGTCACCAGCGACATCGCCGCCAGCCTGGGCCTGCCCAGGCCCGGCGGTGTGCTGATCAAGGATATTTATCCCGGCGGCCCGCTGGCCAATGCCGGCGTCAAGAGCGGCGATGTCGTCGCGGCGGTGGACGGCAACCAGGTCGATGACATGCAGTCGCTCAATTACCGCATCGCCACCCGAAAGCCGGACGATAAGGTAAAGGTGCATGTGGAATCCGGCAAAACGGTGCGCGATGTCAGTATCACCCTGGCCCTGCCGCCGGAAAATCCGCCGCGCGAAATTCTCACCGTGACCGGTCAAAATCCGCTGGGCGGCGCCAAGGTGGAGAATCTTTCTCCCGCCGCGGCGGTGGATCTGCAGATGGATCTTCTCAGCCGGGGCGTGGTGGTGGTTTCGGTCGCTTCGGATTCTTTTGCCGCCGGTCAGGGGTTCCGCGCCGGCGACATTGTGCGCAATGTCAATGGCGCCAATATCACCCGCGTCGGCGATCTCAATCGCGCCTTGAACGGAGTCAGTCACTGGGACATGACTATCGAGCGGGGCGGACGGCAGTTGACACTGTCCGTGGATGCGTAAGCGTCCCTCCTCGCGGTGCTGCCGCTCGAAGGGGCGTCAAATTCAACGCATAGAATAAGATGGCAGAGCCCCGGTTCACGCCGGGGCGTTTGTCTTTATACTGGCCGGGTGAGCGACCTTTTTGACACCAGCGGCTTGGCCGGTCGGCCCAGCGGCAACCCGGACGATGCGCCCCGGCCCCTGGCGGACAGGCTCAGGCCCAAATCCCTCTCCGAAGTGGTGGGTCAGGGGCATCTGCTGGGTCCGGATGGCCCCATCGGCCGCATGGTCACCGCCCACACCCCTCATTCCATCATTCTCTGGGGCCCGCCCGGCACCGGCAAGACCACCATCGCGCGGCTGCTGTCCACCGCCTTCAATCTTCATTTCGAGCAGCTTTCGGCGGTGTTCTCCGGCGTCGCCGATCTGAAGAAAAGTTTCGAGGCGGCGCGCACCAGGCGCAAGATGGGGCAGGGCACCCTGCTCTTTATCGACGAAATTCACCGCTTCAACCGCAGCCAGCAGGATTCTTTCCTGCCGGTGATGGAGGACGGCACCGTGGTGCTGGTCGGCGCCACCACCGAGAATCCCTCTTTTGAACTGAACGGCGCACTTCTGTCGCGGGCCCAGGTGCTGGTGCTGCGGCGGCTGGACGATGCGGCGCTGGAAAAATTGCTGGAGCGCGCCGAGGCGCATTATGGCGAGGCATTGAAACTGACGTCCGATGCCCGGGCCAGCATGCGCGCTATGTCCGATGGCGATGGGCGCTATCTGCTCAATATGGCGGAAGAAGTGGCGGGCCTCAAACACGCAAAGCCCCTGGATTCCGCGGGCCTGATGGCGGCGGTGCAGCGGCGCATGCCGCTCTACGACAAGTCGCGCGAGGAGCATTACAACATCATCTCGGCGCTGCATAAATCCATTCGCGGCTCCGATCCGGATGCGGCGCTTTACTGGCTGGCGCGCATGCTGGCCGGCGGCGAACAGCCGCTTTTCATCGCCCGCCGCCTGGTGCGCGCGGCGGTCGAGGATATCGGCCTGGCCGATCCTGAGGCGGTGCACCAGGCGCTGGCAGCCAAGGATGTGTTTGATTTTTTGGGATCGCCCGAAGGCGAATTGGCGCTGGCGCAATGCGTACTTTATCTGGCCAGTGCGCCAAAATCCAACGCCGTTTATATCGCGCTGGGCGCCGCCAAACAGGCGGCGGAAGAGCATGGCTCGTTGATGCCGCCCGCCCATATCCTCAACGCTCCGACCAAACTGATGAAAAATCTCGGCTATGGCGCGAACTACCAATATGACCATGACGCGGAGCAAGGCTTTTCCGGCCAGAATTACTTTCCCGACGCCATGGCGCGGGAACAGTTCTACCGCCCCAAGGACACCGGCTTCGAGCGCGAGATTGCCAAGCGGCTCGAATATTGGTCAAAACTGCGGACCAGGCGGGATGAGTCGAAATGAATTATGCGGTGATGGGAGCGGTAGCTGCGGGCGGTGCGATCGGCTCGGTGGCGCGCTATATCCTGAGCGGCCTGATCCAGTCCGCCGCCTGGGGCGGATTTCCCTTCGGCATCTTCATCGTCAACATCAGCGGCGGCTTCATCATGGGCGTGCTGGCCGAGGCGATGGCGCTGAAGTTCAATGTCTCGCTGGAGATGCGCGCCTTTCTCACCACCGGCATCCTGGGCGGCTACACCACATTTTCCACTTTCTCGCTCGACAGCGCGCTCTTGATCGAGCGCCATGCCTATGGCCAGGCGGCTCTCTATATCGCGGGCTCGGCGCTGCTTTCCATCATCGCCCTGTTTGCCGGCCTGTGGCTCGTGCGTGCCCTCTATGCCTGAGCAACGCCAGATCGCCGAGGATGATGACGGTATCCGCCTGGACCGCTGGTTCAAGCGCCATTACCCGGCGCTGACTCACGCCAGGTTGGAAAAATTGCTGCGCAAGGGAGAAGTGCGCCTGGACGGCAAGCGCGCCAAATCCGCCGACCGCATTCTGGCCGGCCAGACGCTGCGCCTGCCGCCCCAGGTCATTCACGACAAGACCGAGCCGCGGCCGAAATCAGCGCCGCAAATCCAGACCTCGCGTAAGCTGGAAGACACCATCCTCTATATGGACAAGCATCTCTTTGTCCTCAACAAGCCGCCGGGCCTGGCGACCCAGGGCGGCTCCGGCCTCAAGGAGCATGTCGACGGCATGCTGGATCAGCTCACTTACGAAAAAACCATCCGGCCCAAGCTGGTGCATCGGCTGGACCGCGATACCTCCGGCGTCCTCCTGATCGCGCGCACCGCCCAGTCCGCTGCCGGCCTGTCTCGCGCCCTGGCCAGCCGCGATGCCTCCAAAATCTATTGGGCCCTGGTCAAGGGCGTGCCCAGGGAGAAGCGCGGCTTGATCAAGGGTGCGCTGGCCAAGGAAGGCGCCCGCGGCAAGGATGAGCGCATGGCGATCAGCGAGGAAGACGACGCCAAATTCGCGCTCACCGAATATGCCGTGATGGGACAGGCCGGCCAGGAATTCGCCTGGGTCGTGGCCAGGCCCGTCACCGGCCGCACCCATCAGATCCGGGTCCATTTGGCTAGTCTGGGCACGCCCATTGTCGGCGATTTCAAATATGGTGGGGTGGAAGCGCGCGGGCGCGGCGCCATCGCCGACAAGCTGCATCTGCATGCTCGCTCCCTCGATATTCCGCGTCCCGATGGCGGCCGGGTTTCCGTCATCGCGCCCTTGCCGTCCCACATGCTGAAAAGCTGGGCGCTGCTGGGTTTCGATCCCGAGGACAAGCGCGATCCCTTTCCACCCATGAAGCCGCGAAGGAAATGAAGCGCTTCTACAAAGAGGTCGGCTTGGACCGTTCGGGGGATGGTTTTCGCATCCTCCTGGACGGCAAGCCGGTGAAAACCCCCGGCCGCAACCTCCTGCTGCTGCCCACCCGCACGCTGGCCGAGGCCATCGCCGGGGAATGGCGCATCCAGGGTGAAAAGATCGTGCCCGCCTCGATGCCGATGCTGCGCCTGGCGAATACCGCGTTGGATGGGGTCGCCCGGACCAGGGAGGCGGTGATTGCCGCCATCCTGCGTTTTGGCGAGCACGACTTGATCTGCTATCGCGCCGCGGAGCCGGCCGACCTCGCCGCCCGCCAGCGCGAGGCCTGGACGCCGATGCTGGACTGGGCCGATTCCCGCTATGGCGCGCGGTTCGCCTCAGACACGGGGCTGACCCATGTCGCCCAGCCGCCGGAAACCCTTTTGCGGCTCGAACAGGCGATTGCCGAAAGGGACGATTTCGCCCTGGCGGCGCTGCATGTGATGGCCTCGATCACCGGTTCGCTGATCCTGGCCCTGGCCCTGGCCGAAGGCGAGATTAATCCGGCCCAGGGTTTTCAATTGTCCCGCATCGACGAGGACTACCAGGCAGGTCTCTGGGGCGAGGATGCCGAAGCTGCGGCGCGCGCCCGGGCCCTGGCAAGGGAAATGGACGTGGCGGCGGCCTTCCTTGCTGCGGCGCGGGATTGACGAACCGGGCCTCGCCACTAGTCTCCCATCCGATGAAGGACATCCTCGAAGAATTGGAGAAACGGCGTGCGCAGGCGCGGCGGAGCGCGGCCAGGAAAAGTGTTCAGCGGTGCTCCTACGCTGTCGCTAAGCACTCCGTCCGGCCGCGCGACCATAAAATAAAGGCCCGCGCATGAAGGACATTCTCGAAGAATTGGAAAAACGGCGCGCACAGGCGCGGGCCGGCGGCGGCCAGGCGCGGATCGACGCCCAACATGCCAAGGGCAAGCTGACGGCACGCGAACGCATCGAGATTCTGCTCGATTCCGGCAGCTTCGAGGAATTCGACATGTTCGTCGAACATCGCGGCACCGAATTCGGCACCGAGAAGAACCGCATTCCCGGCGATGGGGTGGTGACGGGCTGGGGCACCATCAACGGGCGCATGGTCTATGTCTATGCCAAGGATTTCACCGTGCTGGGCGGCTCGACCTCCGAAACCCATGCCCAGAAAATCTGCAAGATCATGGATATGGCGATGCAGAATGGTGCGCCGGTGATCGGGCTGTTCGATTCCGGTGGTGCCCGCATCCAGGAAGGCGTGGCGGCGCTGGCGGGCTTCGGCGAAATTTTCAAGCGCAATGTCCTGGCCTCGGGCGTGGTGCCGCAGATCTCCGTCATCATGGGACCCTGCGCCGGCGGCGATGTCTATTCCCCGGCCCTGACCGATTTCGTCTTCATGGTCCAGGGCACGTCCTACATGTTCATCACCGGCCCCGACGTGACCAAGACGGTGACCCATGAAGACGTGACCCCGGAGGAACTGGGCGGCTCACGTGTCCACACCACCCGCTCTTCGGTTGCCGACGGCGCCTATGAGAATGACATTGTCTGTCTCGAGGAAATCAGGCGGCTTTACGACTTCCTGCCCCTCAACAACCGCGATGCCGCGCCCTCCTGGCCGGTGGAAGACGATCCCCGCCGCCTCGAGATGTCGCTGGATAGTCTGGTGCCCGATAATGCGGGCCAACCCTATGACATGATGGAATTAATCGGCAAGGTCGTAGATGAGGGCGACTTCTTCGAGATCGCCGAAGCCTTCGCTCCCAACATGATCACCGGCTTCGGCCGCATCGAAGGCTCCACGGTCGGCTTTGTCGCCAACCAGCCCATGGCGCTGGCAGGCGTTCTCGATTCCGACGCCAGCCGCAAGGCGGCGCGTTTTGTGCGCTTCTGCGATTGTTTCAATATTCCGCTGGTGACATTCGTGGATGTGCCCGGCTTCATGCCCGGCACCGCCCAGGAACATGGCGGCATCATCAAGCACGGCGCCAAGCTGCTCTTCGCCTATGCCGAGGCCACCGTGCCCAAGGTTACGGTGATCACCCGCAAGGCCTATGGCGGCGCCTATGACGTGATGGCGTCGAAACATATGCGCGCCGACGTCAATTATGCCTGGCCCAGCGCTCAGATTGCGGTGATGGGCCCCAAGGGCGCGGTGGAAATCATTTTCCGCAAGGAAAGCCCCGACGACATCGTCGCGCGGACGAAAGAATACGAAGACCGTTTCCTCAATCCGTTTGTCGCCGCCTCGCGCGGCTATATAGACGATGTGATCCGCCCCCATTCCACTCGCTGGCGCATCGCGCGCGCCTTGCGCATGCTCAAGAACAAGCAGGTGGCGCAGATCTGGAAGAAGCACGACAATATTCCGCTATAGTCCGCCCTCAATAATCGGCCGCACTGCCAGCCGCGCCACTTTCCCGGCGGCGTGTTCGATATGGGCGAGACGGCGCGCCAACAGTTCCATCGCCACGCTTTGTTTCAGGGCTGAAAGCCCTTCGCGTGGCGGCGCCTGTTCTTCTTCCTTATGCACCGTGTCGGGCGACAGCAATGCGATAATGCGCAGACGCACCGCTTCGATCTCATCTCCCGCGTCTTGATCCAGCTCCGCGCCGCGCAGTTTCATCAAGACCGGCATGGAGGCGAGATCGGAAGCGAAAAGATAGTTGGCCCCCAGAAGCTCGGTCAGGGCCGCCAGCGCCCTGCGGTTGATATTGGGTTCATCGGCCAGGCGGCGGATCGCGCCTGACATCAACGCCACCGCATCCATCGCTTTTTTTCGCGCCAGCCGGTAGGCCTGGGGCGGCGGAGCAAGCCGTAACGCCACATTGGCAAAGCCGCTGTCGGCCGCCAGCAATCCGCGAACAATGCGGGGCAGGGTGTTACTCTCCCAATAAGGCAGCACGAAACTGAAAGCCCAGCTCAATCCCGCCCCGATCAGCGTGTCCACGATCCGCTCGAAAAACTGCGGATGATCCAGCGGCGCGGAAAAATGCAATAACAGAAGTGAAGACACCGAGGCCGAAATAGCGGTTACACGATACTTGACCAGGCCATAAGCGTGGCTCACGCCCACGGCCAGAACAATGGCGGTCAGCAACAAGGTGGGTGGAAAGATCATCAGAAAGACCACTGCCAGGGTACATCCGATCAAGGTACCGGTGACGCGGTCCCAGCGCCGCTGGCTGGTGACGCTGTAATTCGCCCGCATGATCAGGGCGATGGTGAGTAGTACCCAATTGGCATGGGCGAAGCGGGGAAAGAGCAATGTCAGCCCCAGCCCCGCCGTCATCGCCAGCGCCAGCCGGATGCCATAGCGCATCGCCGGCGCCTTCAGGTCGAACTGGCGCAGCAACACGTCAATACCGTGCGGGGAGGGCGCGCGAAAGGCATCGAGATCGAGTTCCGCCGCCAGCGAGGAAGGCGGGGTGTCACGGTTCAGCGTCATAGCCAATGCCGCAACATTGGTGTCGGCCAGCCTCAGTTTGGCGGCGCTGACCGTGAAAGCATGATCGACAGCTGAGCCTTCCGGCGCATTGTCATTGGCCTCACGCACGGCGGCGATCAGCGCCTCGCATTCTTCTTCATGGGAGCGCGGCGTGACATCGGCGTGGCGGCGGCGCAGCGCCAGAGTCAGCCCGTCCACTTCCTCGGCGATATGAAGCACCAGGGCACTGATGCGCCATTTGATCTCGCGCCGCCCCGAACGGCGCAACAATTCCACATCGGCGTCGCTGGACAGCATGGTCTCGAAGGCGTCGAGCAGCGCGATCAGCGTGTCTATGCGTTTGAGCTGCGTCGGATGGTTGCGCCTGGCGAACAGGGCGTCGCGCGCGGTCTGCAGCCGGTCCACCAGCGCGGCATGGGCGTCAATCAATGCATGAAATGCCGCGGTGCCTTCGGCATCGGGATTGTAGAGCGCGGCTTTGGCGCGCAGATAGGTGGCGAAACCCCGCATTGCCTCGGCAAGCAACAGACGCCGCACCCGGTCATCGAAAGCCCAGGCGAACAATCCCGCGTAGGCGGTGTAGAGCACCACGCCAATAACGGTATATGCCAGATGCACCGCCGCTTGGGCGGGCGTGACGAGGTGCTGGCCCATGGCGAAAACGAAAGCCAGCACCGCCGTCATGGAAAGGCTGAGCGCCCGTTTGCCATAAGCCGAGATCAGCCCGGTGAAAAATCCGGTGAAGGCGGTCGCGGCAATCAAGCTCACCGGATAGAAGCCGGCGAAAGACGCCAGCGCGGTGAAAAAGATCGCCAGCGCCAGGGCGAAACCCAATATCCACGGTTTCTGGCGCAAAGGGTCGGGCTGATCGGAAATCGACACCGCCACTGCGCCGGTAGCCGCGGCGATGGCCGCCGCAAAGCCCAGGGCCCACCCAACCGCCAGTCCGGTCAGGCCAACGCCCAGGGCGACCGACAACCCGTTTTCGATATGCACGCGGAACACGGCAAGCGCCAGGGTCCGGCTCACGGGGGTGCGAAGGGTATTCGTCATTGCCATGGGGTTACAGCGGTTTACGGGGCGGCGGCAACCCCGTAAGTTTCGCGCCTCGCTTAGGTCCCGGGGAAGTCCTTGTTTCGCAAAATATTGATTGCCAATCGCGGTGAGATCGCCTGCCGCATTATCAAGACCGCCCGCCGCATGGGCATAGCCACCGTGGCGGTCTATTCCGATGCCGACCGGGGCGCCTTGCATGTGAAAATGGCCGACGAGGCGATCGCCATCGGCCCGGCGCCGGCGGCCCAATCCTACTTGGCGATGGACAAGATCATCCAAGCCTGCCGGGCCACCGGCGCGGATGCGGTGCATCCCGGCTACGGCTTTCTTTCGGAGCGCGCCGCCTTTGCCGAGGCGCTGGCCAAGGCCGGCATCGCTTTTATCGGGCCGAATGCCAATGCCATTGCTGCCATGGGCGACAAGATAGAATCCAAGAAGCTGGCAAAGGCTGCCGGCGTTTCGACCGTGCCGGGCTTTGTGGGCGAGGTCGCCGATGAGGCGCATGCCAGGAAGGTCGCCGCAGAAATCGGCTTTCCCGTGATGGTGAAAGCCTCGGCGGGCGGCGGCGGCAAAGGCCTGCGGGTCGCGCATCGGGAGGCGGATCTGGCGCAGGCGATCCTGTCGTCGCGCAACGAGGCATTGGCCAGCTTCGGTGACAATCGCCTGCTGGTGGAAAAATTTGTCAGCGAGCCGCGCCATATCGAAATCCAGCTGATCGGCGACAAGCACGGCAACGTCATTCATCTGAACGAGCGTGAATGTTCGATCCAGCGCCGCCACCAGAAAGTGATCGAGGAAGCGCCTTCTCCTTTCCTGGATGAAAAAACCCGCGCGGCGATGGGGTCTCAGGCCGTGGCGCTGGCCAAGGCGGTCGGCTATGACAGCGCCGGCACCGTCGAATTCATCGTCGACGGCAACAAGAATTTCTATTTCCTGGAAATGAACACCCGCCTTCAGGTCGAGCATCCGGTGACGGAAATGATCACGGGACTTGATCTTGTCGAACTGATGATCCGCGCCGCGGCCGGCGAGAAATTGCCGTTCGCCCAGAAAGACGTGAAACGCGATGGTTGGGCCATAGAGGCGCGCGTCTATGCCGAAGACCCGTATCGCGGTTTTCTGCCTTCCGCGGGGCGGCTGTCGCGCTATGGCCCGCCGGCGGAAGAAAGCGGCAATGGCATCACCATTCGCAACGATACCGGCGTGGTCGAGGGCGGCGAGATTTCCGTCCATTACGATCCCATGATCGCCAAACTATCCGTGCACGCGCCGTCTCGGCTCGAAGCGGTGATGGTGATGGTTGCGGCACTGGACCGTTTCGAGATTTCCGGCATCGCCAACAATCTCGAGTTCCTGGCAGCGATCATGCATCATCCGCGCTTCGGCGAGGGCCGCCTGACTACCGGTTTCATTGCCGAGGAATATCCGGGCGGCTTTCATGGCGCGCCGCTGACGGGGAAAGACACACAGCGCTTCATCGCTGCCGCGGTCGCGGCAAAAATCCTGCGCACCCAGCGGGCGGGGCGCATTGCGGGCGCGCTCAATGGCGGCCACAAGCTTTCCGACAATTTCATCGTCACCCTGAACGGCAACAATCATGCCGTTGCCGATGCCCATCTGGAAGTGGGCAGCCTGCGTCTGGTGATTGACGGAGCCCTGATGGAAGGGGTGGTGGATTGGTTTCCCGGCCGCACCCTGCTCAGGCTCAAATCCAAAGGGGAAGAGACGGTTTTCCAGATCCGGCGCGAGGCGGGCGGCTATTGCCTGTCCCAGGGCGGGCGCGAGCGGCTGGTGACGGTGCGTTCGCCCGTGACGGCGGAACTGGCGGCGCTGATGCCCATGAAACCGCAGCCCGACACCTCGCGCGTCCTGCTCTGTCCCATGCCGGGGCTGGTGGTGGCGCTGCCCGTAAAAGAAGGCCAATCCGTGCAGGCGGGCGAAACCCTGGCGGTGGTCGAAGCCATGAAAATGGAGAATGTCCTTGTCGCCGGTCGGGATGCCACTATTTCGAAGCTGCGGGTCAAAAAGGGCGACAGCCTGGCGCGCGACGAAATCATCATGGAATTCACATGAGTGCTGATGAAATCACATCGCTGAAAGTCCGGGTCGAAGGTTTTGTCCAGGGCGTTGGATTTCGCGATTTTCTGCTGATGTCGGCGCAGATCAACAAGCTGGATGGCTGGGTACGCAACTGTGCCGATGGTTCGGTGGAAGCGCTGGTTTCCGGCCCCACCAAAGCGGTGGAGGCTTTCGTGAGCGCGGCGACGCAAGGGCCGCGCGGCGCGCGGGTCACGGCGGTTGACCTTCACAACAGCGAACCGCCCGCCGAAAAAGGCTTTCGGCGCAAAGCGTCGGAGTAACGCATGGAAAAGCGCAAACTGGGTCTTTCCGGCATGGACGTGGCGCCGCTTTGCCTGGGCGGCAATGTGTTCGGCTGGACCACCGACCAAGCCACGTCATTCGCGCTGCTTGACGCGTTTGTCGATGCCGGCTTCGGCTTTATCGACACGGCGGACGTTTATTCGGTCTGGGTGCCAGGCCATGAAGGCGGCGAGAGCGAAAGCGTGATCGGCAATTGGCTGGTCCTGCGCGGCGGGCGGAACAAGCTGACCATCGCCACCAAAGTCGGCATGTGGCCGAAAATGCCGGGACTCAAAACCGCCAATATCATCGCCGCCTGCGAGGGTTCGCTGAAGCGGCTGAAGACGGATTATATCGATCTCTACCAGAGCCATCGCGACGAAATGGAAACGCCGCAGGACGAAACGCTGGAAGCTTTCGGCAGGCTGATCGCGGCGGGCAAGGTGCGGGCCATCGGCGCCTCGAATTTCGAGGCTGAGCGGCTGAAATCCGCCGAGAAGATCGCGGACGAGGGCGGCTTTCCCCGCTATGACACGCTCCAACCGCTTTACAATCTGGTGGAGCGGGATTTCGAGAAAGCGCTGCAGCCGCTTTGTGTGGAACTGGAGATCGGCGTCATTCCTTTTTATTCCCTGGCGGCGGGATTCCTCACCGGCAAATACCGCAGCAAGGCCGATACCGAAGGCAGGGCGCGAGCCGGACGGGTGCAGCATTACCTGAACGAGGAAAATCTCGCGCTGCTGGACCGGCTGGAAAGCGTCGCCAGGGCGCGCGGCGCGGCCATGGCGGAAGTCGCCATCGCCTGGCTGCGCGACCGGCCTTCAGTGGTGGCGCCGATCGCCAGCGCCACCAGCCTTGATCAGCTTCAGTCTCTCATTCGCGGGGCGGCGTTGAAATTGTCGCCGGAGGAGATTGCGGCGCTGGGGTGATTTCGGGCAGAATTGACCCATGCTACGCCGCTTCATCAAATCCTGTTTTGCCACGGCTTTTGCGGTCTCGGTTCTGCCGCTGCAGGCGGGGGCGCAGGCCTTTCAATGGGTGCAGGCCGGGGCTGAAAACCCCACCATCTGGTACAATGTCAGCGCATCCGACAAGGCGAAGAAGACCGTTTCTGTCATGGTTGCCTATATGCGGCGTCCGACCAGCCCTTCCTTGCCGGGTAATACCGGTTCGATGAAAACCGAGATGATTCTCTGCGGCCGGGGCGGCTATGAAGACATCCACCAGGACACCGACGGCAGCATGCATGAAAGCGCCGACAGCTTTCGCGCCTTCGATTTCACGGCGCCCGGGCCGATGGAGGATATTTCCCGCGCGGTTTGTCCCAAGGCCTAGAGCGCGATCCGGAAAAGTGGACACCGGTTGGCACGCTGCCGCTACCAACTCCGCCAGATCGCGCGACCGTACAATAACCTATCGCGGCCGCAGCAATTCGCGTCCCACCGAAACGGCGAAAATCAGCATTCCCAGCACGGTGAGAACTTCACCCACCACCATGACGGGGATGTATTTGGGGTCATTGCCGTGCCCCAGATACAGCGCCAGCGACGGGATCAGCACCAGCACGCCCAGCGCCGAGACGATCAGGTTGGTCCAGGCCAGCCGCGCCGACATTGTCTGGCGGGTCAGGGCGTAGAAGGTGCCGTAAAGCGCCATGGTCACCCAACCCAGCAGATTGAGATGCGCGTGCGCCGGGGCCATGGTGAAATCATTGGCCGCGCCCATTTGCATGCCCCATCCCATTCCAATCAGTACCAGGACAACACCGAAAGCGAAAAACGCAACCGAAACGCGCGGCATGGAAATTCCCCCATTTTGTTTGATGATCAGCCGAATATTTTCTCGAAGGATTGCTTCATCGCGGCATTCACCTCCGCCATTGTGACGGTAATGCCAAGATCGGCAAGGCTGGTGACGCCATGCCCGCGCACGCCGCAGGGTACGATCCCGGAAAAATGGCTGAGGTCGGGCCTCACATTCAGCGCCACGCCATGAAACGTCACCCAGTGGCGGATGCGAACTCCCAGCGCGGCGATTTTGTCTTCCTTCTTGCCCCGCGCGACCCAGATGCCGACGCGGCCTTCACGCCTCTCGCCCTTGACGCCGAAAGCCGCCAGCGTGTCGATCAGCCACTGCTCCAGGTCCTGGACATAGGCGCGTACGTCCGGCCCCTTTCCAGGCACGGAGCGGCGCTTGAGGTCGAGCATCACATAGCCGACACGCTGACCCGGCCCGTGATAGGTGAATTGGCCGCCACGGCCCGTGCGATAGATCGGAAAGCGCGCATCGATCAGGTCCTCGTCCCTGGCGCTGGTGCCGGCGGTATAGATCGGCGGATGCTCCAGCAGCCATACCATTTCTCTGGCCAATTCTCTGGCTTGCTCCCCCGCCCGTCCGGCGGCGATGGCGTCGGCACGTGCTTCCATTTCGGCCAATGCCTCGGGGTATGGCACCGGCCCCTGAGAGGCTTTCCATTCCAGCCGCGGCTTTAGGATGGCGTCCAAATTAAGCTTTCCGAAACCATGATCAGGCACCCTTAAGCCCAAGGTCCAAAATATAGGGTGCGCGCAGCATGGCTTCCAACCTGGATAGTGTGAAGGTCGAGATTTCGGTAGTCCTGGGCCGCTCGGTGATCCCGATGCACCAGCTTCTTCGCATGGGCCGCGGCGCGGTCATCGAGCTGGACACCAACCAGGACGACCCCGTCACCATACTGGCCAACGATAAGGCCGTGGCAAAGGGCGAAATCCAGATCCAAGGCGATAAGATCGCTGTTTCCGTGGTGGATCTGCTCCAAAGCTATGAATAACACCGTTTTCTTGTGAAATTTTATATTCTCCACCCCATTCTTGCATTTTAGCCCCCCCGGGAATACCTCTCTGGTCTAATTGAGAGGCCGGAATGCTGCCGCTTGTCTTCAATCCCCATGCCATAAAAGTCGGCCTGGCCGGGCAGGGCGAGGCCTTGGCGCGCCGGGCCGCCCTGTTGGCTGAAGCCGGGGTCGAGGCGCGGCTTCTCTCGGCGGACGCCTCGGATTCGGTCCTGGAACCTCTACAGCTTTTTTTTGTGGCGGGATTGCCTGAAGGCGAGGCCCGGCAGTTGGCGGGCCGGGCGCGGGCGCTGGGGCTCCTGGTCAATGTCGAGGACATCCTGCCGCTATGCGACTTCCACGTCCCGGCAATTGTCCGCCGGGGCGATTTGCTGATCACAGCTTCCACCGGCGGGGCTGTGCCGGGGCTGGCGCGGCGGCTGCGCGAATGGCTGGCGGCCGCTTTCGGACCGGAATGGACGGGACGCCTTTCGGATCTTTCCGCTGCTCGCGCCCGCTGGCGCTCGGCAGGGTTCGGCCCGCCCGAGGTTTCCCAGAAGGTTCGCGACCTGATCGATGAAAAGGGCTGGCTGTGAGCGTCCCGAACACTGTCACGGTCATAGACACTAGGCGTGGCCTTGTTCCGCGCGCCTTCGACCGGGCGGGCATTGGCGCTTCCGATCCGCGCGTCTTGGCACGGCTGTCGGCCCTGCAGGAAAAAGCCGCCGGCCGTAGCGCCGACGGCATCCTGGAGCTGGCGCTGAAAGAAGAATTCGTAGGCAAGACGGCGGTGGTTTCGTCTTTTGGGGCGGAGTCCGCCGTGCTGCTGCACATGGTGGCCCAGATTGATCCCAATACGCCCATCCTGTTCCTCAATACCGGCAAGCTGTTCGGCGAAACCTTGCGCTACCGCGACCGCCTGCAGGATGTGCTGGGCCTGGGCGATGTGCGCAGTCTCGCCCCGACGCGCGAGGCACGCGAAAGCCTGGATCCCGATGGCGCGTTGTGGTCGAAGGATACCGACGCCTGCTGCAATTTCCGCAAGGTGATTCCGCTGGCCCATGCGCTGGAGCCGTTCGAGGCCCAGATCACGGGACGCAAGCGTTTTCAGACCCGCGAGCGGGCCAGCATGCAGCCGGTGGAATATTTCGACGGGCGCTTTCGCTTCAATCCGCTCTGGCAATGGAATCTTGCCGAACTGGAAGCCTATACGACGGCGCACAGCCTGCCGCGCCATCCCCTGGTGGAGGACGGCTATCCCTCGATCGGCTGCATGCCCTGCACGCGAAGGGTCCAGGCGGGCGAGGATTATCGCGCCGGGCGCTGGGCTGACAGCGAAAAGGACGAATGCGGCATCCACCTTACCGATGGCGGCGGCATCTAAGCGGCTCTCTGTTCGCAAGCCCGCAGATGGCTATTGCTTGGCGAATTTTCGGACATCTCCACGGAAATCCGCGCCATAGACATTGCCCTGGGCGTCGGTCGTGACGCCTTCGGCAAGCTCGGAGGCGGTGTTGTAGGGATAGGGGCAATTGTTGGGAATGAAGTACTTCACTTTGCCGTCCTTGACGCTGCCGATCCGAATGCCGCGCGCAGCCCCCGCATTGAAACCATAGCCGGCGGTGCCCATGCCGCCGCGCCCGATATTCGTGCGGCCGTCGCGCGACTCGGAATCGGCGGAATAGAGGATGTCGTTCTTGTCGATATAGATGCCGCTGGGCCGGCCGAACTGGAACATCTGCTTGATGAACTTGCCGTTCTGGTCGAAAACCTGGATGCGGTTATTCTGGCGGTCGGCGACGTAAAGGCGGCCTTCCTGGTCCATGGCAAGCGCGTGGGGCATATCGAACTCACCCGGACCCATTCCCTTTTTGCCCCAGCTCATCAGGAATTTGCCGTTTTTGTCGAACTTCATTATCCGCGCATTGCCGGTGGACATGCCGCCGCCATCGTGACCGTCTGAAACAAAAAAATCGCCATTGGCGCCGAAGGCGATATCGGTGGGCTGGTCGAATTCGTCATTGCCCGCGCCGGCGACGCCTTTCTTGCCAAGGGTCATCAGGACCTTGCCGTTCTTGTCGAGCTTGAAAACCTGATTGCCGCTATTGTCCGCGACCCAGATGTTGCCCTCCTTATCCACTTGCATCTTGTGCGGGCTGACAAACAGGCCGGCGCCCAGCATCTTGAGTACCTTGCCCGATGTGTCGAGCTGGATGAGGGGATCAATACCGGCGCTGGCGCCGGTGCAGCTTTCGCCGCCCGCGGTTCCCGAATGGCCGCAACGGTCCGCCACCCAGATGGTGCCGTCAGGGCCGGTGACGACGCTGGCGCTGCCGCCCCAGGGCCGGCCGGCCGGCAACTGACCCCAGTCGACACCAGTTCCATAGGGATTGGGCAGGTTATTGGGTGCGCCCAAGAGGGACATCGTCGGCAATTTCACGGGATACTGACCGGCCGGGAAAATCGGCGTTGCGCCCCTGTCGGCCGGGGTTGTGGCGGGGGCTGTCGCCGGAGCGCAGGCGTTGGCGCCGGGCGCGGCGGACTGGGCATTCAGATTCTGTACTCCCAACACCAGGACGCCGATCATCGAAAGCAACGCCGTTTTGGATTGGCGGAGCAAATTCTTTTTTTGAATATCGCGGGACATGCCGGCCTCCTTGAAAGATTGGACAATCACCAAGTCAAAAAACCATCACGTTGGGCCATTCTGCAGGCGGTCAAACGGCGCCAGGGCCGACAAGCGCGCCATCAAAGCCTTGCGCCGTAACAGGTGAATTTCTCTGGCTGTCTGGAAAATGGAATCCGCCCCCAATCCCTGATTTTCTTTGGGAGTAGAATCTCATACGGATCAAGGTCTGGCAATATGTCCGGGCGGCGGCGCGTTACGGCGCGCCGGGCTTGTTCGGATCGATGCGGATCTGGCTTTGCATCGAGGCGTCAACCGGTATTTCGGCGGTGCCGGCCGGTATATGGTTCTGCGACAGAAGATAGGCCACCACATCGGTCGAACTGGCGGTGCTGAGCGCCCCTGGATTGTCCATCGGCATGGTGTTGTGAATGCGCTGGACCAGATCGGCAACAGACTGGGTTTCCCAGTCGGCCATGAAATGGCCGCCCGAAAGGGGTGGAATCTCGTCCATGCCCTGGAGCTGGCCGCCATGGCATTTGGCGCAATTCTGCTCGAAGGCGGCCTTGCCGCGGTTCGCCTGGGCGTCGGTGTAAACACCGTCCCATACCGAACGCATGGCGGATTGCTGCGCCCAAAGCATGGCGGACGAACCGATTGTCGCCGCAAGGGCAATTGCGGCAATCACAAACGGGCGCAAAGTCATGGGTCGTATCCTTAAGGTGCTGAACCGAAGCGGCAGGCCGTCCTTTTGGACAGCCTGCCGTTTCCTGTCAATTACCGGAAGGCAGACTGAAGGCGATATAATCGCCCGAGTAATTGCCTCCGCTGACGGCAACAATGATATATTGCTTGCCGGCAAAGCTGTACGTCATGGGCGAGCCGCTCTGTGGCGCGGGCATCCAGACGGCGCCCACCTGCTCACCCGTCTTCTGATCATAGCCCCGCAAATAGGAACCGCGCGGGTGACCAGGCTGGGTGGAGTAAAGCGGATCACCCATCACAACGAGGTTCTTGGTAATCACCTCGCCGACATTGCCGGCCTGGCCGGTCTTGGGAATATTGACGCCTTTGAGCGCCGGATTGTTCTTGATCTCATCGGGCGTATCGCCATGGGCCACCTGCCACATGATCGAGCCTTGATCCATGTTGATCGCCGTCAGGGTTCCATAGGGCGGTTTGACCAGCGGCAAACCGTCCACGCTGCGCGGCGGGGGCGGTCCGATGGAGGTTTGCGGATGCGCGGCCAGAGCAGCCTGCAGTCTCTGGTCGTCGAGACTGACCTTGGGTGCGTCGGAGGCGGAACCGAAACCCGGACCGGCGCCGATGCGGAACGGCTGGCCGCCCACGCCTTCGTCATATTTGAGGTCTGAAAGTCCTTCCGGCAGCGGCACCAGGCCGAACAGCGAAACGCCCGCATTCAGCGCCGGCAGGAAGGCGACATGGGTTTCGGGATTGAATCCGGCGCCCGGCCAGTTGGTGCCGCCCGACAATCCGCCGATGGTCAGCGAGGCTGATGGGAAGCCGCCGGTAGGATTGCTGACCACCGCCGGCAGGTACATCGGCCCCATCTTGTAGTATTTCTTGATGAGGTCCTGTGCCTTGGCTTTCAATTCCGGCGTGAAATCGATCAGGTCATCATTGGTGATGGCCTGGCGCGAATAGGCCGGCGGTTTGCTGGGGAAGGGCTGTGTCTTGGACGTCTTCTCACCCGGCACATCGCTTTGCGGGACAGGTTTTTCCGTAACCGGCCAGATCGGCTTGCCCGTCACACGATCGAACATAAAGAGGAAGGCCTGCTTGTTCGGTACCGCCACCGCCTTGACCGGCTTGCCGTCCACCACGATGTCGGCCAGCAGCGGCGGCGACGACATGTCGTAATCCCAGATCGGATGATGGGTAATCTGGTAAAACCATTTCAACTTGCCGGTGTTCATGTCGAGACAGAGAATGCTGTCGCCATAAAGGTCATTGCCCGGGCGCGCGCCGCCATAGGCGTCATCGGTGGGATCCTCGACGGGCACATAGACGTTGCCCAGTTCAGGATCCACCGTCATGCTGGCCCAGGTGCCGGTATTGCCGTTGAAGTCAGCGGAATTGTTCAGCCAGGATTCGTAGCCGGGTTCGCCTTTTTGCGGGATGTTGTGGAAGGTCCAGAGCAGCTTGCCGGTCCTGGCGTCGAAGGCGCGGGTCAGACCCTTGGTGTTGTTCTGCTCCAGGGGCTGCGAGCCTTCCTTGAAGGACGAACCGACAAACACGATGTTGCCCACGACGGTGGGAGTCGAGTGCAGGCCGATCTCGCCGGTGGTCAGGTCGATCTGCTTGTAGACGCCGGGCTGGCCTATCACGCCGGTATAGGCGCCGACTTTCAGGTCCACCATGCCGTGGTCGCCGAAGGAATCGACCGGCTTGCCATCCTTGGCGCTGAGCTGCACCAGGCGATAGCCAGGCGAGACGTAGATGATGCGTTCGTCGCCATTGCCGTCGGTCCAGTAGGACACGCCGCGGCCGGAAAGCTGGCGCGGCGCATAGGCTGCGGCGCGCACGCCCTCATTCATGCTGTAGACCCATTTCAATTCGCCGGTCCTGGCGTCCAGCGCGATCACGTCGCGCCGTGAGCCGGCGGTGGTGTAGACCGTGCCGTTGACCTCGATAGGGGTGCCTTCCAGTTTGTATTCCGGCTTGGCGCCCAGACTGTCGGTCTTGAAATGCCAGGCGACTTCCAGCTTGTTGAAGTTGGAGGCGTTGATCTGGTCCTGGGGCGAATAGCGCGAGCCCGAGGGATCGGCGAAATACATCGGCCAGTCGCCCTTGGCGGTGGAAGGCTGGCCATAGGGCTGGCCGCTTTGCGCGCCCGCCTGTCCCACAAACAAGAATGGCGTGAGCGCGACAGCCGCCACCGATGACAAACGCGCTATCAAGGCTTTGCGATGCAACATGCGTATTCCCCCAAGTAAAAATAAGGCGAAGCGGCGAATCCTGCCCCACCTTTTGGCTATTATCAGTTTGAACCTTTCACATTGAGGCAACCCTGGCAATACGCCCGGAATGCATGAAAACGCTGCCAAAAAAATGCTGCGATGCGGCAGGAAGGGACGGGCTGACGCGGCGGTTAAAGCAGTCTATATGTGCGCCGGGAAAACAAGCCAATCAGGCGGGGAGAAAAAAATGTCGAAGAGAAGCGTAGCCAAATTTATCGCAGGTGCAGCATTGCTGTGCACGGCCTCGGGGGCAGCGCTGGCAGCTGCGCCCACCACAGCCACGATCATCAGCAAGGAGGATGTGGACAAGGTCCTGAAATTGGGGGTCAAGGCCACGGATCACACCATCCGGGTGGTGGATATGGGTCAGGATTATCAGATGTCGGTCGCAGTGGTGCATCGCGGTTCGACCAGAAATCCGGCGCCGCGGCCCGCGGCTGCGGCAAACGCGCCGCCGGCGCAACCGGCTTGCGGCTTGGCGGTTGCGCCGGCCGGCGCCAAAACGGGGCCGAAGGGCATGCTGGCCCATACCTCCACGGCCGAGACCTATGTCGTGATATCAGGAGCGGGCACACTGGTGACGGGTGGACAGATACTTCAAGGAAAGATGTCGCCGCCCGATTCCGAGGTGACCACCACCTTGAACGGCCCAACCTGTGGCGGCACGGCGGTGGGCAATTTCGTCATGACGCCGGTGAAGGTTGGCGATATTGCCGTCATTCCCGCCGGCGTGCCGCATGGCTGGAGCGACATCCCCACCGAAGTCACCTATCTCAGCGTCCGTCCGGACCCCAAGCATGTCCTGCCCAAGGCGGGCTTCAAATATCCCGGCCTCTGAGTAGAAATTTTTTGTTTGACCGAACGGCGCTGCATTTTTGTGCAGCGCCGTTCGACATTTTGCCCCGCCAAAAGGCGGCCCTCAGCCGGTGACGGTCGCAAGCTTTTCATCTCGCGGGCCGAAAGAGGAATGCAGAATGTCCCGGTTGGTCATCCCAATGCGAAAACGGCATCAAGCGTCAGACGGGTTTCTGAACCCAGAAAATATACATGCCTGCGAATGTGTCGGGATTGTCCAGCTCGAAGGCCTGCCAATGATCGAGGTTGGTTGCGGCACGATCATCCGGAAAAATTTTCCTATAGGCATGAAGCACGTCGTCTTCAATTTCAAATCCCAGGAATGCCAGGCCGTTGTCCCGGAGGAAAGCCGCGATGTCGCCCAGCGTCATCTCCAGTTCCTGAGAATGGAAAAGCAGATCGCGGCAGCTGCTCATGCCAAAAAAATCGCTGGAGGTGGTCGCATTACCGAGGTCTTCGCGGTCATTCCAATTCAGCAGATCCTGGCGGCACCGGCGAATCTCATCGGCGCTTGCGCCAAAACCCAGCTCCGCGATAAGCCGCCGCGCCCGCGCAATATCACGCCTGGCCACTTGGCTGTACAAGCCAACCAGCATGAATCCGCCCGGGCGAAGCAGCGACAGCAACACGCGCCATCCGGCAAAGGGGTCGGCCATGTGATGCAGCACGCCGGAACATTCTATGGCATCGAAATGCCTGCCCGTTATGCCAAAGTCTGGCGCGCCAAGCTCCAGAAGGTCTGCCCGGGCGTATTCTATGGAAGTCAGGCCCAGCTCCCGCGTTTTGCGCTTGGCATAGACAAGACTGCTCAGGCTCAAATCCACGGCCAGCAGGCGCGCCTTTATTGCCATTGCAATCTCAATGGCGACCTGGCCGGTGCCGCAACCGGCGCTGAGCAATTCTTCACGATTGCCGCTGCTCTCGCGCCGGAAAGGCGCAAATGGAAACTTCTTGCTCAAATATTCCGTGATGGTAAGTGCGCCATCACCAGGCGGCAACCTGACCCAGCGCGGATATGGATTTTCTTCATACTGATCCCGGACCAACCGCGATACCGTGTCCTCAATTGGGGTTGTCCGCGCGATGGTGGCGCGCAATTGCTCTTCCTCTCGCGGCTCGGCGAGCTGTTGCGTCATAATGGCGGCCGCCGGCGCGGCCCATGGCATGTCCAAAAGCCGGCCAGAATGCGGCAGGGAGTACAACGGATAATAAGCCGCCACCGCAATCACCCAGAGCGATGGTACCCGCGTCCCAGTTTCGAGCGCTTTGACCAGCGCATCGCGCAGGTTGCCAGCCTTGTGAATTTCGTCGTCGGCGTGACAAAAAACATATTCGTTGATGAAGCACTGACGGGCCAGCGCGCTGTAAAAGGGCAGGCCCGCGTCCGCCTCATCGCCAGCCTCACCATCCTGGGGCGGCATGCCGGCGGCTTCGTCGAGCATCAGGCGCCGCGCCATGGTGAGGAAGCGCTCAAGCGCGATGTCGGTATTTTGTGTCGAAGTCAGCAGGCCGCAGAGCAACGGGTCGGCCGAAAGCACGCCAAGGTCCATCGCGCCGAACAGCTCCCGCGCGGACAAGGGGTTCGGCCACGCCTGGGCCGCTCGCTCCACACAGGTTCCGATTTCAGGGCTGCGTTTGACAAGGTCGGCGGCAACTTGTGCCAAGTCGCCGGGCCGCGCCCATGGCTCCGTCAAGGCGCGGCTCACGGCCATGCGAATTTTTCCATTGTCGTTCGTCCAACCTGCTTTCTTGACGATGTCAACGAAGAGCTTCCGGCTTTTCTGCGTTTCGGCGATCTGCAGGGATTGCCAGATCGTATCCAGCGCCTCCGCGGTCTTGCCTTGCATCATCATCACCGCGGCCAGCCGGTCGAGAGCATCGGTACAATGAGGATCAATCTTCAATGCGCGCCGAAAGGCGGCCTCAGCTTCGTCAAGCTTTCCCTGTTCCCAAAGCACGGTGCCAAGATAGACGAGTGCCGCGACGAAATTCGGCTTGATGGCCAGCGCGCGGCGATAACAGGCCAGGGCCTCGTCCGGCTTTCCCAGGGAAAAAAGCGCCGCGCCGAGATTGCTATGTGCTTCGGCATGATCCGGCCTGAGCGCAAGCGCCTCACGGTAGCTGGCCACCGCCTCGTCCAGTTTCCCCTGCTGATGAAATACGGTGCCCAGATTGTTGTGCGCTTCAACGTCACCTGGCTCGAAAGTCAGCGCCAGGCAGTAACTGGCTTCTGCCTCTTCCAGCTTTCCCTGCTCAAAAAGCGCGGTGCCGAGATTGTTGTGAACGCCAACATATTCCGGATTGACGACAAGCGCCTGGCGATACCGGGCTATGGCCTCGTCCAGACGCCCGGCCTGATGATATCGAACGGCATCGGCAAGGATGCTCTGAACGTCCGGTGTTACCCTTTGCATCATTTCTCCGAACCCGCGCGACCGCCTGCCGGCGCCGTTCGGGACTTATAAGTCTCCCCAGGCAATGTCCTTGAGACGCTGTTTTTCCAAAGACAGCCTGCCGCCTGATCCCTGAGCCGGGCCTTCTTCTTCTCCATATCCTTCATCCCCTTCGCCGGCTCAAGCTGCAGAACGCCATATTCCTTGCGCCGATGGTCAAGCTCTGCTTCGGAATTTCTGCCTCCAGGCTCGCAATCTGGGCCGACTCGTCTGGCTACCTCGATCTGGCTAGCAACTCACTTCTGCTTCGCAGGGAGCCGCTTTCTTTGTTTTGGGCATAGATAATTTTCTGGCAGCGCTGCCAAAATTTCTTTTCAGAAAAATTCGCTTTCGCAGTTGCGAGATAGAAGTGTGATTCCGAAATTTCCGGCAGGTAGGCGGGGCCAAAAAGACACGCTTGGCTGTTAAGTGCGCCCCGGCGGCGGGCGCCACTGGCGATACGTTGACTTTAGGAAATGTTCCGCTCACCCTTTCGTCAAACCGTCGCAGACAGCGCAAAACGGTGGAGGACGGGGGAAACGATATCACGAGACCAATGCAGGGAGTTCGCAGAACGCGGCCGCTTTGGGCTGCTTGGCTAAATTAAGTAAGAAAATCGGGAACAGGTCCGCGTCATGCGGCAGACATTCAAGGGGAGAATGAAATGAATAAGGCCACGCTTCTTGCCGCATCTTCGGTGCTGGCGATTTCCTCTGTCATGGGTACCGCCGCATTCGCACAGGAGGGCGGCGCCGACATCGAGCAGGTGGTGGTTTCCGCCTCGCGCATTTCCATCGCCGGTTATCAGCAGCCGACACCGGTCTCCGTGGTCGGCGCCGCCCAGCTCCTGGAAGCCGCGAATGCCGATATCGGCGACACGTTGCGCCAGATGCCCTCGATGGGCACCTCTTTGACCCCCGAAAAAGGTTCCAATTCCAACGCCTCGAACAGCGCCGCTCTTGGGGTCAGCAACGTCAATCTGCGCAATCTGGGCACCAGCAGAAACCTGGTTCTGTTCGACGGCGCGCGCATGGTCTCGCCCATCCTCGCGGGCGGCACGGATCTCACGGTTATCCCAAATACGGTCATTCAGCGCGTGGACATCGTGACGGGCGGCGCCTCGGCCGCCTGGGGCTCCGACGCGGTCTCCGGCGTCGTCAACCTGGTCGTCAACAGGAATTTCACCGGCTTCAAGGCCAGTATCGACCTTGCCGACACCGGCCAGGACCTCAGGCGCAGCTATGGCTTCACGGTCACCAACGGCTTCGATCTTTTGGGTGGCCGCTCCCATCTCGAATGGGCGGTGACCTACAATGACAGCCCGAGCTTGGTGATGCAGAGTTCGGCCCACTGGTACAGCGCCCAGGGCCTGGTCGCCAATCCGCTCTATGAAGCGGGCAACCATGCCGTGCCGCAGCTTATTCACGCGACCAATGGCGGCGAGCGCGATGTGCCGGGCGGCGACACAGCCGCCAACACGGGCGCCGCGGCGGCGTTGAACGGCATCCAATTCGGTGCCGGCGGCGTGCCGCTAACTTACAATCTGGGCAATTGCGACTTTTATGCCGTTACCAATTCAGCCCCTTACATCGCTACGACGATCAGCAAATCCGTTTCATTCTGCCCGGGCGGCACGGCCACACAGAAGCAATCCGCGGCGGGCCTCGGCATCATGTCCTTTCCGCTGCAACAGGCTACGGGCTTCTTCTATGGCACCTACAGGATCACGCCGGATATCGTTGCGCACCTGATGCTGAATTACGGCTTTAACCATGGCCTGGGATCCAGCCTGACGATTGACGCTTCAGAGGCGATCAAGAGCGACAACGCCTTCCTGCCGGCCTCCGTGGCGGCGCAAATGGCCGCGTTGAAGGTGACCGCGGTCACCGTGTCCACCGCCGGCTTCAACACCCTCGACCCGAATACGTCGCATGACATAAATGATTTTTATAGTTCCTTCGGCACGCCCGTTTCCACCTCGCTGCGCGAGCTCACGCGCGGGGAATTCGGCCTGGATGGGGCGCTTGGCAACGACTGGTCGTGGAAAGCCAGTATCCAGCATAGCCAGAACCTTTATTCGGAGGTGGATACATCCATCGAGATCAAAGCCAACTTGGACGCCGCCGCTGACGCGGTGTTTGTCACGAGTGCGAATAAGGGCACCACGAACCTGACGCTGGGCAGCATCGCCTGCCGCGCCCTCACGGCCGATCCCACCGTCACCGCCGCGGCGCGGGCGGCCGCCCCGGGCTGCGTTCCTTTCAACATCTTCGGCACCGGGGTCGAGAGCCAGGCTGCCATCGATTACATCGTGGACCACAACGACTTTTATCATCTGAACATGCAGCAGGATACGTTCGACGCCTCCGTGCAGGGGGTTCTGCCCTGGAACCTCACCGGCGCCGGCGCGCCGGCCGTCTCCTTCGGCTTGGACTACCGCAAGGAAACCGCAGTCTCCACTGCCGACCTCCTCGGCGCAGTAGGCGCTTTGGGCGGCGGCAACTTCGTGGGAATACGCGGTGAGGTCAATGACTGGGAAGGCTTCGGCGAACTCGATGCGCCGATACTCAAGAACAGCTTCGTCCAGAGTCTCGACGCCAGCCTGGCCGGCCGTTTGACCGACTACTCGCTCAGCGGCCTGGTGGAGACCTGGAAGCTGGGCCTGACCAGCCAGATCAATGACGATTTCAAGCTGCGCGCCACTTGGTCCTATGACATCCGCGCACCGAATCTGGGCGAACTGTTCAATACAATCCCTGCTTCCGGCGGCCAGATCGACTACAAGAACGGCATCAATGCGCCTTCGGCGCTTTCCGAAGCCGCCGGCAACACGAACCTGCTGCCGGAAAATTCCGTGACCATCTCGGGCGGCATTGTCATGACCCCGACTTGGGTCCCGGGCCTCTCCATGTCGCTCGACTGGTATTCGATCAACGTGAAGGGAATCATCAGCGCCCCCTCGACAACCTTGGAACGCAACTTCTGTATTGCCGGTACACCGACGCCCACCGGCGGCAGCTATTGTACCGACTGGGTTTATAATAGCAGCCTCATCGTCGCCGGCAGCAATCCCAACGGTCTGCAATTCGTCTTTACCTTTCCGTACAACAACGGCTTCCTGCAGACCTCGGGCCTTGACTTCGTGGCCGACTATTCCATGGAACTGTTCAGCGGCAATCTCGCCTTGCATCTGCTGGGCAACTACACCGACGAGGAAACCCAAACCATCTTCGGCAGCACGACGGCGACCGGCGCGCCGCTGACCTATGACTATGCCGGCTCCATGGGAGGCGGGCCATTCAATGGCGTGCCCAAACTGCATGTGACCGCGTCGGCCACCTACACTGAAGGCCCCTGGAGCGGCACGTTTCAGACCCGCTATCTCGGCCATGCCAATCTGGTCAATGGCTGGACCTCGGGCGTCCAGGTGGACAACAACGACGTCTCGCAAGTCGCCTATGTCGACCTGCGCGGCTCCTACAAGTGGAACGACATGATCCAGTTGTATCTGTCGGTGGACAATGCGCTCGATGCGCCGCCGCCGCTCACCGTGGGTACCAGCCCCAGCACCAACGGCCTCTCGAGGACCAACCCGTCGCAGTACGATGTTCTGGGCCGCATGTACCATGGGGGTATACGGTTCAATTTAAATTGATCGTCAGATGGGCCCACTCTCCCGATCGGGGTGGGCCCGACCTGTGCGGCGCTTCAAGAGGGCGACCGTCCACCAAAAATGGGGAAGAAAGACATGAATAAATTTGTTGCAGGTACAGCGGCGTTGTGCCTGGCGTCCATAGCGGCCCAGGCGGCGGCGCCGACAACCGCCACTATCATCAGCAATGACGACGTCAATAAGATTCTGAAAGCCGTGCCGCTCGGCGACCACACCATCCGCGTGATGGATATGGGGCAGGGCTATAACATGTCGGTCGCCGTGGTCAGCCGCGGCCCGACCGGCGGGCCGCCGCCCGCCCGCACGCCCGAACAAATCGCCGCTGCCGCCGCGGCCCGGGCCAAGGCGGAGCCGTGCGGCCTGAAAGCCGCGCCCGCCGGCGCGAAAATCATCCCGTCCGGCTCCATCGCCCACGACTCCACCGCCGAAACCTATATCGTCATCAAGGGCGCCGGCACGCTGGTGACCGGCGGCCAGATCGTGGATGGACGCCGCTCGGCCCCCGACAGCGAGGTCACCACCACCCTCAATGGCCCGTCCTGCAGCGGCAATGTGGTGGGAACGCCCGTCCAGACCCCCATGAAGGTGGGCGACATTGCCGTCATTCCGGCGGGCATCCCCCATGGCTGGACCAACATCACCACGGAAGTGGTCTATCTCAGCGTTCGTCCCGACCCCAAGCATGTGTTGCCGGCGGCGGGCTATGTCTATCCGGCGCTGAAAAAGTAAGGGGCAGTTTTCGTCTGCCGCGTACCCTGGGGCCTGGCGGCAGCTAGCGGCCGCGCCGGACGTTTGGCGGTATTTCGGGCCGGAGCTTTCGGCTGCCGCGCGGCCCGGAAGACGCTGGCGCGCCGAGCGCTCGGCATTCATTCACGCGCCGTGCGCGTGAATGAATGGTGCGGTCAAGAAGACTCGAACTTCCACGGGTTGCCCCACTAGCACCTCAAGCTAGCGCGTCTACCGTTCCGCCATGACCGCACAGTCAGGAAAAAAGCTGGTAGGCGGCGGGGTTTAGCAACCCAACGCCCTCAAGACAAGTCAGCCGGGCTGGCGGTCTTCACCCCTGATCCGACCCGCGCTAGCCTCCCCTCCCGATAACGGCCCGGAAGGTTATATATGCGACGTCCTGCCCCCATCTTCGCCAATTGCGCCCTGTCCGGGACCGCCGAAGCCGCCGCGCTTTCGGCCTCTGACGGGATGGCCTGAACCGTCATGCTGCATTTGATCAAACTCTGCGTCGGCGTGGAAAGCCTGGAAGAGCTTGCCGGCTGGCAGAAAAAACGCTTGGCGGAAAAGAAAAAGAAAGGCCAGAAGCCCGCGCTCAT
>Ga0210402_10000826_pt1 | contig 33348 bp, 22 predicted proteins | sample IncBWC7MmetaG_FD_161055 | JGI IMG/M metagenome (GOLD analysis project Ga0210402, IMG submission 161055) | Forest soil microbial communities from Barre Woods Harvard Forest LTER site, Petersham, Massachusetts, United States - Inc-BW-C-7-M | ecosystem: Environmental > Terrestrial > Soil >...
AAGATGTTGCCGGTGAGGATTAGGGCGGGGTGTGAATTCACGGCAGGCAGGGCTAGAGGAAAATGCAGATTCTCCTCGCAAAAAACGCTCGGAGGCGGGGAGGTCCTCGCTTCGCTCGGAATGACTGCCTGCTCTTCTGTTGCACAAGTGCGAGTGGCCGGAGTGATTTGAGTTATGAGGTTGGGGATTTGGGGTTTGTGGGAATTGCCGACGACCCATTTGACGCCGGGGAGGGCGGCTAGCTCTTCGGGTGCGCGCTGGGCGTAGCAGCCGGTGACGATGAGTTGAGCGGCAGGATTTTGCGCGTGGATTTTTCTTATGGCGTCGCGGGCCTGGGCGTCGGCGGCGGCGGTAACCGTGCAGGTGTTGAGGACGACGATGCTGGCGGCAGAGGGATTGGGCGCTGGGGCGCAGCCACGATCTAGGAGCTGGCGCTCGAGGGCGGCGCCGTCGGCTTGGGTGGCGCGGCAGCCGAATTGTTGGATGTAGAAGGTGGACATTTGCGTTTGAAAAGCGAGTGCAGCCGCTTGCAATACAAGGCAATAGGATAGCTGGTTCGACGAGCGGCGCAAAGAGCGCAGAGCGGTCATCCTCGGAAGGATGACCCTACGGAGGACCCGACAGCGGCTTTACTCGGCGAGCGGGGGGCCGCTACAATCGGTTGCTGAAAATGTGTGCTCTGCGGCGTCATCCCTCTGCGCTCCACAACCCAAAGATTTCGGTTGTGATTCCTGTTTACAACGAAAAAAACACGATTGAAGAAATATTGCGGCGCGTTCTGGAGACAGGGATGCGCAAGGAAATCGTGATCGTGGACGATTGCTCGACGGATGGGACGCGGCAATACCTGGAAAGCATGGCGCAGGCTCAGGCGAAAGGCGAAACCTGGGCGCCGGCTCATGACGGCGGGGATCCGGTGGACGTGCGCGAACTGCGGATTTTTTTTCAGACACAGAACCAGGGCAAGGGGGCGGCGTTGCGGCGGGGTTTTGCAGAGGCGACCGGGGATATCGTGCTGGTGCAGGATGCGGACTTGGAGTACGACCCGAAGGACTATCCGGCGCTGCTCGGACCGATTGTTGATGGGCGAGCGGATGTGGTGTTTGGATCGAGGTTTAGCGGCGGGCCACAGCGGGTTCATTACTTCTGGCACTACGTGGCGAACAAAATGCTGACACTGCTCTCGGACGTGATGACGAATCTGAAGCTGACCGACATGGAGACGTGCTACAAAGTGTTTCGAAAGGAAGTGCTGCAGGGGATCAAGCTGCGATCGAACAGGTTTGGGTTCGAGCCGGAGATTACGGCGAAAGTTTCAAAGGGCAAGTGGCGGATTTATGAAGTGCCGATCAGCTATGCGGGCCGCACGTATGAAGAAGGAAAAAAGATTACGTGGAAAGACGGCGTGCAGGCTTTGTGGTGCATTTTCCGATACAAGATTGGGGATTAGCAGGAAGTGGGTAGTGAATAGTGAGTGGTAAGCGACCGCCGTTAGCGAGATTTAGCAGAGAACGCTGAACATTGCGTTTTGACTGTCTGTCCCACAAATACAGAAAACAAAACCCTAGACGGACGCGGCTTCGGAATAGCCGTGCGGGTGTTTCTGCTTCCAAGACCATGCAGAGGTGATGATCTCTTCGAGAGAAGAGTGCTGGGCTTGCCAGCCCAGAGCGCGTTGAAGTTTGTCTTTGCTGGCGACGAGGACGGCGGGGTCGCCGGGTCGGCGCGGGGAGAGTTTGCGGGGAATTTTATGGCCGGTGACGCGCTCGGCGGCATCGAGGACTTCAAGAATGGAGAAGCCGCGGCTGTTGCCAACGTTGAAGGCCTCGCCGGAAACGGCTTCGATGGATTCGAGAGCGCGGACGTGGGAGTCGGCGATGTCGAGCACGTGGATGTAGTCGCGGACGCAGGTGCCATCTGGCGTGGGGTAGTCCGAGCCGAAAACTTCGAGGTGCGGAATAGCGCCCGTGGCGGCGTCGAGAACGCGAGGGATCAGATGGGTTTCTACACGATGGTGCTCACCGCGCTCCGCGGAGGCGCCGGCGGCGTTGAAATAGCGGAGTGTGGCGAAATTGAGGCCGGTGTAGGCGCGATAGTCGGAGAGGATTTCCTCGAAACGGATCTTGGATTTGCCGTAGGGATTGATAGGATTTTTGGAATGATCCTCGGGGATGGGGACGGTGTGAGGTTCGCCGTAGGTGGCGGCAGTGGAAGAGAAAATGAGTTTTTTTACGCTGTGGCGAGTCATGGCGTCGAGGAGATTGACGCCACAGGCGATGTTGGCTGCGTAGAACGTGCTGGGCTCGCGGACGGACTTGGCGACGAGGGCTTCGCCCGCAAAATGCATTACTGCGTCGATCTTGTGCTTTGAGAAGACTTCCTCGATTTGCGCGCGGACACCGAGATCGCCGCAGCAGAAGATTGCTTTGGGAGGGACGGCGGCGGCATGGCCCTCCTGGAGATTGTCGAGGGCGATGACTTGATAGCCGCGGGCGAGAAGTACCTCCGAGCAAATACTGCCGATGTAGCCCGCTGCTCCAGTTACAAGAACGTTCAATGAAGTGACCTCACCTTCCTGCGAGGATTCCCTTGGCGTTTGCGCAGCTATTAAAACTATCAGGATGGCGTGGGGTTGTCAGCGGAGAATTGGAGGAGAGATTAGAGGAGGTCAGCGGTCCGCCTCAGAATGCGAGCCTCACAGCGGCGCGGAGCCTCGGGGGCAAAGGATCAGATATTTGTGTTAGTCGGCGGGATGCCAAAAAGAGATCAAGGGGCGGACATGCGGCGCTGGAAGGTGAGAAGGATCAAATCGGCACGGCGGCGAACGCCGAATTTGCTGAGGAGATTGGAGACGTGGAATTTAACGGTGCGCTCGGCAATGTTGAGTTTGCTGGCGATTTCCTTGTTGGAGAGATTTTCGAGGAGAGAATCGAGTACTTCTTGCTCGCGGCGGCTGAGATTGGTGACGGAATCGGTTTTTAGGCGGCGGCCCTGGCTGGTGAGGACTGAATCAACGAAGCCGGAAAGGACGGAGCGCGGCACCCAGAATCCGCCGTTGGCGACGAGCGGCAAAGCACGGACCAGCTGATCGCGCGCTTCCGTGTAGGTTAGAAGACCCTTAACACCGAGACGCAAAAGCTGGTAGCTGTTAGCGTCGGTGTGCTGTTCGCCGACGACGATGAGACGCGCTTCGGGATGGCGTTCGAGAATGTTGGCCAACAGAGCGCCGGTAGCGGGACGCGCGGCGTGCCCATCAATAACGTAAACCTGCGCGACGGGCGGCTCGAGATTGCGCATGTCCGGCGCGAGCGTGGATTCGAGCTGCTTGACGACGACTTTGAATTGAGCCTTCGCCAATACGCGTTCGAATTCGCTCAGCACCAGGGGGTGCGGCGACAGGACGCAAACCGTCAGTTTTGAACTTGCACGCTTGGTAGCCACTAGGAGCCAGCGTAGTGAAAACTGTCCTAAGGGGCAAGTCTCTTGGAAGGGTGTGTTCTCGAATTGTTACGTGACAGGTAGGGTGCTTTTTCGATGGGGTCCCACGGGGGGATTCTTCAGCAAAACGTCCACGATGCGCTCGGCCGCGTGACCGTCCCAGAAGGGCGGAATACGGCCTGGCTTGCCATTTCCGGCGAGGATGGATTGAGCAGCGGCGATGATCTTTGCGGGATCGGTTCCGATGAGCTGGTTTGTGCCCTCTGAGATGGTGATGGGGCGCTCCGTGTTTTCGCGAAGGGTGAGGCAGGGGACACCGAGGGCGGTGGTCTCTTCCTGGATGCCGCCGGAATCAGTGAGGACCAGAGTGGCTTTGCTGAGCAGGCATAGAAAATCGAGGTAGCCGATCGGGGGAATCATGCGCAGCTGCGGATGGGTTTTGATGCCAGCTTGAGCAAGACGCTGCTGGGTGCGAGGGTGAACGGGAAAGACGACGGGAACCTCGGAAGCGATCGAGTCAATGGCACCGAGGAGCTCGGCAAGTTTTTCCGTGGAATCGACGTTCGAAGGACGATGAAGGGTAAGAACGGCAAAACGCTGCCAGTCGGCACCGTTCTTTAAGCCGAGATCTTCGCCGATAGGAGATTTCTGCGCGATAGGCAGAAAGTGGCGGAGAGAATCGATCATGACATTTCCGACGAGATAGATGGACTCGCGAGGGCGGCCTTCTTTGAGGAGATGCTGTATGGCGTCTTCTTCCGTGACGAAGAGATAGTCGGCCAGGGCATCGGTGAGGATGCGATTGATTTCTTCGGGCATGGAGCGGTCGAAACTGCGGAGTCCGGCTTCGACGTGGGCGACCGAGATGCCGAGTTTTACGGCGGCGAGCGAAACGGCGATGGTGGAATTGACGTCGCCAACCACAAGAACGAGATCCGGCTGGTGCTCGATTAAGACAGGCTCGACGCGCTTGAGAACTTCGGCGGTTTGCGCGGCGTGGGAGCCGGAGCCTACTTCGAGATTGACGTGAGGAGTGGGAATGCCCATTTGGCGAAAAAAGATGTCGGAAAGAGCTTCGTCGTAATGCTGGCCAGTGTGAACAAGGATGGGCTCAATCTCAGGATGGCGCTGCATCTCGCGCATCAAGGGAGCGATCTTAGGAAGGTTGGGGCGGGCGCCGACAATATTGATAATTTTCAATCGCATGTGCGTGAACTTTTCGAGTTCGAATTCTTGACAGACCATAGTACAGCACCGAGTTCTTTTCTCGCGGCAGGACAGGAATGGACTTTTCCTAAAACCAACCGGGCGACTTTCCGTCGTGGATGACAATAGGAACGCTGTGGAAGGAGCGGAGAGTGGCGTTTGAGGCGGGCAAGGGAGCTCAATCGGGCCGGCCGACTGAGTGGTATTCGAACCCGAGTGACTTCATGTCGGGAGGGGAGAGAAGGTTGCGGCCATCCAGGACCAGAGGACGAGCCATGACGCCGCGAATGCGAGGCCAATCGAGAACGCGAAAGTCGTCCCATTCCGTGAGAATAAGCAAGGCGTCTGCTTTCTCCGCAGCCTCATAGGGATCGCGGCAGGAAACGAGGGCCGGGTAGGCAGCATGTGCGTTCGAGAGGGCCTGCGGATCAAAAGCGGAAACGCGAGCGCCAGCGGCTATCATGCGCTTGTAAAGCTCAAGAGCGGGGGAAGAACGGATGTCGTCTGTGCCGGCTTTGTGAGCGAGCCCAAGGAAAGCGATTTTCTTGTCTTTTAGAACCCAGAGGGAGCGTTGTATTTTTTGAAAAAAGACATCGATGCGACTGAGATTTACGCCCTCGGCAGCTTTGAGGATACCTGCATCCACGCCTTCTGCTTCGAGCAACGTGCAAAAAGCGCGAAGGTCTTTGGGCAAACGCTCGCCGCCGAAACCGATTCCCGCTTGGAGAAAGGGTGGGCGAATCCGAGGATCCAGGCCGACAGCGTGGGTCACTTCCTGCACATCGCCGCCAAGCTGTTCGCAGAGATCCGCGAGGGCGTTGGCATAGGAAATCTTGACGGCCAAGAATGCGTTGGAGGTCTGCTTGATGAGTTCCGCGCTTCGCACGCTCGATAGAAGAAGTTCTGGAAGTTTGCGGGGAGAGCAATTCTCAACGTGGATGGGACACTGAAAGTCCTGTTGAAGGATAGGAGCATAGATCTGCCGAAGAGTTGCTTCCGATTCGGGGTCATCCACTCCCAGGAGTACACGATCCGGGTGGAAGAAACCCTCGACGGCCGTGCCCTCGCGCAGGAACTGAGGATTGGCCGCAACTCGGAAATGGGCCTGGGGATTCGGCGAGGTTACACCAAGCAGGTGTTTTAGTTGTTCACCGGTCTTGACGGGGACGGTGCTGCGCTCAACGATGAGCTTTGGCGAATCGACGGCGTGGGCGATCTGGCTTGCGGCAGAGTCTAGAGCTGCGAAGTCCGATTCGCCGTTCTCCATCTGGGGAACACCGATGCAAAGGAATATGACATTGGCGCTCCGGAGGGCGCCAGCCGTGTCGGTGGTGAAAGTGAGCGTACCGGCGGCGCCGGAGCGCAAAATTAACTCATTGACGTGCGGTTCAAAAAGGGGAAGACGGCCTTCCTGGAGCAATCGGATGAGCTCCGCGTCTCGATCAACGCAGACGACCTGATGGCCGATGGCTGCCAGGCAGCTGCTTGTGACCAACCCGACGTGACCGCAACCCATGACGCAAATTTGCAAGAGTTCACACTCCGATGATGCGCATGATTGTATGACGGATTCGCACCTGTCGCTTTGGGGAAAGTCGAGAGGACGACGCGTTCGAGTCCATACCGTTCGGGGCTCTGAAACGACCGTTCGGGCCTAAAAAGCGCCAGTTCGCTGCAAGGCGTTCGATTCCAGCGTGGAACCTGCGTAAAATGGGGATGTAGCCGAAACGCGGCCTTCTCTGCTGGTGTCCCCGAAACAAGAGGAAGTCCGTTAAGGCGTTGTGAGTTTCCCACGCATGCGCAATTTGAACGAATCCGCTAAAGCTCTGCGAGAGTTGCTCTCGGAACGGATACTTGTGCTCGATGGAGCGATGGGGACGATGCTGCAACAGCGCAACCTAACTGCCGAAGATTTTGGCGGGGCGGCGCTCGAAGGATGCAATGAGAATCTGGTGCGAACGCGGCCGGATGTGGTGCTGGATATTCACCGGAAGTATTTTGAAGCAGGGTCGGACATCGTTGAGACGAACAGTTTTGGCGGGGCGCCGATCGTATTGGCGGAATATGGATTGTCTGCCGACGCGCATGAACTGAATAAGCGAGCGGCGGAATTGGCGCGGCAGGCGGCGGATGAGTTCAGTAAGCCGGGGAGGCCGCGGTTTGTTGCGGGGTCGGTAGGACCGACGACAAAGGCGATCACCGTGACGGGCGGCGTGACGTTTGAGGGGCTTGGCGAGGCGTACTACGCGCAGGCGAAGGGGCTGATAGAAGGTGGAGTGGATTTACTGCTGGTCGAAACATGCCAAGACACGCGCAATATAAAGGCGGCGCTGCTCGCCATTCAGAGACTTTCGAAAGAAATAGGGATGCGGGTGCCGGTGATCGTGTCGGTGACGATCGAGCCGATGGGGACGATGCTGGCCGGACAGACGGTCGAGGCCATGTGGGCGTCGCTGCGGCATGCGAAGCCGCTGGCGTTCGGCATGAACTGCGCGACGGGGCCGGAGTTCATGACGGATCATATCCGGACATTGAGCCAGCTCTCGAGTGAGTTTGTTTCCTGTTATCCGAACGCCGGACTTCCGGACGAAGAGGGCAAATATTTGGAGACGCCGACATCGCTGGCGGCGCAGCTCGAGAAATTTGTGGATCATGGTTGGCTGAATTTTGTCGGTGGTTGCTGCGGGACTACCGAGCAGCATATCCGGGCGATTGCGCAGATGGTACAGGGCAAGAAGCCGCGGGTGCGGCCGAGCGAATCACACCGAGCCGTGTATTCGGGAATTGAGACGATTGAAGCGGAGGACAGTACGCGTCCGCTGTTGGTGGGCGAGCGGACAAACGTGATCGGCTCGAGGCTCTTCAAGAATCTGGTGGCCGAGGAGAAATGGGAAGAAGCAAGCGAGATTGCACGGAGGCAGGTGAAGGGCGGGGCGCATATCGTGGATGTGTGCCTGCAAAGCACGGAGCGTGATGAAAAGAAGGATATTGCGCCGTTTTACGAAAAGCTGATTCGAAAAGTAAAGGCGCCTGTCATGGTGGACACGACCGACGCGACAGCGATTGAACTGGCGCTGACGTATTGTCAGGGGAAAGCGATCATCAATTCGATCAATCTCGAGGATGGGGAAGAAAAATTTGAGCGGGTGGTGCCGATTGCGCATGATTTTGGGGCGGCTGTGGTGGTCGGATGCATCGATGAGGACAAGCTGCAGGCGCAGGCGTTCACGCGCGAGAGGAAACTGGCGGTCGCGCAACGCAGTTACAAACTGCTGACGGAAAAATACGGGTTAGGGCCGGAGGATATTATTTTCGATCCGCTGGTGTTTCCGTGCGCGACGGGGGACGAAAATTACATTGGGGGCGCGGTCGAAACTGTGGAGGGTATCCGGCTGATCAAGCAGGCGCTGCCGGATGCGAGGACAATATTGGGAATTTCGAATGTATCGTTCGGATTGCCGGCGGGCGCGCGTGAAGTAGTGAATTCGGTTTTTCTATACTACTGCACAAAAGCAGGGCTGGATCTTGCGATTGTGAACACGGAGAAATTGGAGCGGTTTGCGTCGATCCCACAACACGAAAGAGACCTTGCGGAGAATCTTCTGTTCTCGCACCCGCCAAAGGAAGTACCGACTGAACATTCACAAGCGGAATTGCTTCGCAATGTTCCCGCGGACTGGCGGGAGCAGAAGAAAGAGCAGCGCGCGGCAGTCAATCAATATCACATCGCTGCCATTGCGGAATATTTCCGAACGGCAAAGAAGAAAGAAAAAAAGCGCGCGGCGGATTTGCCGCTGGACGAGCGGCTGGCAAATTACATTATCGAGGGAACGCGCGACGGCTTGATCGCCGACCTGGAGCGGAAGCGCGCAGAAGGGGCGGCGCCGCTGGATATTATTAACGGCCCGCTGATGGCTGGGATGGCGGAAGTCGGGCGTCTGTTCAATGCGAATGAACTGATTGTGGCGGAAGTGCTGCAATCCGCGGAGGCCATGAAGGCTTCGGTGAATCATCTGGAGCAGTTCATGGAGAAGGCGGACACGGCGAAGCGCGGGAAGATCGTGCTGGCGACGGTGAAGGGGGACGTCCACGATATCGGGAAAAATCTCGTTGAAATTATTTTGAAGAACAATGGCTATGACGTGGTGAATCTGGGGATTAAGGTGCCGCCGGAGGAACTGATCAAGGCTTATCTGCAGCATCATCCGGACGCCATCGGACTCTCCGGGCTACTGGTGAAGAGCGCGCAACAGATGGTAATCACAGCAAGCGATTTGCGGGGAGCCGGGATTGAGATTCCGCTTTTGGTGGGCGGAGCAGCGCTATCGGCGAGATTTACACAGACTAAGATTGCGCCAAGCTATGGAAAGGCAGTGTGCTACGCGAAAGATGCCATGACCGGACTGCGGCTAATGAATGGGCTGATGGATCCGGCGACGCGGGAGCAAGTTTTGAGCGAGAACGCGGCGTCAGGAAACGGGGTTGCGGTGGCGACGACGGTGAAGGTAGCCGAGATACCCAAAGTTTTGCGTTCGCCGAAAGTACGGACGGATCTTCCGATTCCGAGAGTGGCATACCTCGACAGAAAAGTGCGGCTGGTGCCGGATTTGCAGGAGGTGTGGAGCTACATCAATCCATTCATGCTGTACGGAAGACACATGGGGTTCCGCGGGGATTTTGAGAAGCGGTTTGCCGAGCGCGATGCCAAGGCCGTTGAGCTATTTGAAAACATGGAGGAAGTGAAGCGCGAGGCTGCGGAGTTCATGAAGCCGCGGGCGGTATGGCAGTTTTTTGAGGCGGAGGCGGATGGCGAAGAAATGCATCTGTTCGTGCTGGGTAGCGCGGAGCCAATACATACGTTTCGGTTTCCACGGCAGCGAGTCGGCGAATATTTATGCCTGAGCGATTACGTGCTGCCCCCGCAGAATGGGAAACGCGATCACGTTGCGCTTTTCGTTGTGACGGCGGGCGAGGGTGTGCGGGAACGTTCGGAAAAAGCCAAGAACGACGGGTACTATTTTAAGTCACACGGGATGCAGGCGCTGGCGATTGAATCGGCGGAGGCGTGCGCGGAATGGCTACATCGAAGGATCCGAGAGGATTGGGGCTTTCCGGACCCACCGGAGATGACGATGGCACAGCGGTTCACCTCGAGGTATCGCGGAAAGAGGTACAGCTTTGGCTATCCGGCCTGCCCGAACCTGGAAGATCAGGCGGGGATTTGGAAGCTGCTGCGTCCGGACGAGATTGGCGTGCAGCTGACAGATGGATTCATGATGGACCCGGAGGCCAGCGTGAGCGCGCTGGTGTTCCAGCATCCCGATTGCACGTATTTTTCGGTCGGCGATTCATAAGGAGTTGGCTCTGGCTAGTTCTGGCCAGCGTTGGCTCAACCAGTCCTGAATCACGGGAGTGACTCTCTATGTCAATTTCTTGCCCGCAAATCGTTCGTTGAGCTTCTGTGCCGCGTTCCACCCTTACGTGAGAGTTCATAGTTGCTGACCAGTGTTTTGCATAACTCCGGAGTAAAACTGCGCAAGGCGGGCAACGTTTTTAAGAGCGCTCACAGATCATTTTTCTGACTGTCTGCATTTTCCGTCTAATCACTTTGGAATCATCCGATTCCAATTATTCAAAATAACTCTCGAAGGTGCGAAGCGTGGCTGCTCAATTGCGAGCAAGGTACGGCACTTGCGTGCCGGAAACCCTATTGTGTCAGGGGTGTATCCCAAGAGGAGAAGAGAGATGAAGCCAGTCCTGAAGTCGAGTGCGTGTGCCGTGGCGCTGGGCATAGTACTACTATTCGGCCTAAGCGTACCCGCACAAGCACAATTATCCGGGGCCATATTCACTACCGTTGCGAACGGGAGCGAAGTTAATTTCAATATTTATCCGTCCAAGGATGCAGTGTACCTGGATGGCGGGCCACCGCCGGGAGCACCGCAGACGGCCGCTGGTCTTCCGAACGGGACTTACGTGTTTCAAGTAACGGATCCTTCCGGCAAGTCGCTGCTTTCGACTGACATTGCCAATTGCCGGCAATTCACCGTGGCGAACGGCATCATCACGGGAGTCGTGGCTGCGGGAGGTTGCGAACATCTGACAGGTGTGGATATCGACCATAATGCAGTCACCGTTCAGCTTATGCCCTATCTCGATACCCCGAACAATGGTGGAGAGTATAAGGCGTGGGCCACACCTGTGGCTAACTACCTGGAGGGATGCGCAGCCCTCGGAGTCGCGAACGGCCTCGCGGTGGTGGACTGTGGAACCACTGGGGGAGATGTACATGGATTTATCCCTTCGCACTCCAAGACCGATAACTTCAAGGTGAAGGGTGCCCAAATCAACAGAGAAGTGGACACTCATTTCATCGATTCCAATGGAAACTTGATTCTGAGTGAATGCGAAATCTGGATCGATACGCTTGGCGTCTCCAATCTGCGTTGCTCCGAAGTCAATCCGGCTATCGGGAACCAAGGATGGGCGCACGTCGAGCAAGTTGAGAACGGCATCCACCAGTTCGTAATCAGCAGCCAGGCTGGATGCACCAACTTTACGGGAGGCGTGAGCCAATACGTCGGAAACAAGTTGACGACAAGCCAACTATTCTCCGGCGGCCCGGGCTCACCAGCCGTGGTTGACATACAGATCAAACCTAACTTCACCGGAACCATCGAAATCGACGTTTATTGTAGCAACTAACGCCATCCGGTTAATTCAGCGGCACGACTCGGGCACATTTTGTTCTGCCCCGGGTCGTGCCGTCTTTCGTTTCGGATACCAAGTTGGGGGGCCAGGCGCGAGCCGACAACAAGCCTAACGCCGATCTGTGGTCCACGGGCAAGGGGTTTGCCCCGTTGCCCCGCATAATCCGCGCCAGCAAAACGGACGAACTTCTGCAAAACATACTGGCCTGCGAGAAATTGGCAGTTAGGACTGACCGGCGCTTAAGAGGTATCTCGAGAGCGCGCTCGCAACTGCTGAGAAAACACGGCTTCCACTTCTTCGGCCACAGTGGTCCACGTGCGTGCGCGTGTTTGCTTCGAGATGGCCTCGCGATCCCATTTAGTCGAGAGTGCTCTTTCGAGACCATCAACGACACTCTCCACGGTTTGGTCAACGACGATTCCGAGGTCCTGAGAATGGAGAATTTCGGGGACACCGCCGACGCCGGTAGCTACAACGGGCGTGCCACACGCCAGGGATTCCGTGACGACGTTTGGCCAGCCTTCGCGCGAACTTGTGAGAAGGCTTACCTCTGCTGCGCTGAACCATTGCACTAGCTCGTCGTTCGGGCGTTTACCAGGCAAGTAAACACTATCCTGCAGATGGAGCTCGCGGACTAGAGATTCGAGTTCGGATCGCAACGGCCCTTCGCCAAGAACATAAAGTTTCAATTCAGGATGCCGCGGAGCAATTCTTGCAAATGCGCGAATGAGAGTGAGGTGACCCTTAAGAGGAACCAGTGCCCCGACCGAAACCAGCAAAGGATTCTCGGGCGGCAAATTTAGCTTCCTTTTGGCTTCTTCGCGATCCATCAGGTGAAATCGCTGTGCATCTACGCCATTGGGAATCACGCGAATCTTGTCGGGATTCACGCCCAGCTTAGCCACTGCTTCTCTCAAGGCGCTGGAAACCGCTATCACGCTGTCTGCTTGCGAAAGAGTCCAGCGAATCATCGGGCGAATCAGTTTGAATGAAGGGTAGAGATTAATGTCGGTACCCCGCGCGGATACGGTCACCGGCACGCCCAATATTTTTCCCAGTAATAGCGCGGCGAGGCCGTCAGGGTAAACAAAGTGCGCATCAATGCAGTCAATTCTTGCGCTCCTGTGCAATTTCCGAACGCGGGCGAAACTACCCAGGAACATCAATAGCGCATGAAAAGGCATGGAAATCTTGGGCAGCAGGAAATATCGGGGATGGTGGACGGTTAAGCCTCCAATCTTCTCTTGTGCGGGCAGTTCGCTAGCTGTGCTCCAGCGGCGCAACTTCAGCCACCTGGGAAACCAGGGAACCGGCGACACGACTAGGACTTCGTTTCCCGGTCGTCGCGCAAGATGCGCGGAACGCTGATAGATGAAGATTCCGTAGGTGGGATCGAGCGAAGTCGGAAACAAGCTGGTAAATGTCAAGATTCGCAATCGTCAGCTCATTTCGGTTTAGAGAAAAATTTCTGCGAACAGTATAAACGTAACTATTCCTATGCTGGCACCGTTTCTCCAGGTTAAGAACCGTTGCGGTGCTTCGTTCTCCGTATGATATACCGAGAGGCCGGTCGGCCTCATAGCGAGTGGAAGCAAAACTTTCCGACCAGGAGCTTATAGGTTGGCTCGAGAGCGATTTGCCAGTTGCCTGCCTGAAACGAAAAAAATCACTCGGGTTCGACAATACGTGCGTTTGTATTGGCATCCAGATTGCTTGGTCCTTCCCGGGACGGCTGGAAGCCTGTGGGGCGGCAGCAGGACCAGATTCTGTGGCGTGCAAGCGGCCTGTATAGAATATGCTGAAGTTGAGTCCGAAATGAAATATTGCCTAGCCGTGATGTTTCTGATTCTTCTTTGCATGGGACGCTCAGGGGCGGCTACACCGACTTTTGCCGATAATCACGTTAGCGGCTCGAGCACGCAAGGGAATGGCGTCAGCCGCTACGATTTCCGTCTGCCGAATGGCACGATGAGCGGCAACTGCATTGTCGTTGGATTTCAGTATTCGGCGGGCAGTGCGGGTGTGACGGCATCCGTAAGCGACGACCGGGGAAATACTTACAGCTCACCCACCAGTAACAGCGACGGCCGCCAAGTTGTGAATCTAGCTTTTTCGCTGAACGTTGCAGCAGGAACTCAGAAAATCTCGATCACCTTTTCCGGAGGGACACCGGCATTTGTCACCGGCATGGCGTCCGAGTTTTATAACGTAGCCCCATCCAATGCTTTGGACGGGTCCTCCGGCAGCAATGGAACCGGCTCGAGCGTCACTTCTGGCAGCCTCACACCCGCGAATAGTGGCGATCTCATTTATCAGTATGCGGTGCAAGACTCCGCGCCGGGTTCTATGGTGTCCTGGACTCAAGGTGGCAGTCCATGGTCACTACTTAGTGCCGATGTTTTGGACGGCACCGTCGCCCAGTATCAGGTGCAGGCATCGGCTGCCCCCATCAACCCATCGCTAACGATGGCGCCCTCGCAAAACTTCAACTCCGTCGCCATCGCCCTTAGGTCTGCCACCGCAGGAAATGCGCCTCCTGCCGGGATTCGCGCCGTGCGAGTGCAACACAATTCCATTCCTGCGAATGCGGGCAGCCCTGTGACGCTGCAATTCCCGTGCACTGGAAACTTGATTGTTGTGGCGTGGATAGGAGTGCCGGGGCACGACTTGACAGGAATCACGGATGGAAACAGCAACAGCTATACGTCCGCAGGCCCGGCATTTGGATTTGGATTATCGGGCGATAATCAAATTTATTATGCAGCTACCGCAACCACGAGCACGGCTATGACGGGTCCAAACCTGTCAACAACTGGCAGTGACATCTCTGGGTCAACTGCCGTATTGTTCGATGTGAGAGGAGCCGCGACGTCCCCATTTGACGCCATTGCTGGACGTGCAACCGCTTCGGGAGTCCAAAACAGCGCCGGAAACGTCACGGCAGCCACGATTTCGCCGAGCACTGCTAATGGTCTGGTCATCTCTACGCTGGGGGTTGACTCCAACACCATAAACGGAGTTTCCCCTGGCAACTTCCTGTCGGCGGTTCCCACTCCAGTGGCTAGTCCAAATCCCGTAGATCAAAACAATGGATGGGCGCTGTGGTACAACAGCAGCCCCGGCGCTGGGACTTTTGTGTGGACCAGCCAGGGAGGCCAAGTCGACGACTGGTCCTCCATTGCCGCGGCCTTCGAGGCGCCAAATGGATCCGGGTCCTCAGGCAGCTTTTCGGGTACTGTCTCACCCACATCGGCGACCATCAAGGTGGGTGATTTTCAGGTGTTCACGGTCCAAATCAGCTCGGTAAATAATTTCCAGGGACAGGTGTCGCTCTCCTGCCCGAATACGCCCGCCGGCATCAGCTGCCAGTTCACGTCCACACCTGTCCAGCTTAATCCAAACGCAACCGCAACGTCGTCGCTAACGGTAAGCGTTACTGGCAAGTCGGCCTCCGTCTTTCCGTCATGGCGTCGCCTTGACCCAAAATTTACGGCGCGGCACATGGCTTTGCTGGCGATTGCGGAGTTTGTTGCGATTTTGTTTGTTTTTCCTCTCGGTCGCAATTGTTGGCGTCAAAGACTGCGCATTCGGCTCGCAGATGTGGCGCCGGTTACTCTGTTGTTCGTTCTGGTTCTAAGCCTGGAGTCCTGCAGTGGAGGGGGGAGCGGCACGGGAACCGGTGGCGGCGGGGCTCCCGTGATCGTGCAGGTTTCTGTGCAGGGTGCATCCGGAAGCACAACCGTGAACATGGGAACCGTGGCGATTACGATTCCCTAATCCAGTCCCATCGCGAGAATGCATCCAAAGCAGTTTGATGTCGCGAAGCCCGCTCGCATCCTCATCAAGAAAGTCGCGCTTCTTGGTTACGCTCTCGCTGTTTCTCCGCGGATGATATCGTAACGCTCGATCACTGCCGCGACTCCCATACGCGCGGTGCCATCATCCGTGCGCCGCTCCACTCGGACGACTTTTCCAAGGGCGCGCACAAAAACTTCCGTGCCGTGTGTAATCTCCGCGGGGAGTGTCAGCGTAATGTCCAACTCCGAGCCTGCCTCAAGGTCCTGCTCAATGACGAAATACAATCCACGCGTAGAAATGTCGCGCGTTTTTCCTTCTTGGGAGTCGTCTTGGCGTTCGGCAGGTACTCGAATAATGACTGGCAAGGACAAATCATAACGACGAGCCGTTCGGCGTTCCGTCATTCCCCCGACCTCCAGTATTTGCGGCGGTGACGTGCTTTGAACCGCGTTGTCGGCATGCGAAGTTACTAGAAATCAGCTGACTTTGCCAGTTCCGTCCCTAAAACGAACGGAGCGGCAGCATCCAATGATGCTATTCGTTTCGAGTTCCCACGGCTGCTGGCGCTTCCACTGCGGCAGGCGCCGCAGTCGAACGCCGCGCGCGCGGCGTATCCAGATTAAACTGCCTCATCTTGTAGAGTAGCGCCTTGTAGCTGATGCCCAGCATCTTCGCGGCGTCCTTACGGCACCAACGCGTTTTCTCGAGCGCATCCGCGATGGCTTCCATTTCCGCTTCGTCTTTCAAACCGCGCACCAACGCTTTTAAACCCTGTTCGCGAGGGGGCGCGGGCTCTTCGCGCGGAGAAGTCCGTTGCCGCGCGGAGGACATCTCCACGAGTTCACGCAGGCTGCCTTCATCGTCCTCGAGAATCACATACCTCTTCACGAAATTCTCTAGCTCGCGCAAATTGCCCGGCCAAGGATAGTTCACCGCCGCATCCAACAAATGCTTCGACGGACCTGAAGGCGTCTTCCCGAATTTCTCGCTATACTGTTCGAGAAAATGGCGGAATAACAATGGAATTTCGACCAGTCGTTCGCGCAGAGGTGGTACGAGAATCGAAAGCACGTTTAGCCGGTAGTACAGGTCTTCACGGAATCGGCCCGTCTTCATCGCTTCTTGCACGTCAACGTTGGTGGCTGCCAGCACTCGCACATCGGTATCGATGAGGTGCCGACCGCCCAGCCGTGAATATTGATGATCTTGCAGCACATGAAGCAGCTTGGCCTGCAAAGGCGTGGTCATCTCCGCGATTTCATCGAGGAAAATGGTACCTTTGTTGGCCATTTCAAACTTGCCTGGCTTGCTCCGTATCGCGCCCGTGAAAGCGCCTTGTTCAAATCCAAACAGTTCGGATTCCAGGAGTTCACCCGGCAGCGCCGCGCAATTGACTTTCACGAAAGGCTGGTTGCGCCGCTTGGAGCGCAAGTGAATCATCCGCGCCACGACTTCCTTGCCAACGCCGCTCTCTCCGCAGATGAATACAGGCACGTCGACTGGAGCAATTTGGAGTATCTGCTGGCGGATGCGCACCATCTGAGGACTGGCGGCGAGAAAGCTAAGGTCTTCCGTCACTTGATCGCAGTAGTCGCGAAGCGCCTGGTTCTCCGTGGTGAGCTGTTTCTTCTGGCGCGACTTCAGCATCGCCGCGTCCAACTCGGTCTTCTCGAAAGGCTTGGTGAGGTAGTCGTGGGCTCCGATGCGGATCGCTTCCACCACCGTGCCAACTTCATTCGAACAGGAAAGCATGATGACGTTCAGGCTGCGGTCCGCCTGCATCAGTTCCTTCAAAGTCTCAATTCCATTCAGCTCGGGCATGAGAACGTCGAGAATGATGAAGTCCGGGCGGTCCCCGCCGTTCACTTTGGCGATGGCTTCTCTTCCGGAGCTGACCGTCTGGACGTCGTATCCGTCGACTTCCAGCAGCGTCTGCAAATACTTTCGGATGCTCGGCTCGTCATCGACCACCAGAATTCTCTCTTTAACTGCCATCGGGTTCTCCCTTTGCGCTGCCAAGGTCTTCAAAACTAACCTTGATCCATCGGCAACAAGAATGTGAATTTGCTTCCTGATTTCGGTTCGCTCTCCACCCAGATCTTTCCGCGATGCGCTTGAATCAGGCGTTTGGCAATCGCGAGTCCGAGACCCATCCCCGAAGTGTTGCGATCAACTCGCACAAAATCTTCAAATATTTCTTGATGATGCTCGGCCGCTATGCCGGGGCCGGAGTCCGCCACAGACACTTCGACGCTGTTGGGACGCGGGAGACGAAACCGGCGCCGCTCTTCGGCGGGAGCGACGGCTGTCACCCGCCGCTCCCAGAAATGCGGGCCTGCTTTCAAAGTCACGGTCCCGCCCGCGGGCGTATGCTTCAGCGAATTGTCCAAGAGATTCGCGGCCGCTTGCTGTACTTTCTGATAGTCGAACCGAAATGTAGGAATGGACGGATCGAAACTGGCATCCAGCTTTACACCTTTGCGTTGGAAAGCTTCGGACCAGCGCTTCGCCACCTCATCCAGGCAATCGCGAAGATCATTCTCTCGAAGCTGCAAGACGAGTTTGCCACTCTCCAAAGCCGAGTAATTCAGGAACATGGAAACCAGCCGCACCAGGCGCTCGCAACTGTCTTTGGATTCTTCCAGGATGTCGCGCTGTTTGTCCGTCAAACGGCCCAGCGAACCCGTCAACATCAAGTCGTAGTAACCCTTAATCACGGCGAGCGGCGTCTTTAATTCATGTGCCGCGGATGCAAGAAAGACGGTCTTCTGGCGGTTGACTTCCTGGAGCTTTAAGTAAGCCGCGAGCAAATTCCGATAGGTGATCTCTCGTTCCTGGAGCAGCTCCTGGACAGTGAGCTGCATCGCTGCATCGGGTGACGGCCGTTCCGCAGGTTCCGTCTCCAGTTGAACGACTAAACAACCAGGCTCTGAAATCCAGTGAATTCTCGCGCGAATCTTTTTCTCCCCGCGCGTCACTTCCATTTCCACTTCGTGCTCGCCCGCCTCGATTTTTTGTCCGATCTCGTTCGGATCCACTTTCAACAAGTTGTTGAAAAGGTTGAATTGGCTCAAATCACTTGGATTCTCTGACGCAAGATATTGCCGCGCACTCTCGTTCGACAGCAGTACCCGCCCGCTCTTTTCCGCCACCCAGACTGGCGACTTTGCCGCCTCGAGTAGCGTGCTCACAAATGCAAAGGGTAGGGAGAGGACTTTTCGATGGTCTGCAACCGTAGATGTGGCAATAATGCCGGGCATTTGTGGGTTTCGTCTCTCCGCTGCAATAGGAAAATAATTTCCCTAATGGATTTCTCATGCTCGCAGAGGACTATCGGAGTGTCAATGGCAAAAGCGTTCCATTTGCACAATAAGGGAAACCAAGTGGCGTGTGGATGAACGAGAATGGACGGGCAAGAAATCGCATATTCCAATTCCTGTTTAACACACTGAAAATGAACAGTTTATTGCCATGTTTCCGCAACCTGATGTGGCACTCAATCTGCTTGTTTCCGTACTAGTTCCCTGGTACTAAGCGAGTTATTATGCCCAGTGGTCTTTTAAAGGACGGTCAGCGCGTGGATCCCGCTAACTTAAGACGATCCCCTCGCATTCGGTTGCAAATGCCCGTTTTCTTGCGTGGGACCGACACTTCCGGAGCCGAATTCATCGAGCTTACGAAGACGCTTAATATTAGCACCACCGGTGCCTGCGTAGCATCGACACACATGCTGCGTCCGGACCAGATCGTTCACCTTACCATTCCTGCTCCTTCATCTACCGCCTCAGGAGTTGTGCCCAGTGAGACTCCGCCCATAACTGCAAGGGTGCTCCGCCAGGACTCGCCAGGCGACATGCGACTTTTTGGGCTGGAATTCCTCAAGCCACTTGAGTAAAGTATTGCCGTTCTAAAGGACACCAACCACTGACTCGGGTAGAAATGTTACATGAGTCATTAGTCGGTGCGAACGTTATTCCCAGAGATTTGGCTCTATACCCAACAGTCGTAAGGAGATAGCCAAAAGTCTAGAATATCGAGATGCGCTCCGGAGTGGTCCCAGACACTTCTTCGATTGGTCTCTGGCTTGCTCCTTGTAGAAAGCGAAAGCAGCATGTGTTTTCCCCAAACCCCGCGGGGATAGGCTAAAGTCAGGTGTATACCGGATATGCCCAGCCCCGGCGCACCCGCGCCCCCGCGTTTGCCAATTGAAGATTCCTATCTCGAGCTGCTTGCCGACACGCTCGAAAGCCTTGACGTTTCTGCGCGCGGCCAATTTCTCCAGCGGTATTTCAAAACTATCACGCACCTCGATCTTCGGGAAACTCAGTGTGTGCAACTCTGGGATGAGATGCTCACCCGGCGCGGGGAACTCAGCGAGCATTTAGGAAGGCAAATCTCCCTAAAAACGGCCCTGATGGATGTCCTTACTTCAGCCGGTCTTTTCCGCGTTCCTATCCTCATCGAGTACGACGAACTGAAGAAGCTCCAGTTAAACGCCGTCACGGATCCACTCACCGGTCTGTACAACCGCCGCCTTTTTGGCGAAGCCTTTGAAAAGGAACTAAATCGCGCACGCCGTTACGGTCTGCCTCTTGGTCTTGTCATTCTCGATTTGCATCGCTTCAAGGAAGTGAACGACAAGCACGGCCATCCGCGTGGCGATGAAGTCCTGCGTGCTGCCGCTGCAACCCTGAAAAAGGCTTTGCGCACATCGGACTCCGCATTCCGCATCGGAGGCGACGAGTTCGCGCTTCTCCTACCGCAAACAGATGCGGCACAGGCCCTTGCGCTAAGCCGCCGCGTCGGTACCGTTTTTGGAGAATCGATCACACAATTCCAAATGGGAGTGAGCGTCAGCATGGACCACGGCGTCGCCACATTTCCCCAGGATGGCGACCAAGCGGATCAGTTAATTCGCATTGCCGATGAGCGCCTCTACCGATTGAAGCACGCGAATCACGGCCAGCCACCCTCTAGCGGCTCCCGCACGGAGCTTGCTTCCAGTACGGCCCAGGAACCTTCCGAACCACCTCCTTCCGTGCGCCAAGCTTCCGCGCCACGGCCTATTCCCTTCGAATCGAAGCGCCCGCAGGAAAAACCTGAAACTCCTTTGGCGGCGGCAGCGTCTTCAACCGTTCCCGAGGTTTCTATTAGCCAAGTTCTAACTGTCCCCGCTTCCGCCCGCATCTACTCCGTGCCTCGGAAGGCCGAGCGAGTGTCCATGTCCGGCACAAACGCATATGCCGTTCTCGGGGACAAGGGCATTCGTCGGGCACGCGTCCTGGATCTTGGGTTCGGTGGGGTTGCTCTGGAATTGGAATCGCATGAAGAAATCCCGGAGAGCATCCTTGCCGTTTTACACGTGCCTATTCTTCCTCCAGTACGGGTGAACTTGAAGCCCGTGTGGTTCCAGCGCACGCCACAGGGCGCCTATCGCATTGGCTGCGCCTTCGTCTCCTGAAACGTCAGGATAATCTGCGCGGAACTCGCGTCTCTTTCTTCGACATCAGCCTCCCGTTTTCGTCAGGTGCAACCGCAAATGGCGTGAAGTAAAAAGCAGGGCCTGCTGTACGTGCGCAAGCCCCAGGCCCCAACGCAGCACGGCCTGTTCAGTCGAGTCTCCTTTGGCAGCGAGCCTAAGCCACACAGCAAGTTCGTTCTGATTCACCTTTTCCTGGTCTGCGGGCTTAGCCCCCAGAGCGCTTCCCGACGTCAAGCAAAGTGTCGCCTCGAGAGACTCCTGAGATCCCGCTTCCTTCAAGAGCTCGATCAGTTTCTCCAAGAGCAGAAAATGCAGGCTCCTCTGGCGGCAGTGTTCGGCCTGCCGAAATTGGAGAACGAGATCCCCAGAATAAGCGCGGCCGCTGGACGATTCGTCCGCCAAGGGTCCTGCCAACGGCTGCACCAAAGAAAACAGCGAGTCGTCGCTCTCAATCGCGGCAAGGAAATTCTTAATCGGAAGGCTGGCCGCCGCGTCTCCCTCAACTGCGCCGACTTCTCCTGCTTTTCTCGGCATCTCCCCAACCACGTCTACGCGCATGCCTGCGAAGCTACGCGAAGCGAATGAAGCCCGCAAGCGTAAACGCGTGCCATGGAAGGCCCTTCGTCTCCGCCTCGCGCCCTTAACCGGTGGGGCAGGCCGCCGGATTGATTTTTTCACGGAACTTTTCCTTTGCTTAGACGTCTATGTATTACGAGGTCTGAGTATGGCTAAGGCTGACTCCCTGCAGGGCTCGATGGATCTGCTTGTATTGAAGATACTTTCGCGGCGACCGGGTTTGCACGGGTACGCGATTATGTCCGCGATTCAGGACATCTCCGGCGAGGTGTTGCGCGTCGAGGAAGGTTCGCTTTATCCGGCGCTGCACCGGATGGAGGAAGCCGGATGGATCCGCGCGGAGTGGATTACGAAAGAGTCGGGGAGACGGGCGCGGCTGTATGAGTTGACGGCCGCGGGAAAGAAGCAGCTTGGGATGGAAGAGTCGCGGTGGCAAGCGGTGACTTTGGCTGTGAACCGGGTTTTGCGGGAGGCGTGAGATGTCGCTCTGGACTCGGATGGCGAATGTATTGCGCGGAGATCGATTGAATCGCGAGATTGACGAGGAACTCGAAGCGCACATTGCAGAGGCGATCGCGCAAGGCCGTGAGCCTGGCGAGGTGCGGAGGGCGTTTGGGTCGACGCTGCGGCATCGGGAAGAGAGCCGGGATGCGCGGCTGCTGACATGGTTGGACTCGCTGCGGGCGGATTTTGTTTTTGGCTGGCGGCAGCTGAGGAAGGCGAAGGTCACGTCGGCCGCGGCGATTCTGTCGCTCGCACTGGGCATTGGATCGTGCACAGCGGCATTCCGCTTGATTGACGCGTTGCTGCTGAGACCATTGCCCGTAGCCAACGCGGAGCGACTCCACGTCATCACGTTCGAGAATACCGGCCCGGTGGGAATGGAGCGGTACGACAGCTGTTCGTACCCGATGTTCCGGCAGATGCGGGAGGACGTAAAGGGGCAGGCGGAATTGATAGGTGTGTCGTACGCGGACCGGCTGGATTTGACGTACGGCTCCGACGCGCAGATGGAAAAAGGGTACGTTCAATTTGTGTCCGGGTGGATGTTTGACGCGTTCGGAATCCGGCCTGCTGTGGGGCGGCTGTTATCGGCGGACGACGACACGGAGCCGGGGGCACATCCCTATGCAGTGCTCTCGCACGACTACTGGAAGCAGCGATTTGGGAGTGACCCGAGTGTTGTGGGGAAGACACTGCGCATCGGCCAAACGATTTTTCAAATCATCGGCGTGACTGAAGGGCCGTTCACGGGAACCGAAACGGGGACGATGACGGGAATCTTCCTGCCGATGGCGATGAAGAATCCGCAAACGCTCGCGAGCTGGAACAATTTTTGGCTGCGGACCTTCATTCAGCTGAAACCGGGCGTGGCCGTGGAACCTGTCGAAGAGCGTTTGCGAGCGACATTTCACGCCATACAGCTGGAACGAGTAAAAACGCTGGTGCGCTTGACGCCGCAACAAATGGCGCAGTTCTTCAACGAGAAGTTGTACGTGAATGATGCTGCGGCGGGGCGCTCGAATCTCCAGCGCGACTATAAGCGAACGCTCGAGGTGCTCGCGTCGTTGGTCGGGCTGGTGCTGCTAATTGTTTGCGCGAACGTGGCAAACCTGATGACCGCGCAGGCGGGAGCCAGAACGCGAGAAATGGCGCTGCGCGTTTCGATCGGGGCGGGAAGATGGCGGTTGGCGCAGTTGGTCCTGGCGGAGAGTGCGTTGCGGGCGGTCCTAGGGGGGATTGCCGGAGGAATGTTTGCGTGGTGGGCGGCGCCTTACGTGGTGGGCATGATCAACCCTCCCGACGACCCGGCGCGACTGGTGCTGCCGGGAGATTGGAGAGTCTTCGCGTTTGCGGGGTTATTGTCGCTGGTCGTCACGGCGCTTTTCGGAGCCGCGCCGGCACTGCGCGCCTCGTCGATGAGGCCAGCTGCGGCGCTAAAGGGCGGCGAAAATCCGCATCGCACGGTATGGCTGATGCATGGGCTGGTGGCCGTGCAAGTGGCGTTTTGCTTCCTGGTGCTTTTTGTCGCGGGATTGTTTGTGACGACGTTCGACCGGCTGACGCATCAGGCAACTGGGTTTTCTTCGGAAAGGATTGTAAATCTTGAAACATTGACGGAGCAAGCGCAGCCATCCGTCAACTGGGATCAGGTCGCAGAGCACTTGCGGGAAGTGCCGGGAGTGCAGTCGGTGGCGATGACGACATGGCCAATGATGAGCGGTGAAAGCTGGACTCAAGAGATTGTCGTGAGTGGAGCCGTTCCGGCAGATGTGCTTTCTGATTTCCTGGCGGTTTCGCCGGGATGGTTTGAGGAAATGAAGATACCAGTGCTCGACGGAAGAGAGTTCCGTCGTGAAGAAAATTATCCGAACGCGGCGATCGTGAACCAGACTTTTGCGAACGAGTTCTTCCACGGCGAAAACCCAGTGGGCAAATCGTTCGAAACTATCGGCCCCAAAACGGAGCGGGTGCGCGTCACCATCGTCGGATATGTGAAGGATGCGCGGTCGAGGGACAATTTCCGTTTCCCAGTACGCGCTACTGCGTATGTTCCGTTCAGTTCGGTGGACGGAGCGGGTGTGCCGCAGCTGCGGGGGCGAGGGACGTTTGTGGTGCGCACGAGCGGAGAGAATCTGCAAGCGTTAGCGCCGGTGCTGCGGGAAGAAGTCGCGAAGACGCGGCCGGAGTTTTATGTGAGCAACATGCGAACGCAGGCGGAGATTATGCGGGGACGAACGTTTCGCGAGAGATTGCTCGCGACTTTAGGCATGTTTTTCGCGGGCGTCGCGATCGTGCTCGGCGGCATCGGGCTGTACGGCGTGCTGCATTACTCGGTGGTGCAGCGGCGGCGCGAAATTGGCATCCGCCTGGCGGTGGGAGCACAGGCAGGGCGAATCGCGCGCCTGATCACGGCGGATGTATTCCTGATGGTCGCGGTGGGCGCGGTTTTGGGACTGGTGTCGGGAGTGGCGGCAGCGCGCACCATGGAGTCGCTGCTGTTTGAAGTGAAAGCGACGGATTGGACGATGATGGCCGTGCCGTGGACGGTTTTGGTGGTGACGGCGCTCGTTGCGGCGATAGTTCCAGTGATGCGAGCGGTGAGAATCGATCCGGTGGAAATGTTGAGAGTGGAATAGGGAGCGCGAAGGTCGCGTTTGAAGGAGGCGTGAAATGTCGCTTTGGTCGCGGATGGCGAACGCTCTGCGTGGTGAGAGATTGAATCGAGAGATTGACGAGGAACTCGACGCGCACATTGCAGAGGCAGTCGCAGAGGGACGCGATCCTGTTGAGGCGCGAAGAGCGTTCGGCTCGAGGCTGCGGCACCGGGAAGGAAGCCGCGACGTACAGATTGTGGCGTGGCTGGAGTCATTGCGTTCGGACTCAGTCTTCGGCTTGCGGCAGCTCAAGAAGGCAAAGGTTACTTCGCTTGCGGCTATTCTTTCACTCGCGCTGGCTATTGGCGCTTGCACCTCCGCGTTCCGGATGATCGATGCCGTGCTGCTGCGTCCGTTGCCGGTGGCAAACCCGGAGAGGCTTTACGATGTGTCGCAACAAGGAATTGGTCCAGACGGCAAACCTCAGAATTTCGATGGCTGGGCTTATCCTGATTTTCAATTGATGCGCGCGGCAATCAAGGACCAAGCGGAATTGTTCGCCGTTTCATATGCCGAGCCGGTGGATCTGACTTACAAATCGGATGAGGAGATTGAGAAAGCGTACTTGCAATACGTATCCGGGTGGATGTTTACCACGCTCGGAGTGCGGCCCACTTTGGGACGAGTGTTTACGGAAAATGACGATCAAAAGCCCGGCGGGCATCCTTATGCTGTGCTGTCTTACGACTACTGGACGCATCGCTTTGGGCAGGATCCCAAAGTAATCGGGCGAACATTCCGGATGGGGAGCGAACTATACGAGATCGTGGGGGTGGCCGGGGAACTGTTTACCGGAACGGAGCCCGGCACGATGGTAGATATTTTTGTGCCGACCATGATGCATCCCGGAGTCACGCACAAAGACTGGACCTGGCATAGAACTTTGGTAATGCTGAAGCCAGAGGCGGCGGTGAAGCCGGGCACGGCCTTCGAATTGATGCGGCAGAAACTGGAGGTAACTTCCCGGGCGTTCGAAGAGGAGCGAGCAAAAGGCTTCCTGGGAATGCGCAAGGAAGACATCGAGAATTTTTTGAACCAGAAGGTGTTGCTGGAGCCGGCGGCATCGGGCGTTTCGAATTTGCAGTCAGAAACGAGACGTCCGCTGGCGATTCTCGGCGTTCTGGTGGCGTTGGTGCTGCTAATTGCCTGCGCAAACGTGGCGAACTTGATGACGGCGCAAGCCTCGGCGCGGGCGCGCGAGATGGCGGTTCGAGTCTCGATGGGCGGAGGACGAGCACGGCTGGTGCAGTTGGTGTTGGTGCAAAGCGCGTGGCTCGCAGTGCTTGCTGCGGGCGTCGGAGGAGTATTTGCGTGGTGGTCGGGGCCGTTCGTCGTGAGCATGATCAATCCGCCGGACAATCCGGCGCGGCTTGTTCTTCCGGCGGACGTGCGCGTGTTTGGTTTCGGCTTGGCGCTAGCGCTCGGTGTGACTTTGCTTTTTGGGCTGGCGCCGGCTTTGCGTGCTTCGTCAGTGAATCCGGTGAGCGCGCTGAAGGGCGGAGAGGATCCGCATTCGAAGAGGCGCTTGATGCATGCACTCATCGCGGTGCAAGTGGCGTTCTGTTTTCTAGTGCTTTTTGTCGCGGGCCTGTTCGTCAAAACATTCGAACGGTTGTCTCATCAGCGCACGGGTTTTTCCGCCGACCGGTTGCTAGTTCTCGATACGGTCGCGAAGCAGCCGCAGCCGGTGGAGTTCTGGGAGCAGGCGGCAGAACATCTGCGAACCGTACCAGGAATAGAAACTGTCGCGCTGGCAGATGCCCCACTGCTCGGGGGCAACGGATGGAACAACTTTATCTCGGTTAACGGCGCCCCTCCCAACGGAGTGCTGTCTTACATGCGGGCTGTTTCGCCGGGCTGGCTTGAAGCGATGAAGATTCCGCTGATCGACGGCAGAGGCTTCCGGCCGAGCGACACGCAACCAGGGTCAGCGCTCGTCAACGAGACTTTCGCGAAGACTTATTTCGAAGGTAGAGATCCGGTGGGAAAGACCTTTGACCTCACTCTGGACGACAACGTGCGCCTGCGATATCAGATCGTGGGATTGGTGGGGGATGTTCGGTACCGCGATTTGCGAGAACCGATCTTGCCGCAGCTCTATGTTCCTTTTCATTCGATCGACGCAAGCGGGGCCCCGCGCAAGAAAGGCGCTGGGATTTTTCTTGTGCGCACTTCGGGCGCTGTCCCCCGCGCATTGGCGCCGGTCCTGCGCCAGGAAGTGCCACGGGCGCGGCCGGAGTTCCGTGTGAGCCGAGTCCGGACGCAACTGGAAATCAATCAGTCACACACGGTGCGCGAGAGGCTTCTGGCGACGCTCGCGTTATTCTTCGCGATTGTCGCGCTGTTGCTCGCGGGCGTCGGGCTTTACGGCGTGCTGCATTACTCCGTGCTGCAGCGCCGGCGTGAAATCGGTGTGCGTATCGCGGTAGGCGCACAGGCTGGTGGTATCGCGCGGCTAGTGACGACGGAGGTGTTTGCAATGGTGCTCTTGGGAGCGGTCGCGGGCATTGGGCTGGGAATGCTTTCTGTTCGATCGATCGAGTCCCTGTTCTATCAAGTGAGGGCCACCGATTTGCAGATGCTGGCGCTTCCCTCGCTTGCGATTCTCGCCGGGGCGCTTTTGGCGGCATTGCGCCCGGTGATCCATGCGGTGCGAATCGACCCAGCCTCAATGCTGAGGACCGACTAGATGCCTGGCTCGTGAGGATTTTGACGACCCGTAGAGCTAGCAAAGTAATCCACGAGCGAGGATTATTTTGATGGTGCCCGAGAGAGGACTCGAACCTCCACGACCTTGCGATCACTAGCTCCTGAAGCTAGCGCGTCTGCCAGTTCCGCCACTCGGGCACAAGTGCGGTGGGTGAAACCCCATGTGAGCCGGGGTTGCAATTCCAACGAGGCTTTTTCATTGTGCCCGCCGCTTCCCGCTTTGTCAACGAAGGGCGCGCCGGGCCTCCAATACACCATTTTGTCTTATGGCAAGTAGTTGAAATTCAAATGGTTAGTGCTATACTCCGCCCAGAACGCGGTCCTACACCTTCCTCATACATTCGCCGTTTGGACCGCGTAGCGGATCCAGTGGGAGGTTACCATGGAAAGACTCACAGGTCCCATCCTGTATGTTCTGATAGCCTGGGGAATCGTTACCGTCGTATTCATGCTGTTGTTGATCCGGCGGAGTTTGCTTGCCAGTCATGAAGATGATCAAATCTTTCTTGATGGGGCGCAGGAGCATATGGCCCGTGAACAGCGGGAGCTGATCGCGAAGATCCAGACTCTCTCGCGTCCACTTCTGACTAGCGGTATTGCTTCCGGAGCGCTGCTTCTGGTTCTTGCCGGACTGTGGCTCTACAACGGATTGAAGAACTTCTAGCACGCTGATGAGAGCCGTCGCGGTCGCGCGATCATCTAGCGCGCCGAGGGACCAGTCGGCTGAGGCTGTGCTACTTGCGGTGTGTTCGCTGGTGTGGCTGGCTGAGTTGTTTGCACCAACGAAGTGTGGTTGTGCACAATCAACCAGCGGTCATTTCTCTTTTCCATGATCAGAGTCGTCTGGCCGCGGGCTGCGGTAGGCTGCCCGTCCGCCACCGCCGAAAAATCCCATTGGTAGCAGGCCCACGCGAAGTTGCCGCTGAACTTGATGTAGGTGTCTGACCTGTCCAAGCGCACTGCTTGCATGCGGACGTGCTGTGTCTGATAGGCAGCGAGATAGTTGGCCCAGCCAAATACGGGGGGTGCCCAGAGGCCGTTGACGATGGAAACGTCGTCGGCGTAAGCCTTGTGCAGCTTCTCGATGTCGCCAATCTGCCAGGCGCCCAGCATTTCCGAAATCATGTAGTCGATCTGCTGCTCCTCGCCCATGGGAATGATGTGTTTTGTATCCGCCGGTGGAGGCTCATTTTTCTTTTTCTTCTGGGCTTCAGCGGGTGATCCGAACGCCAGTAAAAGAGCCGCTGCCAGTAGGAGCGGGACCGCCGCTCGGATCGTTTGGCCGGAAAAATGAGTGGAGAAATAATTCTTCATGCGTCTTCAACCCCCGGTGAAAGAGGATAGCACGCCGGTTTGTGGGCGCGAGCAGTGTGTCCAGTTGATTTACTTGCGCTGGTTCGGCAGACGGGAAAGCGGAACGCGCTCAAAACGCGTCCGGCTCAGTTTAGCGGCGTGGCGCTGATCAGGTTGACGAAAAGGCGGTAGGCGCCCGGGACACCTTCAGGAATTTGGCGGAAAAAAGCGATCCCCGTGTAGATGTACATGCCTTTGCCATAACGCGTGTACACCAGAGCGCCGTTGAGGTCCGGCTCGCCGGGATCGTTCATGGCCAGGAGGGGCGTGTATTTCGGATCGAACTGAGTCCAATAGTAGAGGCCGCGCTCCTGCACCCAGCCTTTGAAATCGTCCTGCGTGATTTTGTTCGGACGGTTCAAGAGAGGGTCGTCAGGCTTCAGGAACTTGACCGGCGAGTTCTCGTCGGTGATGCGCGGAAGGTGTCCTTGCTCGTTCAGGATTTTCGCGGGGTAAGGAGCGTATTGTTCCTTGTTCCAGGTGAAGTCGCGGTTGTATTGCACAACGAGAGTGCCGCCTTTCGATACATAGTCAAGAAGGCGCTGGTTGGCCCCGGGCAGCTCCGGACGCAGTTCGTACGCGCGGACGCCGACGACTATGGCATTGAATTTTGAGAGATCGCCAAAGGCCAACGCCTGGGCATCCAGCATTTCGACTTGGAGTCCGAGTGTGCGCAATGCTTCCGGAACGGGTTCGCCTTCGGCCGAGATGTACCCGACGCGCAGATTCTTCGGCACGTTCACGTCGAGGGCACGCACCACGCATTGCGCTGGTTCGCTCCAGAACTGGGTCGGCAGCGAAGGCAACGGCTCGAGCGAGGTCGTAAATTTCTCGTCTCCACGCTTGGCATACGCCGTAATCGTGTAATTTCCTGCGGCCAGGTTGCTCGGCGGAGTCACCGTCACTTTTGCGAACTTCTCTCCCGCGCCGTCAAAGGCGACTTCCACCGGAGCACTCGCGAGAAATCCATCGGGCAAGTCAAGCCCCACGGAGACCTTACTCGCTTGGGTTGCGTAGGAACTCACCCTCAACAAGACGTCGAACGCTTTCCCTGGTTTTCCTAGCACTTCGAGCGCCTGCTTGGGTTCTACCTTCAGCGTGTATGCTGGCACTATGCGCAATGGCACGCGGTCCACACGAGTCGAACTTGGAGCGATATGTGTCACAGGAACCGTGAAAGCGAGTTTGTAACCGCCGATGGTCACGTTCTGCTTTAAAGTCACGAGCGGTGGAGGCTCAGGCAGCAACTTCTCCCAAGCCGTCAACTCGGGAGCAGCATGAACGACGGCGACCGTGAACTGATAGCCCTTTGCGGCATCGCCTTCCCGTTTGCTTTCTTTGAAAGATCGCGGAAGATTCAAATTCACTGGCCCGAATTCGCAACTTGCTTCCTTACGGCAGTTGGCTTCGGCCGACACGTTGAAGGATTCCCCGGCAACAAGAGCGTCGCGATCGGCTTCTGCCCGAACCTCGACGGCGGCCACCAGAATCAGCGCGTGTTCCATTCGCGTGCGTGCGGCCGCAAGTTCGAAGGCGAGTTGCGAAGAGGGCGCGCCTTCGAATCGGGGAGAGATGAAGTCGATTTGCCTGGCGGCGCTGGCCAAACTAGAAGCGGCTTCGGCCCAATTGAGAGCCAGGGCTTCGGTACGCGCTTTCTCGATGGATGATTCCGCTTCCCTCATGGCATGTCGAAACGTTCCTTCCGGTGCAGTCTCGCTAGGTAGCTCATGAAGTGGTTCGGACAAGGTCGCAGGATCGAGCTTGTTTCCGTCCTCGCGCACCAGCACTAATGGCCGGCGGAGGAATGGCGAATTGACAAAGCCGGTGATGCCCTGTGAACGGTGATTGGAGAAAGCATCGAGAGCGATTTCGCGCCAGGTTTTGCTCCAAAGGGGAGAGATTTCGTCGACCGGAAGAGAATAACCACTCGACGTGGTCCCCGTTGCACCTCCACGCTCCGTGTCCAAAACCTGCACCGGATACGCTGAGTTTCCCCACGCCGCCAAACCGTCCTTGGATATTTGCTCGGGAAATACTTTTGGATCTGCCGCCATCAGCACCGCTTTCGGCGTCCACAATCCTGAAGTTTGATGGTGGCCGTGGCCTCCATGAACCCCGCCCCAGCCGTTGATCACGATGTTGGGACGATAGGTGCGGATCACGCGCACCATTTCCCCCAGTACGGCGTCGCCCCAGATTTTTTCCGTTTCTTCCGGCGTTTTCGAGAAACCGAAATCCGGCGCGCTTCCGAAAAAGAGTTTCACGCCGTAGCCCTGCGTCGCGGCCAGAAGTTCGTGGGTGCGAATCAAGCCAAGTTGCGGCGCCTGCTCTGGCCCAAGGTCATTTTGTCCGCCTTCGCCGCGGGTAAGGGTCAACAGTGCAACGTCGGCGTGCAAGCCGCGCGCCAAGTAGGTGAGCAGAGTCGCGGATTCATCGTCGGGATGGGCGGTGATATAGAGGATGCGCGTGGTGACACGGGTGCTATCGATGGCCTCGATGGTTTCAGGAAGGCCAGGACCTGTTCCAGGAGCGGGGGGGAATTGAGGCGATGCCGGCTGCGCGGAAAAAGAGGCGAATGCGCCGCCGAAAAAGACTAAGCCTAAAACTTTCCGTGCGCTGATTGTTCTATGGAAAAAACGATTCACGCAGCCTCCGGTTCATTCTCTTTTTAAAAGGGATGCTTTTGCAAACGGCCATTGTCGCATTTTTCGGGTCCAGATTAGAAATGCGAGCGCACCTAGCGCGATTTCAGCCAATCCCCATTTTTTTGCAGTACCGGTCTGCCAGAAGAGCCAAGCCCACCCGAATATCGTCAGCACGGCAGGCAACGGGTAGAGCCACATTTTGAATGGCAATTTCGCCACTCCCCAACGGCGGCGCAACAACATCACTCCTACAGCCTGGCCGATGAACTGCACGAGCAGGCGCATCGCCAGGATGCCGGCAATGGCCGTCTCGAGTTTCAAGGTCACGCTGAAGATAAAGGCGAGTCCGCCTAGAACGAGCAACGAAACGTATGGAAAGTGTTTGCTTGGGTGTAGTCGTCCGAATATCGGGAAGAAATTGCCGTCCAGGGCCGCTGAATAGGGCACGCGCGAATAGCCAAGCAGAACGGAGAAGACAGAGGCGAGCGCGATCCACAGAACCATCCACGTGGCCGCTTGCGCTGCATGATGGCCGTACAATCTCTCGACGAATGTGCTGACAATAAATTTCGAGTTCTGCGCTTCGCGCCACGGTACGACTCCCAGGATGCTCGTTTGCATCGCCAGATAGAGCACGGTAATACCGAGGATCGACAGAAAAATTCCGCGCGGAATGTTTCGTTCCGGATCACGAATTTCTCCTCCGAGGTGGCAGATGTTGTAGTAGCCCCAGTAGCTGTAGATCGTGTTCACCATTGCGGAGCCCAGCCCCGCAAACCATACCCAAGAGAGAGAGAACGCGCCGGGAGGAAAATCGAACGCCATTTTCGCATTAAAATGGCTCGCACCTCCCCAGATGAGCCAGAGAAGAGTGCCGACAACTCCGGTCCACAGCAGGACTGAGATTTTTCCGATTGTGGTGATGCGCCGGTAAAGCAAAACCACGAGGAAGAGCACCAGGCCGCCAGAGACGGCTTTGGCCTGCAGCGTGGAAAGCGGGTGGAGGTATCCCGCGTAGCGCGCAAATCCGATGGAAGCGGACGCGATGGAGAGCGGCGCCTGAACAAATGTCTGCCACACAAACAGGAATGACATCAACCGGCCCCAGCGTCCCGGCCCGTACGCTTCGCGCAGAAAAACGTACGTTCCGCCCGCACGTGGCATGGCTGCGCCAAGTTCCGACCAAACAAAGGCATCAAGCGTGGCCAGCACGGCTCCCGCAATCCATGCGATGAGAGCCTGCGGCCCCCCCATCGCTTTGATCACCAGCGAGGTGACAACGAACGGACCGATGCCCACAATCTCGATCATGTTGAGCGCGACGGCCTCTTTCAGGCCCAGGCCGCGCTCGAGGCCAGATGGCTGTTCTGTGGCTAGGCCCCCGGACTGGCCGGGAGCAATACTTTCGGGCGTCGTCGGCACGCCGCCGAGAATAACAAATGCGCCGCGCGGCGGCTAATGAGCAATTTTCTAGGTATGTTCCAAATTTTCGCTTTGCCCCAAAGCCATTTCGGTTTGCAAGTATCGTCTGACGGCTTAAACTCATCGGGAGGGGGTACTGCCCGCCTGTTAATGACTGACCGTGGTTTTCTCCGAGATCTATCGGGTGCCGGCATGAACCTCATCCGTGGCCTTCTGTGGTGCGCAGTACGTCTCTGCATATTGGCATTGGCGGCGTCCACCTCTGCTGATGAGGCGCACGCAGAGAAACTCGCGTTGCCGCCTGGAACGTCTGAAGCGATCAACAAAATCTACTCGTTCGATACAGACGCGGCGATCGCTGATGCGCGGCACTTGCAGGCGGAACACCCCGATCATCCTCTTGGCTATTTGCTCGAAGCGGAAGCCTTGTGGTGGAAAATTTGGTGTAGCTCCTCGGAATTCAAGTACGGGATGACCGACGCGCGGCATCGGCGAAAAGTTGCGGCCGACCAGCACTACCTGGATTTAGCGGCAAAGGCTTCGTCGATTGCAACGGTCCAGCTCAAGGACCGCGAAACTGCTGAAATGCAATTCTATGCGGGGATGGGCGATGCCTTTGTCGCCCGGCTCTACGGACTTCGCGGCGAAAATCGCGCTACGGCACGCGCCGGAATCCGCGCGCGCGAGCATTTTCTCCGGGCGATCAAGCTCGACCCGGATCTTACCGACGCTGAGTTTGGACTGGGCCTCTACAATTATTATGTGGATACCCTCAGTGCCATCGCCAAGTTTCTGGGGTTCTTCATGGGCATTCCGAGCGGCAATAAGCAAGAGGGCATCCGTCAACTGG
>Ga0210402_10000827_pt1 | contig 33339 bp, 31 predicted proteins | sample IncBWC7MmetaG_FD_161055 | JGI IMG/M metagenome (GOLD analysis project Ga0210402, IMG submission 161055) | Forest soil microbial communities from Barre Woods Harvard Forest LTER site, Petersham, Massachusetts, United States - Inc-BW-C-7-M | ecosystem: Environmental > Terrestrial > Soil >...
CCGGCGCCCCGCCCCGCCCGCGGGCCGGCGGTGCCGGGATCGTTCACGATCATTGAGGTCGGCAGGTAGCTTTACGAACCCGCACGCGGCATTAAATGGTGTCAGGGGAGGGGATCGAGACGGGCCTAAGCCAGCCCATTGGTCACGCTCCCGTCCTTTTGTCACACGAGGGCGCGCGCGGAACTTGAACCCAAGTCCTTGACCGATGGCGGCGCCAAAACAGCGGCCTTCGCACTGCAAAAAACACATTTCTTGAATGACCGCTTTTGGCGCAAAGCGGACATTGGCTGAATGTCCGCTTATGACCCAAAGCGGACATTTGCAGTCGCACAAAAATCTCAGATTTTGCTCTGCGTCTGCCTTGCAAGTTCGCCTTTATCCGCGCTTGAGAGGTCCAGCCCAGCCGCCAGCGCATATTGTTTCTGCGCCTCATCCTTTTTGCCCGCATAATCGTTGCCATTCGCCAATGTTCGCTATTGGCGCAAAACGGGCATTGTGATGGGATCGCCTGCAAGTTGGAGCTATAACATTTGCAACACACATTCTGGACCGGCCTTGTTTTGGCGATAGCGATGCTAGGAGTGCGGGCTAACGCTCAGGCGGTGCGAGATGTGCACCAAGTGGTGCGGGCATCCCCAATTGAGGAAATTTATATTGCGCGCTCGCTGCGTGAAACGCGTGTGGTACCAACAGATTTTTGCGGGGAGGCAAAGACCGGTTTCAAGTCCAGCATAGAGGATCGCTATTCGTTTCGGGCGATCGCCATCGAAGGATCGGATGGTCGGATAACGAATGCCAATGTCAAAGAGATTGGTAGTGGTCATGGTTGCCTTGGACAAATTGGGGATACGGGAAATTACAATTTCTATCTGGAGCTGCGTCTCGGAAAAACCGTGCTTCAAGGGATCGGTGATTGCCGGACAGGGAAAGCCGACTATCCCGAACCCGGCCTTGTCGCATTCCACTGCGCCCTTGATCTTACGGACCCGGCAGGCCGGTACGCGGGCGGCCAGTTGACGACCAGCACGATGAATTCCCGTAAGCTCCTGGGGGATAAGTCGGACCCGCCCGGATATGTTCAACCGTCAATCGCTACTGTTCGGCTTTGGAAACGACGGGTGGATCACTAGGAATGTCCGCTATTGGCGCAAAGCGGACATTCGCAGCCGCACAAAAATCTCAGCCTTTGCTCTGCGACTGCCTCGCCAGTTCAGCTTTGTCGGCCTCTGTCAGGTCCAGCCCAGCGGCTAAGGCAAATTGCTTCTGCGCCTCATCCTTGCGCCCGGCGAAACCCAGCGCCTCGCCCCACATCAGATGAAGGCGTCCCCAGTTGGGGGCGTATTTCTCGGCTTCCTCGAATTTCGCCACCGCACGGTCGGAATGGTTCTGCTTCATCAACGCCTCGCCCCACATTTCGAGCGGATCGGCGAACTTTGGGCCTTTCTGCTTGGCCAAGGTGAATTTGGCGATAGCCCCGTCATAGTCGCCGCGTTCCAGCAGCGCCTGGCCCCAATCCGTATAAGCAAAGGGAATGGAGGGCGCCTGTTGCACGGCGTCCGCGAACCAATGGTCCGCACCATTCCAATTTTTCTCAACTGCGGCAATGTTGCCGCGCATGCGGATGCAGTCATAGCAATCCAGAGGCGTCGCATCGATCGCCGCTTGCGCCCCCGCGGGATCGCCGCTGCGCGCCAGGGCATAGGCAAGCAATGGTGGAGTCTGGATGAGCAACCGTGCGGCCTTCATACCCGGCCGCGTTATGGAATCGGATTTGATGTCCGCTTCATAGGCGCGCGCGGCGGTAACCGCCGCCGGCCAATCTTCGACATTGACATCGGAAAAATAGCGAACCTTGGCGATATCGAAGCCGAGGGTGCTAAGTACCATGCCAGCGAGCGGTCCTGTCGTGGCCGCTTCGGCGGCCCGCGCGCGGCTTGCCGCCCCGTCATGCGCGCGCGCAGCATATTCCGCCCGTGCCAGGGAGCGCATGTTCTGGGGACAGGTCGTCAGACACGGGTCCTCAGACGCGGCTTGTGCGAAGTTGCCCACGGCGGCATCGCGCTCGAATGTGCCTTCGGCGACAAGCTCGGCAAAGCCTGGGCCTTGCATGTTCTTTGGCTGGTCTTCCTCCCGCAAACCCTGCATCGCTTGCGCTTGTCGCAAAACCTCTTCGTCATGTCCCATCATGGTGGAGGCAAACATCATTTCTCGCCAGGCGGCCATGAGTTTCGGATCCAGTTCCGCGGCGATGCGCCCACGCGCAACCGCCAGCGTCATGTCGCCGGCCCGGGTTCGGGTCGTGGATGCCCACAGGGCATAGGCATTGGCCCGGTCCGCCGGACCAACCGCCACCTGGGCGTTGTGATCCGCCGCCGCAAGCGCTTCGGCGTCTCTCCCCTGTGCCGACAGGTAGAGCACAATATTGAGGGGGTCGACGCTGGCGAAGACCTGTTCGGCGGCCTGCTGTTCCAGCCTTTCCAGATCGCCGGGCGCACCACGGACCGCCGCTACCCGTTCCCCGTCCAACGTGACGGTCAGCGCGATGTTTCCGTCACCGGTGAGGCGCAGATTGCCGTTCAGATGGCGTTCATGGCCGAGCCAGAGCCGCAAATACCGCCATGCCTGTCCCAGCGACACGCCGGTTTCTGGAATCTCGACGGTGACGTCCTCGGTGCTGTCCTTGCTGACATCCTTAGAACTGCTGATTGAGTTGTTCACCGCGATGTTGCGGATGGCGCTTATCCGGTCGGTCAAGTCGTCGGCCACGATCTCGCCGGTTATGCCGTCCTGCGCAAATTGCGGCGGCACCGAAAAGGCGTCCACCACCATGCCGTCCGCTTGGGAGGCGTTCCACACCGCCGCGATCAGCCCCACTACAATGACGGCCCCCAGCAGCGCCGTCAGCAGTTTGAGGGCGACGGACAGGCGCAAGGAGAACGTGCCCAAAGTGGTTTGCTTGAATTGTTCGTGCAGATGATGGCGCTGGTCGGCGATGAAGGCGCGCTGGTCCTTCAGATAGGCATTGGCTTCCAGGCGGTCGGCCCCGGTCAGCGCCAAAGCCACGGCAGCCGGGTCAACGCCCGCGCCGGACGCTTGCGCGCCCACATCAGAACCCTCGGTTTCCTCAGCCATGCCGCCCCCCAGGGCGCTAATTTACGGCATTGAGGCATAGGCAGTTCCCTCTGGCAACTTTGGGTATTTTCAGGGGCAAGACGCCCATAGAGTGGAAAGAAATCCCACACCGATCCCCAAGCTATTGACTGATCGTCGGGCGAAAACGGCGACTTTCGCACTGCAAAACACCCATTGCTTGAATGACCGCTATTGGCGCAAAGCGGACATTCCGAACCGCTCAAAAATAGCATTTTCTGGACTTGCTTTAGCGCTTGAAGCGGGTCTCCAGCACAGCCTTGCCGACGATGTGCCCGGCCATCGCGCTCTCAACATCGGCGCGGCTGGCGTTGGTGTCCAGCGGCAGCTTTGTATCCAAGGCATAGAGGTCGAAATTGTAGTGATGGACAAAGCCCGGCGGCGGAGCGAAGGGGAAATAGCCCACGCCAGTCACGGCGCCCTGGCCGTTCTTCCGGCTCAACTGTACCGAGCCGTCCGGCAGCGCCGGCGTGGCCGGCAGGCCTTCGGCAAGCGAGGCAGTGGAGGGCGGGATGTTGAAGACGATCCAGTGCGGATTGTCGCCCATACCCTTCTGCACCACCACATCGGCGTCGTGGACGATCAAGACAAGGCTCTGGGCTGTGGCCGGGATATTGGTCCAGGCCAGCGGCGGTGTCACCGGGATCTGGCCGGTGGCTGTGTACTTGTCCGGCACCATGCCGCCATCCTGAATGGCGGAGCTGGAGAGCATCAGCGGCGGAGGCCGCGGACCGCCAGATGGCGTGCCCGCAGGCGGGGCCTGGCAGAAGGCAGCAGTGCTTGCCGCGAGCAGAATGAATGCCGAAAGAATTATGCGTCGCATGGCCTGAAATCCTCCCAAGGTTCTTGATTGCGGGCGCAGTAGAAACGTCCTCACGCAACCTGTCCAGAGGGCATTGCCTGGGCGAAGTCACCATTCGGACCGAACCGATTTTCGAGCGGCGCCGATGCACAATTGGCAGTTTTAAATTCCGGGGACACAATACTTAATTGACAAAATCAGGACTTGGAACGGAGTTTTCGCCCGGCCCTTCGCTTACGCTTCGGGCGTTCGGCACTCGAAACGATCCACTGGATCGTTTCGTCCGCCTTCGGCGGACCGCGCCTCACCCCCGCAAATCACAGATCAATCACGTCCACACTGCCCGGATCGATCGGTTGGCCCAGGAATATCTCGCCCACATTGGCGAAACGGTCTGGCGCATCCGTGGCCAGAAAATGCACCGTGCCGCCATCTTCATTGAGCAGGCCCAGCTCCCGCAGCCGCTCCCCCACATGTGCCGCCACCGTGTCGGCGCTGCCCGTCAGGCCCGATGGCCGCACAATGCCCGGCACATAATACACTTGTATCTTGACTCCGGAATACAAGTGTATCATGATGCCAATATGAAAAAGAAAATCAACATTTCCGCGGCGGAAAGCCAGGTGATGGAAGCCCTGTGGCGGAAAAGCCCCCTGACGCCGGAGGAAATCATCGCGGCGACTGCAAAACCCAATGGTTGGGGTGCTGGGACGGTGCGTACCTTGATAACCCGCTTGCTGCGCAAAGGGGCGCTCGCGGGGACACGGCGAGAAGGCAATTACTTCTATCACCCATTGATCACCCGCGCGGATTACGTGCAGTCCGAAAGCCAGATGCTGCTGGACCGGCTGTTCCAGGGCCAGGTCGCGCCGTTCGTTGCCCATTTCGCAACCCAGCGCGCCTTGACCGCGGCAGATCTCAAGAAACTCAAAAAGCTCATAGAAGAATTGGAGGATGACAATGGCTGACTTCCTTCTTTTTCTGGGCAAAACGAATCTGGCGCTGGGCGGGGCGGTTATCCTGGTCTATCTGCTTCGCCGCCCTTTGCGCGCGCAGTTTGGCGCTCCCATCGCCTATGCGGTCTGGCTGCTGGTGCCGATAGCGGGCCTCGCAGTTCTACTGCCGCCGAGAACAGTTGCGCCGCCGCCCGCGCCTCTCGCGCCTTTGCAGACTCTGGCCGGGCAATATCCGGCCGCGCCGATATCTGTGATTGGCCAAATCGCACATCCTGCCTCACGCATCGCAGAGCAGCTGACGGAGCAAAGTACCCTTGTGCATCCCGTGATCGCGGCACAGGCTGCGGCACTCCATTATGGACCGCCCGACTATGCCTTGCTGCTTTTTGCGGCTTGGGCCTTTGGCGTCGTGTTGATGGCACTCTATCTGGCCCGGTTGCAGGTTCGCTTTCATGCCGCCGTGCGATTGGGAGAAGCGGGGCCGGCGGTGTTGGGTTTTTTCCGCCCGCGCCTCGTGATGCCCGACACGTTTCAGGAACAATTCTCCGCGCCGGAACAGGCGGCGATCCAGGCGCATGAGCGCGTGCATCTGGCGCGGCAGGACGCCCGCATCAATGCCCTGGCGGCGTTATTGCGCTGCCTCTGCTGGTTCAATCCCCTGATCCATCTCGGCGCTGCCTGGCTGCGTATTGACCAGGAGTTGGCCTGCGACGCCACGGCCCTGGCCGGACCGGTCTCCCGCCGCGACTATGCCAATGCTCTCTTGAAATCGCAGATGATGACCACCCTATTGCCCCTGGGCTGCAATTGGCCGGGATCGCAACATCCGCTGATCGAGCGCATTGCGCTGCTCAAACGCAAACCTCCCGGCACAGCACGTCGTATCGCCGGCACTGGCCTTGTCATGTTCGCGGCGACATTTGCGGGCCTGGGCGCCTGGGCCGCGCAACCGCCCGTGCCGGCGAAAGCCATCGCAGCACCGTCCATCCATAAACAGATCGCGCTGGCTGTGCCTTCTGTCAGCAGCACGACGGCAAACCAGAATGCGGGGGACACTGGCAGCCCACCTGTCGCCGATGCGAGTCCCATGGAGGTTACCGTCGCAAAGAACATTCCGGTCAGAAAACCCGCAGCGCGAGCGCAAGCAACCGCGCCGGTGCCGAATAGCGGGAGCGCGGAGGCGCAATCCCTGCCAACTCAGGACAGGCTGCCGGAACGGGTCGATCTGGCGTTGAACGCAGCGGCGGACACGGCCTTGGCGAAAGCTGCCGCCGATGCTGCGGGCGCGCTACCGAGGGCAGCTGCTGCACGAGAGATGGTAGTAAGCAGCGGGACGCCTGCTTCGGTCAATTACGATCCTGTTTCCGCGATGAAACTTCTCAGTAAAGCCACAGGAGGGACTTACGTTTGCAGCCCTACGGCTATAGGCACGGTAACGGGCGTACACCCTGATTCCTTGCACTTCGGCACCGACATTGTACTGGACGGTAACGACGGTAAGGGCCGCAAGGGCACGTTTATAGGATTTGTTCCTACGGGGAACGTGAAATATTTTCCCGCGCTCGATACTTATATGGGAAAGCAGGTCGCCATCTGGGGTCCCCCCGTTTTCAGCAGGGACCCGCTTGCGCACGGAGTCGAAATTAAGAAGGCGCCCCAATTGCAGCTGTTATCCACCGCATTGGCGGACCCGAAAAAAACCTGGTGTTATCTTAGCCCCATTCAAAGGCAGTACTCCGACACGGCCTCACCCGCTGCTGCTGTAACGGTCAATAATCAGCCAGCCGCCCCAATGCAGCCCGCAACGTCTGACACGTCTGCTGGAGTGATTGCTGCGGCGATGCCTGCATCAGCCGGTTCCGCTGGTGGAAATGTGCCGCATCCAAAAACTGAATCAGGTTTGAGATGCCTAGTCGGCCTGGAGCCGGCGGGATGTGAAGCGGCTTTTGAATCTCCTCCCGTTGAGCGCCAAAGAATGTTGCATTGCACGGACAAGTATGTTTGGCAGCCAGGCGACTTGAAGGCCGACATGACCGGGCCTATTCAGTACATATGTTCGGGCGGGCCGCTGGAAAGGATTAAATATCTCGGCACCAACGCAGCCGGTGATGACGTTTACTTCCTCCAATTCATGCATGAAAATGAGGTCTTGAGCCTTTCCCAACCCGGCTCGGACGGCAAGATCGCCGTGTATTGCACGATTCCGGACCGTCCTAACATCTGCACCGCGAACCGCCCCAGATCTAACAATGTAACGTCACCTGCAGAGCAAGCACGCATTTTATACACTCGCCCGCAGGAGCATGCGGCGCTGCAACCCACCAGTCCGGACGGGCGATTGATCTCAGCGGCGGCAATGCCTGGTGATCAGCCACCTGTTCCGATGCAGCCCGCCACGCCTGATCCGTCTGTCGTGCCGGTTGCGACGGTGAATGACGAATCCATTTCCGATTACGCGTTGCGCCAGCGCATGGCGCTGTTTATCGCCCTTTCGGGCCTCAAGCCCAACGCCGACGATCTGAAGCGCATCCGCGGCCAGATTTTGGACCAGATGGAAAATGAGAAAATCCAGCTTCAGGAAGCAGTGAACAAACGCATCACCGTCAGCCCCGTCGAGGTGGACAGGGCGATCAACAATCTGCTCAACCAGAAACATCTCACTCTGGATCAGTTGCGCGTAATGCTGAACCAGGCCGGAGCGAGCGAGTCTACGCTGCGCTCGCAGGTCACCGCCCAGCTCGCCTGGCAGAAGACATCCGCCTTCAGGCCGACCGGCTGCGCAAAACCCGGATGGCGCATCATCACCCGCGCGGCATGTCCTCCCCCTTCCGTGGGGTTCGATGCCACCCTCATCCCAGCCCTGCCGCCTCCTACCTTCCCCCAGGGGGGGCCCTTGGGGCCATAAGCCAAGACAATTGGGGTCAGAGTGGATTTGTTTTTGAGTTATCTTTCTAGCCTATAATGACGTTACCTCGGTGCTATGGCGGGGCTTCGCCCCGCTTGCCCCTGCGGCTCGCTCATGCTCGCCGCGTTCGGCGCTCAAATCGATCCACCGGATCGATTTGCCGGGCCTCTGGCCCGTCGCGCCTCACCCCCGCAAATCACAGATCAATCACGTCCACACTGCCCGGATCGATCGGTTGGCCCAGGAATATCTCGCCCACATTGGCGAAACGATCGGGCGCATCGGTGGCCAGAAAATGCACCGTACCGCCGCCATCTTCATTGAGCAGACCCAGCTCCCGCAGCCGCTCCCCCACATGTGCCGCCACCGTGTCGGCACCGTCCACCAGCACCACGTCCGGTCCCGCCACTTGCGCGATCATGGCTTTTAACGCCGGATAATGCGTGCAGCCCAGCACCAGCGCCTTTGGCCGCGGCACGGTCGCCAATAGCGGCTTTACATAGCGCTCCACCGCCAGGCGCGCGATCTCACCCTTGACCAGCCCTTCCTCCGCCAGCGGCACCAGCAATGGCGCGGCCTGCTGCACCACCGGCATGCGGGGCGCGAGCGCCTGAATGGCGCGGACATAGGCCCCGCCCTTCACCGTGCCCTCTGTGGCCATCACCGCGATGGGCCCTTTCGGCGCCGCCGCCAGCGCGGCCTCGGCCCCCGGTCCGATCACCCCGATCACCGGCAGGGGCTCGAAACCTGTCTGCAATGTCGGCAGCGCCACCGCCGAAACGGTGTTGCAGGCCACCACCAGCATCTTGATGTCGCGGGCGATCAGGGCGCGCGCCGCCTGCACCGCATAGCGCGTCACCGTATCGGCGCTCTTGGTGCCATAGGGCAGGCGCGCCGTGTCGCCCAGATAAATCAGGTTTTCGCCCGGCAGGTGTTCTTTCAGCGCGCGGACAACGGTCAACCCGCCCATGCCGGAATCGAAGATTCCGATTGGCGAAGCCCGGCGCCCGGAGGGCGTCTTCGCCGTCAAATCGGCGGCTTCTTGAAATAGGCGGTCAGCAGCGCCGCATAAATGTCGGTGAGGGCGGCAATCTCCGCCACCGGCACGCATTCGTCTTTCTGGTGCATAGTGGTGCCCGCCAGCCCGAGCTCGATGACCGGGCAAAAATCCTTGATGAAGCGCGCGTCCGAGGTGCCGCCGGTGGTGGAGAAAAATGGTGACTGGCCGGTGACGCTGGCCACCGTGTCGCTGACCAGCTGGGTGAATTTTCCCGGCGCGGTGAGAAAGGAAACCCCGCTCACCTGATGGGCAACCTTGATCTCGCAGCCGGTTTCCTTGGCCAGCCGCTCGCTTCTGTCGCTCACCAGGCCGACCAGGCCTTCCGGCGTGTGCTTGTCATTGAAGCGGATGTTGAACGCTGCCCGCGCTTCGCCCGGAATCACGTTGGTGGCGTCATTGCCCACATCCATGCTGGTAAAGGAGAGAGTGGAAGGATCGAAATGGGCGTTGCCCTTGTCCAATGTGTGATCGCTCAGCTGGGCCACCAGTTGCGCCAGCACCGGAATGGGATTTTTCGCCTTCTGCGGATAGCCGACATGACCCTGCACCCCCGTCACCATCAGCTGGAAATTGATGGAGCCGCGGCGGCCGATCTTCAGCGTGTCGCCGGCCCGGGTGGAAGAGGTCGGCTCGCCCACCACGCAATGGTCCAGCTTTTCGCCTTTGTCTTTCAGCCATGCCAGCATCTTGGGCGTGCCGTTGACGGCGCTGCCTTCCTCATCGCCGGTGATCAGAAGGCTGATCGATCCCTTGACCGGCCCGGCCGCCAGTACTCTCGCCGTGGCCACGACAAAGGCGGCAATCGCCGATTTCATGTCGGCGGCGCCGCGCCCATAGAGTAGGCCCTCTTTGATTTCTGCGGCGAAGGGATCGTGTGTCCAGCCTGTGCCCGGCGGCACCACATCGGTATGACCGGCAAAACAGAAATGCGGGCCTTCGCCGCCGATGCGCGCATAGAGATTTTCCACTGGTGCCGTTCCCGCTTCCTCGAAGCGCAGCCGGTGGCAGGCAAAGCCGATCTCTTTTAACGCTTTTTCCAGCACCGAAATCGCGCCCGCATCCGCCGGCGTCACCGAGGCGCAGCGGATCAGGGACTGGGCCAGACCGACAGCATCAATATGTGCAACGGCGTCCATCATCAGTCACGCAACAATTCGTTGATCGAGGTTTTGGCCCTTGTCTTCTCATCCACCCGTTTGACGATCACGGCGCAATACAGCGAAGGGCCGTTTGCCTGCGGCAGCGAACCCGACACCACCACCGAATAAGGTGGCACGCGCCCCAGGAAAATTTCTCCGCTGGCACGGTCCACAATCTTGGTCGAGCCGGAAAGATAGACCCCCATCGAAAGCACGCTGCCTTCGCCCACGATCACGCCCTCGGCCACTTCGGCGCGCGCGCCGATGAAACAATTGTCCTCGATGATGGTGGGCGCGGCCTGCAACGGCTCCAGCACGCCGCCCAGGCCCGCGCCGCCCGAGATATGGCAATGGCTGCCGACCTGGGCGCAGGAACCCACCGTCGCCCAGGTGTCGATCATGGTGCCTTCGCCCACCCGCGCCCCCACATTGACGAAACAAGGCAGCAGCACCGCGCCCTTGGCGATGAAGGCGGAACGGCGCACGATCGCGCCCGGCACGGCGCGAAAACCGGCGGCGCGAAACCGCGCCTCGTCCCAGCCTAAGAATTTGGAATCGACCTTGTCCCACCACACCGCGCCGCCCGGGCCGTCCGCGATGATCTTCATGTCATTGAGCCGGAAGGACAGCAGCACGGCTTTTTTCAACCATTGATGCACCTGCCATTGCCCGCCGATCTTCTCGGCCACGCGCAGCGAACCTTCATCCAGCCCCGCCATCGCCGCTTCAACGGCGTCGCGCTCCGGCCCCCTGCTCGAGACATTCAGCGTCTCGCGCGCCTGCCATGCGGCTTCAATACTCGAGGCCAGATCGCTCATCTCAAATCCTAATAATGCCCAAAAAGCGGGCTAGATCGTTGATTTCATGGTCTATATGCAGGCCCGACGCAACCGGAAATTCAGGCCCCTGCCGCTCCCATTGCGCATGGCTGTTCAGCCACACCGTGGTCATGCCCAAGGCATGCGCTTCCACCAGGTTGCGCGCGATATCATCGAACATCGCCGCCTCACCGGGGGCAAAGCCGCCATGCGCCACAATGCTTTTGTACGCCGCCGGATCGGGCTTGGGCACAAACCCGATCGTGCGGATGTCCCAGATACTGTCGAACAGATGGGTCAGGCCCAGCCGCTCCAGAATCCGGGTCGCGTGCCGGGCGCAGCCATTGGTGAAGACATAGCGGCGCCCCGGCAGCTTTTCGATGGCAGAGGCCAACGCGCCGTCTTCGCTCAGGTCGGACAGATCGATCCGGTGGACGTAATCCAGGTAAGGCTCCGGGTCGATGCCATAGAGTTTGATCAACCCGTTCAGGGTCGTGCCGTGATCGCGATAGAGCGTTTTCTGCAGGGCGCGGGCGGCATTCCGGTCGGTATTGAGATAGGCCGCTATGAAATCGGTCATGCGCGCGTCAATCCGCGCGAACACGCCGCTGTCGGCGCGATAAAGCGTGTTGTCCAGGTCGAACACCCAATGCTTCACATGGCGAAAATCGGGACCCGAATTCACCGCCGTTTCGCCGACCTGGAGATGGGAATAACCGGACATGACGGGCGAAACATGGCCTTAAGCCGGGCCCGTGGCAAGTTTGTTAACGCTGGGAAACCAAGCTTATTGACGGCTCTTAAAGCGGAAAGCCCGACAATTCGGGGCATGGAAAAAACCCCGGCCTATCAGGATTTGAGCAAGCAGGAAGGCCTTAGTCCGCGTACGGCGCTGGACATACTGGAAGTGCGCTCGCGCGAAACCCAGGCCTATCTCGCCCAGCGCACCGATGCCGGTGACGCCGTGCTGGGATATCTTGCCGAGCATGGCGCACCCGCCACGCGCGCCGCCGTGGCCGCCAATCTCGGCACGCCGGCACACGTCAACCGGATGCTCGCCGACGACGATGACGAGAATGTGCGTGTCGAACTGGCCAAAAAGATCGGGCGCCTGATGCCCGGCCTTGAGGCGGAACAAAGCGCCCATATCGTGAACCTCACCATCGAGACACTCGAATATCTCGCGGGCGATTCCGCGGTACGGGTGCGCGCCGCCCTTGCCGAAGAGATCAAGCTTCTGGCCAACGTGCCGCGCGCCGTTGTGCTGGCGCTGGCCCACGATCTGGAAGAGGTGGTGGCCGCGCCGATTCTGGAATATTCCCCCCTGCTGTCGGATGCCGACCTGATCGAGATCATTGCCTGCGGCCAGGTGCGCGAAGTGCTGACGGCGGTGGCGCGCCGCCGTCCATTGAACGAAAAAATCTGCGACACGCTGGTTCAGTCGCTGGATGTATCGGCGGTGGCGGCGCTGCTGGTCAATCCGGACGCGAAAATCCGCAAGCAGACCCTGGAACGCGTGGTGGACGACGCGGAAGAAATCGAATCCTGGCACCTGCCGCTGGCCCTGCGCGCCGACCTCTCCGCCCGCGCCATAAGGCGCATTGCGGGTTTTGTCGGCGCCGCGATCATCGAAAGGCTGGCGGCGCGTCAAAATCTCAGTGCCGCCACCCGCACCCATCTGAACCGTCAATTGCGCCTCAGGCTGGAAGAAAAGAGCGATGACAAGGATGCCGCCGCGGCGGCGGCCGGACGCGTTGCCAACGCCAAGGCGAATGGCGTCCTCGATGCCAGCTTCATCGAGGATGCGGCGCTGGCTGGCCAGCGCGAATGCGTGATTCTGGCGATAGCGGAACTGGCGCGTGTTTCGGACACCAATGTGCGGCGCATTCTGGCCTGCGGCCGCGCCCAGCCGCTTGTGGCGCTGGCCTGGCGCGCCAGCCTTCCCATGCGCATAGCCTTTAAGATCCAGACATTTGTGATGAAGTTGCCCGCGCAAGCGCTCCTGCCCGCGCGCGGTGGCGTCGGCTATCCCTTGACCCCGGAAGAGATGAGCTGGCAACTTTCCTGTTTCGGTATCGCACTCGGCGCGCGCTAACGAACCAGTCCCGCCGCGCCGACATGGGCGACGAAGCCGGCCAGCCCGCCGCCGGCCGTGGTCGCAAAGCCTGACTCGGCAAGCCCGCGCGTGGCGCAATCGGCACGGCCCACGACTTCAAAAGCGATGCTGGTGGTGCAGAATTTTTCCGGGCCGCCTACCACCACCGCCCCGCCCAGCTTTTGCGCCAGCAGATAGACGGGACCGGACAGCGGCGTGGTAATCGCGCGGGCGCAGGATTTTGGCGCAATGCGCCACCAGCCGCGGGAACGGGGTTTTCCGGTTCCGGTCTCGGCGATCGCCGCCAGCAAAGGCTCCGCGGAATCGTTGCACACGGCATAGCCCTGGGGCGCGCTTTTGGTTCCCGCCTGCTTTTCCAGCGCCGCAAACAGCATGTCGTTTCCGTCCTGGGGCGTGAACTTCATTTTCGCGCGGAAGTCCGACAGCGCGGCTTCTGTCGCCTTGCTGGGCAATCCGTCAATCGCGCCCGGCTTATAGCCATTGTCGCTCAAGAGGCGCTTGACCCCAGCCAGCTGCGCCGCGGTGAGCGAGACCAGGGCAGGAGACTCGTCAAAATCCATCGTCCAGTCGCTACGATCCTTCAAATTCACCGGCGCGAAGGGCAGCGCAAAGGTGTCCGCGGCCGTGCAATAGGCCTGGGTCACGGTCTGATGCAGAACGAAATCGCCATCCTTGACGCAGACCGGAAACGCGCCGCCCCAGGCCCGCGTCGGTCCGGCATGCGCCAGCGCTGACCGGGCATAGACCAGATAGCTGGAGGCGGTCAGCCGGCCTTTGACCACGGTGGTACAATCGCCGGGAATGATGCGGGTCCAGCCCCGGGTCAGGCTGTCCGTGTTCCTGATAGTTGAAGTGGCGGTCTGAAGCACATAGCTGGTGCGATTGCAGAGTTTGAGGTCGGCGCTGGCCGGATGCGGCAACAGCAGCAACAGCAGACAGGCGTAAAATCCGGCGCGCATTACGCGGCCGTGATCAGCGTTCCGGCGCCATGCTCGGTGAAAAGTTCGAGCAGCAAGACATGCGGAATACGCCCGTCCAGGATCACGGCGGCATTGACGCCGCCTTCCACCGCGTCAATCGCTGTCTGAATCTTGGGGATCATGCCGCCCGAGATGGTGCCGTCGGCGATCAGCTCCCGCGCCTCGCGCAAGGTCAGCCGCGGAATCAATTTCTTGTCCTGGTCCAGCACGCCTTCCACATCGGTCAGCAGGATCAGGCGCTCCGCCTTGAGGGCGCACGCCACCGCGCCCGACACCGTGTCGGCATTGATGTTGAAAGTCTCGCCTTTCGGGCCAACACCGATCGGCGCGATCACCGGAATGATTTCTGATTTCATGATCGCATGCAGCACTTCGGGATTGACCTTGTCGGGCTCGCCGACAAAGCCCATATCGACCGCTTCCTTGCGCCCGGTGGCGGGATCGGTCCTGGTCATGGCCAGCTTCTTGGCCACCACCATATTGCCATCCTTGCCCGAAAGGCCCACGGCTCTTCCGCCCGCCGCATTGATGCCGGTCACGATCTGCTTGTTGATCGAGCCGGCCAGCACCATCTCGACCACTTCCACCGCCGCGGCGTCGGTGACGCGCAGCCCGTCAATGAAGGTGGAATTGATGTCCAGCTTTTTCAGCATGGCCCCGATCTGGGGGCCGCCGCCATGCACCACGACGGGGTCGATTCCCGTCTGCTTCATCAGCACGATGTCCTGGGAAAAATCATCGGTGCCGGTGCCGGTCATGGCGTTGCCGCCATATTTCACCACAATGATTTTCTGGTCGTATTGCAGAATATAGGGCAACGCCTCGACCAGCACCCGGCCGGTCTGGCGCCAGCGCGCCATCAGGCGGAGATTTTTCTCCTGGTCGGTATCGTCCGTAACGGCCATGGCCGAAGGGCCCCAAAAAAGTCCGGGGCCTTATACGAGCGATTTCCCTTCGAATCCAGCAGCGCGTCCTGGCTTTCTTCCCCCGCGTCCGAAGGATTGGCGGGGGAAGATGTCCTGTAGCGGGCTTGCCCGCGTGCGGACAGATGGGGGTTAAATAAGCGCCGCCAACTGTCCTTGCAGCACGTCGATGCCGGCCCTGCTGAGGGAGGAGGTCGCCGCCATCTCGGCCAGGGCGGCTGTGTGTTTTCGCGCCTCCGCCGCAACTTCAGTCCGAATCGCTTCTGTTTCGGCGGGCTTCTGCTCGTCGGTCTTGGTGAGCACCAATTCATACGAGACGGCGGCGCGGTCGAGCAGCTCCATCACCGCCAGATCGGTGGCCATGATCCCACGCCGCGCGTCAATCAGCAGCATGACACGCGCCAGGGTTGCCCTCCCGCTCATATAGGTGAAGGCAAGGGTCTGCCATTCCATCGCCAGGGTCTTGGAGGCCCTGGCATAGCCATAGCCAGGCAGGTCCACCAGCATCAGCTTGCCGCCGAGATTGAAAAAATTGATCTGCTGGGTGCGGCCCGGCGTCTGGGACACCCGCGCCACGGTCTTGCGCCCGGTTAAGGCATTGATGAGCGAGGATTTGCCGACATTGGAACGGCCGACAAAGGCCACCTCTTTCAGGCTCTGCGGCGGCAGATTGTCGATCCGGCTTGCGCCCCAGATGAAATCGCACGGCCCGGCGAAAAGCTTTCGCGCGAATTCGTCGCGCATTATTTCTTGCGCCGCTTGAAATTCTCGAACAGATGCACCTCTACGCCCTCCTTGTGCATGATGTACCATTGCTGTGCGACGGTGAGCAGGTTGTTCCAGGCGTAATAGATCACCAGGCCCGCCGGGAAGGTGGCGAACATGAAGGTGAAAATCAGCGGCATGTACAGGAACATCTTGGCCTGCACCGGATCGGGCGGCGGCGGATTGAGCTTGGTCTGCACAAACTGGGTGAGGCCGTAGAGGATCGGCCAGATGCCGATGGACAGGACGGCCAGAAAGCCCGGCAGGACGTTCTGGGGATTGAAGGGCAACAAGCCGAACAGGTTGATGATGGAGGTGGGATCGGGCGCGGACAGATCGTGGATCCAGCCATAGAAAGGCGCCTGGCGCATCTCGATGGTGACGTAGAGCACTTTGTAAAGCGAGAAGAACACCGGAATCTGGATCAACAGCGGTACGCAGCCGGCCACGGGGTTCACTTTTTCCCGCTTGTACATTTCCATGATCGCCATCTGCTGCTTCTGCGGATCGTCGGAATGAAGCTTCTTCAGCCGTTCCATCTCCGGCTGCACCTTTTTCATCTTGCTCATAGACTTGAACGAGGTGTTGGCCAGCGGGAAGAACAGCAGCTTCACCACCACCGTCAGCATCAGGATGGCAAGGCCGAAATTGCCGATGAATTTGTAGAAAACATCCAACAGCCAAAACAGCGGCTGGGTGATGAACCAGAACCAGCCCCAGTCCACCGCCTTGTCGAAACGCGAGACGCCCTGGCTCTTTTCATAGCCGCGCAGGATATCCACCACCTTGGCGCCGGCGAACAATTTGTGGGTGACGGCGGTGGTGGCGCCCGGCGCGATGGTGCGCGCGGCGAGGCGGTAATTGGCCTGGTAGGCCTTGGTGCCGGGATTGATGTCCGAGCCCAGATAGGCGCCGTTATAGGTTTCGTTCTGCGGCGGAATGACGGCGGCCATCCAGTATTTGTCGGTGATGCCGACCCAGCCGCCGGTGGAGGAAAATGTCTTGGGCGGCGTTGCAGCATCCTTGAAGTCGTCATACTTCGCATCCACTTCGCTGCCGTCCGCGACGCCGACAAACCCCATATGCAGGATGTAGGAGGTGGTGGCTTTGGGCGCGCCTTCGCGCGCCACATAGGCGAAAGGATACAGCGTGGCGGCAGTGCCCGATTTGTTGGCGACGCTGTCGGCGACGGTGAACATATATTGATCGTCAATGGCGATGACGCGGGTAAAGACAAGACCATTGCCATTGTCCCAGGTCAGAGAAACCGGATGGCCGGGCGAAAGAATGCCCGCGCCTTCCTGCGTCCACACCGTCTGGTCGTTGGGTACGCTTGTATTGGCGCCGATCCAGCCGAATTCGGCGTAATAGGGATAGTCGGTGCTTTTGGGGGCGAGCAGCACGATTTCGGGACTTTTGGGGTCCGTCGTCTCGCGGTATTTCTTCAGGCGCAAATCGTCCAGCCTGGCGCCCTTGAGGGCGAGGGAGCCGTCCAGCATGGGCGTATCGATGGCGACGCGCGCGCCCTCGGCTTTCAGCGCGGCTTCGCGCGTCAAATGACCCGCGCCCCCTTGCGGCAGGGCCAGATTGGGCGAGCCGGGCGCGGCCGCCACGGGTTTGGCTTTTTCCTGCTGGGCGAGGGCGGCCTGATGCGCCTGTTCCGCCTTCATCTGCGGCATGGCGATAAACCATTGCCAGCCGGCCAGCACCATGGCCGACAGGGCGAAAGCAAGGATCATGTTCTTGTTGTTGTTCATGGCTGCCGATGTCTGGGGTGGGGAACAGGATCAAGGCCCGAGGCGCCGCCAAGCCAGGTGATGGGATGACAGCGGGCGAGGCGCCGGAGGGCGAGGATAGAACCGCGAAAGGGCCCGTGTGCCTCAATCGCTTCCAGTGCATATGCCGAACAGGTGGGATGAAAGCGGCAGGAAGGCGGGTTCAGCGGCGACAAAAAACGCCGATAAAAACGGATCGGGGCGGACAGCCCGACGATGGCCAGGCGGCGCATAGTGGAGCGCGCTCCGGAGTTCAATAGCGTCAGCGTATTGAACGGTGAAGCGTTGCCTACGCTGGCGCTAGGCAACTTCCGCAAGAGCGCGCGACCAGATAAAGAAGTCATGTTCCGCCTCCCGATCTGGCGTCCAGTTTTGCGTGCGCGGCCGCCATCGCGGCGGTTATTTCGCCGAGCAGGGCCTGAAAATCCCGCGTCAGGATGCCGGCGCGGGCAACCAGAACATAGTCATGGCCGCTACGCCCTGAAAGGGGAAGGGCCTCACGCGCCGCCGCGCGCAAACGTCGCTTGGCGCGGTTGCGCGCCACCGCGTTGCCGATCTTGCGGCTGGCGGTGAAACCGATGCGGACCTCGCCATCCCGGCGCTTGTCCTCCGGCGTCGAAGTCAGCTCCAGGGTGATGCTGCCCGCCACCTTGCGAATGTCACGCGCCGCCGCCAGAAAATCCGCGCGCCTGGTCAGGTGGGCCAGGTTCAAAGGCGCCAGGTTCAAAGGCGTAAGGGTGAGCGGGGCTTTAGGCAGAGAGCTTTTTGCGGCCATGGGCCCGGCGGCGGGCCAGAACCTTGCGGCCGCCGGCTGTGGCCATGCGAGAGCGAAAGCCATGGCGGCGCTTGCGCACGAGTTTGCTCGGCTGGTAGGTGCGCTTCATGAGTTCAGGGCTCCGAAAAGAGGGCGGTTTCTAGGCGGGGACCGGAGGCCTGTCAACGCCGGACACTCCCGCAAAGCAATAATATTTCAAGCCTGGTCAATCCCCCAGGGCAATGCCGTCGCGGCGGGGGTCGGCGGCGCCGATATAGCCGTCTTTCACCCGCATGATCCCGTGTAACCCGCTGCCTTCCTGGTTGGGAACCCGCACGGTATGGCCCATCGCGGTCAGGCCTGCCGCCAGCTTGTCCGCGCCGGGACCATTCTCCAGCTGGGTGTCGCCATTCTGGTTCACTTCCCGCGGCATATCGATCGCATCCTTGAGGCTCATTTTTCCATCCAGCACACCCGACAGCGTCTGGGCAACATAATCGATGATCGCCGGCCCGCCGGGCGAACCCACCGACAGCAGAAAGCGGTTGTCCTTGTCGAACACAATGGTGGGCGACATGGCGCTGAGCGGCAGCTTGCCGGGCCCCGGCGCATTGGCGACAGCAAGCCCATCACGCACCGGCTGGAAGGAAAAATCCGTCAGCGTGTTGTCCAGGATGAAGCCATAGCCCTTGGCCATGATCTCGGCGCCGAAGACGAATTCAACCGATGTGGTCATCGTCACCACATTGCCGCTGTCATCCACGATGGTCAGGTGGCTAGTGCCATGCAGCACCGGGCTGACCTGCGGCGCATAACGCGCATGTTTCTCATCCGGCGGCGTTCCGGCTTGTGCCGTCCCCATATCTTTTGCGGGATCAATCAGCGCGGCGCGGCCGGCGATATATTTCTTGTCAATCAGTCCGGCGATGGGCACATGCACAAAGGCAGGATCGCCAAGATATTTGGCGCGGTCGGCATAGGCGAGCCGGCTGGCCTCGGCGAAGAGATGCGCATTGCTGAGCGTGCCGGGCTGAAGCTGGGACGATGGGAAACGCTGCAAGGCCCCCAATATCTGGAGCACCGCAATGCCGCCGGAACTGGGCGGGCCCATCGAACAGATGTGATATTCCCGGTAGTCGCCGCATACCGGAGCGCGCTCCTGGGCATGGTAATTGGCAAGATCACTCAAGGTCATGCCGCCCTGCTGGCCCGGCGCATGCTGCACCGAGTCGACGATGGCCGCGGCGATTTCACCTTTATAAAAACCGTCCGGTCCTTGGGCGGCGATCTTGCGCAAAGCCGCAGCATATTCGGGATTCTTGTAGATCTCGCCTTCCGCCAGGGGCGTGCCATCCGGATGATAGAAGTGACTTCTGATGTCGGGCATCTTGGCGGCGGGCGCAAAGCCCCGGATGGTGCGGGCGAGCTTGGGACCTACCGGAAAGCCGTCTTCGGCAAGCGTGATGGCGGGCTGGAACAGGCTCGCCCAGGGCAGCTTGCCGTATTTCTTGTGCGCCAGGTCCAGCATGCCGACCACGCCGGGAATGCCCACGGATAGGCCGCCCGGAATGGCATCGAAATGGCCGCGCGGCTTGCCGTCCGCACCCAGAAACATGCCGGGCGTGGCCGATTGCGGCGCCATTTCGCGACCGTCGAAACTGGTGGTTTTGCGGGACTTGCCGTCATAGACCAGCATGAAGGCGCCGCCGCCAATGCCGGAGGATTCCGGCTCGACCAGCCCCAGCACCATCTGGGTGGCGATTGCCGCGTCCACCGCCGTGCCACCTGCGCGCAGCATTTGAAGGCCCGCCTCGGCGGCATGCGGATTGGCGGCCGCGACCATATGACGGTGGGCGACGGTTTCGGTCACCTGGGCCTGCGCGGGGACTATCGCCAGCGCGGCGGCGAACAAAAATCCAATCCTGAGCGCTTTCATATCCGTCCTCATGCCTTCAAACAAAAAGCCCCGCTCTGTCGGCGGGGCTTTTGCAAATCCGTACGCGGAATGCTCAGCGGACGAAAACCCGCACTTCGCTGTCGGCCGCGCCCGGATCGGTGGCCGAGGCGACACCCATGCGCGCTGCCGGCACACCCATGTCGGTCATCGAGCGCATGACTTCCTGCGCGTGACGTTTGGCGGTGGTCTGGGCAATCTGCACCGAAGCGGCGGTGCCGCGCGTGGGCGAGACGGCCACGACTTCAAAACCGGCATTGGGCCGCGACTGCAGCGCCTGGTTCAACGCGGCATACAGCACCTGCTGATAATCCACACCGGGGTGATCGAAGCGGATCACGACAAGAGGCGTGCCGGCACTTGAGAGTTGCACGCCACCGGTCGCCGACGAGGCAGTGACGCCCGGGGTGCCGCCATAAAGCTCGCCATTCTTGATCGCGCCAGCCAGCACGGTCAGGCTGCCCCGTTCATTGGCGACATAAGAGGTCTGGCGTTGCACGGCGTCGGACACTTCGCTGAGCAGGCGATCGATCATCACCAGGGTCTGGCTGGTTTCGTCCTGCAGCAGGGAAAGCTGGCGGTGGTCTTCATCCACGGCGCCCGAAACATTGAAGGTCGCGCCGATCTGGTCGAGCGCAAAATGGGCATTGGAGGAATCATTGGAGACATCGGTGCCGAGCGCATTGAGGGCATTGATGTTGCCGGCCATGGCATCCAGTGACGTCTGGGCGATGTTCCATTGGCTTACCAGCTCTGGATTGCCCTTGGTGGTGCCGACCTGAAGCCGGGTGGTGATCTGGGCCTTGGATCCCTGATAGGAGCTTGCCGAAGCCGCGCCCGAATTGCGCAGGTCATTAAGGCGCTGGGCGTTGGCGGCGAGCTTGCCTTCCAGGCCCGAAACCTGGGCGCGCACTGTCTGGATGGTTTTGTTGACCGCGGTGCCGGTGTCGGCGCCCGCTTCAATGGCCACCGGCATGATGGTGACCATCGGCGCAAGGCCGCCACTGCTGGCCACCGGTGCGCTGGCGGTGGGCGGTGCGCCGGCGGTGGTGGGAGGCGCGGTGTTGCTGGCAACGCCCGCATCGGGCGGCGGCCCGGCATCGGCCTGGGTATCGCCGCCGAACAGGCTGTCAATGGTGGAACCGATATCGGAACAGGCGGCAAGGCTGAGGCCTGCGGTCAGCGAAAAGGCCAGGAAAAGGCTCCTTTTGAGCCCTGTTTTCGCTGGAAATCCCCTCATCTTCTGCTCTCCGCTGCCGGCGCATGGCCTGACATAGCGGCCGCGCCAAACCCCAACCTGCCTGCCGCATTGGAGCGACAAGACGCCAGCCTCAAGTCTTAGCGAGAGGACCCTCTGCGGACAAGGGCATCAGAGGCCGCATCGCCGGATTTTGCACAAGTGTGACCGGGGCTTGGCATGGATTCTGCCCCACTTCGATCCAGGGGTTGGGGATCGCCGGGTTCCGGCGGCTTCCAGCTTGCGTTTGGTCCCCTCGGACCATAGTTTCGCCGGCTCGCGCTCGTAGCTCAGCTGGATAGAGCATCAGACTACGAATCTGAGGGCCGGGAGTTCGAATCTCTCCGAGCGCGCCATTCCCATCAAGGCCTTAGGGTGCCGGCCCGATTCTGGCGCGGCTTATGTCTTGAGAGCTGCGTCGCTTGGTTTGGCTGCCAGGCCCATGGACGTGGCTACCGGCTTGGGGGCCGAATAAACCGGTTTGGCTTCGCTTTTGCCATATCCGGGCCGGCAGTGGCCGTCAATGAAGGCGCCGGATTCGATTCGGATGTCCCGATGAAGGACATCACCGGACATGTGGGCCGTGCTGGTGAGTACAACTTTCTCCGCTTCGATCTTGCCTTCAATTGTTCCGGCCAGCTCGACCGCGTTGCCATATACCGTCCCTTTGACCTTGGCGCCGTTTCCAACCGTCACGGAGACGCCGCGAACATCGCCTTCCACCTCGCCATCGATGCGAATGTCCTCGGTGCTTTCGAGCTGGCCCGTGATCTTGAGGGACTTGCTGATGACCGAAACGCCCGGGGCTTGCGAGGGCCTTGAAAGCGGCTGTGCCACTGGCTGAGCCGGCCTTGCAGCAGCGGGAGCGGGTGGCGCGGCTGGCGTTTCGCGCGGCGGCCGTACGGTCTCGTCCGTGTTGGTGTCTGATGCTTTTTCGTTGCGTGTGAACATGCTCATTGTCTGGGCTCCGGGAGTTGCACGAGGGTTTCAAAATAACTGGGCGGCCGCCAGGGCATGCGCGCATCAACCCGCGCCCCCTTTTCGACCGTAACTTCGTGGTGGAAAATCCGGCCGGTAACGTCCGCCGAGCTTTCCAGTGTCACATTGAGCGCAAATATGCGTCCGGTCAGGCGCCCGCCGATATGCACGTCCCGGGCGATCACGTCACCCTCCAAATACCCCCCGGAACCAAGAACAAGGCGATCGGCGCAGACGCGGCCAATGACTCGTCCGTGGATATGTAGGTCCCCGTCCGTGTCAAGGAAGCCTTCCGCCGTGAATGCTGTTCCAAGAACCGACGCGGGAAACTCCGCGTCCGTGCGGTCGCGCGGTGTCGTGCGAAAGGTGCGCAGCGGCGGCGTGGTCATAATAAAGGGCCCGTCGGTTCCTGAACCGCCCCCCGCCCATTGGCGATAATGAACACATCTGCGATGGCCCGCAAGGCGGTTGCGGAAGTTAACCGGGACCGCCATCAATAATTAACGGGGCGCCCTGGATCGCGCAGCAGTGCCGCCAGTAGGGAGTTCCGCGTCCGGGCCTCATAGGTTCTCCCTTTGATCCCTCCAATCGAGTGGCGGAGCGAGGCATCGGTTCGGGGACTGAGCGCGCGTCCGTCCACGCTTCCCGTTATGCCCTGACGTTGATCTCGGTGAGGCAGACGGCGTCGGTGCTTTCGCTTTCGGCGCTCCACACCGCAGCAGCGTCGATGGTGCGGCCGTCAAAGAGCCGGCGCGCATCCCAGACATGGGCCGTCTCGTCGCTCATATAGACTGTGGCCTCCTGGTAGCGCGAATCCCCGAGGCCGTTCTTCCACATCAGCGATATGGGAAGCCGGTCCTGGTCGTTCTTCATTCTCTGCGGATAGAGGGGCGCGAACTTGCCATAGCCCTTCTCCAGCAGCTGAAGGACGGCGAGGAAATGGCTTTCGCACTCGGCTCGGGACGTGGTGTCTTCATGCCAGAGGCCGCCGTCCTGAACCCGTTCAGCCGCGCTGCGTTTTCCCATCTGCAGCTGCGCCATATAGCGGCGCACTCCGGCGACGGTGGCGGCATCGCCCGCGACCGGAGCCACAGCGCGCGGAATCCGGTCCTGGATGGCGTCGGTCCATCCACTCAGGAGCGGCCAGGCGACGGCAAGCAGCACACAAAATCTCAGCAACGCCCTCTGCGCGGCCGTCAGTTCCGAGACGACGTGGCCCGCCATGATGGTTTCCAGCCGGGCTTCCAGGCCGGTGCCCAGCACCGCGGCGGCCAGGGGCGGCGACGGACCGGCATAGAAACGGCAGACCTTGAGAATTCCCTCGGCATAGACGCCGGCATCATTGCCGGCTTCCACCACGCTTTCATCGCAAGCCTGTTCGCGTTCGGCGATCATGCGTGCGCCCAGCCACCAGACCAGCGGGTGAAACCAGAACAGGGCTTCCACCGCCATGTGGATCGCCGCGGTCAAATTGTCATGCCGGTCCAGATGGCAGAGTTCGTGGTCCAATATGGCGCGCATCTCCCGTTGCGTCAGGCGCGCCGCGATGTCCTGCGGTAACAGCAGGACCGGGCGCCATATCCCGAACAGCCCCGGTCCGAGGGAAGAGGTCGTGGACTTCACCGGTATCGGTGCCGCCAGAAGCAGCGGCGACGCCGCGCGCAGGACGGCGCGGATTTGCAACCAGCGTGCCAGCCATATCAAGAACACCGCCATGATCCCGCAGACCCACAAGCCTGCGAGCACGACAAAGGGATCGAGTCCAGCAGCGGTGGGTGATGAGAGGATCGGTGACGGCGCGGCAAAGGCCATAGCCGCATCCTGAATCCTGTAAATCTCGGGCGGCAGGGCGATCTGCGATGCTGTGATGGGCGCAAGCGCGCCGCCCAGACCCGCGAAAATCGAAAACGGAATCATGAATTTTACCGAAGCGGTAAACCACAGCCCATAGCGGATGCTCGCCGCATTGCGCCGAACCGCCAGGGTCAAAAGCCAAATTCCCGCCGCAAAAAGCGTGGATTGCCACAGGTGATTCAGCAGGGCCGCGATCACGGCTTTTTTCCCTTCAGCCGGCGCAGGGTTTTTTCGGCCGCCTGGATATCTTCCAGCGTGAGCTTGCCCGCTTCGATCAGCTGGTTCATCACCGGCTGCATCTTGCCGCCGAACAGGCCCAGAAATTCGTCGATGAAATTGTGCTGCGCCGCCGCGCGGGAGATCACCGGTTCGAACATGTTGACACTGCCCGGCTTCTTGACGCGCCGGAGCGCCTTCTTGGCTTCCAGGCGATACACCAGGGTCTGCACCGTGGTGTAGGCGGGCCGCCCCTTTTCGGGAAAGCTCTCCTGGATTTCACGAATGGACGAAGCGCCGTGATTCCATAGCACTTCCAGGATGCGAAGCTCGGTCTTGCTGGGCTTGGGTTGCTTCATGGCCGCATTATGCATCTGGACAGCATGACAAGACAAGCGTAGTTTTACGCTGGGCGGCGGCGCGGCGGTGAAAATATTTGCCGCACCTGCCTCCGGGCAATAGGGCTGTGGCCAACAGGGGTCGTAGCGGCCGGGGTTGCTTGCGCGTAACGCAGGAAAATTGTGACGAAGGCGCCGCAGTCCCTTGCGGGGCAGGCAATTCTTCGGTACCTTGCAATACTCGATAGTGGCATATTTCATTCGGGCGGCGTCAGACGGGCAACAAGCAGACATAGACAAATCCAACCAGGTGGGAGCTTCTCATGGCATCGGCAGTTTCATTGAAGCATGTCGTCAAAAGCTACCGCCGCGGGCGTGACCGCGTAGAGGTGCTGCACGGTTTCGACCTGGAGATTCCCGAAGGGGAATTCCTGGCCCTGATGGGCCCATCGGGCTCGGGCAAGACCACCATTCTCAATTTGATTGGGGGCCTAGACCGCGCCGACAGCGGCGAAGTGATCGTGAGCGGCGAAAACCTGCAGAGCCTTTCCGGCGGCCAGCTTGCCAAATGGCGGACCCGCCATGTCGGCTTTATTTTTCAGTTCTACAATTTGATGCCAATGCTATCGGCGGCGGCGAATGTAGAATTGCCGCTGCTGCTTACCAATCTTTCCAAGGCCGAACGCAAGAAGCATGTCGCGGTGGCGCTGGAGATGGTGGGGCTATCCAACCGCGAAGCCCACAAGCCTGGCGAAATGTCGGGCGGCCAGCAGCAACGCGTCGGCATCGCCCGCGCCATTGTCGCCGATCCCACGCTCCTGCTCTGCGACGAGCCCACCGGCGACCTCGACCGGCAGACCGCGGATGAAATCCTGGCCTTGCTGCAGGAACTCAACCGTCACCACAACAAGACGATCGTGATGGTGACCCATGATCCCCGGGCCGCCGATCATGCCCAGCGCCAGCTGCATTTCGACAAGGGCCAGGTCGCGGAAGCCGGGGTTCACGCGTGAAATATCTTCCCCTCGTGCTGGCCGGTCTGTGGCGCAAGCCCGCGCGCGCCGTCCTGACCTTCCTGGCGGTGATGATCGCCTTCACCCTGTTCGGGCTGACAATCGGGATGAACGCCACCTTCGACGCGGTGGAAAAGAACGCCCGTGACGACCGGATTTTTACGGGCGCCCGCTTCGGCGGCGTTCCGCTGCCCATTGCGCTGGAGCAACAGATCGCCGGCATGCCGGGCGTGGCGGGGGTCGCCGCGACGCAAGTCATTCCGGGCTATCACCAGGATCCCAAAAACCGCGTCTTCGTCCTGATGTTCGACGACAATGTGCACAAGGTGATGACCGATTATCCCCTGACGCCGCAGCAATGGGATCAGATTCGCAATAATCGCGACGGGTTGGTGATCAGCCGGATGTCCGCGCAGCGCTGGAATTTGAAACCCGGCGACACTTTTGTGATCGATGCGCCGCAGACGGTCCGGGCGGATGGCGCCAAAAGCTGGACCTTCCGTGTCATGAGCGTGGGCGACGACATTCCTTATTTCAGCAATGGCTATATGTTCGGGAATTACGATTATTTCGACCAGGCGCGCGCTCTCTCGGACCGCGGCAAAGTGGTCCAGCTCTATGTGCTCTCCTCTGATCCCACGCACACGGCAGATATCGCCCAGAAAATCGACGCGGCCTACGCCAATTCCGGTACGCCGCTGCAATCCATTACCGAGAAGATGGCGCTGGATATCAGCAATTCGGGCGTGGACATTGTCACCGTGGATCGCGACATCGCGCTCGCAGGCATGTTCATGGTCCTGTTTCTTGTCGCCAATGGCATCGCCCAATCGGTACGTGAACGCTTTGCGGAGTTCGCCACACTGAGAACCTTGGGCTTCACCGACCGCGGCGTCATCGCGCTTGTCTTCGCAGAGGCGGCTGCTCCCTGCCTCTTGGGCGCGCTCATGGGCGTGGGCTTGGCGGCGCTGGTATCAAGCAACATCTCGCATCTGGTGCCGGCAAGTATAGGTACGCCGCCCGTGCCCACGATTGACGCCATGGTGCTGCTATGGGCGGCGCTGAGCGCTGCGGCCGTGGCGCTGGCCAGTTCGGCGCTGCCGGCGCTGAGACTCAGCAAAATGGATATCGCAACCGCCTTGTCGGAGCGCGTATGAGCATCTTCAGCCAGATATGGACTGTGTCAGTCCTGAATTTCAAAAGCCTCAGGATGCGCTTTTGGCAATCCATGGTGATTGTGGCGGGACTTGGCGTCACCATTGGCGTGCTTTTGTCCATGCTCTCCATGACGGCGGGCATGAAGCAGGCCTATTTCAGCGCCGGCAGCCCCGACCGCGCCATTGTGGTGTCGCTGGGTGCGAATGGAGAAGGCAATAGCAGCCTTCCCCGCGCCTCCGCCGCCGTGATCATGGATGCCCCGGGGATTGCCCGCTACAAGGACGGAAAGCCGTTCGCCGATGCCGGACTGAACACCAATGTGCCGGTGCTGCGGCTCAATGGCGGCAGAACCAATGCCGTGCTGCGTGGTTTCGGCGACAAGGGCATCGCGCTCAGGCCGGAATTCCGCCTGGTGTCGGGCCGCATGTTCGAGCCCGGCAAGCGCGAATTGATGGTGGGTGTGGGAGCGCAGACCATCTATCAGCACATGCAGATCGGCGACAAAGTCATCATGCCGGACGGCGAATGGCCTATCGTGGGATCCTTTACCACCGGCGATATTCTGGACGGGCAGCTGATCGGCGATGCCGCAACCCTGATGTCTGCCACCCGCCATCCCAATTACAACACCGTCCTGATCCGCCTGGCGTCGCGGGATTCGCTCGCAACGCTGAGTCATGCGCTTACCACCAATCCGGCTCTGTCGGTGACCGTGATGCGGCATTCCGATTGGTACAAGATGGTGAGCGATCTCAACACCGGCTTTCTGTCCATGCTGGCCTATGTGGTCGGCTTCGTCATGGCCATCGGCGCCCTGTTCGGCTGCCTCAACACCATGTATGCCGCGGTCAGCGCCCGCCGGCGCGAAATCGCCACCTTGCGCGCCTTGGGCTATGGCGCCTTTCCGGTCGCCGTATCCGTGGTTCTGGAAGCCATGCTGCTATCCGCTGTGGGCGCCATGATCGGCGCTGCCGTCGCCTGGGCGCTCTATAACGGCCATCAGACCGTCTGGGGCGTCAATATCTTCGTTCTTGCTGTTCCGCCAGGATTGATCGGGCTTGGCATCGCCTGGGCGCTGATGGTCGCGCTGTTAGGCGGTCTCTTGCCGGCCCTCGGGGCCGCGCGCCGCCCCATTGCGGAAGCGCTGCGCGCCACATGAAATATCTTCCCCTTGTTTTTGCCGGGCTGTGGCGCAAGCCGGCGCGCACCATCTTCACCTTTCTGTCGATTGTCGTCGCTTTTATCCTGTTCGGCATCCTGGCCGGACTGGATTCGGGCTTCGATCATATTCTTCAGGTGTCGCGCCTGGACCGGCTGTTCGTGGATCCGCGCTTTGGCGGACGCATACCGATGGCCTATGTCGACCAGGTTGCCCGGGTTCCCGGCGTCACCGTGGTGGCGCCGCGCATGGGCCTGCTCGGTTATTACAAGGATCCCAAGAACCGCATGGGCGTCATCATGTCCGATTCGCGGTTTTTTGCTGCCCGGCCCGAATTGACCGCGACCAAGGACGAGATGGCGGCGCTGGACAAAAACCGCACCGGCGCCCTCGTCACCATATTCCTGGCCAAGCAATATGGCTGGAAGGTCGGCGACAAGGTGCCCTTCATCTCCAATGTAGCGACCAGCGATGGAGGCCAGACCTGGACGTTCGACATACTGGGCATCATTGACGATACCGATGCGCCTGGAGAGATCGGTTTTTTTATCGGCAATTACGAATATCTCAACCAGAGGCGGGCGAAGGACAAGGACCTGTCCGACCGTTTCCTGGTGCGCATCCGGGACCAAAATCAGGCCACCCAGATCAGCCGGACGATTGACCGTCTGTTCGCCAACTCCAGCCAGCCGACCCGTACGGAATCGGAAAAGACCCAGGCGCAGTCCGGACTGGCCTCGCTGGGAAGCGTCAGTTTCCTCACCCATGCGGTGATCGGCGCGGTGCTGTTCATGCTGCTTTTCCTGACCGGCAACACCATGATGCAATCGGTGCGCGAGCGAACGTCGGAATTCGGCGTGCTCAAGACGCTGGGATTTTCCGATGCTGGCGTACTGGCGCTGGTGATTTGCGAAGCGGTGTTGCTGTGTGTTTTGGCCGGGCTGGCCGGTCTGACGCTGATCCATACGGCGGGGGCTTATTATGCCAGCCTTGTCCCCGACATTGCGGGCGTGCTTTTGATGACCTGGGCGTCTTTTTTCGAAGGGCTTGGCCTGGCGTTTGTCACCGCACTGGCGGCCAGTGTGTTCCCGGCCCTGCGCGCGAGCCGGCTCAATGTCGTCGATGCGTTGGCAGGACGTTAGATGCTGAAGCAATTCTCCACCGCCATTGCCCTCGCGCTGCGCACCATTCCCAATCGCAGGGGCGCCTCGCTGGTCATCGTGATCAGCATGGCCTGCGCCGTGGGTGCGCTGGTGTCCATCCAGTCCCTGTCCGCCGGGTTCAACCGGATGATCCACAACAACGGACGGCCCGATCGCGCCATGGTCATGAGCCGGAATTCAATTTTTGAAGGGGCCAGCAGCGTGCCCAAGGACAATGTCAATACCATTGCCGATGCGCCCGGGGTCAAGCACGATGCCGATGGCAAGCCGGTTCTGTCCGCCGATGCCATGATTTCCTTCGCGGTTACCAAGAAAAGCGACGGCCTGGAAACCTTCCTCAACTTGCGCGGCGTGGGACCTGGCGGGATGACGCTCAGGCCGGAAATCCACCTGGTCAGCGGCCGCATGTTCCGGCCGGGCAAATATGAAGTGATTGTCGGCAAATCGGCCGCGACAGAGTTCAATGGACTGACGGAGGGCATGCGAGTTTCATTGCCCGACGGCGACTGGACTATTGTGGGCACATTTGAAGCCGGCGGCAGCAGCCTGGATTCGACCCTCCTGACCGATGCCGATACCCTGCTTGCCAGCACCCGCAGCACCACCTACAAGAGCGTCAGGGTGATGCTCGACACGCCAGCCGATTTCACCAGATTCAAGAACGCGCTCACCTCCAACCCCAGCCTCACGGTCGATGTGACGCGGGAAACGGACTACAACGCGCAACAGGCCCGGCAGCTCAACATACTCTTGAATCTCATCGCCGGGGTGGTGGGCGGCATCATGGGCCTGGGCGCGATGTTCGGCGCGTTGAACACGATGTATTCGGCGGTCAGCGCCCGCGCCATCGAAATCGCCACCCTGCGCGCCATCGGGTTCGGCGGCATGGCGGTGATGGCCTCGGTGCTGGTGGAGGCACTGGTCCTGGCGCTGGCGGGCAGCCTGATCGGCGCGGGTTTCGCCTGGACTGTCTTCAATGGCAACCTTCACGCCATAGGGGGAACAGTGATAAATCTGGCGGTAACACCGGGGCTGATCGTCAATGGCGTACTCTTTGCCTGTTTCCTGGGTTTTGTCGGCGGCTTTTTCCCGGCTCTGCGCGCGGCGCGGCGTCCAGTGGCTGATGCTTTGAGGGCGAATTGATGGCGGACAAATCCTCGCATCTGGATCAATTGCGCATAGACCGAACGCGGCCGCCTTCGTCCGGGCGCGGTATCTGGATCGCGGTGATCGCAATTCTCGTCATCGCCGCCGGCAGCGCAGGCTTTTATTTCTGGCGCCCGGATGCCGGTATCCCGGTTCACGCTGTCACCGTGGAGGGCGGCGCGGGCGGCGGCGGCTCGGGCCTGGACGCCTCCGGCTATGTGGTAGCGCGCCGCCAGGCCACGCTCTCCGCCAAGATTTTGGGCAAACTGGTCGAGGTGAATGTGGAGGAGGGCCAGCGCATTGAAAAAGGCGCGGTGGTGGCCCGGCTGGATGATTCCAACTATATCGCCGCGCTGCACCAGGCCCGCGCCCAGGAGATGCTGGCCAAGACCGCGTTCGAAGATGCGGCGCCGATCTATGCGCGTTACCAGCGGCTAAAGGACCAGGGCGCCATCAGTACCGATACGTATGAAACACAACGCGCCGCCTATGACGTGGCCAAGAGCAGCTATGCCGTGGCCCAATCGGCGGTGGCGCTGGCCGAAAGCCAGGAGAACGACACCACCATCCGCGCGCCCTATTCCGGGGTTGTGACCGACCGCGCCGCCCAGGTGGGAGAGATCGTGGCGCCTTCCGCCGCGGGCGGCGGCCAGACCCGCACCGGCATCGCCACCATCGTGGATATGGATTCGCTGGAGGTCGAAGTGGATGTCAGCGAGAATTATATTGACCGCGTTCATCCGGGCCAGAAAGCGACGGTCCAGCTCACCGCCTATCCCGACTGGGATATTCCCGCTTCCGTGATCGCCGTCATTCCCACCGCCGACCAGAGCAAGGGCACGGTGAAGGTGCGCATCGCCGTCACCGCCAAGGATTCGCGCATCCTGCCGCAGATGGGCGCGCGGGTTTCCTTCCAGACCAGTCCCGAACAGGGGCCGGTCAGTCACGCGCTGACGGTGCCGCCGGGCGCTGTGGCAGGCAGTGGCGCGACCGGCACGGTTTTTGTGATCCAGAGTGACAGCGTCGAGGCCCGGCAGGTGAAAGTCGGGCTGCGCACGGCGCAGAATGTCACCATCCTGTCAGGCATCGCGGCTGGCGACCGGCTGGCGGTCGGCGATCTTGCCAAGCTGCATGACGGCGCCAAGGTCACCGTTCAGGAATAACGTGGCGAAAGGCCCGCTGTGCCCGGCCTAGTGGGGCGCGTGCAGTCCCCGCACATAATCTGCCACATCGGCGGGAAGCACCCGGCCGGGCGTAAGCTCGCTGCCCTCTTCCACCACGGCATCATAAGGCCCCGCCGCCAGGCAGCGCGGACATACCGCAAGATCCAGATATTCCGATGGCGCGACGCGGACCAGCTGTGCCCGGCAATGCGGGCATGTGAGCGTGAGCATCATGTGAAACAAGCGCATGACGTGCCTCCATTGGTTCAAAGAAAACGATGAGGAGTGCTAAGGCTAACGATGCGATGCGTTGAAGGATTCAAGGCCGGCGCTGCCGGGGCACAGGTCTTTCTCGGCCAGCCGGTTCAGGGGCGCGTCAACCGTGTTGAGGTTGGCGTGCATGTCGGTGGCGTTGGGGTCCATATAGATCAAGCCGGTGACCAATTCGCCGGCCGCGGCCCGGCTCTGCAGATAGGTCATCGCCGCGATCTTGTCATAGGGATCGTAATCGGCATGCAGCTTGGAAAGCTTCAGGGTCGAACCGTCATGTAGCTCCACCTCTTCGGTGGTGCCCGGGGCATATTCCACCGTGATCGGTTCGCGCGGCTCCATGATGTCGAGACGGTTCACCGCTTCGTTGTGCAGGCGAACGAACTCATAGGCCTTGGTTGAACCCGCATGATTGTTGAACGCGACGCAGGGGCTGACCACGTCAATAAAGGCGGGACCCTTGTGGCTGATCGCGGCCATGATCAGGGGCACCAGCTGCTGCTTGTCGCCGGAAAAGCTGCGCCCCACGAATGTGGCGCCGACCATCATCGCCATGCTGACCAGGTCGAGCGGCGAATCCATATTGCTGCCGCCATATTTGCTTTTCGAGCCCTTGTCGGCGGTGGCCGAGAACTGCCCCTTGGTCAGGCCATAAACGCCATTATTCTCGGTGATATAGACCATATTCACGCCGCGCCGGACGCAATGCACGAACTGGCCGAGGCCGATGGAAGCGGAATCGCCGTCGCCGGAGATGCCCAGATAGATCAACTCCTTGTTGGCAAGGTTGGCGCCTGTCATCACCGAGGGCATGCGGCCATGTACCGAATTAAAGCCGTGACTCTGGCCGAGGAGATAATCCGGCGTCTTGGAGGAACAGCCGATTCCGGACAGTTTCGCGACGCGGTGCGGCTCGATGTTCAGCTCGAAACAGGCCTGGATGATGGCGAAGGAAATCGAGTCATGGCCGCAGCCGGCGCACAGGGTGGAGACCGAGCCTTCATAATCGCGATGGGTGAAGCCCAGTTTGTTCACCGGAATGGCGGGGTGGCGCAGCTTGGGTTTGGCGATATAAGTCATTCCGCGGCTTCCTTGGAGGCGAGCGACAGGCGTTCGGCGACCGCCCCGCTGATGAAACGGGCGGTGATAGGTGTGCCATCGAAATGCAAAATGGAAATGAAGCGGGCCGGGTCGATGCCGCATTCATTGACCAGAAGCGAGCGCATCTGGGCGTCGCGATTCTGTTCCACCAGGAAAACCTGGTCATAGGCATTGATGAAATCGTTGACGGCTTCCGAGAACGGGAAGGCGCGCAAGCGCATGGTGTCTAGCTGGATGCCATCCTCGGCCAAGGCGGCCATCGCCTCGCGCACCGCAGGCGCGCTGGAGCCGAAATGGATCAAGCCGCATTTGCTGCGCTGTTCGGGCCTGGCGCGCTCCACCACTGGTGCCGGCACCAGTGACTTGGCGGTTTCGAATTTGCGCAGCAATCGCTGCATATTGTCCTGATAGACCGCGCCTTCCTCGCTGTATTTGGCGAAGCGGTC